>Ga0066256_1000768_pt1 | contig 60975 bp, 51 predicted proteins | sample ThiBio_1000_biof_FD_87107 | JGI IMG/M metagenome (GOLD analysis project Ga0066256, IMG submission 87107) | Wastewater bioreactor microbial communities from Cape Town, South Africa - Thiocy_expt_1000_biof (version 2) | ecosystem: Engineered > Bioreactor > Thiocyanate-remediating >... | reverse complement strand
GGTGCGCGATCACGCTTTCGCAGGAGCTGCCGGAAAACTGCCAGTCGGGGTTGTGCACGAAGCTGGCCGTGGGCGTGGCGTGGCTGTTGAGCGCCACGAAGGTGCGCCCCGGCTGCATCACGGCCAGCGTGGCCTTGTTCGCGGCGACGATGGCGTCGCAGCCGATCACCAGGTCGGCCTTGGCGGTATCGACCTTGGTGGTGTAGATGGCGCCAGGCCGCTGGGCGATCTGGATGTGGCTCCAGGTCGCGCCGCCCTTTTGCGCCAGGCCGCCCGCGTCCTGCGTGACCACGCCCTTGCCGTCCAGGTGCGCGGCCATGCCCAGCAGCGAACCGATGGTGATGACGCCCGTGCCGCCCACGCCGCCGACCACGATGCCCCAGGCCTGCTCGGCCAGCGGCAGCACCGGCTCGGGGATGGGGGGCAGGCTGGCGAGGTCACCCTTCTTCTCCTTCTTGGGCCTCTTGAGCTGGCCGCCCTCGATGGTGACGAAGCTCGGGCAGAAGCCCTTGACGCAGGAGTAGTCCTTGTTGCAGGTGCTCTGGTTGATGCGGCGCTTGCGGCCGAACGGCGTCTCCACGGGCTCCACGCTCAGGCAGTTGGACTGGACCGAGCAGTCGCCGCAACCCTCGCACACCAGCTCGTTGATGAGCACCGTCTTGGCGGGCGTGGCGAGCTTGCCGCGCTTGCGGCGGCGGCGCTTCTCGGTGGCGCAGGTCTGGTCGTAGATCAGCGCCGTGCAGCCCGGGATGTCGCGCAGCTCGCGCTGGATGCGGTCGAGCTCGTCGCGGTGGTGCACCGTCACGCCCTCGGCCAGCGGCGCGCCCTCGTACTTCTGCGGCTCGTCGGTCACGATGACCAGCTTGGCCACGCCCTCGGCCTTGAGGCTGTTCATGATCTGCAGCACCGAGTGGCCCTCGGGGCGCTCGCCCACCTGCTGGCCGCCGGTCATGGCCACGGCGTCGTTGTAGAGGATCTTGTAGGTGATGTTCACGCCCGCGGCAATGCTCTGGCGGATCGCCAGCAGGCCGCTGTGGAAGTAGGTGCCGTCGCCGAGGTTGGCGAACACATGCTGGTCCCGGGTGAACGGGAACTGCCCCACCCACGACACGCCCTCGCCGCCCATCTGCGTGAAAGTGCTGGTGCTGCGGTCCATCCACACCGTCATGTAGTGGCAGCCGATGCCGGCCACAGCGCGCGAGCCTTCGGGCACGCGCGTGCTGGTGTTGTGCGGGCAGCCGCTGCAGAACCAGGGCGTGCGCTCGCCGGTGTCGGCCTTTTGCTCCTGCAGGGCGCGCTCGCGCGCCTCGATGGTGGCCAGGCGCGCCTCCATGCGCGCCACGATGTCCTGGGGCACGCCGCGCTTGGTCAGGCGCTTGGCGATGGCCTGGGCGATGAGGGCGGGGGTCAGGTCCGCCTTGGGGCGCAGCAGCCAGTTCTGGCTCGGGTTGGGCATGCCCCATTCGCCGCCGGAGGGGTCGCCCTCGACCTCGTCGAACTTGCCCAGCACATCGGGACGCACGTCGGCGCGCCAGTTGTAGAGCTGCTCCTTGAGCTGGTATTCGATGACCTGGCGCTTTTCCTCCACCACCAGGATCTCCTGCAGACCCTCAGCGAAGTCGCGCGTGATGGTCGCCTCCAGCGGCCACACCACGTTGACCTTGTGCACGCGGATGCCGAGCTGGCGGCAGGTGTCGTCGTCCAGGCCCAGGTCCACGAGCGCCTGGCGCGTGTCGTTGTACGCCTTGCCGCTGGCGATGATGCCGAAGCGGTCGTGCGGGCCCTCGATGACGTTGTAGTTGAGCTTGTTGGCGCGCACATAGGCCAGGGCGGCGTACCACTTGTAGACCATGAGACGCGCTTCCTGCACCAGGGGCGCGTCGGGCCAGCGGATGTGCAGGCCGCCCTCGGGCATGGCAAAGTCCTCGGGCAGGAGGATCTGCACGCGGTCCGGGTCCACCGACACGCTGGCCGAGGACTCCACCACCTCCTGGATGGTCTTCATGCCCGCCCACACGCCCGAGAAGCGGCTCATGGCCAGGGCGTGCAGGCCCATGTCCAGGATCTCCTGCACGCTGCTGGGGAAGAACACCGGCGTGCCGCAGGCCTTGAAGATGTGGTCGCTCTGGTGCGCGGCCGTGCTGCTCTTGCTGATGTGGTCGTCGCCGGCGATGGCGATCACGCCGCCATGCTTGGCGGTGCCAGCCATGTTGGCGTGCTTGAACACGTCGGCGCAGCGGTCCACGCCCGGGCCCTTGCCGTACCAGATGCCGAACACGCCGTCGTATTTCTTCCTGTCGGGGTACAGGTCGAGCTGCTGCGTGCCCCACACGGCCGTGGCCGCGAGCTCCTCGTTCACGCCAGGCTGGAAGACGATGTGGTTCTCGGCCAGATGCTTCTTGGCCGCCCACAGCGACTGGTCGTAGGTGCCCAGGGGCGAGCCGCGGTAGCCGCTGATGAAGCCCGCCGTGTTCAGGCCCGCGGCCAGGTCACGCTGGCGCTGCAGCATGGGCAGGCGCACCAGTGCCTGCACGCCGCTCATGAAGGCGCGGCCCCGATCCAGGGTGTATTTGTCCTCGAGCGTGACGGCTTCCAGCGCCTGGCGGATGTGTTCGGGCAGCGGGGCGTTCACAGTGCACCTCCTTCGCCCATGCGCTCGACGCCCAATCCACTGCGCCCGGCTGCGCCGTTCGCTGCGTCATTGTGTTGCAACCCGCGCTGCGGGTTGTCCTCGAGCGTGACGGCTTCCAGCGCCTGGCGGATGTGTTCGGGCAGCGGGGCGTTCATGGCCTTGTCTGACATGCCAGGCACGCTAGCGCATGCAGCGTGTTCTGGAGTGTATGCCCTTGCTGCTGACAGGTGTTTGCGTTTGATGCCGCATTTGAGCTACTTTGAGAAAGCTTCTTTCTTGAAAAGCATTAAAAATGAATAATTTGGATAAATTCGACCTGGCCATCCTGGGCGAGCTGCAGGCCGATGCGCGCCTGACCAACGCCGAACTGGCCCAGCGCGTGGGCCTGTCGGCCGCGCCCTGCTGGCGCCGCGTGCGCGCGCTGGAGGAGGCCGGCTTCATCAAGGGCTACCGCGCCGAGATCGACCGGCGCAAGATCGGCCTGGGCGTGCTGGCCTTCGTGCGCCTGGACGCCGACCGCAACACCGGCGGCGTCACGCGCGCCATGGAGGAAGCCATCCGCCAGATCCCGGAAGTCGTCTCGTGCCACTACATCAGCGGCACCGGCACCTTCGAGCTGCAGGTGGTGGCGCGGGATCTGGACAGCTTCTCGCAGTTCGCGCGCGACGTGCTGCTGCACCTGCCCAACGTGAAGGACATGCACACCAGCTTCTCGCTCGGCGAGGTCAAGGCGGGCGGCGCCCTGCCCCTTTCGCACCTGGATGTGGCGCGATAATCACTATTTAATCAATAGCTACTAACGCTTACAGGTTAAGCGCTAGAGCCTGTTTTGACCATTAATTTTCTGACCGGGGCCACAACGCCCACAAGCGCAGCGGCTGCTTGAGCCGGCCCGCCACCTCGCCCGCCTGCGCCCCCCAGCCAAGGAAATAGTCGGCGCGCACCGCGCCGACGATGGCACTGCCCGTATCCTGCGCCAGCACCAGGCGCGCGAGCGGCAGCAGCGGGCCCGGCGAGGCGAGCCAGACCGGCGTGCCGTAGGGAATGCTGGCCTTGTCCACCGCAATCGAGCGTCCCGGCGTCAGCGGCACGCCCTGTGCGCCGCGCGGGCCGAAGGCGGCGTCGAGCGCGTCCATGGCCTCCTCGCGGAAGAACACGTAGCGCGGGTTGGCCCAGAGCAGCTCGTTCACGCGCTGCGGGTTCTGCACCATCCAGGCGCGGATGCCGGGCCAGGTCGCGTCGCGCACCAGGCCCTGGTCGAGCAGCCAGCGGCCGATGCTGCGGTAGGGCTGGTCGTTGGTGCCGGCATAGGCCACGCGCACCAGGCGGCGCGCGCCGTCGGGCTCCAGCACGTTCAGGCGCCCCGAGCCCTGGATGTGCAGCACCATGGCGTCCACCGGATCGCGCAGCCAGGCGATGGCGCGCCCGGCGAGCGCCGCCTGCGCCTGGGGCACGGTGTCGATCTCCTGGCGCGTGTACCAGGGGCGGCGGCGCGCCAGGTCCGCCGGCGGGGCGTACAAGGGCACCTCGAAGCCGTTGCCCCTCTGGCGCGCGGCCTCGTACTCGGGTTCGAAGTAGCCGGTGAGCAGGCCCTCGCCCGCGCCGCCGGGCGCTTCCACGCGGTAGGGCTGCAGGCGCGCGACCATCCAGGCGCGCTGCTCCTCCGGGCCCGCGATGCTCAGCTGCCGCACCTCGGCGCAGAGCGCGGCAAAGGGCGCCGCGGGGCGCTCGCAGCTCTTGATCCAGGCGTTCCAGGCTTCGTGCAGCGCATCGCCGGCGAAGCCCGGCAGTTCGCCCCAGTGCACCGGCACCCAGTGGCTGCGCGGCTGGACCAGCGGTCCCGGCAAAGCAGCGGGCTCGCCGGGCAGGGTCGCGACGGCGGCGGGCGGCGCCACGGACGGCGCGGGCGGGGTGTCGGGCGTCGGGCGCGTGGCGCAGGCCGCGAGGCTTCCTACAATCAGGGCCAGCAGCGCGTGGCGCAGGAGTGGGAGATTCATGGGACTGATTTTGCTTGAGGCCCTGGCGGCCCTGGTGGTGCTGCTGCTCATCGTCTGGTGGACCATGTTTTCCGGCCGGCCGGGCGGGGAACCGCCCCCGCGCGAAGGGGATGCCGTGGACAAGAAGTTGGCCGGCACGCGGCCGCCTTCCGACCCGCCGGAGGAATAGTCCTACATCCTTACGGCTGGCAGCGCCACAGGCGCACCCAACCGCATGGCAAAGAATGCAAGGCAGCCCCCTCGCGGGCATTTCCCCTTTTCCGACCTTGCCAGGAGCCTGCCATGCACCACCCCCGAATCCTTGCCCTTGCCGCCGCCGCGCTGTTTGCCACCGGGTGCGCCAACATGGACGACACCCAGCGCCGCACCGCCACTGGGGCCGGCGTGGGCGCGCTCGCCGGCGCCGTGATCGGCTCGGCCACCGGCGGCAGCGCCGGCACCGGGGCGGTGGTGGGCGCCGGCGTCGGTGCCCTGGGCACCTACATCTGGTCGCGCAACATGGAGAACCAGCGCCGCAGCATGGAGCAGGCAACGCGCGGCACCGGCGTCGGCGTCACCCAGACGGCGGACAACCAGCTGCGCCTGGAAATCCCGAGCGACATCTCCTTCGACACGGGAAGCGCCGACATCCGCGGCCCCTTCCGCCCGCTGCTCGACCAGTTCGCCCAGGGCCTGCGCGATAACCCGCGCACGGAAGTGCGCATCGTCGGCCACACCGACAGCACCGGCAGCGATGCCATCAACGACCCGCTCTCGCTCGACCGTGCGGCCAGCACGCGCAGCTACTTGGCCGCGCGCGGCGTGGACCCGGCGCGCATCCGCATCGAAGGCCACGGTGCGCGCCAGCCGATCGCCAGCAACGACACCGAGCGCGGCCGGGCGCAGAACCGCCGCGTGGAAATCTACGTCGGCGAGCGCCAGCAGGGTTAGCGCCCAGGGTTCTAGAACACCCGGTGGCCGAGCGCCGGCAACTGGCGCCGCACCTGAGCCAGGCGCTCGGGGTTGGCATCGGCCAGCACCACCCCGGCGCCTTCGGGCAGCGCCTGCAGCACCGTGCCCCACGGGTCGGCCACCAGGCTGTGCCCCCAGGTCCGCCGGCCGTTCTCGTGCCGGCCGCCTTGCGCGGCGGCCAGTACATAGGCCTGGTTCTCGATGGCCCGCGCACGCAGCAGCACCTCCCAGTGCGCGCTGCCGGTGGTCCAGGTAAAGGCTGCAGGCACTACCAGCAGGTCGGCCCCGGCCAGGGCGTGCAAGCGGTAGAACTCAGGAAAGCGCAGGTCGTAGCAGATCGAGAGCCCGACGCACCAGGCCCGGCCGGAGCGGTCGGTCAGGTGCAGCTGCACCGGGTCGCCCCCCGGTTCGATGGTGCGCGTTTCGTCGATCTGCTCATCGCCATGCGCCAGGCGGAACAAATGCACCTTGTCGTAGCGCGCGACGCGCTGGCCCGCCGGCGAATAGGCGAGCGTGCTGTTGCGCACCCGCTCGTGGTCGCTGCAGGCGAGCGGCAGCGTGCCGCCGACGATCCACAGGCCCAGCTCCCGCGCGGCGCGCGCGAGGAAAGCCTGCACCGGTCCGTCGTCCAGGCATTCGGCGTGGCGGAGCTTGTCGCGCTCGTGCAGGCCCATGGCGGAAAAGTATTCCGGCAACACCGCCAGTTCGGCCCCTTCGGCTGCAGCGCGCTCCAGCAGCGTGCGGGCGGTGGTCAGGTTGTCCGCCACGTGCGGGCAGGAAACCATTTGCAGGGCGGCGATCTTCATGGCTTTTCCTCGGAGGCGGCAGGGGCAGGCGGCGCCGCCGACGCGGCTGCGGAGTCGGTGGCAGGCGCGCGCAGCGGGCGGCGGGGCAGCTTGGCGACCTCCGGGTCGCTCCAGGTGCCGCGCACCGAGAACTCCTGCGTCGCCGCCGCGATCAGGGGCCCGCGCAGGAAGACCTGCGCCAGGAAGCTGCCCAGGCCGATCACCGGGTTGATGGCGGTGGCCACCAGCGAGGCGGTCATGGCATTGATTTCCGGCACCACGACGACGTGCAGGTCCTGCGTCTCGTGCTCGATATCGGCGCTGCCCTCCATCAGCACCGCCGCGTTCACGCCCTTCATCTGCAGGTTGTTGGTGGTGGCGACGCCGCGCGCGATCTGCACGTCGCCACGCACGAAATCGAAGGCGAAACCCTGGCTGAAGATGTCCCGGAAGTCGAGCGCGAAGCGGCGCGGCAGCGACTGCAGGCTGAGCACGCCGAGCAGCTTGGCCAGGCCGGGTTCGGCCTTGAGGAACTGGCCGCTGCCCACGTCCAGGTGGACCTGGCCGGCCATGGAGCGGTAGTCGGGGCTGATGGGCGCGCCCAGCCAGGAGATCTGTCCGTCCATGCGCCCGCGCCCGCGGCGCACCACGTCGGGCATGCCCAGGCGCGCCAGCAGTTCGCCGGCGTCCTGCATGTCGAGCGCGAAATTGAGCACGGTGCGGCGCTGCGGCGCGCCGCCCGGCGCCTGGGCCGCGCCCTGCACCCGCGTCCAGTTGCCGCTGGCCGTGAACGCGGCTTCGGCCGTGGTCAGGTTGAACTTGGCCAGGCGCCACTCGCGCTGTGCGTCGTCGCTGCCCCGGTTGCGCGCGTCGATCTCCAGCCGACCCAGCTTGCGCCCGCGCAATTCGAAGGCCTCGACGACGATGTCGAGCGCCGGCAGGCTGGCCGGCTGCTCGTCCAGCAGCGCGTCGATCTGCCGCGCCGCGCCCTCGGGGACCGAGAGGCGCGAAAGCCGCGCGTACAGGCCCCCGGCGTCGGGGTTGGCACGCCCCGCCTGCCGGTACTCCACGTAGCCGGCCAGCTCGCGCGCCTCCAGGTTGGCGCGCCACACCGGGCCGCCGCGCGAGCCGCCGACGACCACGCCGTTCAGGGTGCGCCCATCCAGGCGCACGCTGGCCGCCTGCAAGGCAAAGGCGTCGGGCAGGTAGCGTTGCAGGGTCTCGGGCACCGCGGGGCCGGGCGCCGAGCCGGCCGCCGGGGAGCCGGCCACCGGGGAGCCGGCCGCCGGGGAGCCGGGGGCGCCGGCACCGGGCGCGGGCGGCGCGGAAAAAACGCGCTGCCAGGCATCCAGGTCCAGGGCGTCGAAACGCAGGTTCGCCTGGACGCCGTCCTCGGGCGGTGCGCGAACCTGCGCGGCGGGCACGCCGAGCGCGATGCTGCCGCGCAGCACCACGGGCTCGCCCGGTCCGAGCTGGCGCAGGTAGCTGAGCGTGGCGAGCGCGCCCACTTCAACGGCCAAACGGTCCTGCAGGCCGCCCGCCGGCGCTGGACGCGCCAGGGAGGCCGCCGTCAACTGATTCTCGAAGCGCACCGGCAGGCTGGCATCGGCCGGCTTGGCGAGCGGCGCGGGCAGGTCGAGCGCCATGCCTTGCAGGCTGGTGCTGAGCGCGATCTCCGGAACACCGCGGCGCACGGTGAGCGCCAGCGCATACGGCGCGCTGCCCGTGGCGCGCTGCGCCAGGGTGGCAAGCAGCCCGAGTTCGCGCGCCTGGCGCAGGCCCTGGGCGCTGGCCGTGCCCTGGGCGCGCAGTTGCACGCTGCCCGGCTCGGCACCCTTGCCGCCCATGCCGCCGTCGATGCGCACATCGCCGCCGAGCGCGCGCGCCTGCACGCCGGCGAGCGAAAACCCGGTTTCGGTGAACTGCACGCTGCCGCGCGCACGCGCCAGCAGCGGCGTGTCGGGCGTGATGCGCACGTCGTTGCCGGCCAGTTGCAGGCTGCCCTGCACCTTGGAGGCCGGCAGGTCGCTGATGGGCAGTTGCAGGCGCAGCTGCAACTGGCCGTTGCCCGTGGCGCTCGCCTGCGTCAGGGCGCCGCCCGTCATGTGCGCCAGGGGCGACTCGGCGACAAAGCCAAGCAGCTGGGCGAGCGGGCCGCGCGCGTCGGCGGAGACGCTGACCACGGTGTGCGAGAGGTCGGGAATGCGCGCCTCGACGTTGCGCGCCTCGACGCCCGGTCGCCCGGCAAAACTGCCTGCCGCGCCCTTCACCAGCATGCTGGCGCGCTCGAAGATGAGCTCGCCCGAGAGCTTCACCAGCGCCGGCCAGGCCGCTTCGCCGGGCGTTTGCAGCTGCGGCGGCACGTAGGCGTAGGTGACGCCCTGCACGCGCGCAGCGATGCGGAAATCGCCCTGGCGCGGGTCGTTGAAGGGCATGTCGTACAGGTCGCCGCGCACGCGAAACGCGACGCTGCTGGCACGCCCGGCCTGGACCGCATCGCGCACGTAGTGGCGCGCCTCGGCGGACACGGACAGCGGCAGGTAGCGGTGCACGCGCGTGCCGTCGGCGCGGTGCAGCTGCCCGCGCAAATCCAGCACACCGGGAAAACGCCCCTTGGAGCCGGACACCGCCGGGTCGCTGGTGTGCCAGCTGGCGCGCGCCTGCCCGGCGGCATCGGCATTGGCGAACTGCGCACGCGGCACTTCCACCGAAATGCGCCCGTCGGCCAGCTTCCAGGACACCTCGGCCTGCAGTTCGTCGAGCGGCAGCAACGCTTCCTCGAACACCTCGGGCAGCAGCAGCGCGCCGCCCTTCATCTGCAGCGTCGCCTTGCCGCCCTGCTGCGTGAGGTCGAAGTCGACGTCCAGGCCGCGCACGCCCGGGGACGCCGCGTCCGCTGGCGCCGTGCTTCCATCCGGCGGGACCGCAAGCGACAGCGCAGCCACGCGGCCGCGCGCCTCGTAGCGCTGCGGCGCGTCCAGGGGGCCGTCCCAACGCGCCGCGATGCGCTCGACCAGGCCGCGCGGGGTGTAGCGGCGCAGCTGCGCGCGCACGGCATCGGACAGCGGCAGGCGCTCGGCGATGCGCGCCAGCGCCGCCAGATCCAGCTGGTCGGCATCAAGCTGCCCGTGCGCTGGCGTGCCAGGCCGCGCCTGCGCGTAGGCCAGGCGCAGGTTCCCGCCCGGCCAGTCGCCCTCCTCGCTGGCAAAGCGCAGGCCCTGGGTGAACAGCTGAAACCCCGCCGCATCGCGCCGGCCACCGACCCGGCCCTGCACGCCGTGCAGCAGCAGCGGCTCCAGTTCGGGTGTCAGGCGCAGGTCGAGCTGGGCGATGGCCACGTCGGCGACCCCGCCCCGCGCCTGGCCGCGCTCCACGTCCAGCCAGGCGCGCACGGCACCGGCGCCGCGTGGCAGCGTGGCCTGGCCCAGGTCGGCGTGGCGCCCCAGCTGGGACATGTCCACGCGGGGAAACGAGGCGAAGACCTGCCCGCTCCAGTTGCGCCAGCGCCCGCTGTGCACCGACAGAAAGGGCTCGCGCAGCTGCGCCATGAGCGTGAAGCGCGCGCCAAAGCCCGGCGGCGGTGTGGCGTCGATGCGCGCCGCGTGGCGCCAGTTGCCGCTTCGCAGCAGCACATCCACCTGTTCCAGGGCCAGCGGCGGCGCGCCGCGCAGTTCGTCCGTCCAGCGCACGCGCCCGCCGCGCAGCACCACCTCAGGCTGGGAAAACAGCCAATCGGCGGCGCCGCTGCCGTCGCCGGCGGCGCTCACGTCCAGCCCAGCGACCCAGATGCGGCCGTCGGGCGTGCGGCGCACGTCCAGTTCGGGCCCCTGCACGAACAGCTGCTCAAACTGCAGGCGCAGGAGCGAACGCGGCGAGAGCGCTACGACCACCTGCTCCAGGCGCAGCGCCTCACGCCCCGCCGGATCGAGCAGGGCCACGCCGCCGAGCTCCAGCGTGGGGATCACGCCCTCGGTGCGCGCGCTGATGGAACCCAGCCGCACCGGCACGCCCAGCGCCTGGCTGGCGCGCGCCTCGATGAACAGACGGTATTCGCCGATTCGCGGCACAATCCAGCCGTGCAGCGCCCCCCAGGCGAGCGCCAGCAGCAAGCTGGCCGCGAGCAGCAGGCCCAAGGTCCACCGTGCACACAGCGCCACCCATTTCAGGAGGCGCGTGGGGTGGGCAACAGGATCGAGCATGTTCTGGCGAGAGCTGGCAAGAATTATGACCCGCTGAGGGCGCCCACGGCCCTTGGAACCCGCGTCCCATCTGCCGTACCGACCCGCCGCCCAGGCCATGCCCACAGAACTGCCCGCCCTCGCCGAACCGGCCGCACACTCCCGATTCTTCCAGCGCCTGCACCGGCGTTACGCGCAGTACCTGGGGTTGCTGCCGGCCGGCATGCCGCAGCACGCCACCATGGCGCCCACCCTGGCGGCGTTGCTCGGCCAGGGGCATGCGCTGGGCGAGGCGCTGCGCATCCTGCGCCAGCTGGTGCTCGAACGCTGCATGCGCCTGGACTGCGCCGGTCGGGCGGACCTCGCCGATGTCACGCGCGCCATGACCGAACTGGCCGAACTGGCGCTGGACGAAGCCTGCCGCCACGCACGCGCCGAACTCGACAGCCGCCACGGCGCACCGCACTGCGAGGACGGCAGCGCCGCCGAGCTGTGGATCGTCGGCATGGGCAAGCTCGGCGCGCGCGAGCTGAACGTATCGAGCGATATCGACCTGGTCTACGTCTACGCCTGCGACGGCGAAACCACCGGCACCGCCGACGGGCGCGGGCGCATCTCGCACCACGAATACTTCGCGCGCGTGGTCAAGGCGATCCACGCCCTGGTGGGCGAAGTGACGGAGCACGGCTGCGTGTTCCGCATCGACCTGGCCCTGCGCCCGAACGGCAACTCCGGCCCGGCGGCGGTCTCGCTGGCCGCGCTGGAGGAGTACCTGCAGGTGCAGGGGCGCGAGTGGGAGCGCTTCGCCTGGCTCAAGAGCCGCGTCGTGGCGCCGCGCGCCAGCGTCGCCGGCCAGGCCGTGCAGGCGCTGCGCGGCGTGGTGCTTCCCTTTGTGTTCCGCCGCTACCTGGACTACGCGGTGTTCGACGCGCTGCGCGCCCTGCACCGGCAGATCCGCGAGCACGCCGCGCGGCGCAGCGCCGGCCATCCGGAACGCGCCAACGACGTGAAACTCTCGCGCGGCGGGATCCGCGAAATCGAATTCACGGTGCAGCTCCTGCAGGTGGTGCGCGGCGGCCAGTTTCCCGAACTGCGCCGGCGCCCGACGCTCGAAGCCCTGCCGCGCCTGGCGCACGCGGGGCTGATGCCGCAGGAGACCGCCGAGGCGCTGGCGCGCGCCTACGTCTTCCTGCGCCGCGTGGAGCACCGCATCCAGTACCTGGACGACCAGCAGACGCACATCCTCCCGGCGCGCGACGACGACCTGGTCTGGATGGCCGAAACCCTGGGCCACGACGGCTGCCGCTCCTTCCTGCACGAGCTGGACCTGCACCGCGAGTTGGTGGCGCAGGAGTTCGACAAGCTCCTGGGCGGCGAGGAGCGCAGCTGCAACGGCAAGCGCTGCACACCGCGCAACGCCGCCGGCGAGGCCATCGCCGCAGCGCCCGACCTGGAAGGCCTGATCGAAGGCCTCACGGGGCCCCTGCGCGAGCGCGTTGCCGAGTGGCGCGCCAACCCGCGTGTGGCGGCGCTGCGCCACGAGGCGCGCGCACGCTTGCTGCGCCTGGTGCAGCGCACCGCGCAGTGGGCCGGCGAGGGGCGCGTGGCCGAGGAGGCCGCTGTGCGCCTCGTCAATTGGCTGGAAACCCTGCTGCGCCGCGAAAGCTACCTGGCGCTGCTGCTCGAACGCCCGGCCGTGCACGAGCAATTGCTGCACCTGCTGGGCGCCGCGCGCTGGCCGGCGCGCTACCTGCAGCAGCACCCCGGGGTGATCGACGAGCTGGCCGGCACCGACATGCTGGCCGAGCGCTTCGTCGCCGCCGATTTCGAGCAAGGCCTGGAGCTGCGCCGCCGCTCGCTGCGCTCGACGCAGGAGGACGACGACGAAGCCCTGCTCGACCTGCTGCGCCGCGCCCACCATGCCGAGACCTTCCGCACCCTGGCGCGCGACCTGGAAGGCCGGATCACGGTCGAGCAGGTGGCCGACGACCTCTCCGCGCTGGCCGACAGCGTGCTGCGCCTGACCGCCCGCTGGTGCTGGGAGCGCCTGCGCGGGCGCCACCGCGAGGAACCGCAGTTCGGCATCATCGGCTACGGCAAGCTCGGCGGCAAAGAGCTGGGCTACGGCAGCGACCTCGACATCGTCTTCGTCTTCGACGACGAGGACGAGCGCGCCCCCGAGGTCTATGCCGCCTTCGTGCGCAAGCTCATCAACTGGCTGACGGTGAAAACCGGCGAAGGCGACCTGTTCGAAATCGACACCCAGCTCCGCCCGAACGGCAATTCGGGCCTGCTGGTGACCAGCTTCGAGGCCTTCGCCAACTACCAGGAGCGGCGCGGCAGCAACACCGCCTGGACCTGGGAGCACCAGGCCATGACGCGTGCGCGCTTCGTGCTCGGTAGCCGCGCACTGGGCGAGCGCTTCGACGCCGTGCGCAGCGCCGTCGTCACCGCCGAACGCGACCCGGCCGCGCTGGCGCAGGAAATCATCGGCATGCGCGAGCGCGTGCGCGCCGCGCACCCGGTGCCGGCCGGCAGCTTCGACGTCAAGCACAGCCAGGGCGGCATGGTGGACGCCGAGTTCGCCGTGCAGTTCCTGGTGCTGTCGCAGTCGCGCGCGCACCCCGAACTGGTGCAGAACCTGGGCAACATCGGTCTGCTGCAGCGCGCGCAGGATGCCGGCCTGCTGCCACCGGGCGTGGGCACGGCCGCCGGCGCGGCCTACCGGCGCCTGCGCCAGATCCAGCACCGCGCGCGCCTGAACGAGGAACCCACGCGCGTGCCGCCAGACACCGTGGCGGCCGAACGCGCCGCCGTGCTGGCGCTGTGGCAGGCCGTGTTCCCGGCCTGAGCACCGTCCGGCCACTCCTGTAACCATAGCTACTTGCGCTTGGTACATAAGCGCTGGTGGCATTTTTCTGCTAAAAAGCACGACCCGGCGCGCCAGCGATCCTGCACCGCGCCCCGCACCCTGCACCGGGACGGCACCACCAAGGCCTGCCTTCACATGAACGCCTCGCACTTCCCCTGCGCGCCCCGCACGCGCGCCCTGCCCGCCGTGCTGGCGCTGTGCCTGCCGCTCTGGCTCGCCGGCTGCGCGCTGCCGCGCCCGCCCGCCCAGGTGGACGCGCCCCTGCCGGCGCACTGGCGCGCCCCCCTGCCGCACCAGGGCGACGTCACCGCCCTGGCGCGCTGGTGGGAGCGCGCCGGCGACCCGCTGCTGGCCGAACTCATCACCTCGGCGCAGGCCGCCAGCCCCGACCTGGCCCAGGCGCGCACGCGGCTGGCGCAGGCGCGCGCCGGACAGGTCGCAGCGCGCGCCGCGCTGCTGCCGGCGCTCGACGCCCGCGCCACGGCCAGCCGGGGCTTCAACGAACAGGTGGGCGGCCTGGCCGGAACGGCACAGATCGGCCTGCAGGCGGGCTGGGAAATCGACCTGTTCGGCGGCAACGCCGCCGCCAGCGACGCCGCGCAGGCCCGCCTGGCCGGCGCCGCCGCAGGGTGGCACGCGGCGCGCGTGTCGGTGGCTGCCGAGGTGGCGCTGCAACTGGCCACGTGGCGCGCCTGCACGCAGCAGCTCGCCATCGCCGAGGCCGACGCCCGCTCGCGCGGCGCGACGGCCCGCCTGGCGGAGGAGAGCGAGCGCGCCGGCTTCACCGCGCCGGCCACCGCCGCGCTTGCCAGTGCCAGCCTGGCCGACGCGGCCGTGCGCGCTGAGCGCCAGCGCATGCAGTGCGAAACCGACCTGAAGACCCTGGTGGTGCTCACCGCCTGGGACGAAGCCGTCCTGCGCGCGCGCCTGGCCGACGCGCCCGCACCGCACCCGCCCGAGGCGCTGTTCGCCATTGCCAGCCTGCCCGCCCAGGTGCTGGCGCAACGCCCCGACGTGTACGCCGCCGAGCGCGAAGTGGCGGCGGCCAGTGCCGACGTGGCGGCGGCCGAGGCCGACCGCTACCCGCGCCTGACGCTGGCCGGCTCGGTCGGCCAGGGCTGGCTGCACACCGGCGGCACGCGCGCGAGCAGCACCACCTGGTCGATCGGCCCGGTGGCGCTGGCGCTGCCGGTGTTCGACGCCGGCCGGCGTGCCGCCCAGACGGACGTCGCGGCCGCGCGCTACGAAGAAGCCGCCACCCGCTACCGCGCCCAGGTGCGCCGCGCCGTGGGCGAGGTCGAGCAGGCGCTGGTGCAGCTGGCCAGCACCGGCGCGCGCGGCGCCGACGCCGAGCGCGCCGCCGCCGGCTACCAGCGCTCCTTTGAAGCCACCGAAGCGCGCTGGCGCGCCGGCCTGGCCAGCCTGGTGGAGCTGGAAGACGCCCGCCGCACGGCCCTGGCCGCGCAAACCGCGCTCGCCGCGCTGCGGCACGAACGCATGGCCGCCTGGATCGCGCTCTACCGCGCCGCCGGCGGCGGTTGGGACGCCGGCGAGCAAGCGCCCGGCCCCGCCCACGCCGGCTGAACCACCCGACACCCCTTTCACCACCGGACCTTTCCATGCAGCGCAGGAAACTGACCCTCTCCATCGCCGTGCTCGCCACGCTGGGCGTGCTGGCCGCCGCGGGCGCCCTGTTCGACTCGCGCGCGGCGGGCGACCCGGCCGCCAGCGACCCGCCCAAGGACGCGGCCAACGCGCCGCGGCCGTCGCTGGCCGTGAGCACCACGGAACCGACGCGCTCTTCGATCCACCTGCGCCTGCCGGCCAACGGCAACATCGCCGCCTGGCAGGAGGCCAGCATCGGCGCCGAGAGCAATGGCCTGCGCCTGACCGAGGTGCGCGTAAACGTCGGCGACCGGGTCAGCGCCGGCCAGGTGCTGGCCGTGTTCGCCGCCGAAACCGTGCAGGCCGACGTGGCGCAGGCGCGCGCCAGCCTGCTCGAAGCCCGGGCCAACGCTGCCGAGGCCGCCGCCAACGCCGAGCGCGCGGGCACGCTTTCCGCCTCCGGCGCGCTGAGCGCGCAGCAGATCCAGCAGTACGCCACCGCCGCGCAGACTGCGCAGGCGCGCGTCGAAGCGGCGCAGGCCATGCTGAACGCCCAGCAGCTGCGCCTGGCGCACACGCGCGTGCTGGCGCCCGACAGCGGCGTCGTCTCGGCGCGCAGCGCCACCGTGGGCGCGGTGGTGGGCGCCGGCACCGAGCTGTTCCGCCTGGTGCGCAAGGGGCGCCTCGAATGGCGCGCCGAGGTCGGCTCGGCCGACCTGCCGCGCATCCGGCCGGGCGAGCCGGTGCACGTCACCACGGCGGCGGGCACGCAGGTCGACGGCACGGTGCGCATGGTCGCGCCGACGGTGGACCCCAAGACGCGCAACGCCCTGGTCTACGTGGACCTGCCGGCGCATCCCGACCTGCGCGCCGGCATGTACGCGCAGGGCGAGTTCCAGCTCGGCGCGCGCCAGGCGCTGAGCGTGCCGCAGTCGGCCGTGGTGGTGCGCGACGGCTTCAGCGCCGTCTTCGAGATCGCCGAGGGCGAGCGCGTGCGGCTGCGCCGCGTGCAGACCGGCCAGCGCGTCGGCGAGCGCGTGGAGATCGTCTCCGGCCTGGCGGAGGGCGTGCGCATCGTGGCGCGCGGCGGCGCCTTCCTGAACGACGGCGATCTGGTGCGCATCACCGAAAATTCCGAACAAAAACCGGCTCCAGCGCTTGCTGCGCCTATGCAGGCAGCTAGCAAATAAGGAGTTCTGGAATGAACCTCTCCGCCTGGTCCATCCGCAACCCCATCCCGGCGGCGATGCTGTTCGTGCTGCTGACGCTCGCCGGCCTGCTGTCGTTCCGCGCCATGAAGGTGCAGAACTTCCCCGACATGGACTTCCCGGTGGTCATGGTCACGGCCGTGCTGCCGGGCGCCGCGCCCGGCCAGCTGGAAGCGGACGTGGCGCGCAAGATCGAGAACGCCATCGCCACCACGCAGGGGCTCAAGCACATCACCACCACCCTGACCGACGGCTCGGCGACCATCGCCGCCGAGTACCAGCTCGAAAAGCCCGTGCAGGAAGCCGTGGACGACGTGCGTTCGGCCGTCTCGCGCGTGCGCAGCGATCTGCCGGCGGACCTGCGCGACCCCATCGTCGCCAAGCTGGAGCTCTCGGCCCAGCCCATCCTCGCCTTCGCCATTGCTTCCGAGCGCATGGACGACGAGGCGCTGTCCTGGTTCGTGGACGACACGCTCACGCGCCGCCTGCTGGCCGTGCCTGGCGTGGGCGCCGTCGCACGCGTGGGCGGCGTGGCGCGCGAGGTGCGCGTGGCGCTCGACCCGCTCAAGCTCCAGGCGCTCGGCGCCACGGCGGCCGAAGTCTCGCGCCAGCTGCGCCAGGTGCAGATCGAGAGCGCCGGCGGGCGCACCGACCTGGGCGGCGCCGAGCAGCCGGTGCGCACGCTCGCCACGGTGCAGACGGCCGGCGAGATCGCGGCGCTCGACATCCCGCTCACCGACGGCCGCCATATCCGCCTCGACCAGGTCGCTGCGGTGCAGGACACCGTGGCCGAACCGCGCACCGCCGCGCTGCTCGACGGCCAGCCCGTGATCGGCTTCGAGGTGTCGCGCAGCCGGGGCGCGAGCGAAGTGGAGGTGGGCGCCGGCGTGCAGGCCGCGCTCGACCGGCTGCTCGCCGAACACCCCGACCTGCGGCTCACGCGCACGGTGGACTTCGTGCAGATCGCCAGCGACGAGTACGACAGCTCCATGCACCTGCTGTACGAAGGCGCGCTGCTGGCCATCGTGGTCGTCTGGCTGTTCCTGCGCAACTGGCGCGCCACGGTGGTTTCCGCCGTGGCGCTGCCGCTGTCGGTCATTCCGGCGTTCACCGGCATGTACCTGCTCGGCTTTTCCATCAACATCATCACGCTGCTCGCGCTCTCGCTGGTCGTCGGCATCCTGGTGGACGACGCCATCGTCGAGGTGGAAAACATCGTGCGCCACCTGCGCATGGGCAAGACGCCCTACGAAGCGGCGATGGAAGCGGCCGACGAGATCGGCCTGGCGGTGATCGCCACCACCTTTTCGCTGATCGCCGTGTTCCTGCCCACGGCCTTCATGAGCGGCATCGCGGGGCGCTTCTTCAAGCAGTTCGGCTGGACGGCGGCGCTGGCCGTCTTCGCCTCGCTGGTCGTGGCGCGCCTGCTCACGCCCATGATGGCCGCCTACATGATGAAGCCGGTGGCGCCCCATGCGCACGAACCGCGCTGGCTGGCGACCTACATGCGCGCGTCCGCATGGTGCCTGCGCCACCGCGTGCTGACGCTGGCCGGGGCGCTGGCGTTCTTCGTCGCCTCGATCGCACTGATCCCGCTGCTGCCCTCGGGCTTCATCCCGGCGGACGACAACGCGCAGACGCAGGTCAACATCGAGCTGCCGCCCGGCAGCCGGCTCGCCGACACGCGCGCCGCGGCCCTCCAGGCGGCCGAGCGCGTGCAAGGCGTCGGCCATGTGCAGAGCATCTACACCACCATCGGCGGCGGCTCGGCCGGCGCCGACCCGTTCGCCGGCGGCGGCGCCGGCGAACCGCGCAAGGCCACGCTGACGCTGCGCCTGGCGCCGCGCGGGGAGCGCCCGCTCAAGCAGGAGATCGAGCAGCGCCTGCGCGCGGCGCTGGCCGACCTGCCCGGCGCGCGCGTGAAGATCGGCCTGGGCGGCTCGAACGACAAGTACGTGCTGGCGCTCGCCAGCGAGGACCCGCAGGCGCTGGCCAGCGCGGCGCGCGCCGTCGAGCAGGGCATACGCACCATCCCCGGCATCGGGGGCGTGAGCTCGAACGCCAGCCTGGTGCGGCCGGAGATCGCCGTGCGCCCCGACTTCGCGCGCGCGGCCGACCTGGGCGTGACCAGCAGCGCCATTGCCGAAACGCTGCGCGTCGCCACCGTCGGCGACTACGACCAGTACCTGCCCAAGCTGAACCTGGCGCAGCGCCAGGTGCCGGTGGTCGTGCGCCTGGAGGACGCGGCGCGCGAGGACCTCACGGTGCTCGAACGCCTGGCCGTACCCAGCGCCAGCGGCCCGGTGCGCCTGGGCGAAGTCGCCACTTTGGCCCTGGCCGGCGGCCCGGCCGTCATCAGCCGCTACGACCGCTCGCGCAACGTGAACTTCGAGATCGAACTGGGCACGCGCGGCCTGGGCGAGGTGACCGAGGCCGTGAAAAGCCTGCCTGCCGTGCGCAACCTGCCGAGCAGCGTGCGCCTGATCGACGTCGGCGACGCCGAGATGATGGGCGAACTCTTCGCCAGCTTCGGCCTGGCGATGCTCACCGGGGTGGTCTGCATCTACATCGTGCTGGTGCTGCTGTTCAAGGACCTGCTGCAGCCGGTGACCATCCTGATGGCGCTGCCGCTGTCGCTCGGCGGCGCATTCGTCGGCCTGCTCATCGCCGGCAAGAGCTTTTCCATGCCCTCGCTGATCGGCCTGGTGATGCTCATGGGCATTGCCACGAAGAACTCCATCCTGCTGGTGGAATACGCCATCGTGGCGCGGCGCGGGCACGACGGAAGCGACGGCCGGCCGGCCGTCCTGGGCATGAGCCGCATCGACGCGCTGCTCGACGCCTGCCACAAGCGCGCACGGCCGATCATCATGACCACGCTGGCCATGGGCGCGGGCATGCTGCCGATCGCGCTCGCCCTGGGCGGCGCCGACATGAGCTTCCGCTCGCCCATGGCGGTGGCGGTGATCGGCGGCCTGCTCACCTCCACCGTGCTGAGCCTGCTGGTGGTGCCCGCCGTGTTCACCTACATCGACGACCTGGCACAGTGGCTGCGCCGGCTGGTGCGGCGCGATCGCGCGCGACCGGAGCGCAGGCCGCCCACCACGCTGCCAGAGGCTCCCAAGGCCTAGTCCCCGAATTGCCCGCCTTCCGCTGCGCTATTGCGCGCCTGGGGGCGGGCGCCCAGGTTCCATAATGGGGCGCTCCGTATGAACCTCGTCGCGCTCAACCCCGAATCGCTCGTGCTCGGCCAGCCCCTGCCCTTCGCGCTGCGGGGCACGGACGGCACGCTGCTGGCCACCAAGGGCTACGTGCTGCGCAAGCAGGACGAGGTGGACCTGCTGGTCGAACGCGGCGTGCAGCTGTGCGTGGACATCGAGGAATCCGGCGACAGCTACCGGGCCTACCTGGCCCAGCTGCAGCAGATGCTGATTTCCGACACCTCGCTGGGCGAAATCGCGGCGATGAAGATCGACGGCTCCGCCCACGCCAGCGCCACCCGCCCGCGCGAGGGGCCGGTCGACTGGCCGGAACTGCAGTGGTCCACCACGCAGCTGCTCAGCAGCCCCAACGCGGCGGATTTCAGCACCCGCTTCGTCGCCCTGCAGCGCGAGGTGGCGCGCGCCTGCCTGCAGGCGCCGGATGCAACGCTGCTGGCGCTGATCCAGCGCTCCAGCGACGAGACCCGCATCTACAGCGCCACCCACGTGCTGCTCGTGGCCAGCGTGTGCATGCTGGTGGCGCGCGACGGCCTGCGCTGGGGCGCCGCCCAGGTCGCGCGGACCGGCCAGGTGGCGTTGTCCATGAACATCTCGATGACGGAGCTGCAGGACCGCCTGGCCCAGCAGAGCGCGCCGCTCTCGGCGGCGCAGATCGCCCAGATCCAGGACCACGCGGAGCGCTCGGCCAACCAGCTCGCGGCGCTCGGGGTGGCCGACCGCGTCTGGCTGGATGCCGTGCGCCAGCACCACGACCGCGCGCCGGGGCCGCTCGCCGGGCGCAGCGAGGCCTCGCAGATCGCCCGCCTGGTGCAGCGCTCGGACATTTTCGCCGCCCGCCTGGCGCCGCGCGCCGGGCGCACACCGATGGCGGTGACGGCGGCCATCAAGGCCTGCTACTACGACGAGAACCGCCAGGTGGACGAGGCCGGCGCCGCCATGCTCAACACCCTGGGCATTTACCCACCGGGGGCGCTGGTGAAGCTGGCGAGCCAGGAAATCGGCGTGGTGCTCAAGCGCGGCGCCACACCGACGACGCCGCGCGTGGCCGTGGTGCGCAGCCGCACGGGCATGCCGACGGGCGAATTGATCCCGCGCGACACCGCCCAGCCCAATTGGCGCATCACGGGCGTGGTCAGCCAGCAGGAAGTGCGCATGCAGCTGCCCATCGAGCGGCTGGTGGCCATGGTGTAGGGGCGAGCGCCACAATTTGTCGACTTTGGCACACAATTTTGCGGAACTTCACGCCGCGTGCCGCACTCCATGCAGGACAACGGTGCACCATGTGCCGAATCCACTTCTGTGTTGCGAAGCCTTTCGGCCTGGCCGACTGAAATCCCGAGGCGCTTCTCCTCCCTCCCTCTCTTCTTCGCGTCGGGGCGCTTCGCAACTTTTTTCTTCCCACCGCCGGCACAGCGCCGGCGGCGCTCACCCCGGCACGGTGTCGGCGAAGCTGGGGCGGGCGGCGAGCTTGTCCTGCAGGCGCGCCAGGTTGGCGTACTCCTCACGCCAGGTGATTTCAGGAAAGCGGAACTCCAGCCAGCCGAGCGCGCAGCCCACGGCCACATCGGACAGGCTCAGGTGGATGCCGCTGCAAAAAGCCTTCTCTCCCAGCCCCAGGCTCATGGCGCGCAGCGCGGCGTGCACCTTGGCGAGTTGCCGCTCGATCCAGGCCTGGCTGCGTTCGCCCTCGCTACGGCCCGCGAACGTGCGTTCGAGCCGCACCAGGATCGCGGCGTCGAGCAGGCCGTCGGCCAGGGCTTCCCAGGTCTTGACCTCGGCGCGCTCGCGGCCCGAAGCGGGGATGAGCTTGCCCACCGGCGAGAGGGTATCGAGGTACTCCACGATGACGCGCGAGTCGAACATGGCGTCGGCGCCGTCCATCACCAGGCAAGGGACCTTGCCCAGGGGGTTGGCGGCGGCAATGGTGGTCTCGGCCGCCCAGACGTCCTCCTCCACAAAACGGTAATCGAGCTTCTTTTCGGCCAACACTACGCGGACCTTGCGCACGTAGGGACTGGTGGTCGAACCGATGAGTTTCATGGTGGGTTCCTGGTGCAAAACGCACCGCTGTAGGCCAAGCTGGCGAGGGCAACCCATTCTATCGAGCGCTTCTGACGGCCGCCGCAAGGTGTGGGGCGGCACCTACAATCGGCCGCCATGAACGCCTCCAGCATCACCGCCCTGTCCCCCCTCGACGGCCGCTACGCCGCCAAACTCGCGCTGTTGCGCCCCATCATGAGCGAGCACGGCTACATGCAGCGGCGCGTACAGGTGGAGGTGTGCTGGTTCATCGCGCTGTCCGACGCCGGGTTTGCACAGTTCGCACCCCTCACCGTGGGCGCACGCGCCTACCTGCTGGGGCTGGTGAAGAATTTCTCGGAGGCCGATTCGGCCGCCATCAAGGAGATCGAGAAAACCACCAACCACGACGTCAAGGCCGTGGAATACTGGATCAAGGCCAAGTTCGAGGCCCGCCCCGAGCTGGAAAAAGCCGCCGAGTTCGTGCACTTCGCCTGCACCAGCGAGGACATCAACAACACCAGCCACGCGCTGCAGCTGCGCGCCGGGCGCGACCAGGTGGTGCTGCCCAGCCTGGACCGCATCGTGCTCAAGCTGCGCGAGATGGCCCACCTGTACGCCGACGTGCCCATGCTCAGCCGCACGCACGGCCAGACGGCCAGCCCCACCACCGTGGGCAAGGAAATGGCCAACGTCGTCATGCGCCTGCAGGCCGCCGTTGAGCGCATCGCCGCCGTGAAGATCCTGGGCAAGATGAACGGCGCCGTGGGCAACTACAACGCCCACCTGGCCGCCTGGCCGGATTTCGACTGGGAAGCCTTCAGCCGCAAGGTCGTGGAGACGCACGAGCCCGAGGGCCTGGGCCTCACCTTCCAGCCGTATTCCATCCAGATCGAGCCGCACGACTACATGGCCGAGCTGTTCGACGCCGTGGCGCGCGCCAACACCATCCTGATCGACCTCGCACGCGACATCTGGGGCTATGTGAGCCTGGGCTATTTCAAGCAAAAGCTCAAGGCGGGCGAGATCGGCTCCTCGACCATGCCGCACAAGGTCAACCCCATCGACTTCGAAAATGCCGAGGGCAACCTGGGGCTGGCCAATGCGCTCCTGCGCCACCTCTCGGAAAAGCTCCCGGTGAGCCGCTGGCAACGCGACCTGACCGACAGCACGGTGCTGCGCAACATCGGCGTCGCCCTGGGCTACAGCGTGCTGGCCTACACCTCGCTGCAGGCCGGCCTCGGCAAGCTCGAACTGAACGAACAGGCCCTGGCCGAGGACCTCGATGCGGCCTGGGAAGTGCTGGCCGAGCCGATCCAGACCGTGATGCGCCGCTACGGCGTGCAGGGCGCCTACGAGAAACTCAAGGAAGTGACGCGCGGCCAGCGCGTCACGCCCGAGGCGCTGCACGGCCTGATCCGCTCGCTCGACATCCCTCAGGGCGAGAAGGACCGCCTGCTCGCCATGACGCCCGCCAACTACATCGGCAAGGCCGCCGAGCTGGCGCGCCGGGCGTGATCGATTTTTCAAGTCTTTTTGGCCTCCAGCGCTTGATGCACAAGCGTTGAAAGCTATCTAAACCATAGCGACACCATGGCCACCAAGTCCACCATCTTCAAGGCGAACCTGCAGATCGCCGACATCGACCACGGCTACTACGCCGACCACGCGCTGACGCTGGCACGCCACCCCAGCGAGACCGACGAACGCATGATGGTGCGCCTGGTCGCGCTGGCGCTCAACGCCCATTTGCTGCAGGACCTGTGCCAGGGCGACGCCACGCTGGCGTTCGGCGCCGGGCTGTCCGACCCGGACGACCCGGACGCCTCGCTGACCGACTTCACCGGCAGGAAGCGCGTCTGGATCGAGGTCGGCCAGCCCGAGGACAAGCCCCTGACGCGCGCCTGCAGCAAGGCCGATGCGGTGCGCGTCTACGCCTTCGGCCACGCCGCCGACATCTGGTGGCGCGGCATCGAGACCAAGCTCACGCGCCTGGGCAAGCTGGAAGTCTGGCGCCTGCCCGCCGCACAGGCGCAGGAGCTGGCCCCGCTCGCCGAACGCAGCATGCAGTTGCAGGCCACGGTGCAAGAGGGCGCCGTCACGCTGAGCAGCGAACGCGGCAGCGTCCACCTGGAATTGCAGCGCTGGAAATAGTGCGGCCGGCGAGGTGCGGCCGGCGAGGTGCGGCCGGCGCAGCCAGCCGTCAATCGCGCGGCATCAGCGCGCCGCAGTTCCAGCACTGCTCGAAACCGCCCTCCACCAGTTCGCCGCACGCCGGGCAATGCCAGCGCCGCTGCGGCAGGTCGCGCAGGGCGTCCAGCAGGGCCAGCGCTGCCTCCCGGTGCTCGGCGTACTGCAGCCAGATTTCGGGCAGGCATTCGTGCGGCGGCAATTCGCCCGCCGCGGCGCCCAGGTACAAACGCTGCACATGGGCCGGCATGCCCGCCTCGCACAGCAGGTCGGCCCAGAGCATGGCCAGGGCGGCGTTGGGGGCGCGGGTCAGGCGGTGCATGGGGACTGGGCGTGGACCGGTGGACACACGATACCAGCGCCGTGCAGAAAAGCCGCTGCTCCTACAACCCGGCGGGCGCGCCCGGTGCTACAAAGCCATATGCCCGATCCCCGCCGCCTCAAAATTGGCCTGTCCGCCTGCTTCCAATACGCCGACCCGGCGCGCCCGCTGTTCACCGGCAAGACGCTGCAGTACGTCGAGCAGTCCATCGCCCACTGGATCATGTCGGCCGGCGCCATGGTCGTCATGGTGCCCTGCCCGACCGGCGAGACGGCGCGTGGCGACGTCACGCTGGACCACTACGCAGAGTGGCTGGACGGCGTGGTCATGCACGGCGGTGCCGATGTCTGGCCGGGCAACTACGGCGAGGAGCCGCTGCGCGCCGAGTGGGTGGGCGACCGCATCCGCGACCTCTACGACCTGGCCGTGGTCAAGGCCTTCGCCCAGGCGGGCAAGCCGGTGTTCGGGGTGTGCCGCGGGCTGCAGCTGATCAATGTCGCCTTCGGCGGCGCGCTCTACCAGGACTTGCAGACCCAGCACCCCGGCGCACTCGAGCACCGCAACGCCACCACCTACGACCAGCACTTCCACGAGATCAACATCGTGCCCGGCACGCACCTGGCCAAGCTCTACCCCGGGCAGACGCGCGCGCGCGTCAACAGCATCCACCACCAGGGCATCAAGCGCGTGGCACCGGATTTCGTCGTCGAGGCGCTGAGCGAACCCGACGGCGTGCCCGAAGCGATCCGCCTGCAGCCGGCGCCGGGGCGCGGCTACATCGCCGCCACCCAGTGGCACCCCGAGTTCCACAAGCGGGAAATGCAGACCCTGGACGACACCGCATTGCTGCACGACTTCCTGGCCGCCTGCAGCGCCGCACAGGGCCAGCCGCGCGCCGCAGCGCGCCAGACGAAGGCGCTGCGCAACCGCGCCAGCGAACTGCTGCGCCGCGCCTTGCACCGGGAAGGGCATGTGAAGGAAAGGTCGGCCTAACCCCCGCAGGGGTCATGCAGACCTTTTTTCATGCTTTTTTTGGCTGCTAGCGCTTATCCATCAATGGTTTTCAGCTATTGATTGTATAGCATGCGGCGCCCAGGCGCCGCATGCTGCTCACTCTTCGGCCGTGCGGATCGTGTCGCGGCCGTTCTTGTCCTTCATCCGCCCTATGTCGGTGTCGAGCGCGCGCACCAGCTTGTCCAGGGCGGCACTGAAGGCCACGGCGAGCTTGTCGCCGTCGGCCGTCACCGTGACGGGCTGGCGGCCGGCCGGGCGCGCTTCGAGGCGGCAGCGCTTGTCCTGCGCGCCCGATTTGCCGGCGTCCACATCGGTGAGAAAAACTTCCACGCGCGTTACCTGGTCGCGAAAGCGCGCGAGCTTGGCCGCGGTTTCCTCGCTGATCCAGCGCGCCAGCGATTCGCCGCCCTGGATGTGGTCGTCGGTGTGAACTTGTACTTGCATGCCTGCGCTCCTTCGTGTCGGGCCGGCCGGTGGCCGGCAGTCAAAATGCGAGCCCCCATCATGCCTGCGTTCTCGGCGTCCGCACGCGCGGCGCGGCCATCGCGCGGCCTCGCCCTACACGCGCGGCGGAGCGCGGCGCGCCGCTTTCGGGCGTTTTCGGGTCTAATAGCGCCTTCCGAAGGGGAGTAGCTCGCGCCCGCCGGCGCCCTGGCAACAGGGGCGGCGGGCATCGGCAGGTCGTCAACACGGCGCGCACAGCGCCCGGCCTGCAGGGTCCGGCGTGTCCGGGCCGAGCAAGCCCTTCGATCCGTCCCTGCGGGGCGCGGTTCGAAGGCATGGTGCGGCACCCTCGGCGCGCCCCGCCCCGTTTTGCGCCACGCAGGCCCGCTTTTCACCCGAGATACCTTAGATGGAACAGTTCCTGACACCCGAATTCTGGGTTGCGGTCGGCCAGATCGTGATGATCGACATCCTGCTCGGCGGCGACAACGCCGTCGTGATCGCCCTGGCCTGCCGAAAACTCCCCCCCGCCCAGCGCACCAAGGGCATCCTGTGGGGCACGGCCGGCGCCATCGTGCTGCGCGTGGTGCTGATTTTCTTCGCCCTTACGCTCCTCGCCATCCCCTTCCTCAAGATCGCCGGGGCGCTGCTGCTGGTCTGGATCGGCGTCAAACTGCTGGCGCCGGATGCCGACGATGGCCACGCCAACATCGCCGCCAGCGACAAGCTGCTCGCCGCCATCAAGACCATCGTCGTCGCCGATCTGGTGATGAGCATCGACAACGTGATCGCCATCGCCGGCGCTGCCCAGGGCGCTGCCGACCACCACGAGATGCCGTTGGTGATCTTCGGCCTGGTGATCAGCATTCCAATCATCGTCTGGGGCAGCCAGCTGGTGATCAAGCTGATGGACCGCTTCCCGTTCATCATCACCTTCGGTGGGATGCTGCTGGGCTGGATCGCCGGCACCATGCTGGTGTCCGACCCGGCGCTGGCGGCGGCCGACCGCCTCGTCTGGATGCCCAAGCTGGACCAGGCGAGCAGCGCCATCAAGTACAGCGCCGGCATCGCGGGGGCGCTCCTGGTGCTGGCGATCGGCAAATGGCTGGCCATGCGCCGGCCGCCCGCACCGGCCGGTTGAGGCCGGGCGGCATTCTGGCGCTATGCTGGCCCCATGTTGAAACTCCTCGCCAAATGGCTGCTCAGCGCCACCGCGCTGCTGGCGGTGGCCTACCTCTACAGCGGCGTGCAGGTGCAGAGCTTCCCCTCCGCGCTGATCGCCGCCTTCGTCATCGGCCTGTTCAATGCCGTGCTCCGGCCGGTGCTGGTGCTGCTGACGCTGCCCGTGACCATCGTCACGGTGGGCCTTTTCCTGTTCGTCATCAACGCGCTCATGTTCTGGGCCGCGGCCGGCGTGCTGGAGGGTTTTCACGTCACCGGCTTCGGTGCGGCGCTGCTCGGGTCGCTGATGTACTCGCTGCTCGGCCTGGTGATCGAATCAGCGCTCGGCGGCCTGTTCGCGAAGAAGTGACTGCACGGCGCGCAGCCGCGTGTCGATGATCGAGGCCTCGACGTAGTCGGCCGGCGTGCTGCTCTTGGCGGCCAGCGCCTGGCCGGCCTTGAAGCGGTCGACGGCGGCGGCGTAGTCGTACTGTGCGGCCCGCGCCTCGCCCTCGGCGCGCACCGCACGCAACACCTGGCCCTGGGCCTGCCAGTTCGACGCCAGCGCCTGCCACACGCCCGCGTCGCGCGGGTGCAGGGCGACCCAGTTCTGCAATCCTGCGGAGGCTTCACCCGCCCGCCCGAGCGCCAGCAGGGCCTGGGCGCGCAGCAGCAGTTCGGGCCGCCGGCGGGCGGGCGCACCATCGAGTTCGGCCAGCGCGGCGGCGGGATCGCCGGCGCGCAGGGCGATGTCGGCCGCCAGCAGCCGCACCTGGCGGCTGGCAGCGGCGTCCTGCGCCACCAACGGGCGCAGCCGCGCCAGCAGGCCACGCGCCTCGGCGGCGTGCTGCAACTCGCTCGCCGCCAGCGCGGCGGCGTACAGCGCGGCGGCGCGCTCGGTCTCGGGCCGCTGTGCGAAGCCGACGGCGCCGGGCGCCTGCATCCATTGGCGCAGCACGTCGACGCCAGGGCCGGAGAGCACGCGCGCGCGCGCTGCCAGCAGTGCGTGCGCGGCCAGCGAGAATCCTTCCGGCGCCTGGGCCGGCCCCGGCGCCGGCGGCTGGCGCGCCTGCATGTCGGCGATGCGCTGCGTGGTCAGCGGGTGGCTGCGCAGGTACGGCCAACTACCGTTGTCGTTCAGGCGGTTGGCCTGCTGCAGCTTGTCGAACATGGAAACAAAGCCGCGCGGCGAGAAGCCGGCCGGCGCCATCAGCGCCAGGCCCACGCGGTCGGCCTCGCGCTCCATGTCGCGCGAGAAGTTGAGCTGGTTCTGCACCACCAGCGCCTGCCCGCCAATCGCCACGGCCTGCGCCGCCTGCGGGTTCTTGCTGGCGGCGAGTATGGCCAGCACCATCGCGCCGAGCATCAGCGGCGCGGCTTTTTCCTGCTGGCCGATCAGGCGCGCGATGTGGCGCTGCGAGAGGTGGCTGAGTTCGTGCGCCAGCACCGAGGCGAGTTCGTCCGGCGTGGCGACCACGCCCACGAGGCCCAGGTTCACACCCATGTAGCCACCGGGCAGGGCGAAGGCGTTGACGGTGCGGTCGCGGCCGAGGAACAGCTCGAAGGAAAAGCGCTCGTCGAGCTCGGGCGGGATCTCGCCACGCGCGCGCGCCGCCGCCAGCAGCGCCTGCCAGATAGCGTCGACGTATTCCTGCAGCGGCCCGTCGTCGAGGTAGTCCGGATCGCGGTACAGCTCGCGGGCGATGCCGTCGCCCAGGCGCCGCTCGGCGCTGGCACCCATCTCGCCGGAATCGCCCAGGGTGGGCAGGCGTTGTGCCCCGCCCTGCGCTACCACCGGGCCGCCATGGACTATTAAAAAAGTAGCTACTAAGGTCCTGCCTATAAGCGCTAGAGGCCAATTTCGCATTCAAAATCCTCATGGCAAGGGCGCAGGGGCCGCCCGACGCGCCCCGTATGATGGCCGTCCCGGGCGAAGGTTCGCCACGCAGCCATTCTTGTCCATGTCCGCACTCACCCATTTCGACGCCCAGGGCCAGGCCCACATGGTGGACGTCGCCGCCAAACCGGCCAGCCACCGCATCGCCGTTGCCACAGGCCGCATCGAGATGCTGCCGGCCACGCTGGCGCTGATCGATGCCGGCAACGCCAAGAAGGGCGACGTGCTCGGTATCGCCCGCATCGCCGGCATCCAGGCGGCGAAGAAGACCAGCGACCTGATCCCCCTCTGCCACCCGCTCGCGCTCACGCGTGTGGCGGTCGATTTCGGGCCGGCGAGCGCCCAGCAGGCGGGCGCGGTCGGCATTGCCTGCAGCGCGACGGTGGAAACGGTGGGCCCCACCGGCGTCGAGATGGAGGCACTCACCGCCGTGCAGGTGGCGCTGCTAACCATCTACGACATGTGCAAGGCGGCCGACCGCGGCATGTCCATCCACGGCGTGCGCGTGCTGGAAAAGCACGGCGGCAAGTCCGGCAGCTTCGTGGCCGACGCGCCGGGCTGAGGCCCCGGCTTCATCGCCCAGCGGGTGCGGATGCGGGTGGGGCCGCCCGTTGCCAGCGTGCGTAGGCGGCCGGGTGGGCGGCGGCGTAGCGCTGGCGGTGCCAGGCGGCCTCCTCGGTGCGGCCGAGCAGTTCGGCGCTGCGGATCAGGCGCTCGATCACCCGGGGCTCGGGCGAGTAGTGCAGCAGGTCGGCGGCCAGGTCGTGCATCTGCGCGGCGTTGGTGGCGTCGACCTCGCGCGTGGTGAGGAAGGCAAAACGCGCGGCATCGTCGAACAAGGGCGCACCGGCCACCCGGCCCTGGGCGTCGCGCAGCGGGGCCGCCCCGCGCTCGCCCGCAGGAAGGTAGAGCTGGCTGACGGCCAGGTACTGGCGTGCAGCTGCGGCAACAAATACTATTAATAATATAGCTATAAAAGCTTTTAAATACAGCGCTAGAGGCACTTTTTGTCTGAAATCTGGGGCTGGCTCGCGCCCCAGCAGCAGCGCCAGCGCGCACAGGGCCGTGAGCTGGAACGGCCCGTACCACAGGGGGAACTCCAGCATGCTGTGCGCAGCGATGGGCAGCAGCACCCCCCAAGCCAGCTGGCGCTGGGGCACACGCTCGCGCCAGGGCGCCGCGCGCCACACCAGCCACGCCACCACACCCAGCAGCAGGCACGCGGCCGGCACGCCGAGTTCCACCGCCAGGTGCAGCGGCAGGTTGTGCGCGTTGTCCAGCAGCGCGCAAAAGCGCTGGCCCGGAAACAAGGTGACGTAGTGCGCGTAGTCAAGTTCGCCCCAACCCCAACCCCCCCAGGGGCGAAGGGCGATCAGGTCCAGAACGTTGGACCACAGCACGCGCCGGCTGCCGCAGCCGTACGACGCAGCGACACGCTCGAACACCACGCTGCCGTGCAAGCCCGCCGTGCGCCAGAGCAGCGCCGGTAGCGCCCAAGCGGCCACCAGATACAGCGCGAGCCCGCCCGCGAGCCAGCGGGCCGGCCGCCAGCCCCAGCGCGCGCGCCACAGCCAGGCGAGAGCGAGCAGCAACAGCCATTGCAGCAATGCGGTGCGCGAAGCGGTGGCAGCGCTGCCCACGGCCAGCAGCGCCATGGCCGCCATTGCGAGCAACTGCCCGGCCCGCGCACCTTCGGCGTGCAATACCCACCATACCAAGGACCATATCCCAAGGCTCAGCAACGTCGCCTGCTGGTTGCGCTGGCGCAGATTGCCCATGGCCTGGCCGAGGGGAGCGTCGTACACCCAGGGCGACAGACCATCGCGCAGACCGAAATACTGCGCCAACCCGATGCAGCTCGAGGCCAGTGCCGCCAGGAGGAGCCCGGCTGCCACGAGGTCCGCCTGTTGGCGCGGAGACCAGGGCCGTGCCACCGTACTGAGCACCGCTGAAATCAAAAGCAGCAACGCAAAGCACAGCCAACTTGCCGCCATCGGCCAGAAGTTGGTGGACGGGGGGCGCGTGAAACTCCAAAGGAATGGGAGCGCGATGGCCACGGTAGCTAGCGCGGACAAGGCGGCCGATAGGTGCGGAGCGCGCCTAAGAACGTCGAATTGCATCAAGAATGTGCAATAGGGCCGACGTCGGGCTGCCACTTCATCAGACGCTCCTTGATTGGCCTAACGCCGGAGACCAACGGCCTAGAAAAAGCCATCCACGTGGATGTAGCCGCGAAGACGCGCCGTCTGAGGGTCAACGAGCGCTACCCAATCGGCCGCTCGGCGACTCACTAGAGGCAGCCAGCGCAAGGCGGCGCCATCGGTCGTTTCGCCTGCCTGTCGGCTGGTCAATGCCCGCTCCACAGCTTCATCGATCAGCGTGGATTGGTCGGGATGTTTATTGCGCAACTCATTCAAAGGGCGCGCGCGCTGCAACACCTGGGCGGTGCTCAGCGTGTAGTCCCGCCACCAACTGGGTCGCTGGCTCGGCTCGATTCCTTGCAAGGAGGCGTCAATGCTGGCCATATTCTCCTCCGAACTTGTCGCAGGGCGCAGGCCGAACGTCCGCGGGCGACTCAAGCTCCAAGGTTGAGCCCATTGCGGCACGGTCGCCGCTTCGCTTTGGTCCAGGTCGGAAATGGTGACTACGCGAAAGCGATCCACCTCGTGCACCAAGGCCACCGGACGGGCGTGAGCCAAGGTATGAACACCATAGCTAAGCGCCACCAATTGGATGAGTGCCACCAGGGCCAAGTCGCGGTGCAACTCGGCGCGCGGCTTGCTCGGGTTAAATACGACCAAGGTCAGCAGCGGGCCGCACACCACATCCACACTCGCGATCAACCAGAAGAGTTCGGTGCCGCCCACCAGTTCGCGCAGCGGCGAGGGAAACCACAGCCCAAAGACTAGCGCGGCGACCAGGCTCGCCACTGCAACGGACAGGACCAAATGGGTAGCAGCGGCGCGGACTGCATAGTAGCTGCGGGATCCAACTGCAGAGCGTGAAAGCGACCTATTTGCCATCTTCAAATCACTCCGAAGCAATTGTTAAATGCCTCAAAGCCTAACGGTTCTTTCGTTTTGCTTTACCCAAAAAAAAGAGCGCGTTGCGCTCTTTTTTACCGCTGCCCTTGACGGGCTGCAGATTCCGCCATTAATAGCGGCAGTTGGCAGGTACATACTTGAAGCGGGCCGTGCCTCCAGTAGGAGCAGCCTGCGTCGTCCCAACAGTGCAACCCCAAACTACGGGAGCGCCTGCAACCATTGCAGCGGCTGGCAGACCGGTTGCGGGCACCAGCACACCGCTACCGGGAGTCAAAGCGATAAACGTCGGCCCTGCCCCCGCTGCCAACGCGTAATTGATCGTGATACGACCTGAACCAACGGCGGGAACGGCAGGAATGGCCGCAATTTGCATGCCCTGAACGTACTTGGTCGGGGTGAACTGGTATCCGAATCCGCCTGCCACCGGCGCGCCTGTACATGGGTTGTTGCACGCCGCAATCGCTGTACCATTGTTTGAGGCAAAGGTTTCAGTAACTGCTAGCTTGGGCGCTGCAGCCAAGCTCAAACCTTCCGTGATACGCGCACGCACCGTGTAATCTTGGTAGGCAGGCAGCGCAACGGCAGCCAAAATACCGATGATCGCCACAACGATCATCAATTCGATCAAGGTAAAACCTTGTTGCAGAGTACGCTTCATAAAAAATCTCCCAAGGGAAAGTTGCAAATGCGGTGATACCTCAGCAAAACGCATGCCAGTCTTTCTTCTCCTCCCTACGAGCGCCAACCGATAAAAATTGGTGAGAACTTGACACCTTTCGCCAGAGTTACGACAAACTTGTCAGGACTTGCCCTTCGTTTGCTTCGCCTGTTAGACAGTCAGACTAAAAATTCCTGCCCCGCCTTAAGCCACCGGATGTCGTGGGCCCCCCGTCCGCCACCTTGCTGCATGTCCAGGCTGCACACTTCCTGATAGATGAGCGCAGTCTCCGAAGGCTTGGTGTGCGTGATGTAGATCGGGCAGCCCTGGTGGCCGCAAAACTCTGCAAGTTCCAGCGCCAGGGTGTCGGACGACAGGTGCAGGCTGCGCTCGGCGAGCCGGTGTTCGCGGCGGCTGAAGGCGGTTTCGATCACCAGCATGGCCACGGGAAGGGCGTTGACCCGCTCCCAGAATGCCGGGTTGCGCCCGGTGTCGCCGCTGAAAGCCCACCAGCCCGTATTCCCCTGCACCGCATAACCCACCGCGGGCACGGTATGTACCGCCGGCAGCACCTCCAGCACGGCATCCGCGAGGTGGATCGTCTCACCCACGGCCAGCGGGACAAAGCGCAGGAAGGGCGTGGCGCTGCTGGGAATCCGGCTGAAGTCGGGCCAGATGGTGTCGTTGAATACGTGGGTGCGCAAGGCGGCGATGGTGTCCTGCAAGGCGTGCACCTGGAGCGGCGCGCTGCGCATGGCGGCCACCGAATCGACCATCAGCGGCAGCGCGGCGATGTGGTCCAGGTGGGAATGCGTGAGGAATACATGGTCGACGGCGGCCATTTCTTCCAGTGTGAGGTCGCCCACGCCGGTGCCTGCATCGATCAGGATGTTGCGGTTCACCAGAAACGAGGTGGTCCGGCAGCCTTGCGAAATGGCGCCGGAACAGCCGAGCACGCGGAGTTTCATATGGCTGCGGTCACTTGGTATCAAACCGGGTCGCCCCGTCCCAGTCGGGCTGGTAGGGTAACACCCGCAGCGTCGCCACCCGCTCTTCGTACCACGCCAGCAGTTTCGCGCCGGCTTCCCCCTGGCGCAGCACGGCCGCGGCGTGGTCGCACGCCGGCCAGTCCTGGGCGCGCAGGCGTGTCAGCGCTTCGTTCCATTGTTCCAGCCAGCGCAGTTGCTCAGGCGCCACCTGACCCTGCCGTCCCAGGGGGCGAAAGATCGCCACCGCGTCCTCCTTGCCCTTGACACGCACGCGGTCGAGCTCCTGCCAGACGAAATCGGGCGCCTGCTGGCGCGTTGATTCGCTCGCCACGATATCCACGCCGTACACCTTGCACAGGCCTTCGAGGCGCGAGCCCAGGTTGACGGCGTCGCCGATCACGGTGTAGCTGCGGCGCATGTCCGAGCCCATGTCGCCGACACACATGGTGCCGGTGTTGAGCCCAATGCCGATGCCAATTTCCGGCAGGCCCGCCGCACGGTGGCGCTCGTTGAGCGCCTGCACGGCGGCCACCATGTCGAGCGCCGCGCGGACGGCCAGCGCCGCATGCTCCTGGGTGGGTACGGGGGCGCCCCAGAAGGCCATGACGCAGTCGCCCATGTATTTGTCGATGGTGCCCCGGTGCGCGCGGATGGCCTGGGTGAGGCGGCTGAAAATGTCGTTGAGCAAGCCCTGCAGTTGCACGGGCTCCATGCGCTCAGACATGGCCGTGAAGCCGCGCATATCGCAGAACATCACGGTGAGTTCCCGGCTGGCGGCCTGCATGCTGTAGCGCTCGGGCTCCAGCAGCATTTCGTCCACCAGTTCGGGCGGCACGTAGGTACCGAACAGGTGGGCCAGGTGGCGCTTGGTGCGGCTCTCGGTCAGGTAGCCGTGCGCCATGTCCAGCGCGGTGGCCAGCACCACGACGACGAGCGCACTCGCCAGGGGCAACGCGAGTCCGGGCCCCAGGTACAACAGCGCATTGGCGCCGACCAGCGCCAGCAGCACCACGGCCGCCAACAGCAAGGCGCGCGCGGCGCTCAGCATCGGCAGCACCAGCGCGAGCAACAACCCCGACGCGACGATCTGCACGACGTCGAAGGCGACGGCGTAGTCCGGCCGGTACAGCGCTTTGCCGTCCAGGAAGCCCGAAAGCACATTGGCATGCGCCTCGACGCCCGGGTAGACCCGGCCGACCGGCGTGGCACGCAGGTCTTGCAGGCCGGGTGCCGTCGAGCCCATCAGCACGACCTTGCCCCGCAGGCTGGCGGCGGGCAAGCGGCCTTCCAGCACGTCCGCGGCCGGGATATAACGAAACGAGCCGCCCGCCGGCCCGCCCGGTCCCCGGTAGGGCACCAGCGTGGCCAGCTGCTCATCCACCGGAATGAAGCGGCGCCCGGCATGGCCGTGCAGCTCGACGCGGGGCGGGAGGGTGCGTCGGACCGGAACCGGGTCCGGAGCGACCGCGGGGACGACCTGCGAGCCGCCCGGCAGCGTGGGGTAGCCGGCCAGCGCCAGCGTTTCGTAGTCCGCCCCTTCGTATTCGGCCACCAGCGGCACCGCACGCACGGCGCCATCGCCATCGCTCAGGGTGTTGAAGAAACCCGCCGCGGGCGCCGCTTGCGCAAGCAGGGGGATGTTCGCGCCGAAACCATTCCAGACTGTGGCGTTGAGCAAGGCGCCGCCCATCTGCTGCGCGGTCAGTGCGGGCGGCGGCAAGGTGCCGCGCCCCTGGCCGTCGCGGTCGCTGGTGAAGTAGTAGCCGAGCACCGCGTTCTGCGTGTCCAGCGCCTGGGCAAAGCGCGCGTCGTAATCCAGCGCAGGCGCGAGTGCGGCAAGCGCCTTGGCAAAGCCGGGTTGGTCACGCAGCGGGCCCTGCGCCAGCTCACGCAGGCGCGACAGGCCGGAACTTGCGTCGGCCTCGGCAAAGACGACGTCGAAGCCGAGTACCGCGATCTGCTGGCGTTCGAACAGCTCGTTGCTGAAGGCGGCCATCTTGTCCCGGCCCCAGGGCCACTGGCCGACGCGCTGCATGCTGGCCTCGTCCAGGTCCACGATAACGATGCGGTCGTCGGCCGTGCCAGGCAGTGTCGCGCGCAGGCGAACGTCGTAGATCAGGTGTTCCAGGCGCTCCAGAAACTGGAACCCCACGGCGCCCGATGCGTGCAACACGCCCAGCACCACGGGAATCAGCACCCACGCCATGCGGCCCCAGCGCCGCTGCAGTAGGCGGGACAGTCGGCGTGCCACGGTGCAAGCAGGCTGCGCGCCGAAGGTTCGGGCTAGGGCCTGTTCGCCCTACACATGCGCGAACTGCATCTCGGTGCCGGCCAGCGCCAAGCGGTCGCCGTCTTTCAGGGGGACGGGATCGTTGCCTATGCGGGCGCCATTGAGCTCGGGTGGCTCCGGCCCCTCGACGTGCGCCAGCACGAAACCATGGTGGCGCCGCGTTACCGAGGCCACAGCGACGCCGGGTTTACCAATGGTGGTGACGACCTTGGTCAAGGCGACCTCGCGCCCCGCTGCGGGGCCGGACATCACGCGAATGACCGCCGCGGTGGTCCCCAGGCCGCCGAACCCCGAAAGCGGGGCCGGCCCGCTGCTCGGCGGCGCGCTGCGGGCTGCAACAACGGGGGGCACCATGCCGGGCTTGAAGACCATGGTCTTCTCGAACTGCGGGTCTTCGGCTTCGTTGAAGAACCGTATCTTGTACTTCCCGACCTCCAGCGTATCGCCGTTGCGCAGTTCGTGCCGGGATACCGCCTTGCCGTTGACGTAGGTGCCATTGGTGCTGTGCAAGTCCTCAATGGCCACGTCGTTGCCCGCCATGTGCAAGGCCGCGTGCTCGCCGCTGACGGCAAGGTTGTCGATGACGATGTCGTTGTAGGGGCGCCGGCCAAGGGTCGTGCGCTCCTTCGTGAGTTCCACCTCCTTGATCACGACCCCGTCGATCGAAACAACCATTCTTGGCATGACCGGCTCCCAGTTTCTTCAGTATTGCTTTGATTCGTTACAACGCGTACCGCAAGACTTTAGACGCGCAGCAGGCGCGACATCAATCCCTGTTTGCGTGGGGTGGTGCTGGCCTTGGCCAGTACGACGCTGATATTGTCTCGCCCGCCATGGTTGTTGGCCGCTTCGATGAGGCGCTGCGACTTTTCTTCCAGGGAACTGCGCGCGCCGAGCAAGGCTGCGAGTTCCGCGTGCGCCACCATCTCGCTCAGGCCATCCGAGCACAGCAGGTAGAGGTCGTCGGGCCGGACTTCGAATTCGTTGATTTCGAGCAGGACCAGTTCTTCGACACCCAGCGCGCGCGTAACCAGGTTGCGGCTGGCCGACACCGCGGCCTGCTGCTGCGTGATCAGGCCGGCGTCGATCTGCTCCTGCAGCCAGGAATGGTCGCGCGTGATCTGTTCCAGGTTGCCCCCACGCAAGCGGTAGCAGCGGGAATCGCCAATGTGCCCCAGCATGAGCCGCTGCGCCTGAAAAACCCCCACCACCAGCGTCGTCCCCATGCCCAGGTACTGGGGATTGGACTCGGCCGCCTCGAGGATTGCCTGGTTGGCGTTGTCCACGCAGATTTCCATGGCGCGGCGCAGATCCAGCGCCTTGGGCTTGGGCCCCGCCTGGGCCAGCCAGCGGCCCATTTCGGACTGAATGAAGCTGATCGCCATGCTGCTGGCGACTTCGCCTGCGTTGTAGCCACCCATGCCGTCGGCGAGCAGGGCCAGCTGCGCCTGCACATCGACGCCTACCGCGTCTTCGTTGTTTTTGCGCACACGGCCCGTGTCGGTCCGTGCGCAAAACTCATAACTCAAGGACACCGCACTCATCAAATCCCCGTGCGCGCGGCGCGGCGAACTGCGGGCGCAGCAGCGCCGTCCAACACTGTGTCTGGGTAGTCCGCCATGGGTGGTTTGTGAAAATCTGTCCGCGCATCATAGTCGAGTGGCCCACTCGGGTGCATGTTCCGAGGGGTCTGCGCGGCGGGGTTGGCCGCGCGCAACGCAGCAGCCATTTGCCCCCCCGTCTGGAACCGTGCGGCCGGGTTCTTGTCCAGGGCACGCGCCACCAGCAGTGCCACGGGCGCTTCGAGTTCAGGGCGCAGGGTACGGATGTCGGCCGGTACCTCGTGGGCGATGGCATGCATCAGCGCACTCATGGACTCCGCGCGCAGCGGCAGGCGCCCGGTGAGCAACTGGTAGAGCGTTACGCCCAGCGCATAGATGTCGCAGCGTCCGTCCGCCTTGGTGCCCATGATCTGCTCGGGCGCCATGAAACTCGGTGTTCCCAGCACCAGGCCGGTGCGGGTCTTGCTGTTGTCCGTGATGCGCGCGATGCCGAAATCGGTGACCTTGACCCCATCCGTGTCCGGGTCGTACACGATGTTGGCCGGCTTCACGTCGCGGTGCACCACCTGGTGTTGGTGGGCGTAGTCGAGCGCGTCGGCCACCCGCGCGGCGATCGACAGCACCGTGGGCACGGGCAGCAACGCACCGGGCTGCGATGCATGCGACAAGTCCCGGCCATGCAGGCGCTCCATCGCGATCCAGCTGAGCCCCTGCTCGTCGCCCGCGTCGTAGATGGCGACGATCTGTGGGTGCTGCAGACGGCCGGCCGATTCGGCTTCGCGGAAAAAGCGCGCACGCGCATCCACCAGGGCCGCACCTTCGAACTCGCTGCCCAGGGCGAGGGTCTTGAGGGCCACCGCCCGGCCGATGACGGGGTCGTGGGCGGCATAGACGAGGCCCATGGAGCCCCTGCCGAGTTCACCGTCAATTTCGTAACGCCCCAGGCGCGCCGGTGCCGGATGCGCCGCTTCTCCGGCCCCGGTATCCGCCAAGCCCTTGGCACGGCGCTCGGCAGCGGCCAGGCCCTGGGCACGCTTCAGGCGCGCCCCGACATCGCGGTACAGGGGCGCGTGTGCCGCCAGATGCGCAAAGACCTCGCGCGCACCCTCGAAGGACCGCGCCCGTTCGAATGCCTTGCCCAGGTGGTACAGGTCACGCAGCACCTGGCCCCTTGCGGGCAGTTGCACCAGTTCGCGAAACGCCGCCTCCAGCTGGCCCTGCGCCTGGAGGTCCAGCGCCCTGCGCCGCGCTTCCTCCCGCCCGGGCGCGCCGCCCTCGGCCACGGCGCCGGTTTCCATGCGCGCCGCCCGCAGCGCCAGGGCGCACAGATGCCCCACCGCCAGCGCCAGCAACGCGAGCACAGGAACGCTGCCGGCGCTCGCACCCAGCGCGAGGCACCCGGCGGCCACTCCGGCGCTGGCCAACACCCCGGGCCAGATGCCCAGCCGGGGCAGCACCACGAGGCAGACCAGAACGGCGAACCAGGGAACCAGCCCCAGCGGTGAGCGGGGCGGCACCGCCGCGCCCGCCGCCCAACAGGCCAGGACGGCGACGACGGCGGCGGCAAGCGCCCACCCCGCATCGCGCACCCCGTGCCCGGAGCGCGAACGGCGGTTGGGCGAAGCGGAGCGGTCAGCGCGCGCCTTGGTGTTGCTTGCCACGGTGATGCCCCCTGCTTTGGTGAATGCCCGATCTTGACCGAACACAAGCAATTTTCAGGCCGAAGACCCCCAATCGGGCGCTTGGGCCGCGCAGACGGACGCAAAAAAACCCGCCGCAGCGGGTTTCGAGGCCGGTCCGCCTTATTTCAGCTGCGCCTTGAGCAGTTTGCCAAGCTCGGACGGGTTGCGCGTCACGATGAAACCCGACTCCTCCATCACGGCGAGTTTGGCGTCGGCCGTGTCCGCGCCGCCGGAGATCAGCGCGCCGGCATGGCCCATGCGCTTGCCGGCAGGCGCCGTCACGCCGGCGATGAAACCGACGATGGGCTTCTTCATGTTGGCCTTGCACCAGCGTGCGGCTTCGGCTTCATCCGGGCCACCGATCTCGCCGATCATGATGACGGCGTCGGTGTCCGGGTCGTCGTTGAACGCCTGCATGACGTCGATGTGCTTGAGACCATTGATCGGGTCGCCGCCAATGCCCACGGCGGTGGACTGGCCCAGGCCGACTTCGGTCAGCATGGCCACGGCTTCATACGTCAGCGTGCCCGAACGGCTCACCACGCCGATGCGGCCCTTGCGGTGGATGTGGCCGGGCATGATGCCGATCTTGATTTCGTCGGGCGTGATGATGCCGGGGCAGTTGGGCCCCAGCAGCAACGTCTTCTTGCCGCCAGCGGCTTCCTTGGCCTTCATCTTGTTGCGCACCATCAGCATGTCGCGCACCGGAATGCCTTCGGTGATGCAGATGGCCATGTCCAGGTCGGCCTCGACGGCTTCCCAGATGGCGGCGGCAGCGCCTGCCGGCGGCACGTAGATCACCGAGACGGTGGCGCCGGTCTGCGCCGCGGCTTCCTTGACGGAGGCGTAGATCGGGATGTTGAAGATCGACTCGCCGGCCTTCTTCGGGTTCACGCCGGCAACGAAGCAGTTCTTGCCGTTGGCGTATTCCTGGCACTTTTCCGTATGGAACTGGCCGGTCTTGCCCGTGATGCCCTGGGTGATGACCTTGGTGTCTTTGTTGATGTAGATCGACATGTTCTTGTCCTAGTCAGTCGGGGACAGCGCTAAAGATCTGCCCCCAAGGTCATTACTTGACGGCCGCAACGATTTTGGTCGCCGCTTCGGCCATGGTGACGGCCGCGATGATGGGCAGACCCGATTCGGCCAGCAGCTTCTTGCCCAGCTCTTCGTTGGTGCCCTTCATGCGCACCACCAGCGGCACGGACAGGTTCACGGCGCGGCAGGCGCTGATGACGCCGGTGGCGATGGTGTCGCACTTCATGATGCCGCCGAAGATGTTGACCAGGATGCCCTTGACGTTCTTGTTCGCCAGCATGATCTTGAAGGCCTCGGTCACCTTCTCGGCGGTGGCGCCACCGCCCACGTCGAGGAAGTTGGCCGGCTCGCCGCCGAACAGCTTGATGGTGTCCATGGTGGCCATGGCCAGGCCGGCGCCGTTCACCAGGCAGCCGATGTTGCCGTCCAGGCTGATGTAGGCCAGGTCGAACTTGGACGCTTCCACTTCGGCCGGGTCTTCTTCGTCCAGGTCGCGCAGGGCCACGACCTCGGGGTGGCGGAACAGCGCATTGGCGTCGAAGTTGAACTTCGCGTCCAGGGCCATGATGTTGCCCTTGCTGTCGCAGTTCAGCGGGTTGATTTCTACCAGCGACGCGTCGGTCTCCATGTAGCACTTGTAGAGCTTTTGCAGCACGTCGGCGGCCTGGTCGGCGGCTCCGCCCGACAGGCCCACGGCGTTGGCGATCTTGAGCGCCTGCGCCTGGCCCAGGCCGGCCAGGGGATCAACCAGCTCGGTGACGATCTTTTCCGGCGTGCTGTGCGCCACTTCCTCGATGTCCATGCCGCCTTCGCTGGAGGCGATCACGGCGACCTGCTGGCTGGCGCGGTCGGTCACGAGGGACACGTAGTATTCCTTGTGGATGTCGGCGCCGTCTTCGATGTACAGGCGCCGCACCTTCTGGCCTTCGGGGCCGGTCTGGTGCGTCTTGAGCTGCATGCCCAGAATGTCGCCGGCCAGGCGCTTGACGTCGTCAATGCTCTTGGCCACCTTCACGCCACCGCCCTTGCCGCGGCCGCCAGCGTGGATCTGCGCCTTGACGACCCAGACCGGGCCGCCCAGTTTCTGCGCCGCTTCGACGGCTTCTTGAACGGTGAATGCGGGGATGCCTCGTGGAACGGGCACACCAAATTGGCGCAAGATTTCCTTGGCCTGGTATTCGTGAATCTTCATGAGGGCTTTCTCGGAGAAGGAATTTCACCCGTCTGCCATGGTTGCATGTCTGGCGGCGGGCGGTGGACATGGCAGCCAGCAACTGTATCATGCTGCAACGCACCAATCTTGTTCGTACCTTACACGCAGCCGCGGCTGCGTATGCAACACACCGAGGAAAGCGCATGGCCAAGGTATTCATCGATGGCGAAGCCGGGACGACCGGCCTGCAGATCCGCGAACGTCTGCAAGGCATGGACGCGGTGGAACTGCTCAGCATCGCCCCCGAAGACCGCAAGAACCCGGTGGCCAAGCGCGCCCTGATGGAGCAGGCGGACCTCGTCATCCTGTGCCTGCACGACGACGCCGCGCGCGAAACCGTCGCCCTGGCCGATGCCATTGCCAGCGCCGGCGGGCCGCGCATCAAGATCATCGACGCCAGCACGGCGCACCGCACGGCCGAAGGGTGGACGTTCGGCTTTCCCGAGCTGTGCGTCGGCCAGGCCGACGCGGTGCGGGCAGCGGCGCGCGTCTCCAACCCCGGCTGCTACGCCACCGGCGCGATTGCACTCCTGCGCCCGCTGGTCGACGCCGGCCTGGTGCCGGCCAACCACCCGCTGTGCCTGCCCTCGGTGAGCGGCTACTCGGGCGGCGGCCGCAGCATGATCGAAGCCTACGAAGCCGGCAGCGCCCCGGCCTTCGAGCTGTATGCACTCGGCCTCGCGCACAAGCACCTGCCGGAAATCATGCGCTTCACCGGCCTGACGCGCCGGCCCATCTTCATCCCGGCGGTGGGCAATTTCCGCCAGGGCATGCTGGTGGAGCTGCCCCTGCACCTGGACCTGCTGCCGGGCCAGCCCAAGGCGTCGGACCTGCACGACGCGCTGGCGGCGCACTACGCGCGCAGCAACACGCCGGAGCAATGGGTGCGCGTGCTGCCCGCCACGGCCGATGGCAAGCTCGACGCCCCCGCCCTGGCGGACACGAATGCGCTGGAACTGCGCGTCTTTGCCAACGAGGCCGAGCGGCATGCCGTGCTGGTGGCACGCCTGGACAACCTGGGCAAGGGCGCCAGCGGGGCCGCGGTGCAAAACCTGCGGCTGATGCTGGGCGTCTGAGGCTTTAGGGCGCATCCGGCCGGCCGGCCGTGCGCAGCACGCGCGCGGCCACTTCGCCCGAGAACCCGCGCGCCAGCAGAAAGCGCATCTGGCGGGCACGCGCCTGCATATCGGCGGGCGGCTCGGAGAACTTGCGTTGCCACACCTGGCGCGCACGCTCCAGTTCACTTGCTTCGAGCAATGCCAGGGCCTGCGCCACGGGGGCACCGCCCAGCCCCTTGGTGCGCAGTTCCTGGCCGATGCGCGCCACGCCCATGTGGCCCGCGCGGCGGCGCAGCAAGCCTTCGGCGGCGCGCGTGTCGCTCTGCAGGTCCTTGGCGGCGAGTTCGTCAAGCACGGCCGCGAGGTCGTCACCGTCCTGCACATGGCGCGCCAGCTTGCGCGCCAGCTCGGCACGCGAATGCTCGCGCTGCGAGAGCAGGCGCAGCGCCCGGGCTTTGAGCGACGGTGGCGTGGCAGGCGCCATGAATTGCTATGTCAACAATAGCTACCAACCCTTATGTGACAAGCGCTCAGGCCACTTTTTCTTCCGATTTCCGACCGCGCGGCGTGGGTGCGGGCACCACGCCGTCGGCCGCCTCGTCGCTGGGCGCGGCCAGCACCAGGGCATCGGCGGGCAGCAGGGCGACCCCCAGGCTGGTGCGCACCTTGTTCTCGATCTCGTGCGCGAGTTGCCGGTTCTCGCGCAGGAATTCGCGCGCGTTGTCGCGGCCCTGGCCGATCTTCTCGCCGTTGTAGGCGTACCAGGCGCCGGATTTCTCCACGATGCGCTGGGCCACGCCCATGTCGATGATCTCGCCTTCGCGCGAGATGCCTTCGCCGAACAGGATGTCGAACTCGGCCGTCTTGAACGGCGGGGAGACCTTGTTCTTCACCACCTTGACGCGGGTTTCGTTGCCGATGACGTCGTCGCCCTTCTTGATCGAACCGATGCGCCGGATGTCCAGGCGCACCGAGGCGTAGAACTTGAGCGCGTTGCCGCCGGTCGTCGTCTCGGGGCTGCCGAACATGACGCCGATCTTCATGCGGATCTGGTTGATGAAGATGACCATGCAGTTGGTCTTCTTGATGGTCGAGGTGAGCTTGCGCAGCGCCTGGCTCATCAGGCGCGCCTGCAGGCCGGGCAGGCTGTCGCCCATGTCGCCCTCGATTTCGGCCTTGGGCGTGAGCGCGGCGACCGAGTCGATGACGATCAGGTCGACGGCGCCCGAACGCACCAGGCTGTCGACGATTTCCAGCGCCTGCTCGCCGGTGTCGGGCTGCGAAATGAGCAGGTCCTGCAGGTTCACGCCCAGCTTCTGCGCGTACTGGATGTCGAGCGCGTGCTCGGCGTCGACAAAGGCGCACTGGCCGCCCTGCTTCTGCATCTCGGCGATCACCTGCAGCGTCAGCGTGGTCTTGCCGGACGATTCCGGGCCGTAGATTTCCACCACCCGGCCGCGCGGCAGGCCGCCCACGCCGAGCGCCACGTCCAGGCCGAGCGAGCCGGTGGAGACGACCTGGATGTCCTCGATCACCTCGCCCTCGCCGAGCCGCATGATGGTGCCCTTGCCGAACTGCTTTTCGATCTGCGCCAGGGCGGCCTGCAGGGCGCGGGTCTTTTCGCTGTCGGCGGGCATGCTGTGGCTGGTCGGGTTGCTCATGAAAATCTCCTTGGGATGCAATGCGTGGTCGGGTTGGATGGTGCTGGCACCCGGCAATCACTGGATGCTTGACCAGTAATGTAGGGCCTGAATACTTTGCGGTAAACCCTAAAAATGGTCAGTTTGCCTGACAATACCGCATGGCCCTCCCTCCACCTTCCGATACCTGGCGCCAGACCCATCTGGGCCGGCTGATGGGCGACGCGCTGCGCCGCTTCGACGCGCGCGTGCTGCAGCTCATGGCGCGCGATATCGAGGTGCCGCTCGCGCTGTCCAACCTCGCGGCGCGCGCGCAGGTGGGCGCCGCGCACATCCACATCACGCGGCATTTGTCGCTCGCGGGGGACCGCCTGACCGAGCTGGCGGCGCGTGCCGGCATGACCAAGCAGGCCATGTCCAGCCTGGTGGACCAGTGCGCGGCCTGGGGCCTGGTCACGCGCGAAGCCGACCCGCTGGACGCGCGCGCACGGCGCGTGCGCTTCACGCCCACGGGCCTGGCCTGGCTGCGCGCCTTCGAGGACGCCGTGGCACAGGCCGAGGCGGAGTTTCGCGCCGAGGTGGGCGAGGCGGTCGCCACCGTGGTGGCCATCGGTCTGGAAACCTACGGCAGCACCGGCCCGGGCTCCTAGAATCACACGAACGGGGCACTGTCGCACCCGCGCCCACCGGAGAAACGTTGATGCGCATCCTCATTGCCGAAGACGACCAGGTGCTCGCCGACGGGCTGCTCCGCACGCTGCGCAGCTCCGGCGCGGTGGTCGACCATGTGGCCAGCGGCAGCGAAGCCGACGCCGCGCTGATGACGAACAACGAGTTCGACCTCCTGATCCTCGACCTGGGTCTGCCGCGCATGCACGGCCTGGAAGTGCTGCGGCGCCTGCGTGCGCGCGGCTCGGCGCTGCCGGTGCTCATCCTTACCGCGGCCGACGGCGTGGACGAGCGCGTCAAGGGCCTGGACCTGGGCGCCGACGACTACATGGCCAAGCCGTTCTCGCTGCAGGAACTCGAAGCGCGGGTGCGCGCCCTCACGCGCCGCGGCATGGGCGGCGCCACCTCGACCATCAAGCACGGGCCGCTGACCTACGACCAGGCCGGCCGCGTGGCCACCATCGAGGGCAAGATGGTGGAGCTCTCGGCGCGCGAACTGGGCCTCCTGGAAGTGCTGCTGCAGCGCGCCGGCCGCCTGGTCAGCAAGGACCAGCTCGTCGAGCGCCTGTGCGAATGGGGCGAAGAGGTCAGCAACAACGCCATCGAGGTGTACATCCACCGCCTGCGCAAGAAGATCGAGAAGGGGCCGATCCGCATCGCCACGGTGCGCGGCCTGGGCTATTGCCTGGAAAAAATCTCTGAATAGAGAACACCCCCCTGTGTCGCTGCGCTCCTTCCCCCCGCTCTCGCAGCGCTGCGCGCTGCGGGCAGGGGGACGCACCCGGTGGCCTGGCAAAGCCAGTTCCACGGGTGCCCTGGTCTGGGTCGCGCCGGTATTGGCGGCTGTGGAGAAGGTGAGGGAGCAGGGATTGCTATGCAAATAGCAGCACTGCATCCATGTAAGACAAGCGCCAGGGGCCAAATAGGCTTGAAACCTTGAAAATCTTCCAGCGCGAGCAGCGCTCCCTGTTCGGCGAGATCCTGGACTGGATGCTCACCCCGCTGCTGTTGCTGTGGCCGGTGAGCCTGGCGCTCACCTGGCTGGTGGCGCAGGGCATTGCCAACAAGCCGTTCGACCGGGCGCTCGAATACAACGCGCAGGCGCTGGCGCAGCTGGTCTCGGTCAACCGGGGCAAGACGCAGTTCAACCTGCCGCAGCCGGCGAGCGAGATCCTGCGCGCCGACGATTCCGACACCGTGTACTACCAGGTCATCGGGCCGGGCGGCGCGCTGCTCTCGGGCGAACGCGAACTGCCCGCGCCGCCCGCCGACGAAACCCCGGCCAGCGGCGGCGTGCGCCTGCGCGACGCCGAGCTGCGCGGCATCGACATCCGCATCGCCTACACCTGGGTGCGCCCGGCGCCCGACGAAGCGCCGCTCACCCTCGTCCAGGTGGCCGAGACGCGCGAGAAGCGCAGCGTGCTGGCCACGGAAATCATCAAGGGCGTGATGCTGCCGCAGTTCGTCATCCTGCCGCTCGCCGTGCTGCTGGTGTGGCTGGCTCTGGCGCGCGGCATCCAGCCGCTGCACCAGCTCGAAGAGCGCATCCGCGCGCGCCCGCCCGACGACCTCTCGCCGCTGGACGACCGCACGGTCCCGCTGGAGGTGGCGCCGCTGGTGGCCTCGGTGAACGACCTGCTCGAACGCCTGAGCGACTCCATGGCGACGCAAAAGCGCTTCCTGGCCGACGCAGCGCACCAGCTCAAGACGCCGCTGGCCGGCCTGCGCATGCAGGCCGACCTGGCGCAGCGCGAAGGCACCAGCACCGAGGAGCTCAAGCGCTCGCTGCAGCAGATCGGGCGCTCGTCCATCCGCGCCACGCACAGCGTCAACCAGCTGCTGGCCCTGGCGCGGGCGGAAAGCAGCAGCGCGCAGCTCGCGCAGGTGCCCTGCGATCTGGCGCAGATCACCGTGGACGTGGTGCGCGACGCCGTCTCGCGCGCGCTCGACAAGGGCCTGGACCTGGGCTACGACGGCGCCCTGCCCGGCGCGCCCGGCGTGCACATGCTGGGCAACCCGACGCTCTTGCACGAGCTGGTGCGCAACCTGGTGGACAACGCCATCAACTACACCCCGTCCACGCCCGAGCGGCCCGGCGTGGTGACGGCGCGCGTGCTGGCCGACACCTTTGGCCGCGTGCTCGTGGTGCAGGTGGAGGATTCCGGGCCCGGCGTGCCGGAGCCGGAACGCGAGCTGATCTTCCAGCCCTTCTACCGCGCGCTCGGCAACGACGCCGACGGCTCGGGCCTGGGCCTGCCCATCGTGCAGGAAATCGCCCGCCAGCACGGCGCGCGCATCGTGGTGGAAGACGCACGGCCCGGCGCCACGCCCCCCGGCGCCTGCTTCAGCGTGCGCTTTGCCGCGCTGGAAGACCCCCGGCCGTGATGCGGCTGGGGGATTCAAATCCTATGAAAATGATAGCTTTCAGCCCAATACGCATAAGCGCTGGCGGCTAATTTTTACCAAAATTTCAGTTGCAGGGCCGCAGCGCCTTGCCGGCCAGGGCGCCGCGCAGGCCCTCGGCCTGGGCGCGCAGGCGCGCGTCCGCCTCGGGCAGGCGCAGCATGAAGCCGGGCATGTCCAGGCGCTCCTGCACCACGCGCGCCGAGCGCACGCCCTTGGCGGCAAGGGTGGAGAGCCCGCGCTGCGCCGCCTCCTCGGTGGAAAAGCGCCCGAGCGAGAGGCCAGGCTCCAGGGCGGCGTTCGGCCGGTCGTAGGCGACGCCCAGTTCGCGCAGCTCGGCGCGCTTCTTGGCCAGCTGGTCGGCGTCAGGAAAGCGCCCCATGTAGACCATCCAGCGGCCGGGCAGCGTCGCCGGCTCCAGGCGCCAGCTGCCCTCGGGCAAGGCGGCGGCGGCGCGGCGCAGCGTGTCGGCCTGCGCGGTGTCGAAGATGCCCGCCTGCAGGCATTCGGCGGGCGCGCTGTGCGCAGCCACGCTGGGCGCGGCCTCCTGCGCCTCGCGCGCCGAAGCCGGCGCGGGCGGCGCTTCGGGTGGGGCCGGGGGCGACGCCGGCCGGCCGACCGGCGGGGGCAGCAGGCGCAGCCATTCCGGATGCAATTGCTCGCCGACGCGCTGCGGCTCGGCCTGCTCGCGCGGCGCCAGGCCCCAGTCGCGCAGCAGGCCCTGCGACCAGGCGTAGTAGCCGCCGTTGGCGAGCAGCAGGAGGAGGACCAGGACGCGCAGCATGCCTTGGCCTCAGACCGCTACCGGCCGCACCGACACTTCGGCGCTCGCGACCTCGATCACTCCGGCGGCGGTGCGCACGCGCAGCGCGCCGTCCGGTCCCACGCCCTCGGCCAGGCCTTCGCGCCCGTCGGACAGGCGCACGAGGCGCCCGGCGAGCCCGTCGCGTTCGGCGAAAGGCGCCACCAGCGGGGCAAAGCCATAGGCCTCGAACGCCAGCAGCGCATCGACCAGCGGCTCGGCGATGCGGTCGAGCGCGGTCGGCGCATCCCAGCGCGGGTCGAGCTCGTGCAGGCAGCCGGCCGGCATCGCCAGGCCCTCGCTGCTGCGCGGCGCGACGTTCAGCCCGATGCCGACCACCACCCAGCGCGTGGCGCTGTTGGCCGGCGCCAGCAGGCTGGCGGTTTCGACCAGGATGCCACCGAGCTTGCGCTCCGGCCCACCGCCCTGCAGCCACAGGTCGTTGGGCCACTTGAGGACGGCGCGCGGCCCCGGCGCACCCGGCGGCGGCGGCTCCTCCTGCAGGCGGCGCGCGACGCACAGGCCGACCGCCAGCGACAGCCCGGACCAGCTTCTCGGTGCCAGCGGCAGCGCCAGCGAGAAGGTCAGCGCCGCGCCCGGGGCCGCGCACTCGCTCTGCCAGCTGCGCCCCAGGCGCCCGCGCCCGGCCGTCTGGGCCAGCGCCACGAGCAAGAGCGGCTCGCTCTGCCCGGCGCGCAGGCGCCGCATGCATTCGGTGTTGGTCGAATCGACGCTGGCCAGCAGCTCGGCGGTAAAGCCCGGCAGGCGCGGCGCAAGCGCCTGCCACAAGGCTTCCAGGGGCCAGTGCAGCGGCGCGCCCACCGGTCAGCTCCGCGCCGGCCCGGCGCGCGGCCCGCGCTTGGGCGCCAGCAGGGTGCCGCGGCAGTTGGCGGCGCCGCACCAGCAGGGGTACTCGGCCTTGACCCTGGGGGTGTGGCGCTCCTCCAGCATCAGGCCGTAGTCGTAGTTCAGTTCCTCGCCGGCGGCGATGTTGCGCAGCGCGGTGATGAAAATGCGCCCGCCGCGCTCGTCGGCGTAACAATTCGGGTCGCAGCTGTGGTTGATCCAGCGCGAGGAATTGCCGCCGTATTTGGCGTCGATCACGCAGTCGCCGTCGACATGGAAATAGAAGGTGTGGTTGGGCTGCAGCGGGTCGTGCGGGTGCCGGTCCTGCGCCTCCTGCCAGCCGATGCGCTCGCCGGTGTATTCGATCAGCACCTCGCCTTCGGCGATATCCTGCACGGCGAACACGCCGCGCCCGTGCACGCCCGAGCGGCGGGTCTGGAGGCGGCGGCCGGCCGGGGCCGCGGGCACGGTGCGTGGAGGCATGGCGAAACTTCTGTTACTTTGAATAGGCACACCTGCGCGTGCGTGCGCGCGAGGCAGCCGATTGTAGGAGCGCCGCGCAATGGGCCCGGCGCAATGAGAAAACCCATGAGCAAAACCCTCGTCATCGCAGAAAAACCCTCGGTCGCGCAAGACATCGTGCGCGCCCTCACGCCCCTGGCGGGCAAGTTCGACAAGCACGACGACCATTTCGAGAACGAGCGCTACGTGGTCACCAGCGCCGTCGGCCACCTGGTGGAAATCCAGGCGCCCGAGCAGTTCGACGTCAAGCGCGGCAAGTGGAGCTTCGCGCACCTGCCGGTGATCCCGCCGTACTTCGACTTGAAGCCCGTCGACAAGACCAAGAGCCGCCTGAACGCGGTGGTCAAGCAGGCCAAGCGCAAGGACGTGAGCGAACTCATCAACGCCTGCGACGCGGGCCGCGAGGGCGAGCTGATCTTCCGCCTGATCGAACAGTACGCCGGCGGCGCCAAGCCCCTGGGCAAGCCGGTCCGGCGCCTGTGGCTGCAGAGCATGACGCCGCAGGCCATCCGCGACGGCTTCGAGAGCCTGCGCAGCGAGCAGCAGATGGCGGGCCTGGCCGACGCCGCGCGCAGCCGCTCGGAGGCCGACTGGCTGGTCGGCATCAACGGCACGCGCGCCATGACGGCCTTCAACTCGCAGGGCGGCGGCTTCTTCCTCACCACCGTCGGCCGGGTGCAGACGCCCACGCTCTCGCTCGTCGTCGAGCGCGAGGAAAAGATCCGCAAGTTCATCAGCCGCGACTACTGGGAAATCCACGCCAGCTTCGGCGCCGAGGCGGGCGAATACCCGGCCAAGTGGTTCGATCCGAAGTGGAAGAAGGGCGAGGATGTGGAAATGCGTGCGGACCGCGTCTGGTCTTCCGCCGAAGCCACCGCCATTGCCAACGCCGTGCGCGGCCAGCCCGCCACGGTCACCGAGGAGAGCAAGCCCACCTCTCAGGCTTCGCCTGCCCTGTTCGACCTGACCAGCCTGCAGCGCGAGGCCAACGGCAAGTTCGGCTTTTCCGCCAAGACCACGCTGGCCCTGGCGCAAAGCCTGTACGAGCGCCACAAGGCCCTGACCTACCCGCGTACCGATTCGCGCGCGCTGCCCGAGGACTACCTGCCCGTGGCCAGACAGACCTTCGAGATGCTGGCCGAGAGCGGCATGCGCCACCTGGCGCCGCACGCCCAGACGGCGCTGGCGGGCAACTACGTGCGCCCGTCCAAGCGCATCTTCGACAACAGCAAGGTGAGTGACCACTTCGCCATCATCCCCACACTGCAGGCGCCCAGCGGCCTTTCGGAAGCCGAGCAGAAGCTCTACGACCTGGTGGTGCGCCGCTTCATGGCGGTGTTCTTCCCGAGCGCCGAGTACACCGTGACCACGCGCATCAGCACGGCGGCGGGCCACAGTTTCAAGACGGAGGGCAAGGTGCTGGTCAAGCCCGGCTGGCTGGCCATCTACGGCAAGGAAGCGGCCGACGAGGTGCAGGACGCGAAAGAAGGCGACAAGGGCCAGAACCTGGTGCCCGTGAAGCCCGGCGAGGTGGTGCGCACGGAACAGGCCGACCCCAAGGCCCTCAAGACCAAGCCGCCGGCGCGCTACTCCGAAGCCACGCTGCTCGGCGCCATGGAAAGCGCCGGCAAGCAGATCGACGACGACGAGCTGCGCGAGGCCATGCAGGAAAAGGGCCTGGGCACGCCGGCCACGCGCGCGGCCATCATTGAAGGGCTGCTGACCGAAAAATACATGCTGCGCGAAGGCCGCGAGATCATCCCCACGGCCAAGGCCTTCCAGCTGATGACGCTCTTGCGTGGACTGGAAGTCGAAGAACTGTGCCGCGCCGACCTCACCGGCGAGTGGGAATACAAGCTCGCGCAGATGGAAAAGGGCCAGCTCAGCCGCGAAGCCTTCATGCAGCAGATCGCCGCCATGACCGAGCGCATGGTGAAGAAGGCCAAGGAATACGACCGCGACACCATCCCCGGCGACTACGCCACGCTGCAATCGCCCTGCCCCAACTGCGGCGGCGTGGTGAAGGAAAACTACCGCCGCTACGCCTGCGTGGGCAAGCCCGGCGCGGACCCGTGCGGCTTCAGCTTCGGCAAGTCGCCCGCCGGCCGCACGTTCGAGACGGCCGAAGCCGAGCAGCTGCTGCGCGACAAGAAGATCGGCCCGCTGGAGGGCTTCCGCTCCAAGGCGGGCTGGCCGTTCACGTCCGAGATCGTCATCAAGTACGACGACGAGGCGCACAACTACAAGCTGGAGTTCGACTTCGGCGATGCCAAGGCCGAGGAAACCGGCGAGCTGGTCGAATTCGCCGACGCCTCGCTCGGGCCCTGCCCGATCTGCGGCTCCGAGGTGCACGAGCACGGCAGCAACTACGTCTGCACGCGCGCCGTGCCCACCGCCGCGCAGCCACTGCCCAGCTGCAGCTTCAAGAGCGGCAAGGTCATCCTGCAGCAGCCGGTGGAGCGCGCGCAGATGGAAAAGCTCCTGGCCACCGGCAAGACCGACCTGCTCGACAAATTCGTCAGCATGCGCACGCGCCGCGCCTTCAAGGCGCACCTGGCCTGGGACGCCGAGGCCGGCAAGGTGAACTTCGAATTCGCCCCGAGCAAGTTCCCGCCGCGCCCCGGCGCAGCCAAGAAAACCATAGCTGCCAGCCCAGGCAGGGCAAGCGCTGGAGCCCAAAAAGGCACCAAAAAACCGGCCGCGGTGAAGAAGCCCGCGGCCAAGAAGGCCGCCACGCCGCGCAAACCCGCGGCCGGCAAGGCGCCGAGCGCCGCGCTGGCCGCCGTCATCGGCACCGAGCCGGTGGCGCGCCCGGCCGCCGTGAAGAAGCTGTGGGAATACATCAAGGCGCACAACCTGCAGGACCCGCAGGACAAGCGCAGCATCGTCGCCGACGACAAGCTGCGCGCCGTGTTCGGCAAGGACCGCGCCGGCATGTTCGAACTCGCCGGCCTGCTCGGCCCGCATCTGGGCTAGGCGACGGGCTTGTCATGCGCAGCCCCCGGGAACGCGCCGTCTGGACCGCCGTGGCCGTGCTGCTGCTGGCAGCGGCCGCCGCCGCGTGGTGGACGGCCGAGCGCTGGACACCGCACGCCGGCCCCTGGGCAAAGCAGGCCTGGCGCACCATGACACGCCCCGGCCCGCCGCCCGGCCAAGCCCGCGCCGGCACTGCTGCGGCCCCGGCGCCCCAGGTCGGCGCCTCGGCGGCCGCGCCGGTGCTGCACAAATGCGTGCGCGGTGGCCGCACCGAATACACCGACCAGCCCTGCCCGCCAGGCAGCGACAAGCGCCCGCTGGACGGCGCGCTCAGCGTGCTGCCGCAGTAGCCCCACGCCAGCGCCGCGCAGGGCGCGCTGCTACCATCGTCCCCATGCCTTCGCACGCCTTGCCCCGCCGCCCCGCGCTCTGCGCGTGCCGTGCGCTGCTGCGCGCGCCGGCGCTGGTGCGGGAGATCTGGCCCTACAAGCCGGTCGCACATTCCCCCGCCCGGCGATCCGCAATCTCCCCCATCCACACGCGCACACCTCCATCGCCGGGCACCCGACCAGCGCGATAGCGGCCGCCGCACGCCCACGGCCGGCCGCTCCTTCCAGGAGATGCGCCATGCCGCCCGACCTCGCCCACCCCGCCGCCGCCCTTGAAGGGCAATCGTCCCGCCACGCCCGCGCCCAGCCGCCGCCGGGCATGGAATTCACGCGCCAGTTCCTGCGCGCCAAGAACCCCTGCGCCACGGGCTACCGCTGGTTCAGCCGCCACGTGCCGGACGGCAGCGGCTACCAGGAAGCGCTCGACACCCTGGTGCAGGCCGGGCGCGTGGACGACGCCTGCTGGCTGCTCACCCAGTTCGGCCCCACGCAGGAGGTGCTGGTGCTGGACACGCTGGACGCCGAAGCCATCGTCTTCGCCGGTTCGCTGCAGGTGCGCGGCAACGTCGCCGCCGACACGGTGATCCACGTTGGCGGCTCGGTGCGCGCCGGCGGCGGGCTGCGCGCCGGTGGCGCCATCACCGTGGGCGGCGACATCCGCGTGGACGGCGGTGTCCGCGCCGGCGGCGCGCTCCAGGCGGGCGGCGGCGTGCGCGCCGAGTGGGGCATCGAGGCCGGCGGCGACATCCGCTGCGGCGCCGACCTGCGCGCCGCCTGGGACGTGGTCTGCGGCGCCCGCCTGACGCTGCAAGGCAGCGCTTTCGTCGGCCAGGACCTCATTGCCCAGGGCGCCGTGGAATGCGGCAAGGGCCTGCGCGTGGGCGGCCACCTGACCGGCGGCGACAGCCTGCGCGCCGGGCAAGGCGTCCTCGTCGGCGGCAGCCTCAGCGGCGTGGTGCACCTGGAGGCCGGCTGGGGCATCAAGGTGGGTGAATCGATCCACACGGCGGGCGCCATCAAGGCGGGAGAGTCGCTGGCCGCCGGCCAGGACATACGTGCCGGCGAAGGCTACGGCGTGTTCGCCGGGCTGGACGTGCAGGAAGAGGCCTGGCCGGCCAGCGGCCAGGTGTGGGCGGCCGAGCGGCCGGCGGGCCTGCGCAGCGGCGTGTGGATGGGGCCGAGCGCCGTGTAGCGCCCGCGCGCCGCCAGGCCGTCACGCGCTTGCGCTACGCTTGGCCACATGGATACAGCCGATCTCCCCGCCGGGTCGCCCGCGCCCGAACCGCTGCCCCGCGCCGTGCCGCTGGCGGGTGCCAGCAATTTCCGCGACCTGGGCGGCTACGCCGGCCACGGCGGGCGCGAAGTGGCGTGGCGGCGCATCTTCCGCTCCGACCACCTGGCCGGGCTCACGCCGGACGACCGGGCACGCCTGGCCGCCCTGGGCATCGCGCGCACGGTGGATTTCCGCGGCGAGCGCGAGCGCGCCCAGCTCGCCTACCTGCTGCCGGAGGTGGAGCACCACCAGCTGGCCGTCGAACCCACGGTGGTGCAGCGCGCCATCGAGCTGCAGCGCGAAGGCCGGGCGCTGACGCCGCAGGACGCGGTGGCGCTGATGCAGGAGACCTACCGCGGCTTCGTGCACGAGAACGCGCCGCGCTTTGCCGAGTTCTTCCGCATCCTGCTGGCCAAGGACGCGCCGCTGGTCTTCCACTGCACCGCCGGCAAGGACCGCACCGGCTTCGCCGCCGCGCTCATCCTGCTGGCGCTGGGCGTGCCGCGCAACGTGGTGATGCGCGACTACCTGCTCACCAACGCGCTCTATCGCCGCCCCGCCATGGCCGCGGGCCACGCGCCCGAGGAAGTGCTGGCCGTGCTGTGGCGCGTGGAGCACAATCTGACGGAGGCGTTAGGGCGAAGGTACGCAGATCTCAGGGGGGACCGCCATCTTTCACGGGTGGTGGGGGGTTGCGCGGCCGCCCCCGGCGGGGGGGGCGGGGGGGGCCGCTGCCTTGGGCGGTTGGCAGGACAACCGGGGGCGGGGCGGCCTCGGCCTCGCGCGGGGTGACAGGGCCCGGGCGCCGTGGGGGCGCGGCACCCGCCAGTACAGCCAGCCGACGATCGACAGGTTCAGCAGGTTCCACCCCATGCCGTTGACGAACGCCGCCCGGTAGCTGCCCGTCACATCGAACACCCAGCCCGACATCCACCCGCCCAGCGCCATGCCGAGCAGCGTGGCCATGATGACGGCGCCGACCCGGGCGCCCGCCTCGTGCGGCGGGAAATATTCGCGCACGATGATGGCGTAGGCCGGCACGATGCCGCCCTGGAACAGCCCGAACAGCGCCGAAATCACATACAGCGGCACCAGCCCGTCGAACGGCAGGAACAGCACCAGCGCCACGCCCTGCAGCGCCGATCCCCACAGCAGCGTGCGGACGCCGCCAATGCGGTCGCACACCAGGCCCGAGACGATGCGGCTGACGATGCCGCAGGCCAGCATCAGCGACAGCATCTCGGCCCCGCGCGCCGCGCCAAAACCCAGGTCGGTGCAGTACGCGACGATGTGCACCTGCGGCATCGCCATCGCCACGCAGCACGCCACGCCCGCCACGCACAGCAGCAGCTGCGCCTGCCCCGGGCGCAGGCCAAACGGGCGGCTGCGGTCCACCCGCACCGCCGCGGCCGAGCCGACCTGCGGCAACACCAGCAGCGGCGGCCGCTGGCGCATGCGCAGCGCCAGCAGCAGCATGCCCGCCCCGCACACCAGCCCCATCAGCACGTAGGTGGGGCGCCAGCCGATCGTCCCGATGCCGTGCTGCACGATGGGCGGCCACAGCGCCCCGGCGATGTAGTTGCCGCTGGCGCAGACCGCCACCGCGATGCCGCGCCGCTTGTTCCACCACAGCGCCGTGTCGGCCAGCAAGGGTGCGAACGTGGCCGACGCACCAATCAGCCCCATCAAGCCGTGCGCCAGCCCGAAGCCCCAGATGCTGCCCGACATCCCTGCCCACACGAAGCCGCCGCACACCCCCACCGCCCCCACGCACAGCACCGGCAGCAGCCCATGCTTATCGGCCAACCGCCCCGTCCACAGCCCGCCGATCCCCAGGCACACCATCATCAGCGTGTAGGGCAGCGACGCATCCGCGCGGCCCACCCCGAACTCGGCCTGCACGGCGGGCAGCACCACCGAGACCACGTACATGCTGCTGTTGCCCAGCACGACCAGGCCCAGTGTGACCAGCAGGCGCCAGGCGGCCTGGCGGGAGTCGATGAGAGAGGCCGGGGCGGCGGTGGAGGTGGGTGAATCGGAGGTGTGGGGCATGCGGGGCAATTTACCCGACAGCGGCAAGGGCCTGGCAAGGTGCTGCCAAAGCCTGCCCGCCGTGGACGCAGCGGCGTTGACGATATGGTTTTGATAGCTTTCAGCGCTTGCCAGATAAGCGCTGGAGGCCAATTTTCTTTGAATTCTTGCCCCCCATAGCCTGGGGCTCGGCCAAGCGCCTTCGAGCCCGCATTGTCCAGGGACCTTGACCTGCAGCGGTTGCACCTCGGCACCACACACCCTAGGCGCTATAGCCCAATTTACCCATCAAATATTGGCCGAATCCGCCTCCGCCTCGGGCCACAGCTGCGGAAACATGAAGCGCAGCGCATGCTGCGGCAAACCAAACCGCACCTTGCCTTGGGGCGAGTCGGACTTGAGCAGGCCGCGTTTGACCAAGGCGCCCAGTGCGTCGGTGGCGCCCCGGTCGCTCATGCCGAGCATGGCTTTGAATTCGCCACGCGGCATTTCTTCGCCACTCAAAAACAGGTAGTGCAGGCCGCGCAGGGCCTCCTGGCGCACGCCGTTTTTGAGCACGGTGGCTTCAAACACCAGGCAGGCTTCGATGCGGGTTTTGATGGCCTCAAAGTCGAGCAGGCCAGCCATGAAGCGAACTTGGTCCAGGCAGGTGTCCAACACGTAGGTGGCCCATGCAATGAGGGCTTGTTCACTCAGGTTGCCGCGCCCGTCCAGGTCGCCACGGCGCAGGCTGTCGGCGTCGGCCAGCAGTGCGTAATAGCGCTCGGTGCTGCGGGCAAAGCCGCGCAGGGGCGACCACAGCCCGCCTGTGTAGCCCATGGCGGTGAGCCAGGTGTGGGTGTGCAGCCGCATCACGCGGCCGTTGCCATCCACAAAGGGGTGCACCCAGCCCAGCCGCTGGTGCGCGCAGGCCAGCGCCGCCAAAGCCGCCTCGCCACGACGCACGCCGCCATAGAACGCTGCCCAGCGCTGCAAAAACAGGGCCACGGTGGCATGCGCTGGCGCCACATGCTGGCCGACGCGCACATCGCGCTGGCGCAGGGCACCCGGCACGATGGGCTCTTGCTCGGGCGTGAACAGGTCGGCGGCCGGCAGGCGGGCAAACAGGGCGCGGTGGATGTCTTGCACCGCGTCTGGCGCATACAGCTGGGCTGCGCCATCGGGCCCGGAATAGCGTTGCTCCAGCGCCTGCTCGGCTTCAATGTGGGCGATGGCCAAGCGCTGTTTGGCGGCCAGCGTGGCGTCTTTGGAAAAGTCTTGCCGCAGGGCCTGGTCGATTTCGTGTGGGCGGGTGTGCTGCCCCTCAATGCGATTGGTGTAGTACGAATTCATGCTGCGCAGCAGGCTTCGCAACTCCGGCGGCACGCGGGTGCCTGCGAGGGTGGTGGCCAGCCGAGACAGGTCATGCGCCTTGGCCAGCAAGGGTTCCATTCGGGCGTCGGCTGGCAGCAGAGGTTCGAACTGGTGGACTTCGGTATACATCCGATCACTTTGCCAAGATTGGTGTTTTTGTAAACATATGATTTGAAAATGAGTTTTATAAAAAACTCCAATTTTTTCGCCAACTATTTTGCGCGCCCTGCTCGCTAAATGCGTGGGCCACTCTGGTAATAGCCAATGGCGTCCCCTTGGTGTTGGGCCCCTGCATCTGACAGCCGCCTGGGTGGCGGGACGCAAAGGGGCGCCAAGCCACGCCTCCGGCCCTGCAAGCGCATTGATGAGGCGATGAAGGACCTGGAGAAAACCAAGGAAACACTGCACAAGTCGGCCAACAATTTGCGCCTGGCCAATGACAAGGCCGAGGACCTGACGATCAAGAAGCTGACCCGCGGCAACCCGACGATGGCGGCGAAGTTTGCCGAGCTGCCGCGAGTCGTCACCCCGGCTGAGACAAGGTAAGACCCGCTGGGTTGTACGCACATCCCGGAAACCCTTGGAATTTCGAGAGGGCCACGATGAAAAGCCCTGCGCGCCGGCCCCCCATTGGTAGCTTCCAGCGCTTTCCGGCCCCAAACTCTGATTTACCAAAACCCGCTCCACAAGGCCCACCCATGCAGTTCGGCTACACCATCCTCTACGTGCCAGACGTGCCCGCCACGCTCAAGTTTTACGAAGCGGCTTTTGGGCTCACGACCCGGTTTTTGCACGAGGGCGGCGACTATGGCGAGCTGGACACTGGCAGCACGGTGCTGGCGTTTTCCGCCCACCGCCTCATGCAGCAGCTGGGCAAGAACCCGCAGGCGGCCGACGCGCACGCGCCCAGTTTTGAGATTGCGCTGTGCACGCCCGATGTGCCTGCGGCGCTGGCGCGCGCCCTTGCGGCAGGTGCCACGCCCATGCGCCCGGTCGAGGTAATGCCCTGGGGACAGACGATTGCGTATGTGGCGGACATCAACGGGTTTCTGGTGGAGCTGTGCACGCCCGTGGGCTGATTCGGCTTGCAAGGCCAGCGGGTTTCAACCTTACGGTGCGGGTGCGCGCGGCTACCGGATACAGTGCTCTGCAGCGCGGCGGCCCCGCCGCTTGCCGCCTTCCAAACCTACCGGACCCAACCATGACCAGCCCCCTGTACACCCACTCGGTCCCCGTCTTCAAGCAGATGCTGACGGCCTTGAAAACCATCCTCGCCCAGGCCAGCGAGCACGCCGCGGCCAGGTCGATCGAGCCCGACGCCCTGCTGCAGGCGCGGCTGGCGCCGGACATGTTTCCGCTGCTCAAGCAGGTGCAGATTGCCGCCGATTTCGCGCGCGGCATCGCGGCGCGGCTGGCGGGGGTCGAGGTGCCGGCCCTGTCGGGGCTAGAAAAGAGCTTTGCCGATCTGGACGCGCTGCTGGTGCAGACCCTGGCGTTTCTGGACAGCGTGAACGCCGCGCAGTTCGCGGGCAAGGAAGGCGCCGACATCGTCCTGCGCCCCGGCACGCCGAAAGAGAAAAAATTCACCGGCCAGGCCTACCTGGTGCACTACGGCCTGCCGCAGTTCTTCTTCCATGTGACGACGGCCTACGCCATCCTGCGGCACAACGGCCTGCCGATTGGCAAGCGGGATTTCATGGGCGCGTACTGACGCACACGGCGGCTGCCCTTCGCTCGCCATGGTTCCGGGTGTCCAGGCGTGGGCGCGGCGGCGTACGGACGCAGCGCCCAGGAAACTCGCATTTCTATAGCATCAAACCTTTGCTACACAAGCGCTGACGGCCAATTTCACCGTCATTTCTGACCTGCGGGCCGCATCGGCACCACCGCGGCATCTGCACCGCGCAAAGGGCACTCGCTGGCCACGCGCTCGGCCAGGGTCTGGCGCAGGGCTTGCAGCCCCGCAATGCGGGCGTCGATCTCCGTCAGCTTGCCGGCCAGCACCTGCGCGATCATCGGGCCGGGCTCGGGCGCGTCCCAGATGCCAGGCATCCGGTCGCCGATCTCCGCCAGCGAGAAGCCCAGTTGCTGCGCCGTGCGGATGTAGCGCACCAGTTCCACGGCCTCGGGCGGGTAGTCGCGGTAGCCATTGGCCAGGCGCCGCGCGCGGATCAGTCCGCTCTGCTCATAAAAGCGCAAGGCCTCGCGGCTCAGGCCGGCCGCGCTGGCAAGCTCACCAATCAGCATGGGCGGCCCTTGGCAGGAATGTTGAAAAAAGTGCTTGACCCTGAAGCGTACTGCAGGCCTGAAGCTCCGGGCTTCATCCCCTTCATGGAGTTTTCACCGTGTCCCGCCTTGCCTTTGCCCCCTCCCGCTACCTGCGCACCGTGCGCGCCAGCGCCTGGTACGACCTGCTCGTCACCTGGCCTTTTGCCTTGCCTTGGGTCTTTGCCGGGGTGTACGCACAACTGGGCGCGCTGGCCGACACCTTCGCACTGCCCGGCGCCCTGCACCCGCTGAACGCTACCCTGATGCTGATGGCCAACCTGCTCGGCTCGGTGGTGGTGGTGTGGGCCATCGCCCGCATCGCGGCGCCCACGCGCCTGCTGGGGCGGTTGGACGGCGTGGCGCGATTCCTCTTCGCCGCCGCGCAGATCTACGCCGTCACCCAGGGCGCCAGCGCCATCGTGCTGGGCTTCACGCTGTTCGAGCTGATCTTCGGCGTGCTGCAGTGGTGGCCGGTGGCGGGTTCGGAACGCTCCAACGTGCGGGCGCTGCAGACGGCGCCGGCGGCGGCCTGAGGCCGCGCTGCCCGCCCACTCCCGCTATGCTGGCGCCTGTCTTTTTCAACCCGCCTCTGCGAGCGTGCTTCCAGGGGCCCCACGGAGCGCACGAATGTTCAGTCATGTGATGGTCGGAGTGAATGACCTGGAAGCGTCTAAACGCTTTTACGACGCGGTGCTGGGCACGCTCGGCATCGGGCCCGGCGTGGCCAACCGCAACCGGTACTTCTACCGCAACCGCGCCGGCACCTTCGCCATTTCCACCCCCATCAACGGCGAGGCCGCGTGCCACGGCAACGGCAGCACCATCGGCTTCAGCGTCGATTCGCCCGAGCAGGGCGCGGCCTTCCATGCCGCCGGGCTGGCCCACGGCGGCACGACCTGCGAAGAGCCGCCGGGCTTTCGCGACGGCGACATGGGCCGGCTGTACCTGGCCTACCTGCGCGACCCGGACGGCAACAAGCCCTGCGCCGTGCACCGCCCGCCCAAGCCCGACGCAGCCGGCGCGCGCGCGTGAAGTCGGCCAGCGCCGCGCTGTTCGACGAGGCCTACTACCAGCGCTTCTATTTCGACAAGAAGACCAGCGTGGTCGACCCCGGCCATGTCGAGCGGCTGGGCGCGTTCGTCTGCAGCTACCTGCAGTACCTGCGCGTGCCGGTGCAGCGCGTGCTCGACGTCGGCTGCGGCATCGGCCTGTGGCGGGGCGTGGTGGCGCGGCATTTCCCGCACGCCAGCTACCACGGCGTGGAGCTCAGCAGCTACCTGTGCCAGCGCTTCGGCTGGGAGCAGGGCTCGGTGGTCGACTACCGCGCCGATGCGCCCTACGACCTGGTGATCTGCCAGGGCGTGCTGCCCTACCTGGACGCCGCCGACCTGAAGCGGGCGCTGGCCAACCTCGGGCGGCTCACGAGCGGCGCGCTGTACCTCGAAGCGGTGTCGCACGAGGATTGGGAGCAGGGCATTCTCGACGAGGACCTGACCGACCCGCGCATGTTCCGCCACCGCGCCGCGCTCTACCGGCGCGGGCTGGACACCGGCTTCAGCGCGATCGGCGGGGGGCCGGGGGCCCCCCCCCCCCCCCCCGGGCCCCCGCTCCCCCCGGGGCCCTTTCGCCCGGCCCCGCGGCGCGGGCCGCCGGCCCCCCCCCCCCCCCCCCCCCCCCCCCCCCCGCCGCCCCCCCCCCGGGCGCCCCCACCCAGCCCTCCCCGCCGCCCGGCGCCCCCAGCCCGCCCGCCCGCCCCCCTCCCCGCCGGCGCCC
>Ga0066256_1000764_pt1 | contig 61239 bp, 61 predicted proteins | sample ThiBio_1000_biof_FD_87107 | JGI IMG/M metagenome (GOLD analysis project Ga0066256, IMG submission 87107) | Wastewater bioreactor microbial communities from Cape Town, South Africa - Thiocy_expt_1000_biof (version 2) | ecosystem: Engineered > Bioreactor > Thiocyanate-remediating >... | reverse complement strand
AAAAGCCCGGAAGACTGCCCGAATCGGCAATCACCGTTCAAATCGACACCACCCTTCATCGCTCGGAAACCGGCATCAAACATGGCTTACAGCGATTCATTCCTCAATTTAACCGGACAGTAGTGAGGTGTCGTTGCCAATACCGCCCAGCAAGAAGTCGTTGCCGGCTTCGCCCGCGAGTACGTCGTCGTCCGCACCACCGATGAGGATGTCGTTGCTGCCACCCCCCCACAGGCTGTCGGCAACGGCGCCACCGATGAGGACGTCGTTGCCGGCGCCGGCATGGGTGGTCATGCCGTTCAGGCCGGACTGGATGTGCCAGCCGTCCTGCTTGACGAGCTTGCCGGTGAGCAAGGTGCGCTCTTCCGGCGCGAGGAAGGCATCAACCGCATCGACCAGCTTGGGCAGGCTCTTGTAGCTGGAAGCGCCGATGTCGCTGTATTTGAAGTGCAGGCCGTTGTCGGCGAAGGTGAAGAGTTGGGTGGCCTCGGCGGCGTCCTTGAAGTAGTGATATTCCATCGCCGCCACGGTCAGGGCTTTGGCCATCTCGGCATTGGAGGCGGTACCCCAGGTGTCGGGGGTGAGTTTCTGGAGATCGGTGACGAAGCGATCGAGCATGGCGTCGGCGGGGATGGCGGCGAGCCCGGCAACGGGGTCGGCGGCGACGCCGATTTGATGCCGGAGGAGGTTATCAAGGAAGTTGGGTTGCGCATTGGGTCCCGGTTCAGTGCTGCGAGCATAGAGCCCATCGTCAAACAGAGTTTCCAGCAGGCTCGGCAACTTGAAGCTGAGATCGCGGAAGTCATCGTTCAGCAGGAAGGCGGTGAGCAGGGCTTGGGAGTGGAGGTCGACGCCAAGGATGTCAAGACCTGTGCCGCTCTGCGAGAGGGAAGTTTGCGTGCCGATGGTGTCCAGCAGGGGAAGGTGTTGCAGCACCTCACCTTCCACGTAGTAGCCGGTGACGTTGGCGGTGCGGGTACCTTTGCCGCCATAAGCCATGAATTCGGGCACAAACGCGGTGAGATCAGCGTCGCTGTAGCCATAGCCATTCAGGAAAAATTCCAGTTCGTCCCTGATGATGCTGGCCGATGAGTTCTCGAACGGGGCCTGATCGAAGGTGACGGCCTGCTTGTCGAAGAAGACCGCCATCAGGGCAGCAAGTCCACCGCCGAGACTGTGACCAGTGAAGCTGATGGTCGCACCGGGGTTGTCGGCCTTGACTTCGAGGTAGTAGAGCGCGGCCTGTACAAGCTGGCTGGACATGGAACCCAGCGCAAGATCGCTGTTTGCAATCCAGTCCACGAAACCCGGGCTGCCAGGCAGCAGGCCAGGGCCGGTGCCAGCGAAGGAGATGACGATTTTGGTGTCCTGCTTAAAGGATACTGCTTCAAAGCCGCCGGGTAATGTTGCATGAGACAAAGGGATTTCCGACCACCCTGCTGGAAGCGGAAAACGATTGCGGGAATCCCGCGTGGAACGATAGGCCACGCCCGCCATCAGCGCGTTGTCGATTTCAAATTGTGTTGCCATGATTTCGGCTCCCTGAGATTTCAAATATTTATTTCGACATCCGATCCATCATCCGGCGACCAATGGAATCGCCCGGGCCAACCCACGCCCCTTTGTAATAAACAAGTTCCTCGCAGCCCACCCCCGGCGACCCAGGCTTCATCGCCTCCCGCAGAATGGTCTTGTACTGGGGTTGCATAGCCCATGCCGCCACGGGCGTGTTGATCCGGTTCACCATCTCGGCGGTGATCAGGCGTCCGCCGGCCTGCTTTGCCTCATCGTCCGGTGAGGACATAACCAGATTGGGTTTGTTAAATCTGGCAGGCAGTTCCTGCAATGCGATGCGCTTCCAGTCACCATCCTTGAATTTGAATACGACGTAAGGCGGATTCGGTCTGCCCCATTTGTTGTACGACAGACAGCCCCTCGGCTCTGCGACGATATAGGCAGCCGCCTGGTCGACTTCCAGCATGAGCAGCCCAAAGTTGGACATCCCCACATCGTCGCCATACTCATCCTTCCAACGAATGCGTTCATGTGTGACCGGGTGCTTAAAGCTCAGGCTTTCTTCTCCAATGGGCGGCCGCTGGAAGGGCTCGTGCCGCCCCTTGCGTACGATTGATCGCTCCACGATCAGCTTCCTGCCATCGTGCAGCAGCAGTTCCTCTTTCCAGCTTGTTCCGTCCGCACACGCGTTCATGCCGCCTCCCATCGATACCAGTAGAACCACTATCGCCCAACAGCGAATTGATGTTCCAATATTCATGTCGATTCCCTGTGAAACCAGACTGGCGTCCGAGCGGACCCGCGCGACGATGCTGCCGTCCGTCATCACGCGATATCTCCCTTTCGCCCACCTTCTTCTCGTCATGCCGGCCTTGCGCCGGACTTTCGGAAGCGTGCACGAAGGCGCGCCGGCGGTCTATACGACTTTAGTTGTAAGAGCGCCGCAACGCATTGATTGGTATGGGATATATTTCTCAGTCCAGGCAGGGATCGAGCTGCGGGTGCTGCCGTCGATGACGCCGTCGCCGCCGCCGTCGCGGGTGAGGTAGTCATTGCCGTCCCACCCGGCCAGCAGCGCATTGGGCGAGTCGCCCCACAGCACGTCGTTGCCGCTGCCGCCTATCAGCACATCGTCCTGCTGTTCGCCATACAGTTGGTCGTCGCCCTTGCCACCCAGCAGGATGTCGCGGCCGTCGCCGCCGGCGAGGAGGTCGTTTTCGGTAGCGCCGTCGAGGACGTCGTCTCCGGCATGGCCAAACAGTTGATCGGCTCCGCTGCCGCCATCCAGATAGTCCGCGCCGTTATTGCCGACGATGAGGTCGTCGCCGGCGTCGCCAAACAGGAAGACGCCTTCGCTGAGACTGACGGGGGTGATGAAGTGCTCCCAGTATCCGGTGGGGGTCTTGCCGCCGGGCGCGAGGGTGGGATGGCTGTAGGTGATGTTCCAGGTGCTGCCGCCGAAGGCCATGCTGAAGGTCCAGCCGCCGCTGAGGGCGGAGGCGCCGCCGTAGGGGGCGAGGGGAACGGAGCCGTGGGCGAGGTCGAGGTTGCCGCTGGCGTCGTAGACGAGGCCGGTGCTGCGGCCAAAGCCGCTCCGGGCGTCGGCCCAGAGAATGTCGGCGGTGAGGCCGGGAACGTTGCCGATGCCGGTGAGCTGGATGCCTTCGGCAAGGGCTGCGGTGATGAGGTCGTTGCCGTCGCCGCCGTGGGCCTGGCTGTTGCCATGAATGCCGCTGATGTATCAGCGCCAAGGCCGCCTTCGATGAGGTCGGCACCGCCGTTGCCGACGATCCAGTCGGCGCCGTCACCACCGAGGAGGTGATCGGCTCCGCTGGCACCGGAACCGAGAATCATGTCGGCGCCGGCAAGGCCTTCGACGCGCTGGCCGCCGGGGGCGGCCTGGAGGTGGTTGGGGGTGGCGGTGCCGGTGAGGACGGTGGGGGGTTCGGGGGGCACTGCGGGCGCGGCCGTGCCGAGGACGATGCCAAGCTCGCCGTCGGACCAGCCCTTGACCAGCAGTCGCTGTCGGCGACGTGCAGCCATTTGGCAGGGGCTTGCGGCGTTTTTTATGAGTGCAACAGATGGCCGCTCGCGTGTCTATACAACTAAAGTTGTAGAATAAGCGTAACCAATTGTTTTATCGAGAGATTATTTTTTAATTCGACGTTGTTCTTCCACTTGATCACCGGGCAGCACCGGACGGCCGGCTTTCGCGCCAGCGACGATGGGAATCTTGTCGGGCCTCACCGGGCTGGCGGTATCGGAAGACGACGGCTTATCGAGTTTGTGGAGAGGTACAGCGTGGATTGGCACAGCATTTCGCGGTTGCGGTGATGCCGTTGAAATCCTGCGGTTCTGGCGCGTCACGCAAAAGCACGTTTGCCAGTCCCTGGCGGAACAACGACGCGGCGTTCAGGCCACCGTGCGCCCGGCCCACGGGAGGATCTTCCGGATTTCTCCGGCGAGGGCATCCTTTGCCACTTCGGTGTCGTAACGCGCCTGGCCACGCAGCCAATAGCCTTCTGACAGCCCGAAGAAGCGGCACAAACGCAGGTCAGTATCGGCGGTGATCGAGCGGCGCCCGGCCACGATCTCGCCGATGCGCTGCGGCGGCACGCCGATTTCCTTGGCCAGCCGGTACTGGCTGATGCCCATCGGCTTCAGGAAATCTTCCAGCAGGATTTCGCCGGGATGAATGGGCGCGAGTTTCTTCATTGCATCGCTTCCTCAGTGATAATCGACAATCTCCACATCCAGCGCCCGGCCGTTTTCGAAGCGGAAACACACGCGCCACTGGTCGTTGATGCGGATGCTCCATTGCCCCTTGCGGTCGCCCTTCAGGGCCTCCAGGCGATTCTGCGGCGGAATGCGTAAATCGTCGATGTGCTCCGCCCACTCCAACTGCTCCAGCTTGCGCCGCGCTACCCGTTCGATATTGGCGAAACGCGCGACACGCCGGCGCTCGAACAATGCCTGCGTGTCCCGGCAGCGGAACGACTGGATCATGGAATATTCATAACGCTTGGCGTGATTAACGTCAAGCGTGACTATTCAACCCGAATTCCTCACCACAGAAGCACCTTACGTGACAAATCAGTGGGATGTAGGTGGGATGTAGGTCGGGCTTCAACCCGACATGCGGGCAATTGGATAATCCGGGTTCGAGCAGCAACCCGAACTCAGGCCGCCTCCACCATCCCCATCGCTTCTTCGACGTCGACCGCAACGATGCGTGACACGCCCGGCTCCTGCATGGTGACACCGGCCAAGTGCTGCGCCATTTCCATGGTGACGCGGTTGTGGGTGATGAAGAGGAACTGCGTCTGCCCGGACATCGCCTTGACCAGGTTGCAGTAGCGTTCGGTGTTGGCGTCGTCGAGGGGGGCGTCGACTTCGTCGAGCAGGCAGAACGGCGCGGGGTTGAGTTTGAACATGGCGAACACCAGCGAGAGCGCGGTGAGCGTTTTTTCGCCGCCCGAGAGCAGATGGATGGAGGTGTTCTTCTTGCCCGGCGGCTGCGCGAACACCTGCACGCCGGCGTCGAGCAGCTCCTCGCCGGTGAGGATGAGGCGCGCCTGGCCGCCGCCGAACAGCAGCGGGAACAGTTCGCCCATGTGCTGGTTGACGGTGTCGAAGGTTTCCTTGAGGCGCGCGCGCGATTCCTGGTCGATGCGGCGAATCGCGTCTTCCAGGGTGGACACGGCCTCGATGAGGTCGGCGGACTGCGCGGCGAGGTATTCGCTGCGCGCCTGCGCCTGGACGAGTTCGTCCAGCGCGGCGAGGTTGACCGCGCCGAGCCCGGCGATCTCGCCCTGCAGGCGGTTGATCTCGGTCTGCAACTGCGCGGGCCGGGGGCTGTCGGCCAGTCCGGCTTCGAGGCTCGCCTCGTCGGCGGCGGCCTCGCGCAGTTGCAGTTCGAACTGCGCCTGCGTGAGCATGGCTTCCTGGTCCTTCAGGCGCAGTTGCTCGATGCTGCGACGCAAGGGGTCGAGCCCCTGCTCGCAGGCGAGGCGCGCTTCGTCATGGCCGCGCAACTGCGCGGTCAGGCCTTCGAGGGCATCGCGCGCGGCGGCGAGTGCAGCCTCACCGGCGGCGCGGGTGGCGAGCGCCTGTTGCAGTTCGGCATCGAGGGCGTCGGCGGGCAGGCGCGCGAGTTCGTCGCGCACCTCGGCGAGTCGCGCGTCGTCGGCAGCGATTTCCTGCTCGATGCGCGCAAGCGACTCGGTGTGCTCCCTGACCTTGCCAAGACAGGTGGCCAGCGCGAAACCGGCCTCTTGGTGGCGGCGCTCGGCGGCGCGCTGGATCTCGCGCGCCTCGAACACCGCGCGGTCGGCCTGGTCGCGCTGCTGGCGCGCGGCGTACAGCGCCTCGCGTGCCGCCTCGCCTTCGCTGCGATAGGCGGCGAGGCGTTCTTCCAGCATCGCGACGCCGGCGCGCGCCTCCTCCTGTTGCAGGTGGATTTCGTCGAGTTCCTGGGCGATCTGCGCGGCGCGCGACTGCACCCGCTCGACCGCCTGTTGCAGGCGCAGCAGTTCCATCTGCGCGGTGTGGTGGCGGTTTTGCGTGTGCCCGCTCTGCGCGCGCAGCGCCTGGATTTCGCGCTGCCGCTCGGCGTGGCGCTGCTGGACATCGGCGGCGCGCGCTTCGAGGGCGGCGACGGTCTCGCGCAGGCGCGCAGCGTCGCCGGTCAGGCGCTCCAGTTCGCGCCCGCGCGCGAGGATGCCTTCGACCGCGGTGTGCGGGCCGTGGAAAGTTACGCTGTGGCGGTGGAACAGGTGGCCCTCGCGGGTGACCAGGCATTCGCCGGGGCGCAGTTCGGCGCGGGCGGCCTCGGCCGCCGCAGCGTCGTCGACGCCACGCACGCCAGCGAGCCAGTCGGCGAGCACGGCGCGCACGGCGGGATCGTCGCACGCCACCCGGGCAGCGAGGCTGTCGGGCGCGGGTGCGGGTGTTTCGCCGTCGCCACGCCATACACTGAGACGGGCCGGCGGCGCGGCGTCGAACCAGTCCGGTCGGACGCTGGCGGCGACCGCCTGCAGGCGTTCGCGCAGCACGGCTTCGACGGCTGCCTCCCAGCCGGGCTCGACGGCGAGTTGCTCCCACAGGCGCGGCGCGGTGTCCAGGCCACGCTCACGCAGCCAGGTGCCGAGCTTCTCGTCGGCCTTGAGGCTTTCCTGCAGTTTTTTCAGCGCGGCAAGCTCGGCTTCGGTCTGGTGCAGCGCCTTGCGCGCGGCATCCAGTTCGAGCTGGGTTTGCGTACGCTCGGCATCGAGCGCGGGCAGCGCGGTCTCGGCCTCGCGCAGCTTGTCCTGGGCGGCGGCGAGCGCCTGCGCCAGTTCGTCGGCTTCCAACTGCTTGGTCGCAAGACCGGCGGCATCGGGACGCGGCAGTTGCGCCTGTTCCTGTTCCAGCCGGCGGTGGCGCTGGTCGAGCTGCTCGATCTGGCGGCGCGTATGGCCCAGGCTGTTGTCGTCGACCTGACGCGCCTGATCGAGCTGCGACACCGCGCGCTGCGCGTCACCCACCGCCTGTTGCGCGCTGCGCAGTTGCGCCTCCTTCTGCGGCAGCGTGCTGTCGGTGGCCTCGCGTGCCGCGGCGTCGGCTTCATCGCGCGCGGCCTCGAGCGCCGGCTGCTGTGCGGTCACCTCTTCAAGCGCCGCACGCAAGTCGTGGCGCCGCGCTTGCTGCGACGCCACGCGCGCGGCCAGTTCCTGTGCCTGGCGGTGCAGACGCTCGCGGGTGGCGTTCTGGTGCGCCATGGTCTGCTCGATGCGCGCGACCTCGGACTGTGCCGCGTAATACCCCGCCTGTGCCGTGTTCAGCGCATCCTGGCCGGCGAATTGCCCTTGCCGCGCGCTTTCCAGTTCGGCCTCGATGTGGCGCAGGCGCGCGGTTTCCGCTTCCAGGCGGTTTTCCGCCACGCCGAGATCGCGATCGATGCGCGCGCGTTGTTGCGCCGCATCGTGCTTCTTCGCGTACCACAGGCGGTGCTGGGCAAGAGTGAGATCGGCCTGCAGGGTGCGGTAATGGCGCGCGGTCTCGGCCTGCGCCGTGAGTTTTTCGACCTGGGCGGTCAGCTCGCGCTGAATGTCCTCGACGCGGTTGAGGTTGTCGCGCGCGTCCTTCAGGCGCGCTTCGGTCTCGCGGCGGCGTTCCTTGTACTTGGACACACCGGCGGCCTCTTCCAGGTAGGCGCGCAGTTCTTCCGGGCGGGCCTCGATCAGCTTGGCGATCATGCCCTGTTCGATGATGGCGTAGGCGCGCGCGCCGACGCCGGTGCCGAGAAAGAGATCGGCGACGTCGCGCCGCCGCACCCGCATGTTGTTGATGTAGTAGGTGGAATCGCCGCTGCGGTCGAGCACGCGCTTGACCGCGAGCTCGGCGTACTGTGACCACTGCCCGGCGGCGCGGCCGAGCTCGTTATTGAAGTGCAGCTCGACCGAGGCACGCGAGGCCGGCTTGCGCGTGCCCGAGCCGTTGAAAATGACGTCCTGCATGGTCTCGCCGCGCAGGTGCTTGGCCGACGATTCGCCGAGCACCCAGCGCACCGCGTCGATGACGTTGGACTTGCCACAGCCGTTCGGCCCGACCACCCCGGTCAACTGGGCGGGCACGGGTATCACGGTGGGATCGGCGAAGCTCTTGAAACCGGCGAGTTTGATATGGGTGAGTCGCAAGACGGCGCAACCTTATAATGGTGTCTCCCGGCACCCCCGCGCGGGGCGCCTCAATCAACCGCCCATTCTACACCGAGCGCCTGCCATGCCCTCCACGCCCAGCAAGACCCTGGAAACCTTCCCCAACCCCAAGCCTGAGCGCGACTTTCACATTCACATGGAAGTCCCTGAATTCACGTGTCTTTGCCCCAAGACCGGCCAACCCGATTTCGCCACACTGAGCATCGACTACATCCCCGACAAGGCCTGCGTCGAACTGAAAAGCCTGAAGCTTTACATGTGGAGCTTCCGCGACGAAGGCCACTTCCACGAGGACGTCACCAACCGCATCCTCGACGACCTGGTAAAGGCGACCAAGCCACGCTTCATGCGCCTGACCGCAAAGTTTTACGTGCGCGGCGGCATCTTCACCAACGTCGTCGCAGAACACCGCAAAAAAGGCTGGCAGCCGGCGCCACGCGTCGATCTTACGCAGTTCGAGCATCAGTCGAATATACTCGGATAAGACGTTGTATTTTTTAGGCATCGACTTCGGCACCTCCGGCGCGCGCGCCTGCGTCATCGACGCCACGGGCGACGTCGTCGCCGAGGACACGCGCGACTTCGGCGCGCTGCGGGATTATGAAACAGCGGGCATCTGGCGCGAGGCGCTGTGGGATCTGGCGGCTGCGCTGCCCGCCGCGCTGCGCGCCCAACTGGCGGCGGTGGCGGTCGATGGCACGTCGGGTACGGTGATCGCCTGCGACGAGACGCTCGCGCCGCGCCACCCGCCGCTTCTGTACAACGACGGCCGCGCGGTGGACGAGGCGGCGCGCATCGCCCGCGCGGCGGAGCCGGGGCATCCCGCCACGGCGGTCACTTCGGGTCTGGCCAAGGTGTTGTGGCTGAAGCAGCGGCTTGGCGGGCACGGCGCCAGTCTCTACCTGAACCAGGCCGACTGGCTCGGCGGGCTCCTCTCCGGCCGGGTCGGGTTTTCCGATTACCACAACGCGCTGAAAATGGGCCTCGACCTCGATGCGCTGGCCTGGCCCGAATGGGTGAAGTTCCTCGTCGACATCGACAGCCTGCCGCAGCCGGTGGCGCCCGGCACGGTGCTCGGGCCGTTGGCGCATCGCCGCGCGCGCTACCTCGGCATCGCCAGCGACTGCCTGGTACGCGCCGGCACCACGGATTCCATTGCCGCCTTTCTCGCCGCCGGGGTCAGCGACAGCGGCGACGCCGTCACTTCGCTCGGCAGCACGCTGGTGCTGAAACTCCTCTCCGACACGCGGGTGGAATCGGCCGCGCACGGGGTGTATTCGCACTGGTTCGGCACACGCTGGCTGGCGGGTGGCGCATCCAATGCAGGCAGTGCGGTGCTGCGCCAGTTTTTCGACGATCGCACGCTCGCCGCGCTGTCCGAAAGGATCGACCCCGCCATCGCGAGTCCGCTCGATTATCTGCCGCTGCCACGGACCGGTGAACGCTTCCCGGTCAACGACCCGACGCTCGCGCCGCACCTCACCCCGCGTCCCGCCGACGATGCCGAATTCCTGCACGGCCTGCTGGAAAGCCTGGCGCGCATCGAGGCGAGAGGCTACGCCCTGCTCGCCGAACTCGGTGCGAGCCCGCTGCGGCGGGTGGAAACCGCAGGCGGCGGCGCGAAGAACCCGGCCTGGACCCGGATCCGCGCGCGCCATCTGGACGTGCCGGTGGCGCGCGCCGCGCACACCGAAGCGGCCTACGGCGCGGCGCTGCTGGCGCGTGACGGCCCGCGATGCTTCGCTTCGCTTGCAAACCGGGACTGATAACTATAATCCTAAAAACCGCAGTTGACCGCTTGATGCTCTCATCAACGCCGTATGAATGCTGAAATGTGTGCCTTCGTTTGTCGTCACCTGTCAGGTGAGTCCGCTACGCACCCGCTGGCACGCCGGCTCACGCGCCTGCCTTTGTCGCGCCTCCTTGCAGGCCCCGGCCTGCGGCGTCGTTGCTTCGCGGCAGCCACGCGATCCGACGCACCATCGGGTGCGTCCAACCGCGGTTTCTAGGATAATGAACCCGGATTGTCCAATAGACCGTCGGGCTTTGGCCCGACATGCCGGGTCGAAACCCGACCGGGCTGTCTGCGTGGCCTCGTAGGTCGGGCTTCAGCCCGACTGGACCTCAACCGACCGTTGCGTCAGGTTGAAACCCGACCTACAACCCGTTGATTTGTCACGCACGGCTGTTCCAATGGATTTTTCGGGACGAAAATTTGACTCCGGTTGAATCCGCATTCGCCACGTGCCGGCAAGGAGTATTCATGGCCATGACCCACGCAGCATCCGGCGAATTGATCGATATCCGCCCCCTTGGCGCGGCCTTGCGTCAAACGCATTCGCGTACGCTGGTGAGGGCGGAGCACCTCGAAATCTTTCGCTTCGTGCTGCCCGCCGGGCAAACGGCCCCGGACCACAAGGCGTCTGGTGCACTCACCCTTCAATGCCTGGAGGGCGTCGTGGAGCTCGATGCCCACGGACGCACGCAGACCCTCCGGGCGGGCGATCTGGTCTACCTTGCCGACGCGGCACCGCACGCGGTCAGGGCACTGGAGGACGCCTCGCTGCTCGTCACGATCTTGTTGAGACGCGCATAAACCACTTCCACCCAAGGAGAAACGGAATGGACCAAGCATTGCATGACGACTGGGATCCGCGTGACGCCTCGATCCTGGAGGACCAGCACCGGGCATACGACGAAATGCGGGAGCGCTGCCCCGTGGCGCACAGCGAGTTCATCGGCTGGTCGCTGTTCCGCCACGCAGATGTCACCGCGGTGCTGGCCGATCCGGAGACGTACAGCAATGTGTCGCGCTTCCTGGCGATCCCGAACGGGATCGATCCGCCTGAACATGCCCGCTATCGCGAAGCCCTGGAACCCAACTTCGAACAGGCGCAAATGGCGAAGCTCGAGCCGCGCGCCCGCGAAATCGCCGCGCGGCTTCTCGCCCCTTTGTCCAAAGGCGGCGACATGGAGTTCATCGAAGCCTTCGCCATGCCCTTTGCCTTGAAGACGCTGTGTGCCTTGCTCGGCTGGCCCGAGGCGCAGTGGGAATGTCTCGGCGGCTGGGTGCACGGCAGCCAGCAGGCCGCCTTCACGCGCGAGCCCGGTGTCGGCCGCGCGCTGGCGAATCTCTTCTCCGAGCACGTCAAGGCCAATCTCGCCACGCACCGTGCTTCGTCGAACCATGCGCCCGACGCCACCGACGCCCTGCTGGCAACCGAGGTCGACGGCGTACCGCTCGACGATGACCAGATCGTCAGCGTCCTGCGCAACTGGACCGCCGGGCACGGTACGGTCGCGGCCGGACTCGGCATCCTGGCCCTGCATCTGGCCGAAAAGCCCGACCTGCAGCAGCGGCTGCGGCGCGATCCCGCGCTCATCCCCGCCGCGATCGAGGAGATTCTGCGGGCCGACGGGCCGCTGGTCGCCAACCCACGTACCACGACGCGCGAGGTCGAGATGCAGGGCCGGATCATTCCCAAGGGTGCGCGGCTCACGCTCATGTGGATCGCCGCCAACCGCGACCCGCGCGTGTTCGATGATGCCTGCGCCGTCAGGCTCGAACGCAACACCGACGCTGGCCTGGTCTGGGGCCGGGGCATCCATTTTTGCCAGGGCGCCCCGCTGGCGAGACTCGAACTGCGCGTTGCGCTCGAGGAACTGCTCGCGCGGACGCAGCGTTTCGAACTCGGCGACGAGCCGCCGCGGCGCGCGGCCTACCCCAGCAACGGCCTGGCCACGCTTTCCCTGCGCGTGGTCTGACGCAGCCATCCCTTTCCCGGCGCGGCGTGCGCGCCGGATTCAGTGGTATTTTTCCATGCTGACGTGGCCGGGTTCGCGGCGGCGATGCCGCGTCATCCCGCGTTTTTCCAGGCTGGCCAGAGCATCCTGCAGCATGCCGGAATTGCCGCACAACATCACGTGGGCCGTTTCCGGCGTCAGCGCCAGGCCGGTCATCTGCTCCAGTGCGCCGCTTTCGATGCTCGCCGGAATCCGTTGACAGATCTGGCCGTCGCAGGGCTCGCGGGTGATGAACGGAACGAAGCGGAATTGCGCGGGATGGCGCTGCCGCAGTTCCTGGATGGTGTCCGGGTAGCTCAGATCGTCGCGTGTGCGAACCGAATGACCCAGCACCACCTGTTCGAATCGCGACCAGGGCGCGGCGGTTTTCAGGATGGAGAGAAAGGGACCGATGGCGGTACCCGTGGCGAGGAGCCACAGATGGCGGGCGTCGGGAATTTCGTCCAGGGTGAGGAATCCATTGGGCGTGGGCACGGCCCAGAAACGCTCACCGGGTCGAAGCTGCGCCAGGCGGGGTGACAGCGGGCCGTCCTGGACGACGTTGAAATGAATCTCGTGCGGCCGCTCGTCGGGGGCGTTGACCATGGAATACGGGCGCCCGATGCGTTCGCCATCGATGTCCATCCCCGCGCGAATGAACTGGCCCGCACTGAAAGGATCCAGCTCGGCTTCGAAGCGCAGCGAAATCAGCGCCTCGTTCCAGTCTATACGTTCGACTACGCGTGCTTCCACCCATTCGCTCATCGCCGACTCCTCGTGGGACGTGTAGGTTGTAGATGAGGGGAGCGCGCGTGAGTTCAACCCTCGGTGCGACAGGGTTTGCTTCGCCTGATTCAGTTCATGAATTCGTCGGCCCGGTCGTGCCGACCTGCACCGGCCAGCGCGTATGGACCAGTTGCAGGCCGGCATCGCTGACCGTCTGCAACAGCCGATCCGCTTCGGCGGCGTCGAGGAAGAATTCCACCACCACCGGCAAGTCGCCCGCCAGTTCGAAAAAGCCGGCGTCATGGCGACCGTGGCGGCCGAATCCGGCCAGGGCGCGAAACGCCGAACCGCCCGGCACGCCGAGTGCCTGGGCGGTGTCGAGCAGCCATTCATAGGTCAGCTTGCCGTGGTGACGGCTGGACTCGGACACGAAGACCCGCAGGCACACCGTATTCATCCCGGATTATCCAATAGAGCGTAGGTCGGGCTTCAGCCCGACATGTCGGGTTAAAACCCGACCTACGTCCCGTGGATTTGCCATGTACGGATGTTCCAAGGAATTTTTTGGGTTCATTTCAGCAGCCTCAGCGTATAAAAGCCCAGCCCCGTGGCGGTGAGCGAGCCCGCCAGATGCGCCAGCACGATCGCACCGCCGGTGAACCACAGGCCGCGCATCAGCGCGGTGACGACCTCGGCGGAAAACGTGGAAAACGTCGTGAGACCGCCGAGCACGCCCGTGATGAGAAACAGGCGCGCTTCCGGTGGCACCCCCGGGTGGTCGGCCAACCAGGCCAGCGCCAGACCAATGGAATAGCCACCGATCACGTTGGCGGCGAGCGTGCCCAGCGGCAACGAAGGGAACAGGGGGTTGAGCCACAGGCCCAGCCCCCAGCGCAGCCAGGCACCGATGGCAGCCCCCACGCCGATAGCGACGAATGCGGTCATGCGCGACGTGGGATGCGTAGGCTCATGCGAATATTCTAGTCGACCGCGGCCACGCCGGGGGCGTTTGCTACACTCGGCACATGACCACTCCGCTCAAGGCAGACGGCCGCTTCTGGCTCACCCTCGACGGCCGCAATTTTCTCGGCCGCGGGCGCGTCGAATTGTTGCAGCGCATCCGCGAAACCGGCTCGATCTCACGCGCGGCGAAAGCGATGAAAATGAGCTACAAGGCCGCCTGGGACGCGGTCGATGCGATGAATACGGCGTGGGACGTACCGCTGGTGGAAAGCGGTCCCGGCGGCAGCCGTCTCACCGAGGACGCCGAGCGGCTGATTGCCGCCTACCTGCGCGCCGAAGCACGCCATGCGGAATTCCTGCTGAAGCTGGGCGAGCGCCTGCCGGTGCGCCCGGCCTGATTCGCCAGTCACGCGGGACGCGTCGCGTAGAACTTCAGCGGCTCCGTCCGGCGCACGACCGCTGGCTTCATCTTCCCCACCACGTGCATCTCGCAACGCTTGCAGTCGAAGCGCAGCGTCAGCCGTTCGCTGCCGTTCACCAGGGTGAGCGGCGCCGCACGCAGCGTGCCCTGCACGCCGGTGACGCCCTTTGCCTGCTTCGGGCACAGCGAGAGCGCATAACGCACGCAATGGCGCGTGATCATGAGTGAGATCTCGCCGGTCTCCTCATGGCTCTCGTAGGCCGCATCGATCACCTTGACGCCGTGTCGGGCGTAGAAATCGCGCGCTTTGTGGTTGAACACGTTGGCAAGGTAACTGAGCGTATCTTCCGGATAGGCCACCGGCGGTTCCCCGGCCTGCCCCCGCCGCGGACGCACGTACGCCGCGGCGCGTGCCGCTTCCAGCGCCGCCACGGCATCGCGGCGCAGGGTGTTGACGAACGCGGCGGGCAGGAACCAGGGCTGCGACACCTCGATGCGCAGATCCAGAAGCTCGAAGATCGTCGCGCCGAACTTGCCGAGATGCCCGCGCAGGTTCGCTTCGGCCTTCGCCGCGTCGCGCGCCGCTTCCTTTGCATGCGCTGCGCGCACACTGGCGACATGAGCGTCTTCATCGGTGAGTGTCAGCGCGAAGCCATCGGCCGTCTCGCCGAAATGCAACCACACGCCGATGCGGCGGTCAGCAGAGGGCTTTTCCAGCAGGCGCTGCCAGGCCATGTCGCGGTTACGGTTGATCCGCGTGCCCATACGCAGATTCTCGAAATCCGCCAGCGCATCGCGCGGAAACACCCGCCAACCACCCCGCTCCGTCCGCTCGGCGCGATTCACCGCAAATCCGGCAAGCTCGGTTTGCAAGGTGTAGTAGCACAGCCCGTCGCCATTGTTGAGCACGGTCGCAGGATCGTCGGTTTCGAGCTCGATCCACGCATCGCCGAGGCGGGTGACGTAGCCCACCGGCTGGCCGGGATTTTTCGGCGAATCGAAGGCGCCGATGTCGGCCTGGCGGCCATTGACGAAATAATCGGTGAATTCACGGTTGAAGTTCTGGTTGGGGTCGGGCCTGAACGTGAAGCGCGTGCGGCCGGACGAGGCGCGTGCGAATTCGGGACGGCGGGCAATGAGTTCGTCGAGCAGGGTGCGGTAATGGGCGGTGATGTTCTTCACGTAGCCCATGTCCTTGTAGCGGCCCTCGATCTTGAAACTGCGGATACCGGCGTCGACCAGGGCTTCGAGGTGCGCGCTCTGGTTGTTGTCCTTCATCGACAGCACGTGCCTGTCGTGCGCAACGATGCGCCCTTCCATGTCGATGACCTGATAGGGCAGGCGGCATGCCTGCGAACAATCGCCGCGGTTCGCACTGCGCCCGGTGTGCGCGTGGCTGATGTAGCACTGGCCGCTGTAGGCGACGCACAGCGCGCCGTGGACGAAATATTCGAGGGTGGTCGCGGTGTGCGTGGCGGCGCGGATCGCGGCGATCTCACCGAGATCGAGTTCGCGCGCGAGCACGATCTGCGAGAAACCGACGTCCTGCAGGAAGCGCGCCTTGGCCGGTGTGCGAATGTCGCATTGCGTACTGGCATGAAGTTGGATCGGCGGCAGAGCCAGTTCCAGAAGCCCCATGTCCTGGATGATCAGGGCATCGACGCCGGCATCGTAGAGTTGATGGATCAGCGTGCGTGCGGGTTCCAGCTCGTCGTCGGCGAGGATGGTGTTGAGCGTGGCGAATATGCGCGCGTTGAAGCGGTGTGCGTGCGCGACCAGCCGTGCGATGTCGGCGACGCTATTGTCCGCCGCCGCCCGCGCGCCGAATGACGGCCCGCCGATGTATACCGCATCGGCCCCGTGGTTGACGGCCTCGATACCGATGTCGGCGTTGCGTGCCGGTGCCAGCAGTTCGAGGTGATGAGGTTCCAAGGGAGGCGCTTCCGACCAGCAAAACGCCATTTTAGTCTTTATCCCAAAAAATCCATTCGCATATCGACACGTGACCCATCAGCCCAAACGGCCTGACAGACGCCCATGCGGTCCTGGCAGGGGCGGCGCCTCCATGCCATCCGGGTGCTCGCCGCGATCTTCGGGCGGGGAAGCCTTTACGGCATCGGGCCGAGGGCGGCCCTCCTACGACACCCTACCCCGTGTGGAGCACCGCTTGCGGTGCAAATGGGCATTGGCATTGCGTGAAAGCCGGATTCGGTGCGCAAGCGGGTCTCCTGCCGCCCAACGGACAATTCGGATTTATTGCTGCATGGGGTCGCGGCTTGCCACCTGGATGTAGGCATCCTGCTTGACGGCACGGAAGGCCAGGCTCAGCGTGATTTCGTCGCTGATGAGGAAGGCGTACTTGCCCATATTGAAGTCCGAACGTTTCACCGTGACCGTCGCGCGGGCGCCGCAGGCGTCGACCTTGAAATTCGGATCCTGCATGCAGTGAAAGTTGCTCAGCGCCAGTGTCACCGGTTTCGTCACACCCTTGATCGTGAGCAGGCCCGCGAGGCTCGGTTGATCGCCATCGAGTGTCATGCGCGTGGACTTGAAAGTGATCGCAGGATGGTTGGCGGTATCGAAGAAATCCGCATTCTGAATCTTTGTGTCCAGCGTGGCTTGGCCGGTGTTAACCGACGTGGCATCGATGGTCACATCGGCCGATCCGGTGCCGGCGGTCAGATCGAACACCATGCGTCCGCGTATGCGCTCGAAGCGGTGGGTCAGGCTGGGCAGGCCCAGCGTGCGATAGCTGAACAGTGATGCCGTCTGGCTGGCATCGATGATATAGGTTTCAGGCGCCGCCTGAGCGGACGTGGCACAGACAAGCAGCATTGCGAACAGGGTGAGACGGTTCATGTGAGCTCCTTGTGCGAATGGACACGCGGATATTTGCGTGGGCGGCTTGGCCGCCCCGCCCGGACGGTGCATACGCCCGGTACGTATTTCTCACGTGCAACCAGCGTGCCATGCCCATCCGCCCAAGGTCTCACATAAATATTCCATCAAAACACGGCGTTACGTGTCGATCCTATTGATGGACACGCGGCCGGCGGGGAACGGCTGACGGAAATCCAACGGCCAAAGCGGATTTCCGGTCAGTCCTGCTCCGACGGTGCCAGCCAGCCGACTTACGGTGCCGGCGCTGCCTTGTAGGTCTCAATCGCGATCACCAGCGACACCTCATCGCTGACGCCCGGTGCGTACTTGCCCATGTTGAAGTCGGTGCGCTTCAGGGTGGTGCTCGCGTTGGCGCCGCAGGCATCGACCTTGCGTACCGGATGCGTCATGCACTTGAACTGGCTGATCGCCAGCGTCACCGGCCGCGTCACCCCCTTGAGCGTGAGGTCGCCGGTGACGCTGACCGGCTGGTCGCCCTTGAACTTCATCGCCTTCGATTTGAAGGTGATGGTCGGATGCTGCGCAGTGTCGAAGAAATCCTCACTCTGGATGTGTTCGTTGAACAGCGGAAACCCGGTGTTCACCGACTTGGCATCGATCACCACATCGACGGCACCGGTCTTCGCCGCCCGGTCGAGTGTGACCGTGCCGCTGGTCTTGTCGAAGCGGTGGGTTTGATTGGAGAAACCGAAGTGGCTGTAGGTGAAATACGGGAAGGTGTGGCTGTTGTCGACGGTGTAGGTCTCCGGCGCGGCATGCGCGGCGGCGGTCAAGACGGTCAACGCGAACAGGGGGGCGATACGTTTCATGCGTGGCTCCTCGTGGGTGGAACTGCGGGTTACTTGCCGGTGGCGGCAATACGGAAAGTTACGCGGACTTCGTTGGCGACGGTGGCCACGTCGGCCCACATGCCTTCGCCGATACCGAAATCGAGGCGTTTGAGAATGAAGCTGCCGTCGAAGCCAGCGGCGGTTTTGCCGGGTACGAAGCGCACCGGCACGACGAGTTCGCGGCTGCGGCCCTTGAGCGTCAGCGTGCCGCGCATCTCGTAGCGGTCGTCGCCCAGCGCACGCACGCTGGACGATACGAACGTCGCCTTGGGGTAGGCGCTGCGGTTGAACCAGAGCTTGCCGGCTGCTTCTTCGTCGGCCTCGCGCGATCCGGCGTCGATGCTGGCCAGATCGATGTCGATCTGTGCGCGGGCGGCTTCCGGACGTGCCGGATCGAAGGCCATCTGGGCGGTGAAGCGCTTGAAACCGCCCTTCACCGGCACGCCCATCTGGCGGAATTCGAAGTCGACGCGGCTCTGCTTGGGCAGTACCGTGGTGTATTCCACCGCGTGCGCCGTGGAGGCGACGAACAGGGCGAGCAATCCGAGGGTCAGTGTTCTCATGTCGATTCCTTTGCCTTTCCGCCCGGACCCATGCGCTGCAGGAAGGGCTGACGTTCGATGAAATGATGTTGCAGGGCCGCGGCAACGTGCAGGATGACCAGCCCCAGCAACGCAAAGTTCAGTGTCTGGTGCACGCCGGCGAGCAGGTCGCCGAGTTCGCGGTTTTTTTCCACCAGATCCGGCAGGGGCAGGATGCCGAACCACACCGTCGGAAAACCTTTGGCCGAGCTCATGAGCCAGCCGGTAAGCGGTATCGCGAGCATCAGGACATACAGCAGGCCATGCACGATCGCGCTGGCGCGCAGCTGCCACGCGGCGATGCCCGCCGGCAGCGGCGGCGGTACGTGCGTCGCGCGCCAGGCGAGACGCAGGCCGACCAGCAGGAAGATCGTCACGCCGATCCACTTGTGGTAGCTGTATAACTGCAACTTCCTGGGCGAAAGCGGCAGCTCGTGCATATAGACGCCGAGGGGAAAGGCGACGAAGATCAACAGGGCGACCAGCCAATGCAGGACGATGGCGGGCGGGGTGTAGCGATCGGGCATCAGGGATTCTCCTTGGCGAAAAGTCCGGCCAGTTCGCGCAGTGCCGCCTGCCAACGCTTGTGCTGCGCGGCGCTGGCCGTTGCGAAACAGCGCGCCAGGTAGGCCAGGTGCGCGGGGAATGTCTGCTTGAACAGGGCCTCGCCGGCCGGCGTGAGACGGATGATCTGGCAGCGGCGGTCGCTGTCGTGGGCAACGCGCTCGACCCAGCCTCGCGCGGCGAGACGGTCGACCACGCCGGTCAGCGTCCCCTTGGTGATGAGCGTCTTCTCGCCGAGTTCGGTGGCGGTCATGCCGGGCGTGTTGCCCAGTGTGGCGACGATGTCGAACTGCGGCGGTGTCAGTCCCAGGGTGCGGATGTGCGCGCCGGAACAGGACTCGAAAGCCTGATAGGTCTGGACCAGGGCCTGGACGGTAGGAAGGAATTCGGCAGCACGCATTGAGGGCAATATTTGTTCTAACACGAACCACTTTAGTTCGCGTTAGAACAAATGTCAAGCCCCAGCCCCGCCGGAGAGAATTTCAGTCTGCGAGCCAGCGTGCCGCCGCGTCCTCGTCGCTGGCGCGCGCCTCGACCCAGCGCGCGCCCTCCGGCGTTTCTTCCCTCTTCCAGAACGGCGCCCGGGTCTTCAGGTAATCCATGATGAACTCGCACGCGGCGAACGCCTCGCCGCGATGGCTCGACGCCACCGCCACCAGCACGATGGGGTCGCCCGGCAGCAGACGGCCGACGCGGTGGATCACGGTCACGTCGAGAAGCGGCCAGCGCGCGCATGCGTCGTCGACGACCTTGCCCAGCGCGTTCTCGGTCATGCCCGGATAATGCTCCAGGGTCATCGCCGCCACGCCGCTGCCCTCGTTCATGTCGCGCGCGAGACCGACGAAGCTGGCGATTGCGCCGATGTCGGTGCGGCCGTGACGCATCGCGTCGACTTCGGCGCCGAGGTCGAAGGCGTCCCCCTGCACGAGGATCTTCATCGACTCACCCTCCGGTTACCGGAGGGAAGAGCGCGACTTCCGCACGCTCGGGCAGCGGCGTGTCGAGCGCGACGACGTCCTGGTTGACCGCGACGCGGAACGTGCGGCTGCCGCCGAGTTCCTCGGCCCAGGCCCCGCCGCGTGCGTGCAGCGTGGCGACGAGATCCGCGGCGGTGGCGCCGGAAAATTCGAGGGTCTCTTCGGCCATGCCGAAGCGCTCGCGCAGGCGGGCGAAGTACAGAACGCGTAGCGTATTCATGCAAGCAGCTCCGAAAAAGGAATGAAACGCACCCAGTCGCCCTGCCGGATGGTCTGGCCGATGGGCAGGTCGACCAGGCCGTCGGCCCAGGCGCACGAGGTCAGCACGCCCGAGCTCTGGTTGGGGAACAGCGCCAGCCGGCCGTCGGGTTGCAGGCGCGCGCGCAGGAATTCGCGCCGCGTGCCGGGCTTGCTCCATGCGAAGCCGGCCTGCACCGCGAACGCGCGATACAGCACGTCGGCGGCGCCCATGCGCTTGAGCAGGAAGGGTCGCACGAACAGGCCGAAGGTGACGAAGGCGGATACCGGATTGCCGGGCAGGCCGATGAAATCCGCCTCGCCGACGCGCCCGTAGACGAGCGGCTTGCCGGGTTTCATCGCCACTTTCCACATCTCGACGCGGCCGAGCTTTTCCACCGCGGTTTTGACGTAGTCCGCCTCTCCCACCGACACGCCGCCGCTGGTGATGACGACGTCCGCTTCGCGCGCCGCGCGCGCCAGCGCCGCCTCGGTCGCGTCCAGTGTGTCCGGCACGATACCGAGGTCGATGAGTTCGCAGCCCAGTCCGGCGATGAGGCCCGCCAGCGTATAGCGGTTGGAGTTGTAGATCTGCCCCGGCGCGAGCGTCATGCCCGGCGCGACCAGTTCGTCGCCGGTGAAGAAGCAGGCCACCTTGAGTTTCCTGAACACCGGCAGTGCGGCCAGTCCCACCGATGCGGCGAGTCCCATTTCCGCCGCACCCAGACGGGTGCCGGTGGCGAGCACCGCGTCGCCCGCGCGGACGTCCTCGCCGGCACGGCGGATGTTCTCGCCAACGTGCGGCTGGGTGTGGATGGCCACGACGTCGCCTTCCGCCGCACAGTATTCCTGCATCACCACGGCGTCGGCGCCGGGTGGCACCGGCGCGCCGGTGAAGATGCGCGCCGCGGAACCGGGCGCGAGCGGCACGCCGACGGCGCCGGCGAGGATGCGCTGCGACACGGCCAGCTTCACCCCGGGTGTGGCGACGTCGGCAACGCGTACCGCATAGCCGTCCATCGCGCTGTTGTCCATGGGCGGCACGGTGACGCCGGAAGTCTGCGGTGCGGCAAGCACGCGTCCGAGCGCGTCGGTGACGGCAACGGTTTCCCGTTGGGTGACGCCGCGCGCGCGTTCGAGCAGGGCGTCAAGCAGTTGATCGGCTGAGAGCATGGTCGACGATGAAATCGGTGAGTTGCGGAATCGCATCGAGGTCGATGCGGGGAAAACCATCGGGCGGTGCGACATCGCTCGCCACCGCGAGGATGTGCGGGTCTTCGGGGAACAGCCAGGGCTTGCCGGTCGCCGCGCGGTGCACTTCGAGCTTCGGGATCGGCTCGCGCTTGTAGCCTTCGACCAGGACCAGGTCGCACGGCGGCAACCGGTCGAGCAGCGCGTCGAGCGCCGGCGGCATGTTGCGGTGCTCGGTGAGCAGCGCGGTACGGTGGTCGGAAGACAGCAGCACCGCCGCCGCCCCCGCTGAGCGCGCGCGCCAGCTGTCCTTGCCAGGCTGATCGATGTCGAAGTCGTGGTGCGTGTGCTTGATCACCGCGACCCACAGGCCGCGCGCGGCGAGTTGCGGCAACACCCGCTCGATGAGCGTGGTCTTGCCGCTGCCGCTATAGCCCGCGATGCCAAAAACTCTCATTGCCTGCCGCCTCCGAAGTTGTTATATTTTTACATATATAACCCTGCCCTGTCAGCCATCGCCCGCATCATGAACGCGCCCCAGCTCATCGACCAGTTCGGCCGCCAGATCGACTACGTGCGCCTGTCCGTCACCGACCGCTGCGACCTGCGCTGCAGCTACTGCATTCCGGAGGGTTTCAACGGCTTCGAGGAACCCGCGCACTGGCTCGATTTCGACGAGATCGAGCGGCTCATCGGTGCGTTCGCGCGCCTCGGCGTGCGTCGCGTGCGTCTCACCGGCGGCGAGCCGCTGCTGCGCCGCGACATCGTCGAACTGAGCGCTCGCCTCGCCGCCCTTCCCGGCATCGACGATCTTTCCCTGTCGACCAATGGCACGCAGCTCGAGAAACACGCCGCCGCCCTGAAAGCCGCCGGCGTCACGCGGCTCAACGTCAGCCTCGACTCGCTGCAGCAGGCGCGGGTGGAACGCATCAACGGCCGCGACGTGCTGGCGCGCGTCATGGCGGGGCTGGACGCCGCGCAGGCCGCGGGTTTTTCCCCGATCAAACTCAACATGGTCGCGCTCGCCGGCATCAACGACGACGAAATCGACCAGATGGTCGCCTTCTGCATGGCGCGCGGCTTTGTGCTGCGGCTGATCGAGACCATGCCCATGGGTGCCACCGGCCGCAACGCCGAATACCTCGACCTGCAACCGGTGAAGGAGCGCCTGCGCCGCGAATTCGGTCTCCTCGACACCACCTTCCCCGGTGCCGGCCCGGCGCGTTATCTCGGCAGCGCCGACGGCCGCTTCAACGTCGGTTTCATCACCCCCATTTCGCAGCATTTCTGTCAGACCTGCAACCGCGTGCGTGTCGCGGTCGACGGCACCGCCTACATGTGCCTGGGCCAGGACGAGCACTTCGCCTTCCGCCCCATGCTGCGCGACGGCTGCAGCGACGCCGAACTCGACGCCGCCATCCTGCACGCCATCGACCTCAAGCCCGAGCGCCACGAATTCCGCGAAGCGCCGCAGAAGGTGATGCGCTTCATGTCGATGACCGGCGGCTGAGCCGCTATGCGCCGCCGACCGTGCGAAAGCCCGCGAACGGGTCGCGCCGGTGCGGCCGGTAGAAATTGCGATAGCCGGGACGCTTCAACGCCGCATCGGTGAACGGCCCGCCGCCGCGCAGTTCCCAATGGGTGTCGAACCACGGCCGGGAATAGTCGCGATAGGGGTCGGGCGAGAAGCCGGGATATGGCGCGAAGGGATCCCGCAGCCAGTCCCAGGCCATGCCGCGCCGAAAGTCGGGATGCGTCGTTGCCCGTACCCACTCCGCGGCGCCCGGCAGGCGTCGTCCCATCCAGGCGGCGCAGGCCTCGGCCTCGAAGCGGTTCACGTGCAGCATCGGCGCGTCGGACCTTGGCGCATCCCAGCGGTCGAAGCGCCGCACCCGCCAGCCGCCCTCCCCGCTTCGCCAGTAGAGCGGCTGGCTCGTACCCGCGGCCTCGCGCCAGGCCCACCCCGCGTCCGACCAACAGCCCTTGTTCCGGTAGCCACCGGCATCGACGAACGCCGTGAAGCTCGTCTCGGACACCGGCGCCGCATCGATGTCGAACGCCGCGACCGGCACGCGATGGCGCCATTTCTCGTTGTCGAAAATGAAGCCCGCGTCGGCGCCGCTGCCCAGCGCCACCTCGCCCGCATCGAACGTCAGTCGCCGCGCGGGCGGCAGAGCATCGCCCGGAGCGTGCGCGGGTGGCGCATAGCCCAGGTTCTGGAACGCCATCCACCAGGCCTCGACGTGCATCAACTCGTGGTACAGCGACAGCTCGGCGTAGTAAGCGATCTCGTCATCGGCGCCGCGTGCGAGACGCTCGGCGACCGCCCCGGCCACCCGGTCGGCGTAGGCATCGAGCACCGCCGGCCGTGGCAGGGGCAGGTCCCAGCGCAGATCGTGCGCCACGCTCGACGAGTCGTACAGCGCATCGGCGTCATCGAGCAGACTGGGCGCGTAGCCGCCGTTGGCTTGTGCGCGCAGGCACCAGCGCTCCTGGAACCAGACGATGTGTCCATACTCCCACAGGGGCGGATTCAGGTGTTCCGCGCGCGGCCCCAGCCAGCCGCCCTCGGGCAGGCAGTCGATCAGTGCGCGCAGGCGACCGCGCGCCTGCGCCAGCCGCTTGACGAGCGCCGTTGCAGGATAGCCGCTGACGGGTCGGATTTGGTTCATTGCATGATGCACTATGGTTAATTGGATTCTAGACAGAATTTCCACGAGGGAAGCATTTCCATGGACGACACGAACGAACCCGAAGAACCGATTCACCTCACCCGCTTCTCCCACGGCGGCGGCTGCGGCTGCAAGATCGCGCCGGCGGTGCTGCGCGACATCCTCGCCGACACCCCGTTCGCCTCGCATCGGGCGGCTTCCCACCCCGACCTGCTAGTGGGCGTCGAACACGGCGACGACGCCGCGGTATACCGCTTGAACGACGAACAGGCGATCGTCGCCACCACCGACTTCTTCATGCCCATCGTTGACGACCCCTACGAGTTCGGCCGTATCGCCGCGACCAATGCGCTGTCCGACGTCTACGCCATGGGCGGCAAGCCGCTGTTCGCGCTGGCCATCGTCGGCATGCCGATCGACAAGCTGCCCCAGCGCGTGATCCGCCGCATCCTCGCGGGTGGCGAAGCGGTGTGCAAGGCGGCAGGCATCCCGATCGCCGGCGGCCATTCGATCGACGCACCGGAGCCGATCTACGGCCTGGTCGGCATCGGCGTGGTGGACCCGCGCCGCGTCAAGCAGAACACCGGCGGCCAGGCCGGCGACGTGCTGATCCTCGGCAAGCCGCTCGGCGTCGGCATCTACAGCGCAGCCCTGAAAAAGGGCGCGCTGAGCGCCGACCAGTACGCCGCGATGATCGCCGCGACCACCCAGCTCAACACCGCCGGCGCCGAGCTCGCCGACATGCCCGGCGTGCACGCGATGACCGACATCACCGGCTTCGGCCTGCTCGGCCACCTGCTCGAGATCACCCGCGCGTCCAAGGTGTCGGCCGCGGTCGAACTGAGGCGGCTGCCGCTCCTGCCCGGCGTCGGCGAGTTCGCGCGGGCCGGGTACGTCACCGGCGCGAGCCAGCGCAACTGGACGAGCTACGGCAGCGAGGTCACGTTCGCCGACGGCATCGCCGACTGGCAGCGCGCCGTACTCACCGATCCGCAGACCAGCGGCGGCCTGCTGGTCAGCTGCGCCCCCGAGGCGCGCGACACGGTGATGGACGTCTTCCGCCGCCACGGCTTCGCGCAGGCGACGAAAATCGGCCGGCTGGGCCCCGGTCGCGACGTCGTGGTTGGTGCCTGAGTGCGGTTCAGCTTCCAGGACTTCCCCGCCGCACAGGACAGGCTGCGTGCCGACGTGCTGGCCGGGCTCGCGACCCGCCCGAAGAGCATTCCACCGAAATATTTCTATGACGCAGCGGGCTGCCACCTGTTCGAGACGATCTGCACGCAGCCCGAGTATGCGCTGTGCCGCACCGAGCAGGCGCTGATGGCATCCCACCTGCCCGAAATCGCCACCGCGCTGGGCAAGGTCGAGAGCATCGTCGAACCCGGTGCCGGCGATTGCACCAAGGTGCGCCGGCTGCTCGACGCCCTGCGCCCCAACCGACTGGTCGTGATGGACATCGCCGGTGCACCGCTGGCCGCCTCCGCGCAGGCCGTCGCCCACGATTACCCGGACATCGACGTGAGCGCGCTGGCAATGGACTTCCTCGGTGAGCTCGATGCGGCCGATCCCTGGCTCGCCGCCGGCCCGCACCTCGTCTACTACCCCGGCTCCAGCATCGGCAACTTCCCGCCCGCCGCCGCCACCGCCCTGCTCGCGCGCTTCCGCCGCCTGGCCGGTGCGGACGGCCGCCTGCTCATCGGCTTCGACCTCAAGAAGGACCCGCAGCGCCTGCACGCGGCCTACAACGACGCGGCCGGCGTCACCGCCGCGTTCAACCTCAACCTGCTCGCGCGCATCAACCGCGAACTCGCTGCCGATTTCGACCTGGCACGCTTCCGCCACTACGCCTTCTACAACCCGCTGGAAGGCCGCGTCGAAATGCACCTCGCGAGCCTCACCGAGCAGACAGTGAACGTCGCGGGCCAGCGCTTCCGCTTCGACTGCGGCGAAACCCTGCTCACCGAGTATTCCTACAAGTTCGTCCCCCGCGAATTCGACGCGCTGGCACAGGCCGCCGGCTGGCAGCCGAAAGCCGGGTGGCAGCACGACGGCTTCGCGGTGCGGCTGTACGAGTAGGGAGGGGATCGCTTGCGTTTGATCGCAGGACGCCAGCACGATGCACCGACTCTGACTTGACGTGCTTGCTGCATCAAATATACTTGCAATTATACTTGTACGGCTTGATTACAAGGAGCTGCCACCATGTCGCAAATCACGCTATATCTGGACGAGGCCACGCAGGCGCTGGTCGAGCAGGCCGCACGGGCCAATGGCATGTCGAAAAGCCGCTGGGTGGCGGAAATCATCCGCAAATATGCCGCCCATGAATGGCCGCGGGATTGCCTGGCGTTGGCGGGGCGTTTCGCCGATTTTCCCCTGCGCGAAGAAAGTCCGGCCTCGCAGCCAGCGGATGTACCACGCCTGGGTTTTTGATTGCCTGTCATGCTGATTCTCGACAGCAACACCATCAGTTACTACTTTCGCGGCGATCCGCAGGTGGTGCCGCGCCTGCAAGCTTTTTCCCCTGCCGATATCGGCGTGCCTGCCATTGTGGAATACGAACTTCGTTACGGTCTTTTGCGTTTGCCGCCGGAGGCAGCCAATCCCCGCCTGCTGGCATTAACCGCTTTGCTGCGACCGATGCAGATTCTGCCGTTCGATCGCGAATGCGCGGCTCATGCCGCCCGTATCCGTGTGGAGCTCGAGACCGCAGGCACGCCCATCGGTCCGCACGATACGTTGATCGCTGCGACGGTATTGCGTTATCAGGCCTCGCTGGTAACCCGCAATGCGCGCGAATTTTCCCGTATTCAGGGCTTGCAATGGATTAACTGGCACGAAGCCGCATGAGCGCCGGGAACGCAGAACCCATGCGTACCGGGAGGCTGGCATTGTCCACCACCTTGATGGACGATTGCTTCAACCGAAATCCATTGGAACATCCGTGTGTGAAAAATCAACGGGATGCAGGCGACATGCCGGGCTGAAGCCCGACCTGCCAACCCGTCGGTTTTGCGATGTCTGAATGGCTGATGGAGAATCCGGGTTTACCCCTGTAGGCAGCCGGGTCGCGCGCGTCTTCCCTGGCCGTAGAATCGGCCAATGGCCACACTCGAATCCCTGCATTTCGACAACGGCTTCGCGCGTCTGCCCGAGGCCTATTACTCGCGCGTCTGTCCGACGCCGGTACCCGGCCCGTACCTGGTCTGCTACAGCCCGGAGGCACTGGCCCTGCTCGATCTCGATCCCGGCGAGATGGCGCGCCCGGAACTGATTGAAACGCTCGCCGGCAACCGCCTGCTGCCGGGCATGGACACACTCGCCGCGCTCTACGCGGGACACCAGTTCGGCCATTACGTGCCGCAACTGGGCGATGGCCGGGCGATCCTGCTGGGCGAAGTGAGGAACGCCAAGGGTGAAGGCTGGGAAGTGCAGATCAAGGGGGGCGGGCGCACGCCCTACTCGCGCGGTGGCGACGGCCGCGCGGTGCTGCGCTCGAGCATCCGCGAGTTTCTTTGCTCGGAAGCGATGCACGCGCTCGGCATCCCGACCACCCGCGCGCTCGCCATCGTCGGCAGCGACCACCCGGTCTACCGCGAGGACGAGGAAACCGCGGCGCTGGTGACGCGGTTGGCGCCAAGCTTCGTGCGCTTCGGATCATTTGAAGTTTTTTACTACCGCAACCAGGTCGAACCGATCCGGCAACTCGCCGACTACGTCATCGCGCGCTACTACCCGGAGCTCGCGGATCTTGCCGACCCCTACCCCGAGTTCCTGCGCCAGGTCGCCTTGCGCACGGCCGAGCTGATGGCACAGTGGCAGGCGGTGGGTTTTTCGCACGGGGTGATGAACACCGACAACATGTCGATCCTTGGGCTCACGCTCGACTACGGGCCGTTCGGTTTTCTCGACGCCTTCGATCCGGGTTTCATCTGCAATCACTCGGACACCGGCGGCCGCTATGCCTTCGACCAGCAACCGGACGTCGCCGCATGGAACCTGACCAAGCTCGCCCAGGCGCTGGTGCCGCTGATGTCGGTGGAAACGGCGTCGCAGGCAATCGGTGACTATCCGCAGGCCTTCGGCCGCGCCTACCTCGGGCGCATGCAAGCGAAGCTCGGTCTCGCGCCTGGCGACGATACCGTGTCTCTCATCATGGATGTGCTGCAACTCCTGGCGCAGAATCGCGTCGACTACACGATCTTCATGCGCCGTCTGTGCGATTTCGACAGCACCGCCGGCGCGCTCAACGCGCCGCTGCGCGATCTCTTCATCGACCGTGCGGCGTTCGACGCCTGGGCCGCGCGCTATGGCGCCGCACTGCGGCGGCAGGGCTCGCAGGACACGGAACGGGCGCCCGCGCAGCGGCGCGTCAATCCCAAATACATCCTGCGCAATCACCTCGCCGAGACGGCCATCCGCCGCGCCGCCGACCAGCGTGACTACAGCGAAATCGAACGCCTGCGTCGCCTGCTGACGCGCCCCTACGACGAACAGCCGGAATTCGAGACCTATGCCGCCGAGCCGCCTGACTGGGCGCGCACAATTGAGGTAAGCTGCTCTTCGTGAGCCGCCTAGTCCTCGCCGTCGTTTTCACCTTCACCGCCCTGCTGGCTGCCTGCAGCACCTCCGCCATCCAGCGCAAGGATGGCACCAGCAGCGCGCGCAGCTTCAGCGTGAAGGATCTGGCGAAGGGCGACGTCGACAACGTGATCGAGATTCATCAGCAGGAAATCCTCGCGATCCTGAAAACGCTCACGCTGAAACTGTACCGGCGCAATCCCAACGAATGGCGCAAGAGCGGACAGACGAGCGCCGAGGCGGCCACCGCCACCCTGTTCGATCCGGTGGCACACTGGCAGGCAGCGCCGCCCGGGGATATCCAGTGGGAGCATGCGCTGCGCGAGCCGTGGCGCGCCGATTTCACCGGCGACCGGGTGCACGCGCTGATGAAGGGCCTCTTGGTGATGCACATGGCGGCGTTCAATCACCAGACCGAGTTCTACCTGCTGAGCGAAGTCGATGCGCAGAAGCTCTACAACGCCGCGCGCAACACCGAGGCCATCGTGTGGAAGCTGTCCAATGCGCGCAACGAGCGCGGCGAAGCGATCCTCGTCTCCAACAGCATGGAAGCAGGCGGCACCGCCAACCTCAGCTTCGAGCGTGAATTCGGCAAGCTCATCGGCATCGAGGACACGCTCGCGAAAATCGTCGAGGACAAGACCAGCCGCGCGATCCGCTTCGGTGTGGTCAACTTCGCCAGCATGATCTTCCTGCCGATCTGACATGGCCTATGACACGCTGACGCGCGACCAGTGGGCGTGGGAGTTCCTGCGCCGCAACCCCGAGTACCAGCGCGACTACCGCCGCTTCATGGAAATCTGGCGCGCCCTGGAAGCCGCCTACGGCGCGCCGCCGCAGCGCGACTTCCTGCGCTGGAAGCAGGACCCGCGCGCCTACGGCCCCCTGCCGGGCGATACCGGGCTTGACGCACCTGCGGGAGAACTGTGCGTCGTTGACGACGACCGTGTGCTGCTGGAATGCTGGATGGGTGCGAAATGGGGCTTCCACAAATTCCCGCTCGATCCCGCACGCGCAGCGCCCGACCCGGACGAGCTGTCCTGGCGTCCGTCCGCACCGCCGGAGCCGCGGCCGGTCGACGATCCCCTGCGTATGGACTTCAGCTTCGACCTCGCCCTGCCGCTGCCGCCGCAACTGGAAACCGCGAAATTCCGTCTCGTCAGCCGTGCCACCGAATTGCGCCGCACAGGCGTGGCCGCACCGCTGACGGTGGCGAACCAGCGCGCGCACTGGAACGTCTTGCTGCGCGTGCTGGATGCCGCCGCTGCAAGCGAAGCATTGAGCGAGACCGACACCGTACTGCTCGACGAGGCGCGCGCGATGACGCGGCGCGGTTATCTGGACATCCTGCGCCTCGCTTGAAGCCCTTGCCGGAGCGTTGCGGTCCTTGCGGGCGTCCATACCTGCTGCCCCCGGTTCATCTCGAACAAATCGACGACACCCGCAGGAATGAAGCGCATCAGGTGCGCGTCAACTCCGTGCGCCCCTCGCCGGTCAACACACGGATGGTGCGTTCGCTGGAAAGCGGCTCCGGCGCATCGCAGGAAGCCATCGCCCATTCCATCCCTCTGGGGCGTTACGCCGAGAGCGCGGACATCGCGAACATGGTGCTGTTCCTCCTCGCAGTTCCGCGTGGACGGCGGCATGTTGAGTTAAACGTCGCAAGAATCGGATCGGGTGACGGACGGTGCTTGCCGACACACATGTTTTTGCTCTGTGTTCTCTGTGTCGCTGTGGTTCAACTGCTTTTTTCAGGTTCAATGAAAATCCCGCGAATGCGTGACCAGATTGCCCAGCAGCGGCGTCATATCCCGCAGATGCCCGGCGACAAGATGCGCCACGTCGCCCTGCCGCTCGAGCGTGCCATAGACGGCCAGGAGGCGCGCGCCGAGTAGTTCGCGCCGCTGCCGCTCGGCGAGGTCGCGCCACACGACCACGTTCACATGCCCGGTCTCGTCCTCCAGGGTGAGGAAGGTGACGCCGCTCGCGGTGCCGGGGCGCTGGCGGTTGAGCACGAGGCCGGCGGCGCGCGCGAGGCGGCCGTGCGGCAGATGGCGCAGTGCCTCGGCGGTAACGATCCGCTCGCGTCGCAGACGGTCGCGCAGCAGCGCGAGCGGATGGCGGCCGAGGCTGAGGCCCAGGCTGGCGTAGTCGGCGACGAGGTCCTGGCCTTCGCTGAGTGGAAACAAGTCGGGCTGCGGCTCTTCAGCGCGCGCCATGGCGAGCGGGTTGGCTCGCTCGATGCCGGCGACATCCCAATAAGCCTGCCTGCGATGGCCGGCCAGACGGGCCAGCGCACCGGCGGCGGCGAGGCACTTGAGGTCACGCGCATCGAGCCCGCTGCGTGCGGCGAGATCGTCGACGCTGGCGAAGGGCTTTTGCGCGCGCGCCGCGGTCAGGCGCGCGGCGCCTTCGAGGGAAAAGCCATTGACCAGGCGCAGGCCGAGACGGAGGGCGGGCGGGCTCGTGCCTTCGCATGCACGCCCCCCCTCTCCCCAGCCCTCTCCCCGAAGGGGAGCGGGCAATCGTTCCAGCGGAGAGGGGGTGCTTTGTGCTTGGGTCGGGCCTTGCCCCTCTCCCCCACCTCCACCCCCTGAATCCTGACCCCTGAATCCTGACCCCTGCTCCAGCGTGCAGTCCCACTCGCTTTCCAGCACGTCGACCGGCAACACCTCCACCCCGTGGCGGCGCGCGTCCTGCACGATCTGCGCCGGCGCGTAGAAGCCCATCGACTGGCTGTTCAGGAGCGCACAGGCGAACGCCGCCGGCTCGTGGCGCTTCAGCCAGGCCGAGACGTAGACCAGGAGTGCGAAACTCGCAGCGTGCGATTCGGGAAAACCGTATTCGCCGAATCCCTGGATCTGCATGAAAATCTGCCGCGCGAAATCCTCCGTGTAACCCCGTTCGCGCATGCCGTCGATGAGGCGTTGCTCGAATGCATCGAGCCCGCCCTTCCTGCGCCATGCCGCCATCGAGCGGCGCAGCCGGTCGGCTTCGCCCGGTGTGAAACCGGCGGCGACGACCGCGAGCTGCATCACCTGTTCCTGGAAGATCGGCACACCGAGCGTTCTTTCCAGCACGCCGCGCACCGCTTCACTCGGATAGGTAACGGGCTCGGTGCCTTCGCGGCGACGCAGGTAGGGATGCACCATGCCGCCCTGGATCGGTCCCGGACGCACGATGGCAACTTCGATCACCAGGTCGTAGAAGCGGCGCGGCTTCATGCGCGGCAGCATCGCCATCTGCGCGCGCGACTCGATCTGGAACACGCCGAGCGTGTCCGCGCGGCCGATCATCTCGTACACCGCCGGGTCCTCGGACGGCACGTCGCTCATCGCGAACGGCCACCCGCGCATGCTGCTCACGAGGTCGAGCGCGCGGCGGATCGCCGAGAGCATGCCGAGCGCGAGGACGTCGATCTTCAGCAGCCCCAGCGCGTCGAGATCGTCCTTGTCCCACTGGATGAGGGTGCGCTCGGGCATTACCGCGTTCTCGACCGGCACCAGTTGCGAGAGCTGTCCGCGCGCGATGACAAAGCCGCCGACGTGCTGCGAGAGGTGGCGCGGAAAGCCGACCAGTTCGTCGACCAGCCGGATCAGCAGCGCGACTTTTCTGTTGGCAGGATCGAAGCCCGCTTCCATCAGGCGCTCGGGCTTGATCTTGCGGCCGTCCCACCACGCCATGGACTTGGCCAGGCGGTCGACCTGCTCGAGGTCGAAGCCGAGCGCCTTGCCGACGTCGCGCATCGCGCTCCTTGGGCGGTAGCTGATCACCGTCGCGGCGAGCGCGGCACGGTCGCGGCCGTACTTGGCGTAGAGGTACTGGATCACTTCCTCGCGCCGCTCGTGCTCGAAATCGACGTCGATGTCGGGGGGCTCGTTGCGCTCGCGCGAGATGAAGCGTTCGAACAGCATCGCCATGCACGCCGGATTCACCTCGGTGATGAAAAGCGCGTAGCACACCGCCGAATTCGCCGCCGAACCGCGCCCCTGGCAGAGGATGCCGCGGCGACGGGCGAAACGGACGATGTCGTGCACGGTGAGGAAGTACGGCTCGTAGCCGAGTTCCTCGATCAGCGCGAGTTCGTGTTCGATCTGCGCACGCACCGCCTCTGGCGTACCTGCAGTAAAGCGCAGGGCAAGACCTTCCTCGGTCAGCTTGCGCAGATGGCCGATCGCGGTCTCGCCGGGCGGCACCAGCTCTTCCGGGTATTCATAACGCAGCGTATCGAGCGAAAAGCTACAGCGCGCGGCGATCGTTAGTGTCGCGTCAATCAAGGCCTTCGGATAAAGCCGGGCCAGGTCGGCGGGCGCGCGCAGATGGCGCTCGGCGTTGGGATGGAGCGCGTTGCCCACGTCGAACACCGGCACGCCAAGACGGATCGCGGTGAGCGTGTCCTGCAGCGCGCGCCGTCCGGCGACATGCATGTGCACCTCGCCCGCCGCAACCATCGGCAGGGCGGATGTTTCAGCCAGCTCGATCGCCGCGCCGAGCCGCTCGGCATCGTCGGGCGCACGGAACAGCCCCACCGCGAGCCAGGCGCGGCCGGGGAAGCGTGCGGCGATGCTTTGCGCGTGTGCAAGCGTTGGCGGCGGGTCGGCGAGCAGTAGAGCGAGGCAGCCGGGCACGCCATCGGCAAGGTCGGCGAGCGAAAGCCTGTAACGTCCCTTGATCGCACTGCGCCGCCCGCGCGTAATGAGCGCGGAAAGATTGCCATAGCCCGCGCGGTCGGTTGCCAGCAGCACCACGCGCGTGCCTTCGCTGAATTCGATTTCGCTGCCGACGATGAGCTTCAAGCCCACCTCCTTCGCCGCCACGTGCGCGCGCACGACGCCGGCGAGCGAGCATTCGTCAGTGATGGCGAGCGCCGCGTAGCCGAGTTCATGCACGCGCGCGACCAGTTCCTCCGGGCGCGACGCACCGCGCAGGAAGGTGAAGTTGGAGAGGCAGTGGAGTTCGGCGTAGGACATGACAGCTTAAGACCGGCCCTCTCCCCACCCCCTCTCCCACAAGTGGGAGAGGGGTTCCCATGGAATGCCTGGTTTCGCTGCGAAGCATCGATCCTCATACCCTCTCCCCTTGGGGAGAGGGTCAGGGACAGGGCCGCCTTTCATCTTCACGCAAACACCCCATGCACATACCACTCGCCACTCACACGGTCGCAATACACCCACAGCCGCGCGCCGTCCCCATCCTCCGCCACGTAGTAATCGCGCGCGACATCGCCGCCGTCCCACCAGCCGCTTTCGATGCGCTCGGGGCCGGATTGCAGCTTGAGCCGGCCGTCGCGGCATGGCAGCGGATCGGGCAGCAGCCACAGCGGGCGGTGGCGGTTGGCCGCAGCGGCACGCTTCGAGCCTTGCGCCGGCCGCCAGGCGCATTCGGGACGATGATCGGCGGCGGTCTCGACGCCGTGAACCGCGTCCGGGCCGAGGCGGATGCGCAGACGCTCGAGCAGCAGGTCGCCGTCGGCCTCGCCGTGTTGCGTCCGGAACAGGTCAGCGTTCGCTCCCGCCAGCGGCTGCACGCGCGGCGCGCGCAACACGATCGTGTGTACCGCTGCCGGCAGCCGGGTGCGGCCGAGCGTCTCGTGCATGAGCAGCTGCATGCGCCCGGCGTCGCGCACCGGCTTGACGAAGCCGAGCTTCACGACGGTGGCGTCGCGCCGTTCGTGGCGACAGACGAGTTCCAGTTCCTGCACGCCAGCCTGGCGCCGTGTGAGAAATCCCTCCAGCTCCGGCAGCAGGCGGCGCACGGCGAACAGCAGTGCTTCCGCCACGTGCACTGGCGCGGGCAGTTCCAGCGCGCGCTCGAAGCGCGCCGGCGGCTCGAAGAAGGCACGTGCCTCGGGCACGCGTCCCAGCGCGCGGTCGAGTTCGTCGACGAGCGCCTGGCCGAAGCGCCGCGCCAGACCGGCGCGTGGCAGGCGCAGGCAGTCGCCCAGCGACGATGCGCCAATCCTGTCCAGACCCTCCACCACCCCCGCCGGCTGGTCGAGCAGCGCGACCGGCAAGGTGACGAGAATGGCTTCCAGCCGCGCAGGCTCGTGGATCGCCTTTTCCACGCCCGCACGCGCCAGCAACCAGGCGCCGCGCGACGACGGCGCGCAGGCCATGGCCGCCGCGTAGCCCACTTCTTCAAGCCCGCTGCGCGCCATCTTCAGCAGATTGCCCAGGCCGCGATGCAAGTTGAGACACGTGCCGACTTCGAGCAGCAGCCCGGCGGGCGGCGCCATGCTCACCGAGGACGTGAAGCGCCCCGCCCACACGGCGAGCCCCTCGAGCGCCGCCTGTTCGGCCAGCGCATCGCGCTGGCGCACGACGAGGCCGTCGGCCAGGGCCTGCGCCGCGGAGGCGGCCATGCCCGCACCCACGCCGCAGGCCTCGGCGGCGGCGTTGCAGGCGACGACCCGGGTGCGGCCGCCCAGTTTTTCGGCCACCGCCAGCGGCCCGGACACGGCCGCGCCGCGGGTGAAAACTTCCAGCGGCAGCGAATGGAAATGGAGCGCGAGCCACAGCATGACAATCCGCTCGCAGAACGTACCGCGGGAATACGATTCAGGAACGCGCCAGCGACAGCACGGACGTCGTGCGTCCCGCGTCGGGCAAGGCCACCACCAGCGGCCGGTTCACCGGCCCGCCGCGCCGCTTGAGGACGCGCACCGCAAGCCCTTCACTTGCGGGTTCGAGCAGCAGGCGCAGCGCGGCGGGCGAACGCTCCGTGGCAAGACGCGCGTGGCGGAACAGCACGCCCCAGGCGCGACCCGTCTCGGCTGCCAGTTGCAGGCGGCGCATGCGCCGCTCGTCGGCCGCGCGCAGCCACGCCAGCAGCGCCCCGCATGCCCCCGAGCGCAACGCCTGCTCCGCCGTCCACCAGGTGTCGGCGTCGCTGGCGGGCTTCGCCACCAGCACGTGTGCCAAGTCGATACCGGCCGCGGCGAGCGCCGCGGCATAGGGCACGTAAGGTGGTGCCACCCAGGCAAGCCAGCCGTCTTCTTCCGACAGGCGCGCCAGCGCCGGCGTGAGCAACCTGAGCTCACCGATGCCCTGCCGCCGGATCAGCAGCTCGGTCAGCGCGCCACGCGGCCAGCCGCCGCCCGGCAGCACCGCGTCCAGCGCGGCGAACCCGGTCGGCAGCACGGCCTCGGCCGCCTGCGCGCGCTGGCTGCCGCGCCAGATGCCGGGATGCTGCAGCACCGATTCAAGGGAGGAATTCACAGGGCTCCCCTCCTGGCGCGCTATTTCCATTTTGGAAACCTCTCACAGGCTCCTGCCATTGCGGATCACCCCGACTGCGATCCCCTCGATCACCAGTTCCTGGCGCGTGAGGTCGACCTCGATCGGCTGGAAATCCGGATTTTCCGGCAGCAACTGCACGGTGTGGCCGCGCTTTTTGAAGCGCTTGACCGTGACCTCGTCGCCGATCCGCGCCACCACGATCTGCCCGGCCTTGGCTTCATTGCTGCGGTGCACCGCGAGCAGGTCACCGTCGAGGATGCCGGCGTCCCGCATGCTCATGCCGCGCACCTTGAGCAGGTAGTCCGCACGCGGACTGAACATCGCGGCGTCGAGCTGGTAATGCCGCTCAATGTTTTCCTGCGCCAGGATCGGGCTGCCCGCCGCCACCTGACCCACCAGCGGCATCCCGCCGCCGCCCGGCAGCCGGATGCCGCGTGAGGTGCCCGGCACCAGTTCCAGCACCCCCTTCTTCGCCAGGCCCTTTAAATGCTGCTCGGCGGCATTGGGCGAGCTGAAGCCAAAGCGCTGCGCGATCTCGGCGCGCGTCGGCGGCAGGCCGGTGGTCTCGATCCACTCGCGGATCAGATTCAGGATTTCTTCCTGGCGGGGGGTCAGGTCTCGCATGGCATTGCTCCGAATACTGTACATATTTACAACTGTATGCGTATACAGTATAAATACAGAAACCGGAAAACGCCAATGCGAATGTGCCGACCCCGGCCCGCCGCGCACGCACAGGAGAAACCATGATGAAGCTCGGAAAGATCAGCCCCCTCGCCTTCAGCCGCATGAAGCAGCGCGGGATTTCCATCGACGCCCTCAACGATCTGCTCGCCCGCGGCCAGGTCGAGCGGCAGTTCGACGGCGCGCAGGTGGTCTACCTCGACACCCCCGCCCCCGGCCCGGCGTGGGCCGGCCGTCCGCAGCCCCGACTGTATGCGGTGGTGGACGCGGCGGGCGAGGTGCTGACGGTGGAGCGGCGGGTGCGGACGGCATGAGCACCCCGTTTGAAACCGGATGTTTGAAACCACGCATGCCAACCCGCCCGCACGGTGTTGTATTCTGGCCAGACTGGACAGAATGTGAGGACGATCATCATGCACAGGAATGGCAATTGCAGGAAGCCAAGAACAACCTGAGCCAGCAGATCAGGGAAGCCACACACGGCGATGCCCAGGTCGTCACGGTGCACGGCAAGCCGACAGCGGTCGTCGTGTCAGCGGACACCTACGCCCGGCTCACCCGCCCGCGCCGAGGCAAACTCTCCGCCGCCTTGCTGCTGCGGCCCGGCCTCGCCGGCGAAGACCTGGATTTCGCCCGCAACCCGGACACCGGCCGCAACGTCGAGCCATGAGTTGGTTGCCGGACACCTGCGTCCTCTCCGAATACCTCAAGAAATCCCCCGCGCCGCAGGTCATCACCTGGCTCGACGAGCAGGACGAGACCAGCCTCCACCTCAGCGTCATCACCCTCGGCGAAATCGAGAAAAGCATCCTCAAGCTGCGCGCCACCGACCCCCGCCGCAGCCAGAAGCTCACCGCCTGGCTGGGCAAGGTGGAACAGCGCTTCGCCGGCCGTATCCTCCCCCTCGATTTCGCCGCCCTGCACACCTGGGCCCAGTTCGCCGCCCAATCCGAGCTCTCTTGCCGCCCTCTGCCGGTGATGGATGGCCTGATCATGAACGAGATGGCGGTGAAGGTTTTGCCCGAGCCGGTGGCCATCTGGATCAGGGCGCGGGGGCGGTTTTCCTTCAGGGAGTGTTCGAGGTTCTGGATGGCCTGGACCTGGGCGGGCCAGAGGCCTTCGGTCTTGAGCGCCGGCATGGACTGGAGGTTGCCCAGTAAAGTGCCGGTGCTTGCGTCAGCCGCCAGCAAGCCCTCTCCCCCGGCCCCTCTCCCGCTCGCGGGCGAGGGGAGAAAGGCGAGCCATTCGGCCAAGAGCTTGGGCTGGTGGAAGGCGAACACGGGGCGCGAGCGCGGGTTGGGATCGAGGCCGTTGGTGAAGCGCGTCTCCACGCCGGTGGATTGATAGGCAAACGGCAGCGGATTGCTCCAGCGCGGCAACCCGGCGGGCAAACCCTGGGTGTATTTGTCGGACTGCGTTTCAACGCCGGTGAGGGTGACGCCTTCTTTCTTGGCTTCGATTACGCCAGCGGCTTTGCCGTCGATGTAGAGAAGGTAATCGGCAAAACCGTGGCCGGGCAGCGGGAATTCGCGGATAGCCACGCCTTGTGAGGCATGGATGTTGGCCGCGTTGGCATCGCAGACGTGCCAACCCGCCGCCACCAGCAGCGCATCGATATTCCCCCTCGCGTGTTGTTCCGGCTGCAAAGCCAAGACACCCCCTTGTTTGTTATCAGGGGGATTTTCGCATAGGTCGGCGGGTTATCGACTGGCTCTGGTTTGATCAGCCCCACGAACCCGGCGGCTGCCAGATCCCGTCCCACGCCGCCTGCGCCGACATCCTCACCCGCTCGGGCAGCGTCATCTTGCGCTGGTAGCTCACCTGCAGCACGCGGCGTTGCTGGCAGGCGGCGCGGATGATCTCGTCGCTGGTGGCGAGTTCGTCGACCAGCCCCAGCTCCAGCGCCTGGCTGCCGAGCCAGGCTTCGCCGGTGCCGACCTTGTCCATGTCGAGCTGGCGGCGCTCGTGCACGAAGGCGCGGAAGCGCGCGTGGATTTCCTCGAGCTCCTCGCGCAGCTTGGCGCGGCCGGCTTCGGTGTTTTCGCCGAACACGGTGACGGTGCGCTTGTATTTGCCGGCGGTGAACTGTTCCCAGTCGATGTCGCGCGCCTGCAGCCAGCGATGGAAGTTGGGGATCTGGGCGACGACGCCGATCGAGCCGACCAGCGCAAACGGCGAGGCCACAATTTTGTCCGCAACGGCGGCCATGAGATAGCCGCCGCTGGCGGCGACGCTGTCGACCATCACGGTGAGCGGCAGTTTGGCATCGCGCAGCCGCAGCAGTTGAGCGGCGGCGAGGCCGTAGCGGTTGACCATGCCGCCGGGGCTTTCCAGCCGCAGCAGCACCGCGTCGCCGGGCTGGGCGACCTGCAGGATGGCGGTGATCTCCTCGCGCAGCGCGACGAAGGCCGAGGCGCGGAGATCGCCCTTGAAGTCGATGAGGTAAGCGCAGGGCCCGACTTCCCCCCGCTGCCTCGCCTTGCGCTCGGCCTTGCGCCGCTTGAGCAGGGCTTTGTGGGCCTTCTTCGGCAACCGTGCCGCCTCGATGCGGTCACCCGCCGCTTCGAGCTGGCGATTGATGTCGGTGGCCTCGATCTGGCCGGAGTGCTTCGCCTTGCGGCGCGACAGCGCGGCGAGCCCGGCGACGAGCGCGATGGCGGCGAGCACGAGAGTGGCGGCCTGGGCAAGAAACAGCGCATAGTGCGAGACGAAACTGTTCATGCTGAGCCGGCTCCCCATGATCGGCCACGTTGCCGGTGGCGAGCCTTGCGCGGCCGGCCCCGGCGCTGAAGTGGCGGAAGGGAGTGGGAGTCGAACCCACCCGGGAGCGACTGACACCCCCAACCGGATTTGAAGTCCGGCCGCACCACCAGGAACGCATCCCTTCCGTGTCGAAGCTCTTGTTTCACCCCAAAAAATCCATTGGCACATCCGTACGCGACAAATTAACGGGATGTAGGTCGGATTTTAATCCGACATGTCGGGCTGAAGCCCGACCTACGGTCTATTGGATAATTCCGGTTCAAATTCTGCGCGCGCCACCCCCGAACAGCTCCGGGTTGCGCAACCGGTGGGCTTCGCGTACGCGGCGCGTGTAGCCCACCCGATCGAAAAACTCGAGTACCTGGATCGCGCGCTTGCGGCTGAGGCCACTCTTGTCGCGGAATTCCGCGGCGCGGGCCGCACCGCTGGCATCCTCCAGTTCCTGCACCTGTGCCGCAAGCCGGGCGACGGCTTCGGGCAGGTAAAAGAGATCGCGCACGACCTGGTAGAGCTTGCCCTGCCGCGCGAGCTTCTGCAACAGGTGGCGCATCGCGGCTTCGTCGCGCGTGGCCCGTTTTGCCAGGTCGCGCATCCAGGGCGGGTCGAGCGGTGACTCGGCGAGCCAGGGCTGGATGCGCTGCCACAATACCTCGTCGTCACCGCTGAGGACGAGCGTGTGGGTCGGCAGATGCAGCCATGCCCCGCTGCGTTGCAGGCTGCCGTCGGCGAGGAGTGAATCGGCGAGCGCGGTGAACACCGGCGCGGACAGCCGGGGGAAGAACATGCGGCGGGCACGGGCGACCGCCGGCCCCTGCTCGTCGGGAAAGCGTTCGTGAAAACCGGCGAGGTCGGCGCGAAATTTATCACGAAGGCTCGTCCAGTGCATGCTGGAAAACGCCCAGTCCTCCTGACCGGCGTGCACGCGTGCGCTGCCGGCCGGCAGGTGGGCGGCGAGATCGTTGTGGTTCCAGTGCACGGCGCGGCGGTCGAGGTCCACCCCGCCGAGGTCGAGCAGGCACGCCAGACGCCTGGCGGGATCGGGGGTTTCCAGGGCGGCCAGCTCGGCGCGCCGCAGCGGCGTCTTGCGCTTGCGCGCCGGGGCGTCGGGATCGAGCACGGTGCCGCCGCCGAGGGTGTGGCGCGCGGTGGCGTCGCGCAGGATGAAGCGGTCGTCGGTCAGCGCGCCAAGCGGCTGGTCGGCGACCAGCTGCGCCAGCATGGACGCGCCGGGGGCAAGCATTTCGCCTTCGAGCAGAGCCACCCGCGCCATGACATGCGCCGCGCCCAGGTGCAGGTGGACCGACGCCCAGTGGGCGAGTGGCGCGGGCGCCTGCGGCGAGAGGTGCAGCCGCACGTCGAAGCGAGCGGTGGGCGCGTGCAGACGCGGCGCCACAATCCAGTCGCCACGGGCAATTTCGTCCCTGGCGATACCGGCAAGATTGAGTGCGCAGCGCTGCCCGGCCTGCCCCGATTGCGCGGCCTGGTTCATCACGTGCAGGCTGCGCAGGCGAACCGATTTTCCGCTTGGCGTCACCACCAGCTCGTCACCGACTTCGACGCGACCGGCGAATACGGTACCGGTGACGACGGTACCCGCGCCCTTCAAGGTGAAGCTGCGGTCGACCGCCAGTCGGAAGCCGCCGGCCTCTTCGGCCCGCGGCCGTGTTCGCGCCTCGGTGTGCAGATGGTCGCGCAACGCGCCCAGCCCCTGCCCGCTGACCGCCGCGACGGGGAACACGGGACTGCCGGCGAGCGCGGTGCCGGCGAGCAGGTCGCGGGCGTCGCGCGTCACGTCGCCGATGCGCGCGGCGTCGACGCGATCGATCTTGGTCAGCGCGAGCGCGCCACGCGTGACACCGAGGAGATCGAGGATGGCAAGATGCTCGCGCGTCTGCGGCATGACACCGTCGTCGGCGGCCAGCACCAGCAGCGCGAAATCGATGCCTGCCGCGCCGGCGAGCATGGTGTGGATGAAGCGTTCGTGGCCAGGTACGTCGACGAAGCCGAGCACGCCGCCGCCGTCCGCTGCGGGTTGGTAGGCGTAGCCCAGCTCGATGCTGATGCCGCGCGCTTTCTCCTCCGCGAGCCGATCGGTGTCGACGCCGGTGAGCGCGCGCACCAGCGTGGTTTTGCCGTGGTCGATATGACCGGCGGTGCCGATGATCATGCTGCGGCCAACCCTGCGAGCTGCGCGCGGAATCCTGCCTCGTCGTCGAGACAGCGCAGGTCGAGGCGCAGTGCACCGTCGGCGATGCGGCCGATCACCGGTTGCGGCAGCCCGCGCAGTGCGGCTTCGATGTCATGCAGCACGCCGGTCCTGCGCGTGGCGGGCTTTACGACCAGCGCCCAGCTTTCCAAACGGTCGACCGGAAGCGAACCGCTGCCGATCTGCGACAGCGCGGGCTCGACGGTCACGCCGACCGGCCAGCCGGCGAGCGCCTGCTGCATGGTCGGCAGCAACCGCAGGGCCTGATCATGAATATTGGTCTGCGGCCGTGTCAGCAGGCGCAGCGCGGTGAGCCGTTCGGGCAGGCGGTCGGGGTCGCGATAAAGGTGCAGCACCGCCTCCAGCGCCGCCAGGGTGAGCTTGCCGACGCGCAGCGCGCGCTTGAGCGGATTTTTCTTGATGCGCCGGATCAATTCGCGGCTGCCGACCAGAATGCCGGCCTGCGGTCCGCCCAGCAGCTTGTCGCCACTGAAGCTCACGAGGTCGGCGCCGGCGGTGATCGAGTCCTGCGGAGTCGGTTCGCGCGGCAGGCCGAAGCGGGCCAGGTCGGTGAGCGTGCCGCTGCCGAGGTCGACGACGAAAGGCAGGCCGCTGGCGTGGGCCAGCGCCGCCAGTTCCGCCTCCGGCACGCTGGCGGTAAAGCCCTGGATCGCATAGTTGCTGGTGTGCACTTTCATCAGCAGGGCACTGCGCGGGTGGATGGCGTCGGCGAAGTCACGCAGGTGGGTGCGGTTGGTGGTGCCGACTTCGACCAGCTTCGCCCCGGCGCGGCTCATGATGTCAGGCACGCGGAAGGCGCCGCCGATTTCCACCAGTTCGCCGCGCGAGACGATCACCTGTTTCCGCATCGCCAGTGTGTTGAGCAGCAGAAATACCGCGGCGGCGTTGTTGTTGACCACGGTGGCGGCCTCGGCACCGGTCAGCTCGCACAGCACGCCCTCGACCACGTCGTCGCGGTCGCCGCGGCCACCGCTTGCCAGGTCGTATTCCAGCGCGCACGGCGAGCGCGCCGCCTTCACGAGCGCGTCGACCGCCGCGTCCGGTAGTGTCGCGCGACCGAGGTTGGTGTGCAGCACCGTGCCGGTGAGGTTGAACACGGGCTTGAGGCGCGGCGCGTGCCGCTCGGCGAGGTGTGCGGCAAGCTCGAATGCCAGCGCGGCCTCGGTGTAGTCGACCGGCGCGCCGCCGCGCGCGGCCTCGCGGGCATGGTCGAGCACGCGGCGCGTTCCGGCGAGCACCGGTTCGCGACCGTATTCGGCGATCAGTGGGACGACCGCGCTCCAGTTGAGGACGCGGTCGATCGACGGGGGGCGGAGATGCGGGGCGCTATGCACGATAGACAATCCCTTTTTTGGGGTGAAGGGTGAGCGGTCAGGGGTGGCCGTGGATCAGATACCAGTTGATGCCGCTGCGGGTGTGCTCGGTCTCGTCCATCAGGAGATCGAGGGTGAGGCTGGCAAGATCGTCGGCGACCGGATCGGCCTGCGGATACTTCTCCAGGTGGACGATCTTGAGGTAGGTCCGGCATTCGGGGCAGCTTTCGGCTTCGACCACGCGGTTGCCCCCTTCGAGATGGTAGTAGCCGATGTCGCGGGTGTTGTCGCAGTTGCTGCACTTGGCACGCACCACGTGCCACTCCGAACTGCACAGCGTGCAGTGCAGGTAGCGCAGGCCATTCTCCGCGCCGCCGATACGCACCACCGAGCTCACCGGGTGCGAGCCGCACACGGGACACAGGTTGGGCAGCTCGGGGCGTGCGACCCGCGCAGGCTCGAGCCGGCGCGCAAGCTGCGTCCAGTGTACCTGCAACGCCGCCCCGATAACGGGGGCGACGGCCGCATCCACGTGCTCCAGGTCGTTATCGAACAGGTATGCAGCCTGTTCGTCGAGCCATGCGGCCTGCCCGTCCAGCAGCGGCTGCAGGGCGGACCGGCCGGCGGGCGTGAGCAGCGGCTGCACGCTGCGGGCGAGCGCGCGGGCGGTGTCGTGCCATGCGGGGCGCGCGAGGCCAGCGGGCGCCAGCGGCGGCATGCCGTGCTCCCGGCACTGCTCGATCCGTCCAGGCGCGGGCAGTTCGCCCGCCGGGCCGGCATCGAGAAGACCCTGCTGCGCGTGCGCCAGCCCCGCGGCAAAGCGCAGGTAGTCGGCCATCGCATGGCCATCGGCCAGTTGCTCGAACCGGCGGGCGCGCACGCGGAACACGTCGGCGGGCGGCAGCCGCAGTTCGGGGATGTTGCCGGCCGCCGCTTCGATCTGGCCGGGCTGCATAAGGGTCGTCGTCATGCGCGATAGGTATCCGTGTGCGGTTCTTCAGTCTGGACAATTACCCAGAAAGGCAAGCCCAGGGCTATTTCCCCGTCATGTCGCGATACCAGGCACGGTGATGCTGCCTGGCCCAGGCCTCCGACACGGTACCGCGCGTCATCGCGCGCACCGAGCCTTTGACCCAGATCGCCGCGTACATGTGCACGATGATGCCGAGGATCAAGATCCACGCGACCAGCGCATGCACGACCACCGCCACGCGTAGCAGCCCGACCGGGAAAAACGGCGCGAACCACGGCTGCCAGATGACGATGCCCGAAAGCAGCAGCACGGGGATACTCACCACCATGACCCAGAACAGGTATTTCTGCCCGGCGTTGTACTTGCCGACTTCGGGCAGATTCTGGTCGTGGTTGCACAGTACGTCCTTGATACGCCCCATCCACTGCCGGTCGGCCGTCGTGATCTGGTTGGCCCGCCAGAAACGCGCCGCCATCGCCATGAAGGACAAAAACATCACCGCACCGATGAAGGGATGCAGGATGCGCGTCCAGGGGCCGCCGCCAAACAGGTTGGTGAGAAAGAAGAACGCCGGATGGAACAGCGCCAGCCCGGAGAGGCCGGCGAGAACGAAAGCGATCGCCACTATCCAGTGGTTGCTGCGCTCCTTCGCCGTGTAGCGTTGAATCGTGCCCATGTTCGCTCCTTGATGTCGGGTGAAAGATCGAAGCGAAGCGGTTCAGTCCGCCTTCTCTTCCTCGACCTCCTTGGGGCCGGCGTTGATGAAATGGAAGAAGCCCGCGAACACCGCCAGCCCGATGCCCAGGCTCATCAGCGGCTTGGTGATGCCCTTCCACACGCTGACGAGCGGGCTGATGTGCGGGTCCTTCGGCAGGTTCGCGTACAGCTCCGGCTGGTCGCCGTGCTGCAGCACGTACATCACGTGCGTGCCGCCGACGCCCTCGGGGTTGTACAGTGCCGCATTGGCGTAGCCGCGCTCCTTGAGGTCGGCGATACGCCCTTCCGCATGGCGGATCATGTCGCCCTTGGTGCCGAACACCAGCGCGCCGGTCGGGCAGGTCTTGATGCAGGCCGGCTCCATTCCCACGGCGACGCGGTCGGAACACAGCGTGCACTTGTAGGCCTTGCTGTCCTTCTTCGAGATGCGCGGAATGTTGAACGGGCAACCGGTGATGCAGTAGCCGCAGCCGATGCAGTGCTCCTGGTGAAAATCGACGATGCCGTTGACGGACTGGACGATCGCCCCCGGCGCCGGACACGCCTTGAGGCATCCCGGGTCTTCGCAGTGCATGCAGCCGTCCTTGCGGATCAGCCATTCCAGCCGGCCCTGCTCCACCTCCACCTCGGAGAAGCGCATCACCGTCCACGACTGGGCGGTGAGGTCGCGCGGGTTGTCGTACGTTCCCGCGTTGGTGCCGACCTCGTCACGCAGGTCGTTCCACTCCATGCACGCCACCTGACAGGCCTTGCAGCCGATGCATTTGGAGATGTCGATCAGCTTGGCGACGTGAATCGGATCGCGCGCGACCGGCGGCTGGGTGGTGGTGGCGGAGCGGGCCTTGATATCGAGCGATTGCAGTGCCATGGCCGTCTCCTAGACTTTTTCGACGTCGACCAGGAACGCCTTGAACTCCGGCGTCTGGGTGTTGCCGTCGCCCACGAAGGGGGTCAGCGTATTGGTGAGATAGCCGTTCTTCGCCAGGCCCATGAAGCCCCAGTGGAGGGGGACGCCCACCGTATGGGTCCGCCTGCCGTTCACGTCCAGGCTCATGAGACGCTTGGTCACCACCGCGACCGCGACGATATGACCGCGGTTCGATTTCACCCGTACATGGTCGCCGGCCTTGATGCCCTTCTCTTTTGCCAGTTCCTCGCCGATCTCGACGAACTGCTCCGGCTGGGTGATGGCATTCAGGCGGGCATGCTTCGTCCAGAAGTGGAAGTGCTCGGTGAGCCGGTAGGTGGTGGCGACGAACGGAAACTTGTCCGGCTTGCCGAACGATGCCCAGTCGTCCTTGAACACCCGCGCCGCCGGTGAAGAACGCGCCACCGGGTTGTCGGGCGCGAGCGGATTGGCCGCCAGCGGCGTCTCGAACGGCTCGTAGTGCTCGGGGAAGGGCCCTTCCGCCATCTTGTCCACCGCGAAGAAGCGCGCCACCCCTTCGGGGTTCATGATGAAGGGGTTCATACCCTCCTCCGGCGCCGAGTCGATCTTGAAGTCCGGTACGTCGGCACCCGTCCACCTGTGCGCCCGCGCATCCCATTCCACGAGCTTGCGCGCCGGATCGTAGGGCTTGCCGCTCGGGTCGCAGGAAGCGCGGTTGTAGAGGATGCGCCGGTTGGCTGGCCAGGAAAAAGCCCAGTTCAGCGTCTGGCCGATGCCGAAGGGGTCGGCGTTGTCGCGCCGCGCCATCAGGTTGCCCTTCTCGCTCCAGGCGCCGGCAAAAATCCAGCAGCCGCAGGAGGTCGAGCCGTCGTCGCGCAGTTCGCCGAAGCCGCTCAACTGCTCGCCCGCCTTGACCAGCACCCGGGTCGGATCCTTGGGATCGGTCACGTCCTTCAACGCCTTGCCGGAAAACTCCCGCGCCAGTTCCTCGGGAGCGGGGAACGACGGCACCTTGTGCTTCCACGTCAGATTGAGGACGGGGTCGGGAAAGGCCCCACCCTCTTTCTGATAGAGGGCACGGATCCTGAGGAAGATTCCAGCCATGATTTCCTGGTCGCCCTTGGCGTCGCCGGGCGGCTCAGCGCCCTTCCAGTGCCACTGCAGCCAGCGTCCGGAGTTGATCAGACTGCCATCCTCCTCGGCAAAGCAGGTCGACGGCAGGCGAAACACCTCGGTCTGGATCTTGGCCGGGTCGACATCGTTGTACTCGCCATGGTTCTGCCAGAACTCCGAAGTCTCGGTCGCCAGCGGATCGATGATGACGAGGAACTTCAGTTTGGACAGCGAATTCGACACCTTGACCTTGCACGGCGCCGAGCCGAGCGGGTTGAAACCCTGGCAGACGTAGCCGTTGACCTTGCCCTGCCCCATGTCCTCGAACACCTGCAGCAGGTCGTAGCCCTTGTCCATCTTGGGCAGCCAGTCATAGCACCAGTTGTTCTCCGCGGTGGCGGCGTCGCCGAACCAGGCCTTCATCAGGCTGACGTGGAATTTGTTGTAGTTCTGCCAGTAACTCAGCTGACCCGGACGCAAGGGCTTGGAGGCGCGTTTGGCGATGTAGGCGTGGTAATCCTGCTCGCCGTCGCCCGGCAACGTCAGGTAGCCGGGCAGCAGGTTGGACAGCAGGCCCAGGTCGGTCAGCCCCTGGATATTGGAGTGTCCGCGCAGTGCATTCATGCCGCCACCGGGCACACCGATGTTGCCCAGCAGCAACTGCACCATCGCCCCGGTACGGATCATCTGCGAGCCGACCGAGTGCTGCGTCCAGCCCAGCGCGTACATGATGGTCATGGTCTTGTCGGCTGCCGAGGTCTCCGCGATCGTCTCGCACACCTTGAGAAAGGCGTCCTGCGGCGTGCCGCAAATGTTCGCAACCATCTCGGGCGTATAACGGCTGTAGTGCGCCTTCATCAACTGGAAGACGCAGCGCGGATGCTGTAGCGTGGGGTCGACCCTTGCGTAGCCGTCCTCGCCGATCTGGTAACCCCAGGACGACTTGTCGTAACTGCGCTTCTCCGCGTTGTAACCGGAAAACAGGCCGTTTTCGAACGAGAACCCGTCCTTCACCAGGAAGCTGGAGTCGGTGTAGTGCTTCACGTATTCGTGATGGATCCTGTCGTGCGTCAGCAGATAGTTGATGACGCCGCCAAGAAAGGCGATATCCGAACCGGCGCGGATCGGCGCGTAGTAATCGGACACCGCGGCCGAGCGGGTGAAGCGCGGATCGACCACGATCAGACGCGCCTTGCGGTGCGCCTTCGCCTCGGTCACCCACTTGAAGCCGCAGGGGTGGGCCTCGGCGGCATTGCCGCCCATGATCAGGACCAGATCCGCGTTCTTGATGTCAACCCAATGGTTGGTCATCGCTCCTCGGCCAAACGTCGGGGCAAGACTTGCCACCGTCGGGCCGTGTCAGACACGCGCCTGGTTGTCGAATCCGAGTATCCCCATGCTACGGATGACCTTGTGCGTCACGTAGCCGGTTTCGTTGCTGGAGGCGGAGGCGGCGAGCACACCGGTGGTGAGCCAGCGATTCACCGTTTCGCCCTTGTCGTTGGCGGCGATGAAGTTCTTGTCGCGGTCGTCCTTCAGCAGGCGGGCAATGCGGTCGAAGGCATCGTCCCAGGAAATGCGTGTCCATTCCTTGCTGCCCGGCGCACGGTACTCCGGGTGCTTCAGGCGATTGGGGCTGCGCACGAAATCCACCAGCGCGGCGCCCTTCGGGCACAGCGTGCCGCGGTTGACCGGATGGTCCGGGTCGCCCTCGATGTGAAAGATCGCGGTTTCGGTGTTCTTGGACTTGTCGCCCAAACTGTACATCAAGAGGCCGCAGCCCACCGAGCAGTAGGGGCAGGTGTTGCGCGTTTGCGTGGCGCGGGCGAGCTTGAAGGTCCTTACCTCAGCCAGCGCCTCGCCGGGTGCGAAACCCAGCGCCGCCAGGCTGGATGTTCCGACACCTGCCGCACAAATCCTGAAGAACTGTCGTCGGGTCACTTGCATGTCGTTTCCTCCTTCGGTTTATGCGCACCAATTCAATGCATAAAAAAACTATAGGAGCAAAGGCAAGTTATTCAACCTCTCTATTGTTTTATGCAAGGTTTCTATCGCCCATCCGTGCCGCCGGACGCAACAAGGGCCGCATCAGCGGCCCTTGTTGCACGAAGGCGGCATCCGGTCTCCCGGCGCCCGCCCTCTAGCGAAATTCGCTTCCGCGAAGCCTGGCTTAACCGAAGTTTGCTTCCGCGAACTTCCAGTTCACCATGTTGTTGAGAAAGGTCTCGACGAACTTGGGACGCAGGTTGCGGTAGTCGATGTAGTAGGCGTGCTCCCACACGTCGACGCACAGCAGGGGCTTGTCGCCGGTGGTCAGCGGAGTGCCGGCGGCGCCCATGTTGACGATGTCGACCGAGCCGTCGGCCTTCTTCACCAGCCAGGTCCAGCCGGAGCCGAAGTTGCCCACAGCAGAGGTCTGGAAGGTCTTCTTGAATTCGTCGAAGCTGCCCCATTTCTTGTTGATGGCGTCGGCCAGCGCACCGGTGGGCGCACCGCCGCCATTGGGGGTGAGACAGTTCCAGAAGAAGGTGTGGTTCCACACCTGGGCGGCGTTGTTGTAGACACCACCGGCGGGCGCGGTCTTGACGATATCTTCCAGCGACTTGTTCTCGAAGTCGGTGCCCTTGATGAGGTTGTTGAGATTGGTGACGTAGGCCTGGTGGTGCTTGGCGTAGTGGTATTCGAAGGTTTCCCTGGACATGTGCGGCGCGAGCGCATCCATGGCGAAGGGCAATGCGGGCAGGGTGTGTTCCATAACTCTCTCCAGATATTGAACAAACGATACAGACGGTAAATATAGTCGCTTTACCGGGCATTTCAGATGCCGCGAAGACGGCATGGTTTCTGCCGCCGCAAAGAAAAAGGGTCGGCACCGGCCGACCCTGATTCCCTGATTTGTTGGTCGGGGCGAGAAGATTCGAACTTCCGACCCCCTGCACCCCATGCAGGTGCGCTACCAGGCTGCGCTACGCCCCGACGAAGCCCGAGATTCTAGCAGAGGAGCGGCACGCGGCGGAAGCCCTGGAGGGAGTTTGGACGGAGTATTTTTGCGGCGGCGCGCGGGTGCCGGGGAGGCGCGCAGGGGAGATTCCCTCTCCCCTGCCCCCTTACTTGTCCCGTGCGAGGGAGAGGGGTTCTTGGTGAGCGGGATTCGCTAGCCGAGGAGTTTCAGGATAGCGGCGAGCTCGGCACGCAGGAGGCCGGTGTCGAGCGCCGGGGAAGCGACGGGCGCCGCAGCCGGCGCGGCGGCGGGTTCGCCATCGTGCTCCAGGCGCTGGCGGGCACCGCTGATGGTGAAGCCGTCCTCGTACAACAGTTCGCGGATGCGGCGGATCAGCAGGACTTCGTGATGCTGGTAGTAGCGGCGGTTGCCGCGCCGCTTGACCGGGCGCAGCTGGGTGAACTCCTGTTCCCAGTAGCGCAGCACGTGCGGCTTGACCGCACACAACTCCGACACTTCACCGATGGTGAAATAGCGCTTCGCCGGAATCGGCGGGAGTTCACTCCGCAGCGGGCGATCCAATTCCGGCGCTTTCAACCTGGGACTTGAGTTTCTGGCTGGCATGGAAGGTCACCACGCGTCGCGCCGAAATCGGCATTTCCTCGCCGGTCTTGGGATTGCGGCCGGGGCGCTGGGGTTTTTCGCGGCACTGGAAATTGCCGAAGCCGGACAGCTTGACGATATCCCCCTGTTCGAGCGCGGCGCGGATTTCGTCGAAGAAGCCCTCGACGATGTCCTTTGCTTCGCGCTTGTTCAAGCCCACTTTCTCGAACAGCAGTTCGGCCAGGTCCGCTTTGGTGAGGGTGGTCATAAGCTCTTGTTGTATTGGAATGAAAGGGGTATCAGGCGCGCAGGCTCGCGCCACACTGACGTTGCGCCGCGTCCACCAGAAGCTGGATGGCGTCCTCCACGTCCAGATCCGTCAATGTGCGTTGAGTATCTTGCATAACTATACGGATTGCAATGCTTTTTTGGTCATGTTCCAGCCCCTTGCCGCGATAATCGTCGAACACCTCGATGGCGCGCACCTGGGCGGGCGCCCGCTGCCGCAAGACGGCGAGCAGCTCGCCCGCTGGAATTTTCGCGTCCAGCACGAACGCAAGGTCGCGCCGCACCTGTGGGAAGCGTGACAGGCTCGCGTAACGTGGCAGCACACGGCGCGCCACGGCCTCGCCATCGAGTTCGAACAGTACCGGTGCCGACGGCAGATCGAAGGCCTGCACCAGGCGCGGATGCAGCGCGCCAAGCCAGCCAACGGCACGGCCGTCCAGCCACACTTCGGCACACTGCCCGGGATGCAGCGCAGGATGGTTGCCGCGCCGCGTGTCGAGAGTGCCGCCGACCAGGCGTTCGAGATCGCCCTTGACATCGAAAAAGTCGACGGGGCGGGCGTTTGCGCCCCATTGCTCAGGCAGTACATCACCCAGGGCAAGGCCACCCGCTTTCAGGGGTTGCGTGTCGAGGCCGGCATACACGCGGCCGAACTCGAAGATGCGCACACGCGTCTGCTGGCGATTGAGGTTGTAACGCAGCGTCTCGATCAGGCCGCCCCACAGCGTGGTGCGCATCGCCGACAGGTGGCTGGCAAGTGGATTGGCCAGCGGCAGCGGACGCGCCGCCGCGTCGAGCGCCGCCTCCCACGCCGGATCGACGAAGCTGTAGGTGACGACCTCCTGGTAGTCGAGGTCGGCCAGGGTGCGGCGCAGGACATCGTCGGCGAGCCGGGTTTCGTCCTGCGGCAGCATGAACGACGGCGCGGCCGGCGGCTGCGCGGGAATGTTGTCGTAGCCGAAGAGACGCACCGCCTCCTCGATCAGGTCTTCCTCGATCGCAAGATCGAAACGGAAGCTCGGCGGTGTAACGACCAGGCGGTCAGGATGGCGCTCGACCTGTGCCCCCAGCGCCACAAGCCCGTTTGCCACCCGCTCGGCATCGAGCGCGACGCCGGCAACGCGCGCGAGGCGCGCCAGCCGCAGGGTGATCGGGTCGCGGCGCGGCAAATCGGCCACCGCTTCGGTGACCGGGCCGGGTTGCCCGCCACAGATGTCGATGAGCAGTTGCGTGGCACGTTCCATCGCCTGGCGGGTGGCGCCGAAGTCGACGCCGCGCTCGAAGCGGTGCGAGGAATCCGTCGCCAGGCCGAGCCGCCGCGCGCGGCCGGCAATCGCCGCCGGCGCGAAGAACGCGGCTTCCAGCATGACGTCGACGGTGACGGACTCCACGCTGCTGGGCTGTCCGCCCATGATGCCGGCGAGCGCGACCGGGCCGCGGGTATCGGCGATCACCAGCATGTCCGGCGCGAGCTCGACGGTTTCGCCATTGAGCAGTTCGAGCGTTTCCCCGGTGCGCGCAAGGCGCACCTCGATGCCGCCCTGCAGGCGCGACAGCGCGAAGGCGTGCATGGGCTGGCCGAGTTCGAGCAGCACGTAATTGGTGATATCGACCGGCGCCAGCAGCGGACGGATGCCGCTGCGCTCAAGGCGCTCGGCCATCCAGCGCGGCGTCGGCGCCTGCGCGTCGATGCCGCGCACCACACGAGCGAGATAGCGCGGGCAGGCAGCGGGGGCCGTGACCTGTACCGCCACGCTGTCGCCGATGGTCGGCGCGATGTCCGCACTCTGCGGCAGCCGCACCTCGGCACCGGTGATCGCGCCGATTTCGCGCGCCAGGCCCGTGAGCGACAGACAGTCGGCGCGGTTGGGGGTGAGCTTCAGGGTGACCAGGGTGTCGTCGAGATTGAGCCAGGCGCGGAAATCCTCGCCCACTGGCGCATCGTCGGGCAACACCATGAGGCCGTCGGCCGCGCCTTCCAGCCCCAGTTCCTTCGTCGAGCAGAGCATGCCGAAGGATTCGACGCCACGCACCTTCGCAACCTTGATCTCGATACCCGGCAGTTGCGCGCCCGGACGCGCACATGGCACCTTGAGCCCGGCCGCCGCATTGGGCGCCCCGCACACGATGGTGACCGGCGCCCCCTCGCCGACGTCGACCTGGCACACGCGCAGGCGATCCGCTTCGGGGTGTTTTTCCGCCGCGAGGATTTCGGCGACGACCACGTTGGTGAAAGGCGGCGCCGCCGGTGCCAGGGCTTCCACCTCCAGCCCCGCCATGGTGATGACGTGCGCCAGCGCCGCGGTATCGAGCGCAGGATTCACCAGACTGCGCAACCAGGATTCTGGAAATTGCATGATGTTTGCGCTCTAGTTAATTGAATTGTTTAAGAAAACGAAGGTCGTTCTCGAAAAAGAGCCGCAAGTCGTCGACGCCGTAGCGCAGCATCGCCAAACGCTCGACGCCGAGCCCGAAGGCGAAGCCGACAAAGCGCTCGGCGTCGATGCCGACATGCCCGAACACGTTGGGATGCACCATGCCGCAGCCCAGCACTTCCAGCCAGCCGGTGTGCGAGCACACCCGGCACCCTTCCCCACCGCACATCACGCAGCCGATGTCCATTTCGGCCGAAGGTTCGGTGAACGGAAAGAACGAGGGCCGGAAACGCACCGGCAGATCGTCGCGCTCGAAGAAGTTGCGCATGAAATCGGCGAGCACGCCCTTGAGATCGGCGAACGACACGGTTTCGTCGACCCACAGGCCCTCGACCTGATGAAACATGGGGGTATGGGTCACGTCCGAATCGCAGCGATACACCCGCCCCGGCGCGATGATGCGCAGCGGCGGCTGATGGTTCTGCATGTAGCGCACCTGTACCGGCGAGGTGTGGGTACGCAGGAGTTCGCCGGTTTGCAGATAGAAGGTATCGTGCATCGCACGCGCCGGATGGTCCTCCGGAATGTTCAATGCGGTGAAGTTGTAGAAGTCGGTCTCCACCTCGGGGCCGGTCGCGACCTCGAAGCCGATCGAGTGGAACAGCGCCTGGATGCGTGAGAGCGTTTTCGTCACCGGATGCAGGCCGCCGCCGCCAAGACCGCGCCCCGGCAGCGTCACGTCGAGCGTCTCGGCGGCGAGCTGACGGTCGAGCTCGGCCTGCTGCAAGGCCTCGCGGCGATTCTTCAGCGCTGCCTCGACCGCCTGCTTGGCTTCGTTGATGCGGGCGCCGGCGGTCTTGCGTTCCTCCGCCGGCATCGCGCCGAGGCTTTTCAGCAGTTCGGTGAGCTGGCCGCTCTTGCCAAGGTAGGCGGCCTTGACCTGCTCCAGCGCCGGCAGGTCGGCCACGCCCTGGATGGCGGCGAGCGATTCGGCGACGATTTCGTTCGGATTGCGCATGATTGGATAGCGATTGAATTCATCCGCGAAGAACGCGAAGAAACGCGAAGAAGATACTGGTTTGCTTCGTGAACTTCGCGTCCTTCGCGGACAAATTGTTTTTCAAACCTCACCAACAAAAAAAGGCCTTGCGGCCTTTTCTTGCTGCTCCGGTGCCGCTTACGCGGCGAGCTTGGCCTTGACCTGATCGACGATCCTGGCGAAGGCATCCTTGTCGAAGATCGCGATGTCGGACAACACCTTGCGGTCCAGTTCGATCTCGGCACGGTTGAGGCCGTTCATGAACACGCTATAGGTCAGGCCGTGCTGGCGGGCGGCCGCGTTGATACGGGCAATCCACAGCGCGCGGAACTGACGCTTGCGCTGACGGCGGTCGCGATAGGCATATTGCCCCGCTTTCATCACCGCTTCGTTGGCGACGCGGAATACGTTCTTGCGACGACCCCGGTAGCCCTTGGCGGCGTCGAGAATCTTCTTGTGGCTGGCGCGGGCGGTTACGCCCCGTTTGACGCGTGGCATGTTCTCTCTCCTTTATGCGTAGGGCAACATGCGTGCAACCGCCTTGTGGTTGCTGGCGTTAACGGTTTCCATCCCGCGCAGCTGGCGTTTACGCTTGGTGCTCTTCTTGGTGAGAATGTGGCGCATGAATGCGTGCGAGCGCTTGAAACCGCCGCCGCCCAGCGCGCGGAACCGCTTGGCGGCGGCGCTCTTGCTCTTCATCTTGGGCATGATACTTCCTTCGTTTATCTCATGCGGCCAGGTGATTCCGCGACGCGGAATGCTTCAACGACCCGACTGCACGTATGTTGGCGCTGTTCGACCCGAAGGTCCGAGAAACGCCGCTCTCGTAAATCCCTAAACCTTCTTTTTCGGCGCCAGCATCATCACCAGCTGGCGACCTTCCATCTTGGGGAACTGCTCGACGACCGCGAGTTCGGCAAGATCCGCCGATACACGTTTCAACTGTTCCATGCCGATTTCCTGGTGGGCCATCTCGCGACCACGGAAGCGCAGCGTCACCTTGGTCTTGTCGCCTTCCTGCAGGAATCGCACGAGGTTGCGCAATTTGATCTGGTAGTCGCCCTCGTCCGTGCCCGGACGGAACTTCACTTCCTTGATCTGCACCTGCTTCTGCTTGAGCTTGGCTTCGTGCTGGCGTTTGCTTTCCTGGTATTTGAACTTGCCGTAGTCCATGATCTTGCACACGGGTGGCTGCGCCATGGGTGCAATCTCGACCAGATCCAGGTCCGCTTCCTCGGCCTGGCGCAGCGCTTCACCGATTCTCACGATGCCAAGCTGTTCGCCTTCCGTACCGACCAATCGCACCTCGGGCGCCGTAATTTCGCCGTTGATGCGCGTCTGCTTCTTTTCTGTCGCGATGAGCTATCTCCAATTCAAGGCCCGACGCCGTGCGTCGCGGCAAACAGGCCAAACCAAAAACAAATAAGGCGCGGGAAAATCCCCAACGCCTTGTTTGACCGCGCTTACTGGCGCGCCAGCGTTTCCGCTTTCAGGCGCGCAATGAAGTCTTCCAAACCGAGCTGCCCCAAGTCGTGATTGCCCCGCGCGCGGACGGCGACCGCGCGGGTCTCCATCTCCTTGTCGCCGACAACCACCAGATAAGGCAACTTCTGCAAGCTATGTTCACGTATTTTATAGGTAATCTTGTTGTTGCTCAAGTCCGTCGCGGCGCGCAGGCCGGCCCGGCGCAGCGTTTGCGCGACATCCCCGGCGTAGGCGGCCTGGCGCTCGCTGATGTTCATCACCATCACCTGCACCGGCGCCAGCCACAACGGAAAGTTGCCGGCATGATGCTCGATGAGGATGCCGATGAAGCGCTCCATCGAACCGAGAATCGCACGATGCAGCATCACCGGTGGCTTGCGGCTGTTGTCCTCGTCGACGTATTCGGCGCCCAGACGCACCGGCAGGTTGAAATCGAGTTGGATGGTACCGCACTGCCACAGGCGGCCGAGCGTGTCCTTCAACGTGAACTCGATCTTCGGCCCGTAGAACGCGCCCTCGCCCGGTTGCAGATCGAACGCCAGGCCATTGCGTTCGAGTGCGGCGGCCAGCGCGGCCTCCGCCCGATCCCAGGATTCGTCCGAGCCGACCCGCTTTTCCGGGCGGGTTGAGAGCTTGACCAGCACATCCTGGAACCCGAAATCCGCATAGACCGCCTGCAGCATGACGATGAAGTCGGCCACTTCCTGCTCGACCTGCGCCTCGGTGCAGAAGATGTGCGCATCGTCCTGGGTGAAGCCGCGTACGCGCATGATGCCGTGCAGCGCGCCAGAGGGTTCGTTCCGGTGACAGGAACCGAATTCGGCCAGCCTGAGCGGCAGCTCGCGATAGGAATGCAGGCCGGAATTGAATATCTGCACGTGGCCGGGGCAGTTCATCGGCTTGACCGCGTAGTCGCGGTTTTCCGATGCGGTGGTGAACATGTTGTCGCGGTAGTTCTCCCAGTGGCCGGATTTCTCCCACAGGGTGCGATCCATCACGGCAGGCGTGCGCACTTCCTGGTAGCCATGTTCGACGAACTTCTGCCGCATGTACTGCTCGATCTGCTGCCACACGATCCAGCCCTTGGGATGCCAGAACGCCATGCCCGGCGCCTCGTCCTGCATGTGGAAGAGATCGAGCTGTCTGGCGAGCTTGCGGTGGTCGCGTTTTTCCGCTTCCTCCAGGCGGTGCAGGTAGGCGTCGAGGTCTTCCTTCTTCGCCCAGGCCGTACCGTAGATGCGCTGCAGCATGGGGTTGCGCGAATCGCCCCGCCAGTAGGCGCCGGCGAGCTTCATCAGCTTGAACGCGCGCGGCAGCTTGCCGGTCGACGGCAGATGCGGGCCGCGGCAGACGTCGAACCACTCGCCCTGACGGTAGATGGACAATTCCTCGCTCTTGGGGATCACCTCGTCGATGATCTGGACCTTGTAGGTTTCGCCCAGCTCGGCGAACACCTTCATCGCGTCCTCGCGCGACCACACCTCGCGCACGATGGGCAGGTCGCGCCTGACGATTTCGTCCATGCGCTTCTCGATCTTCTCCAGGTCTTCCGGGGTGAAGGGCTCCTCGCGCGCGAAATCGTAGTAGAAGCCGTCCTCGATGGCCGGGCCAATGGTCACCTGGGTACCGGGATAGAGCTCCTGCACCGCCTGCGCCATTACATGCGCGGCATCGTGGCGGATGAGGTCGAGCGCTTCGGCGTCACGGGCGGTGACGACAGCCAGTGCAGCGTCATGGTCGATCACATGACTGGTGTCGACCAGCCGGCCGTCGACCTTGCCGGCGAGCGCCGCCTTGGCAAGCCCTGCGCCGATGGACGCCGCGACCTCTGCAACGCTCACCGGAGCGTCGAACTGCCGAACCGAACCGTCGGGAAGCGTGACCTTGACCATGCCGGAAAACTCCAAAACAAAAAAAGCGCGGACCGGCCGCGCTCTTGGATTACAGGGGATGCAAAAACGTACAGCGATGCGCCGGGATTATCCAGTGACGATCCTGCAAGTTCGCGGCGACATTTCGCAACCTCCACGGGCCGTGCGGCCCCCTCCTGAGCTTTACACTCGCTTCAGCCGCGGGCTTATGCCCACCCAAGCCGAAATCCGGTGCGTGACAAAACCGCAACAAGCGGCGTGTGCCCCACTGCGCCACGCTTTGACACCGACGCGCATTCTGTCACAAGACATCGCGGCGAACAACTTCGAGCCGGCTGCCCATGGCCTGCATGTCGGCCCCGCTCGGCTGCTGGAACACGCGCAGGCCGAATTCCGGCAGGATGGCAAACAGGTGATCGAAGATGTCCGACTGGATGCGCTCGTATTCCACCCACCGGGTGTCACTGGTGAAGCAATACAGTTCCAGGGGCAGGCCATCCGGTGTCGGCGCAAGCTGGCGCACGATGAGGGTCATCCCCTGGTGGATCTCGGGATGGGCGCGCAGATAGCGCAGGACATAGATCCGGAACGTGCCGACGTTGGTCAGGCGGCGCTGGTTGACCGCACTCTGTGTCCCGGGATGGCGCGCGTTCCACGCTGCGAGTTCGTCGGCCTTGGCGATGAAATAATCCTCCAGCAGGGCGAAACGCGCCAGATGCGTCTGCTCCGCATCATTGAGGAAATGGATGCTCTGCTGGTCGAGCAGGATGCTGCGCTTGATGCGCCGGCCGCCCGATTCGGACATGCCACGCCAGTTCTTGAAGGCGTCGCTGATCAGTTTCTTGGTGGGAATGGTGGTGATGGTGTTGTCCCAGTTGCGCACCTTGACCGTGTGCAATGCGATGTCGATCACCGCGCCATCCGCGTTCTGTTGCGGCATTTCGATCCAGTCACCGAGGCGCACCATGTCGTTGGTGCCGAGCTGCACGCTGGCCACCAGCGACAGCAGCGTATCCTGGAAGACGAGCATCAGCACCGCCGCCATCGCCCCGAGGCCGGAGAGCAGGATCAAGGGCGAGCGGTCGATCAGGCTGGCGACGACCAGGATCGCCGCCACCGCGTAGATGACGATCTTGAGAATCTGCACATAGCCCTTGATCGGCCGCTGAGCGGCGTCGGGCCGGCGCTGGTAGAGCGCGTTGCCGAGGTCCAGCGCGGAGCCGATGGCCAGCGCGATGGTCAGGGCGATGAAAGCGCTGCTGACGTTCCTGACCACCGCCACCGCTGTCGCCGGTACATCGGGTATCAGGCCGATGCCCAGGCTCAGCACCAGTGCCGGCACGATGTTGGCGAGCCGGGACGTGACACGCAGCGGCGACAGTTCCGGATCCTTGTCCGGCAGGGCCGCCTTCACCAGGCGACGCAGGCCGCGCAGCAGGATGTGCCGGGTGATCCAGTTGGCCGTCCACGCCAGCAGGACCAAAGCCAGCAGGCCAAGGGCCATATAGGAAACCGGGTGCTGCGCAAGCCAGGCGTTCATTTGGGACAGGGTCATGTCGGCGGAGTTCGTTGCGTGCAGGCGCGAGTCAAGCCGCGCCGGCATCCTCGTCGAAGAAGAAGCGGGATTCGCCGAAGGCGGGCTGCAGCTCGTCCAGCCAGGTGGCGGTCTCGTCGTAGGCCGCAAAGAACGGCCGGTGCACCCAATCCGGATTGCGGCCCTGGAGGAAGCGCAATTGCAACACCTTCCTGCCGCCGATTTCACTGGTGCCGAGCACCTGCACCTTGCCCGGATCGGCCGACATGCTGGGACCGCGCACGGTGCGGCACAGACCGCTGACGCGCTGGTAGGCTGCGCGGTAGATCTCCCAGGCGCGCACCAGCGGCACGCTGAAGTAATCGTGTGCGCCGGTGTCACGCGACAGGAACATGTAATACGGCACACAGCCCAGATCGACCTGGCGGCTCCACATTTCGGCCCATAGCGCCGGATCGTCGTTGATGTGGCGCAGCAAGGGCGACTGGGTGCGGATCACTGCGCCGGTCTGGCGTACCCGGGCAATGGCCTTTTGCACGGCGGCCGGCTCCAGTTCGCGCGGATGGTTGAAGTGGGCCATCAACGCAAGATGGCGACCGCTGGCCGTGATCCGTTCGAACAGCGCCATGAGCGCATCGCCGTCGTCGTCGAGAAAGCGGTAGGGCCAGTAGCTCAGCGCCTTGGTGCCGATGCGGATGCGGCGCAGGTTGGGCAAACCGGCCTCGAGCAGGGGCTCGATATAGCTCGCCAGGTTGCGTGCGGACATGATCATGGGATCGCCGCCGGTGAACAGCACATCGCTGACTTCGGGATGGCAGCGGAGATAGTCGATCAGACGATCCGTCTCGCGGCTGGCGAATTTCAGTTCGGCCATGCCGACGAATTGCGGCCAGCGGAAGCAGAAGCTGCAATAGGCGTGGCAGGTCTGGCCCTGACCCGGAAAGAACAGCACCGTTTCCCGGTATTTGTGCTGCATGCCGGGCAGCGTTTCGCCTTCCAGCGACGGCACGTTATGGCTGAGTTGCCCGGCCGGATGCGGATTGAGTTCGAGACGGATGCGGTCGGCGGCGGCCCTGATCCGTGGCTTGTCGGCGCCGGAGCGGAGCAGCGCGGCGATCTCGTCGTAGTGGGCCGGCGCCAGCATGGCGCGCTGCGGGAAGGTCAGCACGAAAAGCGGATCGTCCGGCGCCCGCTCCCAGTCGATCAACTGATCGAGCACGAAATTGTTGACCTTGAACGGCAATACCTGGGCGACCACCTCGATGTCGAACTTGAGCGCTTCGGGCAGTCCGGCCATTTGCGGAATGTCGCGGAAATTGTTCAGCGAACAGGCTTTGTATCGCGGAATGTCCGGCCTGTCACCGGCCGATTCCGCGGGCGTGCCTGCGGGCGAGGCGACGACCGGGAGAATGTTGCTGTCTGTGTTGGCAGCTTCGTGTTGAATACGGCGCTGCCGGAAAGGACGGCTATTCATGCGGGCTCCTTGTAGCGTGGGCCTCGCGAAGCGAGGCCGCGTCCCGGTCCCTCGCCCGCTTGCGCGCGGAGGACCGGGAGAGGGAAGCGTCCGTGGCCAGTCGCCGTGTCATAGCCGGGACGACGAATCACCACCGGCTTCAGGTGCGGCCGCTGCACCGGCCGGCTGGACATTTCAGACTGTGATGGCGTGAGGTCGTGAGGCGTACAAAGGTATATTATCCATCAAAATAGTTTTGATGAAAACTATTGATGTTTTTTTCCGGCCGGGACAGTACGATGCGGCGCTGGACGAGCCGCCCTCACGCCCTCCCCCGGGCCGCCCTCCTTCCAATTCGTGGGACAAGAAAGCATCCAATGACCTCGCCGCTCGTTCTGGAAACCTTGCGCAAGTTCCGCATCATTGTCGGCGCGGTCCGCCAGCATTCCCGCACCCTGGAAGATTCATGCGGCATCAGCGGCACGCAGGTCTGGATTCTGGCCACCATCGCCGAACAATCCGACATCAAGGTTTCGCAGCTCGGTCAGGCGCTCTCCATCCATGTCTCCACCGCCAGCAACCTGCTCGACAAACTGGGGCGCGCCGGATTGATCGAACGCCTGCGCAGCGAGGAAGACCGGCGCGTGGTCCGCCTGCGCTTGACGGAAGCGGGCAAAGCCGTCATCGAGCGCGCGCCGAAACCGCTGACGGGGCCGATCAGCGATGCGCTGGCGAGAATGCCCGCCAGTACGCTGGCCGAACTGGACGCGAACCTCGCGGTGCTGATCGGGCACATGAGCGAGATCGACCAGCGGGCGGCCGACGAGCCGCTTTCCAATCTGGTGCGCTGAAGCCGCGGCACGCAGCCGGGGCCGTTCCTGGGTCCCGATCCGCTTGCAGGCGGTGCGGGTTGGGCGCTGCCGACGCGATCGGGATAGGGGCGGTCAGTTTATCTGACCGATCCCTTCCCACACCACCCGGCATGCGGGTCCGCACCGGGCGGTTCGAGAAGTTGAGGTCATGAGAGTCGGGGTAGGCCGAGTTTATCGAAGTAGGCAATGGTCAGCACCCGTTGGATGTCGCCCATGCTATT
>Ga0066256_1000760_pt1 | contig 61676 bp, 55 predicted proteins | sample ThiBio_1000_biof_FD_87107 | JGI IMG/M metagenome (GOLD analysis project Ga0066256, IMG submission 87107) | Wastewater bioreactor microbial communities from Cape Town, South Africa - Thiocy_expt_1000_biof (version 2) | ecosystem: Engineered > Bioreactor > Thiocyanate-remediating >... | reverse complement strand
CTGTCCGCCCTCGCCGCCGCGGCGGGTCTGTCGCTCTTCGTCTTCCAGCCCGCCTCGGTCACCATGCTTCTGGTGCTGACGGCGCTCTATGGCGCCATGGCAAACGCGCTCTACCCGATCGCCGTCTCGCACGCCAACGACTTTGCCAGCCCGGAAGACTTCGTCAAGGTCTCCGGCGGTCTGCTGCTGCTCTATGGCGTCGGCACGATCATCGGCCCGACGATCGGCGGTCCGATCATGTCGGCGGTCGGCCCCTATGCGCTCTTCATGGTCACCTGCTGGGCGCATATCCTGATCACCGCCTACGCCATCTTCCGCAGCCGGCGCCGCGCCGCAAAGCCGGCCGAGATGCGCGAGAACTACACGACCCTCAATCCCGGCACGCTCACCACGCCGGAAAGCCTTCAGCTTTCGCCGCGCGCCCTGCCCCATTCGCAGGTCGCCGACGAGCAACAGGAGGAACGACCCGCATGAGCCTCTTCGACGACGACCGCCCGGCCAGGAAGATCGCACACGAGATCGGCAGCGACCTGTCGCTGCTTTCGGTGGATGAGCTTTCCGCACGAATCGATCTTATGCGCGCGGAGATCGAACGCCTCGAATCGGAGAAGGCGAGGAAGGGCGCGCCAGCCGATCGGCCGCGGAAAACCTGTTCCGGTAGGTGCGTCGGACCGCCGCAGCCTTGCCGAAAAGGCACAGACACAAGCAAACCGGCAATAGAGTTAACCGGCCATTAAGCCTTCCCTGTTATTACTTGAACATCCGGTCCTTCCGGGTTCAGACATTTTCACCCTTCGGGGTTCGGTCTGATTTTTCTCCCTGTTTTACCTTGAGAGCCGCTTTCCGCGGCTCTTTTTTTGTTTGCCGCCCGCACCCCTTTGCACCTGTCCCGAAAGAATTGTGGAGATTAACCCTTTCTTAAGAATACCCTTGCGCGAATTGGGTTATGGCATCATCTTCAAGGCATAGACCGGTCACTTGGAACACCCGGGGCCGAGCGTCCGTTACCTGAAATGTGATTGCGTCAACAGGGATGAAACCATGTCCGAAAGAGGATTGAATACCGTCAGCTTTGCTGGCCACGTTGCGTCGTCGGCGCAATTCAAGTCCCTGTACGCCGAGGGCATGGGTCTGGTCGAGGAGACCGCGAGCTATCTCGACGGCGTCGGCCGCCAGGCCTCCAAGGTCCTGCCGCGCATGGCCTCCGTGCTCTATGCGGCGGAATCGATGCGCCTCACCACCCGCCTGATGCAGATGGCCTCCTGGCTCCTCTTGCAGCGCGCCGTCAACAACGGCGAGATGAGCCGTGAACAGGTCCTGTCGGAAAAGAACAAGGTTCGCCTCGACGGCTTCAACGTCGACAAGACCGCGCCCGGCTGGAACGAATTGCCGGAAGCCTTCCGCGACCTCATCGAGCGTTCGCTGCGCCTGCAGAACCGCGTCGCGCTGCTCGACCGCGAGATCTACCGCCCGCAGGAAGTCCAGACCTTCCAGCCGGACAACCAGAACAGCGTCCAGGCCCAGCTCAACCTGCTGCAGACCGCCTTCGGCAACAACTGAGCGGTATGCGTGCATAGTGACGCAACGACCCGGCTTCGGCCGGGTTTTTTGTTGCCTGCGTTCCGGGTTGGGGCCGACCCTCACCTGCCTGCCGGCATCCTCTCCCCGCAGGCGGGGAGAGGAACGCTGCTTCTGAGTCGCTTGCGCACTGCCCCTCAGCCGCGCCGGGCGGCATCGATTGTGGCGACGTCGATCTTCTGCATTTTCATCATAGCGTCGAAAGCGCGCTTGGCCTCGGCACCGCCGGTGGCCATCGCCTCGGTCAAGGTGCGCGGCGTGATCTGCCAGTTAACGCCCCAGCGATCCTTGCACCAGCCGCACTCGCTTTCCCTGCCGCCGTTTCCGACGATGGCGTTCCAGTAGCGGTCGGTCTCTTCCTGGTCGTCGGTCGCGATCTGGAACGAGAAGGCTTCGCTTTGCGGGAACTGCGGGCCGCCGTTCAGACCGATGCACGGAATGCCGCAAACGGTGAATTCGACGACCAGCACCTCGCCTTGCTTTTTGGACGGATTGTCGCTCGGCGAGCGCCAGATGGAACCGACTTTGGAATCCGGGAACACGCTCGCATAAAACTGCGCCGCAGCCTCGGCGTCCTTGTCGTACCATACGCAGATCTGGTTTTTCGGGGCAGGCATGGGCGGGTCTCCTCGGTTGTTGAAACTCAGCGTCCTTAAACGACGCTTGAGCCTAGGACGTTCCGTGATGAGGCAAGCCGACATGGTGAGCCGCCGAAGAGGCAGAAAATTTTCGGACATAAAAGTGCCGATGGATAGATGATCACTTTTTGTTCCAGTTTTCTCTTGGCCTTGCAGCGCGCTCGCGCTACCTCTGGCGCGTGACCGCCAAGCCGCGCCCCACTGACGACAGTGCCGAAATCCGCTTGCCCGAACCGTTCGTCAGATGGTTCGCCGCAAAGGGTTGGGCGCCGCGTGCTCACCAGATGGAACTTTTGGCGCGTGCGCAAGCCGGACAGTCTGTGCTGCTGATCGCGCCGACCGGGGCCGGCAAGACACTGGCCGGCTTCCTGCCGACGCTGACGGAGCTGGCCGAGCGGCCGAAGCGCAGGCCCGGTGAAGGGCACCGTGGCATCCATACGCTCTACATCTCGCCGCTGAAGGCGCTGGCCGTCGATATTGAGCGCAACCTGGGCAAACCGGTCGAGGAAATCGGTCTGCCGGTCACCATCGAAACGCGCACCGGCGACACACCGGCCCACAAGCGCCAGCGCCAGAAACTGGTGCCGCCCGACATTTTGCTCACCACGCCTGAGCAACTGGCGTTGCTGATTGCGGCATCCGACGCCAGGCGCTTCTTCGAGGATCTGCGCTACGTCATCTTCGATGAACTGCATTCGCTGGTCACCTCCAAGCGCGGCCATCTTCTGGCGCTGGGGCTGGCGCGGCTGCGGAGCTTTGTGCCGGACCTGCGCGCCATCGGCCTATCGGCGACGGTGGCCGAACCGGACGAGTTGCGGCGGTGGCTGGTGGGGCAGAGTTCTTCAAATGTTACCCCCACCCCTGACCCCTCCCCGCAAGGGGGAGGGAAATCTTGCGGAGGTGTTTCTGGCAAGAATTTCCAGGCGGTTTTGCTTGCCGAGGAAGCGGAGACGTCCCCCTCCTCCTTGCGGGGAGGGGTCAGGGGTGGGGGTAGTGCGCAGCCTATCCAGCCGATGGCCGGCCTCATCACCGTTGCCGGCGGCGCCAAGCCGGAAATTTCCATTCTCGATTCGCGCGAGCGGGTGCCGTGGGCCGGCCATTCGGCGCGCTACGCCATACCCGAGATCTACGAGGCGATCCGGCAGCACAAGACGACGCTCCTGTTCGTCAACACGCGCAGCCAGGCCGAACTGCTGTTCCAGGAACTGTGGCGGGCGAACGAGGACGCCCTCCCGATTGCTCTGCATCATGGCTCGCTCGATGTCGGCCAGCGCCGCCGAGTCGAAAAGGCCATGGCCGACAATGCGCTGCGGGCCATTGTCGCCACCTCGACGCTCGACCTCGGCATCGACTGGGGCGATGTCGATCTCGTCGTCCATGTCGGCGCGCCGAAGGGCGCCAGCCGGCTGGCGCAGCGCATCGGCCGCGCCAATCACCGCATGGACGAGCCATCGAAAGCCGTGCTCATTCCGGCCAACCGCTTCGAGGTGCTGGAATGCCGCGCTGCCCTCGACGCCAACTACATCGGCGCACAGGACACGCCGCCCTTGCTGGAAGGCGCGCTGGACGTGCTGGCACAGCATATCCTCGGCACGGCTTGCGCAGCACCTTTCGATGCCGATTTTCTCTACGAGGAAGTGACGAGTGCTGCGCCCTATGCCGGGCTGGACCGGCCGACCTTCGACCGTGTCGTGGATTTCGTCGCCACCGGCGGCTACGCGCTGAAGAGCTACGAGCGCTATGCCCGCATCCGCAAGACCAAGGAAGGGTTGTGGCGGGTTACCCATCCGCGCATCGCCCAACAATATCGGCTGAATATAGGCACCATCGTCGAAATGCCGGAATTGAACGTGCGCTATGTGCGGCAAGGCAAGGTGACGGGCTATGGCGGGCGCGTGCTGGGTAAGGTCGAGGAATATTTCGCCGAGACGCTCAGGCCCGGCGACAACTTCCTGTTTGCCGGCAAGGTGCTGCGCTTCGAGGGTATCCGCGAAAACGAATGCGTCGTCTCAAGCGGCGGCGGCAAGACGCAGATCATCGTGCCTTCCTATGCCGGCGGCAAGTTTCCGCTTTCCACCTATCTCGCCGACCAGGTGCGCGCCATGCTGGCCGACCCCGACCGCTGGCACACGCTGCCCGAACAGGTCGAGGACTGGCTGCGGCTGCAGAAGGAAAAGTCGGTGCTGCCGAAGCGCGGCGACCTTCTGGTCGAGACGTTTCCGCGCGCCGACCGCCACTACATGGTGGCCTACCCCTTCGAGGGCCGGCTGGCGCACCAGACGCTCGGCATGTTGTTGACGCGCCGGCTGGAACGCGCCAATGCGCGCCCGCTCGGCTTTGTCGCCACCGACTATTCGCTGGCCGTGTGGGGGCTGGACGACATGGGCGCGCTGTTTGCTGCCGGCAAGCCGACGCTTGGCGCGCTGTTCGACGAGGACATGCTGGGAGATGACCTCGAAGCCTGGTTGAACGACAGCTGGATGCTGAAGCGCATGTTCCGCACCTGTGCCGTCATCGCCGGCCTGATCGAGAAGCGCTTTCCGGGCCAGGAGAAGACAGGGCGGCAGGTGACGGTGTCGGCCGATCTCATCTACGATGTGCTGAGAAGCCACGAACCCGACCACATTCTGATGCAGGCGACGCGGGCGGATGCCGCTGCCGGCCTGCTCGATGTCAGCAGGCTTGCCGACATGCTCTCGCGCATACGGGGGCGAATCGTGCATAAGAGGCTGGACCGGATTTCGCCGCTGGCGGTGCCGGTGATGCTGGAGATCGGCAAGGAATCGGTGAACGGCGAGGCCAACGAGACGCTGCTGATGGAGGCGGCCGATCTCGTCGAGGAAGCGATGGGGGCAGGATTGGCAGGCGGTTCGGAATGAACCTGGCGATCAGGACAACGGCAACACTGCCGGCCGATCTCGTCACGGTCGCCGGCGAACGCGCGGTGTGCGATCCGCGCGGCGTACTCTATTTTCCCGAGCTTGCTCTGCTTGCCGTTTCCGACCTTCATCTGGAAAAGGGGTCTTCGCTGGCAAGGCGCGGGGCGTTGATCCCGCCCTACGACACCGCGGCGACGCTTGCCCGCCTGCAGGCGGTGATTGTCGACTATGCGCCGCGCATCGTCATCAGCCTAGGCGACAGTTTTCACGATGGCGAAGGCGCAAGCCGCCTGCACGACGAGTTCCGCGAGCGGCTGGAAACGCTGATCTCAGGCCGCGACTGGTTCTGGATTGCCGGCAACCACGATCCGGACGCCCCGGCCGACCTGCCCGGCGAGACGGTCAGGGAACTGGCGATTGCCTCGCTGGTGTTCCGGCACGAGCCGTCGAAAGGACAAGCCGCCGGCGAGGTTGCGGGACATTTGCATCCTTGCGCGCGCATCGTGCAGCGCGGCCGCTCGGTCCGACGCCGCTGTTTTGCCGGCGATGGCGCGCGCATGATCATGCCGGCCTTCGGCGCATATACCGGCTCGCTCAATGTGCTCGACCGCGCCTATTCGGGCCTGTTCAACCGCGAAAGCCTTGTCGCCTACATGATGGGCAAGGACCGGATTTTTGCGTTGCCGGGCGCGATGCTGAGAGCTGGCTAATCCCTGCGGAATACGATCCGCCCGAGCCAGCCGGTGACCATGGCAAGGCCTATCGACATCAGGCCGTAGGCAAAGCCGTGATTGTGGGCGAGGCGGAATATAGCCTGCTCGAAGCCGGACTTGTGGATCTCGAGCTGGGCGGAGCTTTCCTTCACGAACATGCCGTTCTTGAACAGGAAGGCGCGCGCCTTGTGCGTGCCGACGGGGACGTCCGGTGCGAGCCTGACGGTAGCGCGGAACAGGTTCTGCGACAGGAAACGCACGCCCCCGACATTCTCGCTATAGAGCCCGATGGCCGTCTTGCGCTCGCGCAGTGCCTTGGTGAAGGTGGCGATGGTGAACGGGTTCTGGCTGCGGTCGGCGGGCTGCATGTAGATGTTGCTCGCGCCAAGGGACAGTTGCTTGTAGCTGTTCGGTTCGGTGATGTCCTGGAAGGCGCGGGTCGTGGCCACCGAATAGGAGACCGGGACGTTTTCGAACTGCTCGGATTCAAGGTTCATCCATACGCCGAGCACGCGGTCCTTGCGGCGCACGACGACCGGCCGCGCCGGGCCTTCGAGCACCACGATGACGTCGTAGCGGCCTTGCCGGGAGACTTGCGGATCGGCGTCCTCAAGCGAGCCGAAGATGGTGAGGTCGGCCCCGGCAAATCCGGCGGTGATGGCAACGCTGTCGGTGGAAAGGCCGATCTGGATGTTTTCCACATGCGGCGATTGCGCAAACGCCGGACAGGCAAACAGCAATATCGCGACCAGTCCCCAGATGCGCGCCATCAGCTCAACCCCGGCGTGCTGAGCGAATAGAGGTTGGGCGGGGTCACGAACAGGTCGACCGCAAGGCGTATGGCAACCGCGAGCACGAGAAGCGCCAATAGCGCGCGCAGTTGCTCGCCGCGCAGTTTCTGGCCGGCCTTGGCGCCGTACTGGGCTCCGGCAACGCCGCCGATCATGAGCAAAAGGGCCAGCATGATATCGACGGTGTAGTTCGTCGAGGCGTGGATGAGCGTCGTATAGCCGGAGGTGAAGATGATCTGGAACAGCGACGTGCCGACGACGACGTTGGTCGGCACGCGCAGCAGGTAGATCAGCGCCGGCACCATGATGAAGCCGCCGCCGACGCCCATGATCGAGGACAGAAAGCCGATTGCCGCGCCGAGCGCGAGGACTGGGATGACGCTGACGAACAGCTTGGACGTGCGAAAGCGCATCTTCAGCGGCAGGCGGTGGATCCAGTTGTGCTGGCCCGACTTCTTCAGCGTGGGTGCTGCGCCGCTGCGGCTTGCTCTGAGCGCATTGACGCTTTCAAACAGCATCAGGCCGCCGACGCTGCCAAGCAAAACGACGTAGAGCAGCGAAATGAACAGGTCGAGCTGGCCGAGGCTGCGCAGCACGGAAAACACGTAGACGCCGGCCGTCGAGCCGACGATGCCGCCGGCCAAAAGCACAAACCCCAGCTTGAAATCGAGCGTACCTCGCTTCATGTGCGACAGCGCGCCGGAAAAGGACGAGGCGATGACCTGGTTGGCGCCGGTGGCGACCGCGATGGCCGGGGGGATGTTGTAGAAAATCAGCAGCGGAGTGATGAGGAAGCCGCCGCCGACACCGAAAAGACCCGACAGGAATCCGACCGCCGCGCCCATTGCCAGCAGCACGAACACGTTGACGGAAATTTCCGCAATCGGGAGATAGATGCCCACCCGCTCGTCTCGATCACTTGTCGCCCCTCGGCAGAAGCATAGTGCCGAAAAGCTAATCTGTTCTTGCACGTTCGCCGCAGCGGGGGATTGTGCCCGCTACGGTGCTGAAAAAAGAAACATGTCAATCAGTTAACAGGCAAATGTGTGGCAGCGGCGTCGCAGAAGCGACGCCGCTTGCACTTATTTGCGCGCAAGAAGGGCGTTTACCAGCTTTTCGTCGACTTCGCCGGTCTGGGTCATGTCGTGGTCGGCCTGGAACGCCATGATGGCGTCCTTGGTCTTGCCGCCCATGACGCCGTCGGCGGTGCCGGCCGAGTAGCCGTTCTTGTTGAGGATCAATTGAATGTTCTGGACAGCCTTGGTCATGTCCACGCTTGCCGTGGTGGTGGGCGCTTCCTGCCAGCCATCAGGCACTTCGACCGAATTGGCAGAAGGATCGACCGGCTTGGCTTTCCAGAGCTCGGTCGTCGCGCGGGCATTCTTCAACTGTTCGGGTTGCAGCACCTTGGCGATTTCGTCGCGCTTGGCGGCGGCGTCCTTGTCACCCGTCTTGGCGACGAGCGCGAACCACTTGTAGGATTCCTCGAGATCCTGCTTCATGCCGACGCCCTTGGCCGCCAGGATGCCGAGATTGAACTGGCTGTCCTTCACGCCGAGGTCTGCGGCTGCACGAAACCAGCGGGCTGCCGCGTCGTTGTCCGCCGTACCATCGGCGCCCATGGCGAGCAGCACGGCAAGATTATGCATGGCGCTGGCGTTGCCCTGCTGGGCTGCCATTTGGTACCACGTCTTGGCCTTGCCGACGTCGCGGGTGACCCCGATGCCCTTTTCATAGAAATTGCCGATGCGGTACTGCGCCGGCGCGAGGCCCTGTTCGGCAGCCTTTTCGTACCACTTCGCGGCTGCCTTCAGGTCTTCCTTGACGCCGCGTGCCTCGGCATAGCGCGAGCCGATTTCGAACAGCGCCTTGGCATCGCCGCCTGCGGCTGCCTCGCGCATGGCGGGCGTGCCGATGTCTGCGGGAATATCGGCGGCGATATCCGTGGCGACTGCCTTTGGCTCCGCCATGGTCAGAACAGGGGTCCCCGGCACGACGGCGGCGACCTTTGCCGGCGGGGTCATTGCCGCCGGCGTCTTTGCGGTTGGCTGCACCAGCATCGCTGCGCCGCTATCCGCCTTTGCAGGCGCCGTTGCGGCGGTGCTCTTGACCTCCGGCTTGCTCGGCTTCGTGGTAGAGGCTGTCGTCGTGGAGCCGACAGTGCTGGATGTGGCGGCAGGTGCGGACTTGATTTTTGCCGCCGCGGGCTGCGCCACCTTCTGCGTGGCTCCGGGAGCAGTGGTCTTGTGAGCCACCTGCGCCGGGTCGGACAGGAACGCCTTGCCGAGCTGGAGGCCGGCGAGCGCAAGCATGATGGCGCCGGCCGCCATCAGGATCGGCTTGCGGCGCGACTTCAGCAGGTCGCCAATGCGCAGCGCCTTGACCGGGCCGCCAATTGCCGAATGCCGCTTCAGTGTTTCTGCCTCGACAGCGGCTGCCTGTGCGGCTCGCCGTGCTGCGGCAATGAAATCTGACTTGGCGGCTTCGGCTTCCTGACGCCTTTCCGGAACGCCGCGCTCATCGCGAACGCGTTTCATGATCGCGCTGAGATCGGGTGCGCCGGAGCCGGGCTCCAGCGGGCGATTGATCAGGGTCGGCTCAATCTGCTGGTCGGGATCGAGTGAAGGAAGCTCGGCGGCGGCTTCCGAGCCCGCCAGCACCGGAGCGTCATTGTTCTTGCGGCCTTTGAAAGCGCGGGCAAGGCCGCCAAAAAGCGACTTCTTGCGACCCGGCTCCTTTTCGCCCGCAACATTGCCGCCTGCCGCTGCCTTTGCGGCGTCGGCTGCAGCTTCCGCCGGAGTGCGAGCCGGACCGTCGCCGCGCATGACGGCAGCGACAAAATCTTCATGCTCGTCATTTGGCTCCGAAAATACATCCGATGTTTCCGACAGGGGCAGCGGTTCGTCCAGATCAAGGGTCGGCGCCTCATGCACCGTGATCTTGGCGGCGGTCTGAATTTCCGCCTCTTCCTCGGCGATCGGGGTCTCCAGCGAGCTCAGGCGCTCGACTATCTTCAAGAGCGTGTCGTGGATGGCTTCGAAGGTCTTGGAATTGCGATCGTCGGAGCGCCGCGTCAGCGTCTCGAGTGTTTTCAGGTCTTGCGCGAGACCGGCCACCGCCGCGTTTTCCACCGCCGTGCCGCTCATCGAGCGGACGGCGCTTTCGGCGGCTTCCCTTGCAGCGTCGAGAATGGATTCGCGCGTGCCGATGATCGACTGTTCGATCTGGCTGAGGCGCGGGCTGATATCGTCGAAGTCAGGCAGCGGCGTTCCCGGCCGCGACAGGTGCGCCGAAAGCCCCGAGACTTGCGCTTCAAGGCTGCGGATAAGATCGGGGTCGAGCCCGGCGAACTGGGCCGTGGAACTGTCGAGACGGTCGGATATCTCGGTAAGGCGCGATTCCAGGCCGCTAATGGCTTTCTGGCTTGCCGCGTCGCTGGCGCGCGCTTCGAGACCCTCGGTCAGCATATTGAACCGGGCGTCGATGGCTTCGATTACGCCGGCGCTGTCCAGCCCGGACGGCGCCAGATGGCCAAGCCGGTCTGCAACTTCATCAAGCCGCCGCTCAAGATCGCGAAACAGGATGTTGCCCTGCTCAATGGCGTCACCCTGACGCCGTTCCAGCATGGTGGCCAGCACGTCGAAGCGCTGTTCCAGTCCCTGCACGATGCGATCGGCATCGGGCATGGCAGGCGCACGGTCGATCTTTTCGGCGATCATCGCGATCTGGCCGGCAAGCCGCTCCATTGCTTCTTCCGGCAAATGGCTGTTCGAGGCGAGTTCATCGACCCGCTGCGAAAGCGCGCTCAGCCGCTCGATGACTTCGCCGCTTGGCTTGTCTTCCGACACTTCCTCGATCTGTGCAGCCAGGGCGGCTACACGCTGTTCGATACGCTCAAGCGCGGAAGGATCGAAGGCATTGGCCTGAATGGCGACGGTCGAGGCGAGAATTGCCCTGGAAATCTCGTCGAGACGCTCATCGATGAGGCTGACGGTCTGTCCTGCCTGGCCGCTTTGCTGGGTGGCGAAGTGATCGAGCGCGCCAGCGAGCGTGCGGACCTTTTCTTCAAGCGAACGCAGCGGCAGCGATTCGGGAAGGGTCTCGACGGCCCGGCTGATCTGCTCGAGCCGCTCGTTGAGCACGCCGATGCCGGCACCTTCTTCCGGTGCCTGCTGGCCTGCCTCGAACCGCTCCTCGAAAGCGGTCCAGCGGCGATCGAAATCGTCCCAGCGCGTGTCCACGGCGCGCACGGTTTCGTCGCGGGCCAAGGTCTCGATCGCTGCCTTCACCTGCTCGATTTCGAGCCGAAGCATGCTGATGCTTCTGTCGTCGCTCTTGTCGGCCAGCGCCTGGATGGTGCCGGACAGCCGTTCCAGTTCAAGGCCGAGCTCGACGCTGTCCTTGGACGCATCGTCGGGCTGGCGGGTCAGTTCGATGTCGTGGCGAAGCACCTCGAATTCCTGATGCAGGCCATCCGTCATCTGGTGGCGCAGTTCCTCGCGCAGGCTGCGCAATTCGATGGCGATCTTGCTGACCGCGGCGAGGCTGTCTTCCTGGTTGCGGACGCGGTCGATGTCGCGTGCGATGGTCTGGTAATTCGGCCCGAAGCCGGATGGCTGCGAGGATTCGGCAGGGTGCTGCGAAAAGAATGCGTCGCGCGAAGGGCGGCTCTCGTAGAGAGGCTGCTGCTCGGGATCGGCCATCGGCAGGCTGTCAGTTTCGCGCCGTGAGCGCTGCAGCCGCGCTTCCAGCGCGGCGAGCGAATGGTTGAGCTGTTCCAGCGTGGTATGCGGCTTGCGCTGCCGGTTGGTGTTAAGAGTCTCGAGATAGGACCGTTTGTTGCTCATCGCGACGCCCGTTTCTGGAAGTGGCTGGCACCTGGCCAGGTTCCCCTTAAACATTCCGTCGGCGACGAAGACGGCCACACCATTTCCGTGCGGCAGAAGTGTTGGCTTCCTGGGCTCTCGCCCACGCTTCGAGAAACCGTGAAAACTTCGCTACAGGATAACCACGGGGAACCGACATGCGCACAATTCGCCCAACGTGGTAAACAAGATGTTAATCAAACTTAAGAAGCTTAACCTTTATTGAGAAAATCCTTCGATCTGCCGCGCAAAGCGGAGTGATCGGGGTGCGTTACGACCCTCTTGAATTTTTTTGCCAATGCCAGTACATCCTTACGTAAACGTAAGCGGAACTCCAAAGGGCCGCTTTAGTGGAAGTTGAAACCAGAACCGGAAGGCGAAAAGCGCTTCCGTGTAGGCAGCATGCCCAAAGCGCCATGCTGCAACCCAGGAAAACCAGATGATGAAATCGATGCCGGCCGTCGACACCGCGGCCTTTCAAAATGACATTCTGAACGACGCGGCCGGCGAACTGGCGCGTATCGGCGAAATGGCCAAGCAGTTCGGCGTGACCTTGCGCACCTTGCGCTTCTATGAGGACAAGGGCCTGATCAGCCCGCTGCGCGATGGTGCGACAAGGCTTTATTCGCACCGCGACAAGGCGCGGCTGAAGCTTATCCTGCTCGGCCGCAAGGTTGGCTTCTCCTTGCGCGACGTGAAGCAGCTGATGGACCTGTACGATCCGTCCGGCGCCAACATCAAGCAGCTCAAGGTGGCTTTGGACAAGTCGGACAAGCAGCTGGCGCGCCTGCACAAGCAGCGTGCGCTTCTCGACGAAGCCATCGACGAGTTGGGCAACTCGATGGCCGATATCCGCCGCATGCTGGCGGAACGGTCGGCGGCACCGTCAGGCACCGCAAACTAAGCCGGGTATTTCCAGCCTTCCAACACATGCCTACGGCTCGATGAGTGCCGCTTCGCCGGCGTCATCGGGCCGTTGCAGCATATCGGCATTGTTGCATCGGCGGCTATTCCCCTCAAAATTACGTGAGGCGAATGCCCCGGACCTCACCGGGATACGCGAAATTTGCCGCCGTCGAAATATTGACGTTTACGCAAACGTCAATATTTGATAGAGGGACGCATTGCCGGACCATGCGCGATCTGACACGGTCGAACGCTGGCGGCACACGGGCTGGAGGAAAGACAGGATGCCGATCTATCATGCGCCGGTTCAGGACACGCTGTACCTGCTGAACGACGTGCTGGGCTACGGCCGCTATTCGAACCTGCCCGGCTTTGCCGATGCCTCGCCCGATGTGCTTGAAGCAATTCTGGCCGAGGGCGCGAAGCTGGCCGAAAACGTCATGCAGCCGGTCAACCGGATCGGCGACATGGAAGGCTGCGAGCGCCACGACGATGGATCGGTGACCACGCCCAAGGGCTTCAAGGAAGCCTTCGACCAGTATCGCGACGGCGGCTGGATGGGGCTTGCGGCGCCGGCCGAATTCGGCGGCCAGGGCTTGCCCTATACGGTGCACACGGCGGTCGGCGAATTCCTCTCCTCCGCCAACATGGCGCTGATGATGTATCCGGGCCTGACGCAGGGCGCGATCGCGGCAATCGTGGTTCATGGCAGCGACGAGCAGAAACAGACCTTCCTGCCGAAGATGATCGAGGGCGCGTGGACCGGCACCATGAACCTGACCGAGCCGCATTGCGGCACCGACCTCGGCCTTTTGCGTACCAAGGCGGTGCCGAACGGCGACGGCACCTACCGGATCTCCGGCCAGAAGATTTTCATCTCCGCCGGCGAGCACGACATGTCGGATAACATCGTCCATCTGGTGCTGGCTCGCATCGAAGGCGCGCCGGAGGGCGTGAAGGGCATTTCGCTTTTCATCGTGCCGAAGTTCAAGCTGGACGATGCCGGCAATCCCGGCCAGCGCAACAAGGTGTCGTGCGGCTCGATCGAGGAGAAGATGGGCATCCACGGCAACGCCACCTGCGTCATGAATTATGACGAGGCCGAAGGTACTTTGCTCGGCGAGGAGAACGGTGGCCTCAAGGCGATGTTCGTGATGATGAACGAGGCGCGCCTCGGCGTCGGCCTGCAAGGGCTTTCGCTGTCGGAAGTCGCCTACCAGAACGCGGTGAATTACGCCAGGGAGCGCCTGCAGGGCCGCTCGCTGACCGGGCCGAAGAACAAGGACGGCAAGGCCGATCCGATCATCGTCCACCCCGATGTCCGCCGCAACCTGATGACGATGAGGGCTTTCAACGAAGCCGGCCGCGCGCTGTTGCTGTGGACCGCGTTGAATTCGGACGTCGCGCACCGCTCCGCCGACGACAAGGACCGCCAGGCGGCCGACGATCAGCTGAGCCTGATGACGCCGATCGTGAAGGGCGTGCTGACCGACAAGGGCTTTGACCATGCGGTCATGGCGCAGCAGGTCTTCGGCGGCCACGGCTATATCGAAGAGCACGGCATGAGCCAGTTCGTGCGCGATGCCCGCATCGCCATGATCTATGAAGGGGCGAACGGCATCCAGGCGCTCGATCTGGTCGGCCGCAAGCTGGCGCAGAATGGCGGCCGCGCCGTGCAGGCCTTCTTCAAGGAGGTCGGCGACTTCTGCGAGGAAAATCGCGGCGACGAAAAGCTGGCCCCGTTCACCAAGGCGCTCAAGAAGGGCCTCAACGACCTGCAGGCTGCCACCATGTGGCTGATGCAGAACGCCATGCAGAAGCCGGACAATGCGGGTGCTGCTTCGACCGACTACCTGCATCTCTTCGGGCTGGTGGCGCTTGGCTACATGTGGGGCCGCATGGTCAAGGTCTCGCAGGAGAGGCTTGGCGAAGCCGCCGACGGCGTGGCATCCTTCCACGAGAACAAGATTGTCACCGGCCGCTACTTCATGGAGCGCGTCATGCCGGAAACGGCGGCGCATCTCGCCCGCATTTCTTCCGGCGCGGATACCATGATGGCATTGCCGGCAGAGGCGTTTTGATCGGGTAGATATTTTCAGGAGCAGCTTGCCTTGGCCAACCCGTCGGAAATCCTGTCCCTGCCGAAACCTGACTGGGTAAGTGAAGACGTCGCCATGCTCTACGACATGGCGAACCGCTTCATGGCGGACGAGATTGCGCCGCATTACGACACCTACGAGAAGAACGAGGTGGTCGATCGCTCCGCCTGGAAGAAGGCTGGCGAAGCAGGACTTCTCTGCGCTTCCATGCCGGAACAATATGGTGGTGCCGGCGGAAGCTTTGCCCATGAGAGCGCGATCATCGAGGCGATCGGCCATGTCGGCGTCGATGGCTTCGGCATCGGCCTGCATAACGCCATCGTAACCCCCTACATCCTTCATTACGGCTCGGAAGAGCAGAAGAAGAAGTGGTTGCCGCGTCTGGCAAGCGGTGAGTTGATCGGCGCGATTGCCATGACGGAGCCCGGCGCGGGTTCCGATCTGCAGGGCGTCAAGACACGTGCGGAGCGCGACGGCAACCAGTACCGCATCAATGGCTCGAAGACCTTCATCACCAACGGTCAGTTGGCAAATCTCATTGTCGTGGTCACCAAGACAGATCCGGCCAAGGGTGCGAAGGGCACGTCGCTCATCGTTGTCGAGACCGACGAGGTCGAGGGTTTCGAGCGCGGGCGCAACCTCGACAAGATCGGGCTGAAGGCCAACGACACGTCCGAATTGTTCTTCAACGACGTGCGCGTGCCGACCGCCAATCTTTTGGGAAATGACGAGGGCCAGGGCTTCGTCCAGCTGATGCAGCAATTGCCGCAGGAACGCCTGATGATCGGCACGACGGCAATTGCCATGGCGGAACGCGCGCTTGCGCTCACCATCGACTACGTCAAGGAACGCAAGGCCTTCGGCCAGAAGATCATCGACTTCCAGAACACCCAGTTCAAGCTGGCCGAACTCAAGACCGAAATCACCATCGGCCGGGTTTTTTACAACGACTGCGTCAAACGGCACATCGCCGGCGGCCTCGACCCTGTTACAGCTTCGATGGCCAAATACTGGCTGTCCGATCTTCAGGGCAAGGTGATGGACGAGTGCCTGCAGTTGCATGGCGGCTATGGCTACATGAACGAATATCCGATTGCGCGCATGTGGCGCGATGCCCGCGTGCAGCGCATCTATGGCGGCACCAACGAAATCATGAAGCTTTTGATCGGGCGCTCGCTGTGAGCAGCCGGGTCCACATAACAAGGAGCTGAAAAATGGCTGAAGCTTATGTCTATGATGCCGTGCGCACGCCGCGCGGCCGTGGCAAGAAGGACGGGTCGCTGCACGAGGTGCCGGCGGTACGCCTGGCGGCAAAGACGCTGGAAGCCATCCGCGACCGCAACGGCATGGATACCGGAACGGTCGATGACATCATTTTCGGCTGCGTCGATCCGGTTGGCGAAGCCGGTGCTGTGATCCCGCGCGCCGCTGCGTTTGAAGCCGGTTACGACGACAAGGCGCCCGGCATGCAAATCTCCCGCTTCTGCGCCTCCGGCCTCGACGCCATCAATTTCGGCGCGGCCAAGATCGCGCAGGGCGCCGACGACATCGTCATTGCCGGCGGCGTGGAATCGATGAGCCGCGTCGGCATGGGTGCCGCCGGCGGCGCATGGTTCATGGACCCCTCTGTCGGACTGCCGGGCTGGTTCGTGCCGCAGGGCATTTCGGCTGACCTCATCGCCACCAAATACGGGTTCTCCCGCGACGACGTCGATGCCTATGCCGTCGAAAGCCAGAAGCGCGCCGCGCACGCCTGGGACAAGGGCTGGTTCAAGAATTCGGTCGTTCCGATCAAGGACCAGAACGGCCTGACCATTCTCGACCGCGATGAACATATGCGGCCATCGACCGACATGCAGTCGCTGGCCGCGCTCAACCCCTCCTTTGTCATGCCGGGTGAAATGGGCGGTTTCGATGCCGTCGCCGTGCAGAAGCATCCGGAGATCGAGGAGGTGAACCACGTTCATCATGCCGGCAATTCGTCCGGCATTGTCGATGGGGCAGCCGCCGTTCTGCTGGGCTCGAAGAAGGCCGGCAAGATGCTGGGCATGAAGCCGCGCGCCCGTATCCGCGCCTTCGCCAATATCGGCTCCGAACCGGTGCTGATGCTGACCGGGCCGGTCGACGTGACGGAAAAGCTTTTGAAGCGCGCCGGGATGAAGATTTCGGACATCGACCTGTTCGAACTCAACGAGGCCTTTGCCTCGGTTGTGCTGCGCTACATGCAGGCTTTCGACATTCCGCACGACAAGATCAATGTGAATGGCGGTGCGATCGCCATGGGTCACCCGCTGGGAGCCACCGGGGCGATGATCTTCGGAACGGTGCTGGATGAGCTTGAAAGGCGCAACCTCAACACCGCTTTGGTGACCTTGTGCATCGGTGCCGGCATGGGCACCGCCACCATCATCGAACGCGTCTGACCGGAGGCGGAACAATGACCTACAAGAACTTCACGCTGGAAACCGACGCCGACGGCATTGCCCTGATCACCTGGGACATGCCCGACCGTTCGATGAACGTGTTCACCGAAGAGGTGATGCGCGAACTGAACACCATCGTTGACCGGGTGACCGGCGAGGCCGGCATCAAGGGCGCGGTGATCACGTCGGGCAAGGACACCTTTTCCGGCGGCGCAGACATCACCATGCTGCAGACGATGCTGAAAACCTTTGCCAAGGAAAAGGCCGGCAACGTCGAGAAGGCTACGCAGAAGCTGTTCGAGACGGCTGGCTACATGACCGGCCTGTTCCGCAAGCTCGAGACCTGCGGCAAGCCGTGGGTCTCAGCCATCAACGGAACCTGCATGGGCGGAGCGTTCGAGCTTTCGCTCGCCTGCCACGGCCGGGTCGCCGCCAACTCAGACAAGGTCAAGATGGCGTTGCCGGAAGTGAAGATCGGCATTTTCCCCGGTGCCGGCGGTACCCAGCGCGTGCCGCGCCTTGCCGACACGCAGGCTGCCTTGCAGATGCTGACGTCCGGCCAGACGCTGACGTCGCAGAAGGCCAAGGGCATGGGGCTTGTCCATGAAGTTGCTGAGCCGGCCAAGCTGGTCGAGACGGCAAAGGCCATGATCAAGAACGGCCTCAGCGCCGTTGCGCCATGGGACCAGAAGGGCTTCAAGATTCCCGGCGGACCGGTTTACTCGATGGCCGGCGCAAACCTGTGGCCGCCGGCAATCGCCATCCTGCGCCGCGAAACCTATGGCAACTACCCGGCGGCTTCGGCAATCCTGAAATGCGTCTATGAAGGCCTTTTGGTGCCCTTCGATACGGCCCTGCGCATCGAGCAGCGTTATTTCACCGAGATCATGCAGACCAAGGAAGCGGCGGCGATGATCCGCTCGCTGTTCGTCTCGCTGCAGGAACTGAACAAGGGTGCGCGCCGGCCGGAAGGCGTGCCGGACACCAAGTTCAAGAAGATCGGCATATTGGGCGCAGGCTTCATGGGTGCGGGCATTGCCCATGTCACCGCCAAGGCCGGCATTCCGGTGGTGTTGCTGGACCGCGATATCGCGTCGGCGGAAAAGGGCAAGGCGCATTCCGCCGAGCTGATGGACGGGCTGATCAAGAAGGGCCGGGCCAAGCCGGAGGACAAGGAAAAGCTCTTGTCGCTGATCACGCCGACCGCAAGCTATGCGGACCTGGCCGGCTGCGACCTCGTCGTCGAGGCGGTGTTCGAGGATTCGGCTGTCAAGAAGAGCGCGACCGAGCAGGCTGAGGCGGTGCTGAAGCCGTCGGCAGTTTTCGCCTCCAACACGTCTACCATTCCGATTACAGCACTTGCCAAGAACTCGGCGCGGCCGAAGAATTTCGTCGGCATCCATTTCTTCTCGCCGGTAGACAAGATGATGCTGGTCGAGATCATCCTCGGCAAGAAGACGGGCGACAAGGCGCTGGCAACGGCAATCGACTTCGTCCGCGCCATCAAGAAGACGCCGATCGTGGTCAACGACACGCGCGGCTTCTACGTCAATCGCTGCGTGCTGCGCTACATGTCGGAAGCCTACAAGATGCTGATCGAGGGCGTGCCGGCGTCGATGATTGAGAACGCTGCCAAGGCTGCGGGCATGCCGGTTGGGCCGCTGGCGCTGACCGACGAGACGGCGGTCGATCTCGCCCAGAAGATCATGAAGCAGACCATCCGCGACCTTGGCGAAAAGGCGGTGGACCCCAAGCAGATGGCGCTGATTAACACCATGGTGGATAGCCATCAGCGCTTTGGCCGCAAGAACGGCAAGGGCTTTTATGATTATCCCGCCAAGCCGGCCAAGAAGAAGCTGTGGCCGGGCCTCAAGGACCTCTATCCGCAGAAGAAGGCCGACGAGGTTGATTTCGAGGAACTGAAGCAGCGCCTTTTGACGGTGATTGCGCTGGAAGCGGCGCGCGTCATGGAAGAAAAGATCGTCGTCGATCCGCGCGAGGCCGATGTCGGCTCGATCCTGGCGTTCGGCTTCGCGCCTTATACCGGCGGTGCGCTGTCCTACATCGACGGCATCGGCGTGAAGGAGTTCGTCCACACAGCCAAGCGGCTGCAGAAGAAGTATGGCGCGGAGTTCAAGGCGCCCAAGCTGCTGCTCGACATGGCGGACAAGGGCGAGACCTTCTATCAGCGCTTCAATCCCTATGGCGGGGAGCAGGCGAAGAAGGCAGCCTGATCAGCCGCCATGTATGTCTGGGCGCGACTGGCGCGGGTGGTAGTCACGGCACGAAGCCGTGGTCCTTATGTTCCAGGCGGGGAAGCCCGGCTGGCCTTCCGCTGCCTGCCGAGCGATATCGATTCCAACCTGCATCTCAACAATGCGCGCTACATGATGCTGGCCGACCTTGGCCGCATCGACATTTTCGTGCGCGCCGGTCTGCTTGGCGTGGCGCGCAAGCGCAGATGGGCGCCGATGCTTGGCGGCCTGCAGGTCGTCTATGCGCGCGAGATCAGGCTTTGGCAGCGCTTCGAGGTGCTGTCGTCGATCCAGACCTGGGAGGGAACGCAGGTTGTCGGCAAGCACCGCTTCATTCTCGAAAGTGGCGAGGTTGCCGCAACGGTTATGACAACCGCCGGCGTCTACGATCGTTCAGAGCGCCGCTTTGTGCCGATGGACGATGTTGTAGCCGCGCTTGGGTATCCGGCAAGGCCGCGCCCCTTGAGCGACATTGAAGAGGCATTCCTGAGATCGCACCGGATGCTTCGCGCCGAGACGAAAGCCACCCCTAACGAATAGGGTAAGGATCGTGCCGGCGTCGTCCGGCCCGGTCAAGGTGGACAATCGGTTCCACGGCGGCTAAAACGAAATCACAGGTATTTTTTCCTCTCAGGGAGAGCCCCCATGCTCTCGCATGACGGTGTTTGGGCTGCCATTGACGCGCTCGCGGAGCGCTATTCGCTGTCGGTATCGGGCCTTGCCCGGCGCGCGGGACTGGATTCGACGGCCTTCAACAAGTCGAAGCGGCTGTCGTCAGACGGTCGTCCGCGCTGGCCTTCGACGGAATCGCTGGCCAAGATCATGGAGGCGACCGGGGCGTCGCTGGACGAGTTCATGAAGCTGCTCGGCACGCGCCCGGACGCCGATGGCCTGCCGGTGCAGCGCCCCACCGTGCCGTTGGTGGGCTTTGCCCAGGCAGGAGCTGGCGGCTTCTTCGACGATGCGGGATTTCCGGTCGGCCATGGCTGGGATCTTGTCGAACTGCCGGCGCAATCGACGGCGGCGTCCTATGCGCTGAAGGTGCAGGGTGATTCCATGCTGCCGCTCTACCGCAATGGCGATGTCCTGATCGTGGAGCCCGGCGCGCGCGTCCACAAGGGCGACCGCGTCGTCGTCAAGACGACGGCCGGCGAGGTGATGGCCAAGGTTTTGAACCGGCAGACGGAAAAGTCGATCCTTCTCGTTTCATTGAACCCGGAACATCCGAATCGCGACATTCCTGCTCACGAGATCGAATGGGTGGCGCGGATCGTCTGGGCGAGCCAGTAGGGCCCGGCATGCGGCTGCTGCACGCAGGATTTGCAGCCTTATGCGTCGTGGTGACGGGCGCGCTGATCGTTGCCGGGGGCCGCGCACTGCTTCCTACGCCGGTTGAACCGGAACCTTCAACGGTTGAGGCTGAGGCTCCTGCAGCCGTACCGACAGCGCCATCGCCCGAACCCAAACCGACGCTTGGGAAGTCGAGGTCGATTGACCCGCTCATGGTCGCGCCGCCGCAGTTGGATGACGTGGAACTGGAGCGCGTCGCGCCGCGCCAACCGCTGAGCGACCTGGCCTTGGCCGAACCGCCCAAGCCGAAGCTTTCCGGCGACTGGAAGGGCACGACCCTGTTTCGGCCCTTCGCCTCGTCGGCAGGCATGGTTGCCGCGCAACGCTATTCGGTTACCATCGCCGGCATCGATGTGGTGCAGAGCGACGAAACCTGCCTCGACAATGGCAAGTCATGGACCTGCGGCGCGCACGCGCTTGGCGCGTTCCGGGCCTTCCTGCGCGGGCTGGCGGTTGTTTGCGCCATTCCCGCTGACAAGGATCGCGGCGAATTTACCGTGCGTTGCCGGTCCGGCAAGAAGGACGTCGGCGAATGGCTGGTCGAAAACGGCTGGGCGCGCGCCGAAAAGGGCAGCCCCTACGAAGAGGCTGGCGACAAGGCGCAAAGCCTGCGCAAGGGCATCTATGGCGCGGCACCGGAAAATGCCGATGTTCCGCCGCTGACCGGAAGCACCGAAGCCGCGCCTTCGACGCCGGACACGATCATCGACCTGTCCGGCGAGGAGCTTACGCCGCCAGTTGGCCTGCCAGAGCCTGCGCAATGAGCGCGCGGGTTTCGGCGATGCCGTAGAGCGCGGCGAACGAGCCGAAGCGCGGGCCGCGTTCCTGGCCGATCAACACCTGGTAGATCATCTGGAAGAAGGCGACCGAAACGCCGGGACCGCCTTCCGGGCTCTGCTTGGTGTGGTCCTGATAGCGCTCGATCTTGCGGGCAACGTTGAGCGTTGCCGTCTGGATTGCTTCGCCGTCGGCATCCGTAGGCAGTGCGGAAAGTGCGTCCGACAGCTTGGCAAGCGCATCGCGTTCGACGTCGTCGGGAGCGCGATAGACCTTCGAGGGCTTCACGAAGTCCTCGAAGTAGCGGATCGCATAGCCGGTCAGGCGGTCCAGCTCCGGGTTCTTTTCAGGCGAAACGCCGGGCGCATAGCGCGAGATGAAGCCCCACAGCACGTCCTTGTTCTGGGCGTTCGAGGCGCTGACAAGATTGAGCAGCAGCGAGAACGGCACGGCGAGGTCGATGGCCGGCGGATTGCCGCTGTGCATGTGCCAGACCGGATTGCCGAGCCGGTTCTTCCAGTCCTGCCGAGGATAGGCCGACAGGAAGGTATAGTATTCCTCGACGGCGCGCGGGATGACGTCGAAGTAGAGCTTCTTCGCCACCCGGGGCTTCTGGTACATGTAGAGGCCGAGGCTTTCGGTCGGCGCGTAGGTCAGCCATTCGTCGATGGTGAGCCCATTGCCCTTCGACTTCGAGATCTTCTGGCCGTTTTCGTCGAGGAACAGTTCGTAGACGAAGTGCTCCGGCGCGCGGCCGCCGAGGATTTCGCAGATGCGGTCATAGATCGGCGCGTTGGTCTGGTGGTCCTTGCCGAACATCTCGAAATCGACGCCGAGTGCTGCCCAGCGCATGCCGAAATCCGGCTTCCACTGCATCTTCACCTTGCCGCCGGTGACCGCAAGCGTGGTTTCGGTGCCGTCCTCGTCGTTGAAGGTGATGGTGCCGGCCTTGGCATCGACATGCTTCATCGGCACGTAGAGCACGCGGCCGGTCTTTGGCGAGATCGGCAGGAACGGACTGTAGGTTGCCTGCCGCTCTTCGCCCAGCGTCGGCAGCATCACCTTCATGATGGCGTCGTAGCGTTCCGCGGCGCGCAGCAGCACGTCGTCGAAGCGGCCCGACTTGTAGTAGTCGGTCGCGCTGGCGAACTCGTAGTCGAAGCCGAAGGTGTCGAGGAAGCGGCGCAGCATCGCATTGTTGTGATGGCCGAAGCTCTCGTAGTCACCGCCGAAGGGATTGGGCACCGAGGTCAGCGGCATGTGCAGATAGGGTTCCAGGAACGCCTTGTCCGGCACGTTGTCGGGTATCTTGCGCATCCCGTCCATGTCGTCGGAGAAGCACAGCAGCCGCGTCTTCACCTTGTCTTGGGTGAGGATGCGGAAGGCGTGGCGCACCATGGTCGTGCGCGCGACTTCGCCGAAGGTGCCGATATGCGGCAGGCCTGACGGGCCGTAGCCTGTCTCGAACAGGACGGTGTCCGGAAGCCCGCTTTTTGCATAGCGGGCGATGATTTTCTTGGCTTCCTCGAACGGCCAGGCTTTGCTCTCCGCGGCAGCGGAAAGAAGTTCCGGGTTGAGATCGAGGATGCCTGTTCCGGCCATTTTGATGGTCCTGCTAGCGCCGCCGGCCATGCTGCCGGCGCGCCTGCTCTATGCGGGCAGCGCTGCAAGGTCAAATTTTTCGATGGATTTTGATTTAAGGCGCCGGAATTGCCAGCCAGGCCGCGGCCTTGCCGCGTATCCAGGCTGGCATTTCGAGGATTTACGCCAGGCCTTCTTCGCGCAGGCTCTTCTGCACGGCAGGCCGTGAAGCGACAGTGCCGAGGAAGCGCTGCACATTGGCAAAGCCGGAAAGGTCGAGGCCGACATGCTTTGCCCAGCCGAGCACGGTCCACAGATAGGCGTCGGCCACGCTGAAGGCGTCGCCCATCAGATAGGAACGATCGGCAAGGCGCGTGTCGAGAAACTTGACGCGCTTGGTCAGGTGCTCCTTGTTGATGACCTTGGTTTCCTCAGGCGTGTTGGGCCGGAACAGAGGAGCAAAGCCCTTGTGCAGTTCCGTGGCGACGAAGTTCAGCCATTGCTGCACCCGGTAGCGGTTCATTTCGCCCGATGCCGGGATCAGGCCGCTGTCGGGCTTGCGGTCGGCAAGATACTGCATGACGACTGAAGCCTCGGTCAGCGTTTCGCCGTCATCGAGGACGAGTGCCGGCACATAGCCATTGGGATTGGTGGCCAGATAGTCCTGTTTCGCCTCGGTCGTCTTGCTGGCGCCATCGACCTTTACCAGTTCCAGGTCGATGCCTGCTTCATTGGCAACGATATGCGGGGCCAGTGAGCAGGCGCCAGGCATGTAGAAAAGCTTCATTTCAAGGATACTCCGTCAGATTGATCGGCATCCTTTCACATGCGCACCCTTCAAGCTCAAATCCCATTCGGGTGAACACAGTGTCGCTTTCCGGCCAACCATGAAACACTCTGGACGCACTGCCTGTTTGTTACGTGCACGCAAGGTGGAGAACGCTTGCACGCCGCGCGGCCTGTTCTTATATACGCCGCACAACCGTGCCGACCGCGCAACGCGTGGGCGTGTACGGAATTTCTGTGAACAGGGGCTTTCGCCGGAACGCCTGACAGGGTCCTTGAAAGCCTGCTTAGTGGAGAGACTGAACCAATGGCAAAAGTAATCGGCATCGACCTCGGAACGACCAATTCCTGCGTCGCCGTCATGGACGGCAAGGACGCCAAGGTCATCGAAAATGCGGAAGGCGCGCGCACGACGCCTTCGATCGTCGCTTTTAGCGGCGATGGCGAGCGCCTCGTCGGCCAGCCGGCCAAGCGGCAGGCGGTCACCAATCCTGAAAACACCGTTTTCGCGGTCAAGCGCCTGATCGGCCGCCGCTATGACGATCCGGTCACCGCCAAGGACAAGGATCTCGTCCCCTACAACATCGTCAATGGCGACAATGGCGACGCATGGGTCGACGCAGGCGGCAAGAAGCAGTCGCCGTCGCAGATTTCCGCGATGATCCTGCAGAAGATGAAGGAAACGGCGGAAGCCTATCTCGGCGAGACGGTCGAGAAGGCGGTCATCACCGTTCCGGCCTATTTCAACGACGCCCAGCGCCAGGCCACCAAGGATGCCGGCAAGATCGCCGGTCTTGAAGTGCTGCGCATTATCAACGAGCCGACCGCTGCGGCGCTCGCCTACGGCCTCGACAAGAAGGAAGGCAAGACCATCGCCGTTTACGATCTTGGCGGCGGCACCTTCGATATCTCCGTTCTGGAGATCGGCGACGGCGTGTTCGAGGTGAAGTCGACCAATGGCGACACCTTCCTCGGCGGCGAGGACTTCGACATGCGCCTGGTCGAATATCTGGCTGCCGAGTTCAAGAAGGAACAGGGCATCGACCTGAAGAACGACAAGCTCGCCCTTCAGCGCCTCAAGGAAGCCGCGGAAAAGGCCAAGATCGAGCTGTCGTCCACGACGCAGACCGAAATCAACCTGCCCTTCATCACCGCTGACGCATCCGGCCCCAAGCACCTGACCTTGAAGCTGACCCGCGCCAAGCTTGAGCAACTGGTCGATGATCTCGTCCAGCGCACCATCGCGCCTTGCAAGGCAGCGCTCAAGGATGCCGGCCTCAAGGCAGGCGAGATCGACGAAGTGGTTCTGGTCGGCGGCATGACCCGCATGCCCAAGATCCAGGAGATCGTGAAGCAGTTCTTCGGCAAGGAGCCGCACAAGGGCGTCAACCCCGATGAGGTGGTGGCGCTTGGCGCCGCCATCCAGGCCGGCGTGCTGCAAGGCGACGTCAAGGACGTATTGCTGCTCGACGTGACGCCGTTGTCGCTCGGCATCGAGACGCTGGGCGGCGTGTTCACGCGCCTCATCGAGCGCAACACGACGATCCCGACCAAGAAGAGCCAGACTTTCTCGACCGCCGAGGATTCGCAGTCGGCCGTCACCATCCGCGTCTTCCAGGGCGAGCGCGAAATGGCGGCGGACAACAAGCTGCTCGGCCAGTTCGACCTGGTTGGCATTCCGCCGGCACCGCGCGGCGTGCCGCAGATCGAGGTCACCTTCGACATCGACGCCAACGGCATCGTCAACGTGTCGGCCAAGGACAAGGGCACCGGCAAGGAGCATCAGATCCGCATCCAGGCATCCGGTGGCCTGAGCGATTCCGACATTGAGAAAATGGTGAAGGACGCTGAGGCGAACGCCGAGGCCGACAAGAAGCGCAAGGCGCTTGTTGAGGCCCGAAACCAGGCCGAAGCGCTGGCACATTCTTCGGAGAAGTCGCTGAAGGAATATGGCGACAAGGTTACGGAAGCCGAGCGCACCGCGATTTCCGACGCGATTGCCGGACTGAAGACGGCTGCAGAAGGCGACGACGTTGCCGAGATCGAGGCCAAGACCCAGGCGCTTGCCGAAGCTTCGATGAAGCTTGGCCAGGCCATGTACGAGGCCTCGCAGAAGGAAGCGGCCGAAGCGGACGCCAAGGCGGATGCCGCCAAGGATAGCGACGTGGTCGACGCCGACTTCGAGGAAATCGACGAAGACGACGACAAGAAGAAGTCGGCTTAACTTCCTTTTGCGCATGGAATGGCGGAAGCCCGGTGTAAAAGCCGGGCTTTTCTGCAAAATGAATGAAAAATCGCTGCGAAACGGATCGCGGCTCTGGCATCCGGGCAACCGGACGCTTAAATCGAAACGCTAGAGCAATTCCGGGAAACGGTCGGTTTCCGTCGGGTTGCCTGAACAAGAAGGATTGGGCGGTTCATCGACCCCGGATGGGATCGGAACGGGTCCAGGCAGGAACGCAATGCGCCGAGACATTGAACATCCGGTCGAACATCCTGGTCACGGGACAAGATGAAAGCCGATTTCTACGAGACGCTCGGTGTCAGCAAGGGCGCTGACGACAAGGAGCTGAAGAGCGCATTTCGCAAGCTCGCCATGCAGTTCCACCCGGATCGCAATCCCGGCGATCACGCCTGCGAGCACAAGTTCAAGGAAATCAACGAAGCCTACGAGACGCTGAAGGACCCGCAAAAGCGCGCGGCCTATGATCGCTTCGGCCATGCCGCCTTCGAAAATGGCGGCATGAACGGCGGCGGCGGGGCCGGTTTCGGCGCTGGCGGTTTCGCGGATATTTTCGAAGACATTTTCGGCGACATGATGGGCGGCGGACGCCGCCGGTCGTCGGGTGGTCGCGAGCGCGGCGCCGACCTGCGCTACAATATGGAAATTTCGCTGGAAGAGGCTTTTGCCGGCAAGACCGCCCAAATTCACGTGCCGGCTTCCGTTTCCTGCACCGAATGTTCGGGTTCGGGCGCCAAGCCCGGCACGCAGCCGGTGACCTGCACCATGTGCAACGGCCATGGCAAGGTTCGGGCGAGCCAGGGCTTCTTTTCGATCGAACGCACCTGCCCGCAATGCCAGGGACGCGGCCAGACGATCAAGGACCCATGCGCGAAATGTGCCGGCCAGGGCCGCGTGACCGAGGAGCGCTCGCTTTCCGTCAACATTCCGGCCGGCATCGAGGACGGCACCCGCATCCGGCTGGCCGGCGAAGGCGAAGCGGGACTGCGCGGCGGACCGACGGGCGATCTCTACATTTTCCTCAGCGTGAAGCCGCATGAGTTCTTCCAGCGCGACGGTGCCGACCTTTACTGCAAGGTGCCGATCTCGATGACGACTGCCGCCCTTGGCGGTTCCTTCGAAGTGGCGACGTTGGACGGCACGCAGACGCGGGTGAAGGTGCCGGAAGGCACCCAGAACGGCCGCCAGTTCCGCCTCAAGGCCAAGGGCATGCCGGTGCTGCGCCAGCCGCAACTTGGCGATCTATACATCCAGACCGCCGTCGAGACGCCGCAGAACCTGACGCGCCGGCAGCGCGAATTGCTGGAGGAATTCGAGCAATTGTCGTCGAAGGACAATTCACCCCAGTCGAGCGGCTTTTTTGCCCGTATGAAGGACTTCTTCGAGTCGTTCGGCGAGAATTGATGCGAGGCTGGCCTCGCCGGAAAAAGCGAAGCTTCCGTAGCGTCATCAACAGCTTGTACCAGAGTATGCCTTGCATGGGGCCACGCAAGTGCTAAGTAGCGCGTGGGGAGCCTCAGGAGAATTGGCATGACAAGAGGGTCCGGACTGCGCAAGACGCTGGCGGCAAAATTCGACGATGAACTGAAGTTCTTCAAGGGCTGGATTCACAAGCCCAAGGCCGTAGGCGCGATTGTGCCGACCAGTTCCATCACCGCCCGCCGCATGGCCTCGGTGATCGACATCAAGTCGGGCTTGCCGGTGCTTGAGCTCGGGCCGGGAACCGGCGTCATCACCAAGGCGATCCTGGCGCACGGCGTGAAGCCGGAGAACCTCTATGCCATCGAATATTCGCACGAATTCGTGCACCATCTGCGCAGCCATTTCCCGCGCGTGAACGTGATTGAGGGCGACGCCTTCAACCTCGACAAGACGCTGGGCGACAAGCGCGATTTGAAGTTCGATTCGGTTGTCTCTGGCGTACCGCTGCTGAACTTCCCGGTCAGGCAACGCATTGCCTATCTCAACGGTCTGCTCGACCGCCTGCCGCACGGCCGCCCCGTGGTGCAACTCACCTATGGCCCGATGTCGCCGATCCCGGCCGGCCACGGCGACTACACCGTGGAGCATTTCGACTTCATCCTCCGCAACATCCCGCCGACGAGGCTTTGGATCTACCGGCGCGCCACGCACTAGGCGCGACGGCAGGCTGGCGGTGGCGCAAATTGCGGTTGCCGGGAAGCGCGTGGCCAAGACCCGGCCACGGGTTGCGCATACTGCCTACGCCGTATTGATTCCGCCTGCGAACTGCCTGTAGGTGGGCACATGCCAATCATCCCACGTATCCTGGTCTTCGCCGGTTCGGTGCGCAGTGGCGCCTATAGCGGCAAGACCGCGGATGCGGGCCAGAAGGCGCTCGTCTTGCAAGGTGCTGAGGTGACGCGCATCTCGCTTGGCGACTATCCCTTGCCGATTTTCGATCAGGACACCGAAAAGCACGACGGCATGCCGGAGAACGCCATGAAGCTGGCGCGGCTGATCGACCGGCATGACGGCCTGCTTGTCGCCACGCCCGAATACAATGGCTCGCTGCCGGCCTTGTTGAAGAATTCAATCGACTGGGTGAGCCGCGTTCGGCGCGACGGCAATCAGGTGTTGAGGCCGTTTTCCGGCAAGGTCGCAGCACTTTGCTCGTCGTCGGAGGGCCAGTTCGCGGGCGTTCGCGCCATCAACCATCTGCGCGCCGTGCTGGTGCGCTGCCGGGTCGACGTCATCGTTCCGGAGTGCTCGGTGCCCAATGGAGCCGACGCTTTCGACGACAAAGGCGATTTCCGCGACGAACGCTTGCGCCGGGCGATGGAAAATGTTGCAAGCGCGCTGGCCCAGCGGGCCGCGCAATTGTCGAGGAGGAATGAGCCATGACCCCAGCCCACGATATGCGCGACCGCCTGATCGTTGGCCTCGACGTGCCGACTGTGGCCGAGGCCGAAAAAGTGGTGCGCGACCTCGACGGCGTCGTTTCCTTCTACAAGATCGGCTACCAGCTCGCCTTCGCCGGCGGTCTCGACTTTGCGCGCGAGCTGGCACGCAGCGGAACCAGGGTGTTCCTCGACATGAAGCTGCTCGACATCGACAACACGGTGGCCAAGGGCGTCGAGAACATCGCCAAGATGGGCATGACCATGCTTACCTTGCACGCCTATCCAAAGACGATGCGGGCAGCGGTGGAAGCTGCGCGCGGCAGCGACCTCACCTTGCTGGCGGTGACGGTGCTGACCTCGATGGACGAGAACGATGTCGTCGAAGCAGGTTACGAATACGATCCGCACACGCTGGTGTTGCGGCGCGCCGAACAGGCTCTGCACGCCGGCATGGGCGGCATCGTCTGCTCCGCCCATGAGGCGGCTGCGGTGCGCAAGATCGTCGGTCCGGGCCTCGCCCTGGTGACGCCGGGCATCCGCCCCGCCGGCGCCGAGCATGGCGACCAGAAGAGGGTGGTGACGCCGCGCGACGCCATACGCAATGGCTCCAGCCACCTTGTCGTGGCGCGCCCGATCGTCGGTGCGGTTGACAGGCGGGCGGCCGCTCAAGCTATTTTGGACGACATGCGCTCAGCCTGAGCGCATGGGACTTTTTGGAGGAATTGGAATGCCCAAGGGATACTGGATCGCTCGCGTCGATATTCGCGATCCTGAACGCTACAAGGATTATGTTGCCGCCGCCAAGCCGGCGTTTGAACGGTTCGGAGCCAAGTTCCTGGCGCGTGGCGGCGAGCACGAGAAGGCCGAAGGTCCCGGCCGGGCGCGCAATGTCATCATCGAGTTCGACTCGCTGGCGACGGCGCATGATTGCTATCATTCACCGGAATACCAGCGCGCCGCCGCCATCCGCCAGCAGGTCGCGGACGGCGAGATCGTGCTGGTCGAGGGCAGCTAAGCCCTCGACGCGCGGCTGTCGTATCCGCGTTCAGTTCGTGAGCCGGCCTTATGCCTGGTCGAGGACGTGGATCGACGGCCGGCTGGGCGACAGGTGGATGGCTTGGCCGACTTCGAACAGGCCGGTTTCGCCGGGGTTCGGACTGTCCACCAGCCAATAGCCGATACCCGGTATCTTGATCAGGTATTCGGCAATGTTGCCGAGAAACATGACGCGGCTGACCGTGCCGATGAAGTCGCCTTTTGCGGCGTCCAGCCTGACAGCTTCCGGGCGTATGACCAGCGTAACCCTCGACTTTTTCTCAAGTCCCGGCGTGCCCGGAAGGGTCAGGGTTTTGCCGGCCACTTCCACGGAATTTTTGTCCACGACAGTCGCCGACACAAAATTGGCCTTGCCGATGAAGTCGGCAACAAAGCGGCTGGCCGGGCGGGCGTAGACCGTGTGGGGCGACCCAACCTGCTCGACGACACCTCCATTCATCACGACGATATCGTCGGAAATGCTCATGGCCTCGACCTGGTCATGGGTGACGTAGATGCTGGTTATGCCGAGCCGCTGCTGCAATTCGCGGATTTCGATCCGCATCTGGTCGCGCAGCTTGGCATCGAGATTGGAGAGCGGCTCGTCGAACAAGAGGACGCGCGGCTCCATGACGATGCAGCGCGCCAGCGCGACGCGTTGTTGCTGGCCGCCCGATAGCTGGTTCGGCGAACGGCGGGCGAGGCTCTGCAGCCCGGTCTGCTCAAGGACGCGCTTCACGCGTTCCTCGATATCAGTCTTGCCGAATTTGCGAAGGCGCAGGCCGAAGGCGACGTTTTCGAAAACGTCGAGATGCGGGAATATGGCATAGGACTGGAACACCATCGCCGCGTCGCGCGTGTTCGGCGGCTCGTCATTGATGCGCTTGTCGCCGAACCAGATGTCGCCGGATGTCGGCTCCTCGAAGCCGGCGATCATGCGCAAAAGCGTGGTCTTGCCGCAGCCAGACGGGCCGAGCAGGGTAACCAGCTTGCCCTCGGCAATTTCGAGGTTGACGTCCTTGACCGCTGCGACCGATGTGCCGTCGGGGCCCGGAAACAGCTTGTTGAGCCCGGCTATCCTGATTCCCTGAGCCATTAATATCTCACCATCGATGTGTGGCGAGACCAGCGCCCCACGAATGCACTTATGACGCCGATCGCGACCAGCACGATCAGGATCACGACGACACTGTAAGCGGCGGCAACGCCGAGGCGGCCGGAGCCGACCTGGTTGAGGATCTGCACCGTCATCAGGTTCCAGTTTGCCGACACGAGGAATATGGCCGCGCTGATCGCCGTCATCGCGCGCACGAAGGCGTAGACAAGACCCGAGAAAAAGGCCGGCGCGATGAGCGGCAGCGTGACTTTTCTAAATGTCGTCAAACCATCGGCGCCGAGGTTCTGCGCCGCTTCCTCGATCGACGGATCGATCTGGCGAAGCACGGCGATGCCGGATTGGATGCCGACCGGCATGTAACGGAACACGAAGCACAAGACGAGGATCGCCAGGGTGCCGGTCAAGACGATCGGCTGCGAGTTGAAGGCAAGGATATAGCCGATGCCGACAACCGTTCCGGGGACGGCGAAGCTGAGGATTGATCCGAATTCCAGCGCGGTCCGGCCCGGGAAGGTCCGCCGCACCACCAGGAACGCCACCAGCATGCCGAAGATGCCGCTGATCGGGGTCGAGACGATGGCGACGATCAACGTGTCCTTCACCGTGTCCAGCCCGACATCGAAGACATAGATGAAATGGTCGGCCGTCGGTGTGTAGTTGAAGCCCCAGACCTTGGTGAATGCGCCTACGAAGATGACGGCGTAGAAGGCTGAGACGAAGAGAGCGAACAGCAACACGAAGGCATAGAGCATCCACTTCGCCGGCTCACTGACGATCTTGGACGTCGAGGCGGTCGGTTTGCCGGTGACGGTGATGTACTGGCGCTTGGCCAGATAATAGCGCTGGATGGCAAACGCGGTCATCGACGGGATCAGCAAGATGATCGCAAGCGTGGCGCCCCGCGCGAGGTTGAATGAGCCCGTGATCTCCAGATAGGCCTGCGGCGCCAGCATGGGAAACGCCGCGCCGGCAAGAACCAGCGGATTGCCGAAATCGGCCATGGATTCGATGAACACGACGAGAAAGGCTCCCGCGATGCCCGGCAGCGACAAGGGGAAGCTGACCTTCCAGAAGGTCTGCCAGCGCGTCGCGCCGATGTTGAGCGCGGCGTCCTCCAGTGTCGGGCTGATCGAGGCCAGCACGCCGCGCAGCGACAGGTAGGCGATCGGCGCGAAGGTGAACACCTGCGACAGCACCACGCCGTGGAAGCCGTAGATCGAAAAATCCTCCAGACCCAAAAGCTGGCGTGTGATGAGCCCGTTGAATCCGAACAGGAACAGGATCGACACCGCACTGACGAAGGGCGGTGAAACGATCGGCAGAAGCGTGATGTAGTGCAGCAGCGACTTGCCCGGAACGTTCAGCCGAGCAAGGACGAAGGCCGCGACGAAGCCGATGGTGACGCTGATCACGCCGACAAAGGCTGCCACGCCAAGACTGTTGATCAATGCGTTGCGATAGAGCCTGCGCTCACCCAGCGACCAATATTCCGACAGCGTCCACTGGCCGTCGACCTGCACGCTGGCCAAGAGCACCTTGGCCAGCGGATAGACGACGAACAGCACAATGGAAGCGGCGATTACAGCCAACAGCGCGAGAAGAATCGGATCCCGCGCCAGCAGCTTCAATTCCTGGCGTGCTTTGAAAAACAAGTGAACTCGTCCTTATTGGCCGAGAACGTCCTTGGCCCAGCGTTCGACCAGCCTCTTCTTGTTTTCAGCCGCGAAGCCTGCGTCGGGGGCAACCAGCTTGATTGAATCCAGTGCCGGAACGCCGGTGCCGCCGCTGACGTCCGAGCGGATCGGCAGGAAATAGGTCTTGGAAGCGCTCAAGGCGCCCTGTCCATCGGTGGAAGTCATCCAGTCGACCAGCTTCTTCGCTTCATCCGCATGCTGGGCGCCCTTGAGGATCGACATCGCTGCGACCTCGTAGCCTACGCCTTCGCTCGGGAAGACGACCTTGACGGGAAAGCCTTCGTCCGCAAGCTTGAGGAAGCCAGGGGTGAACTGGATCGCCAGCGGCGTCTCGCCCACGCCAAGCGCGCCGCTCGGTGCGGTTCCGCTCTGCGTGTAGGTCTGGACGTTGGGGTTGAGCGCCTTCATGTATTCGAACGCGCCATCCTCGCCGCGCTCCTTGATCAGCGTCAGCATCATCGCATAGGCGGTGCCGGAAGACTGCGGCGACGGCATCTGGATCAGGCCCTTGTAGGCCGGGTTCTTCAGGTCTTCCCACGACGTCGGAACGGGCGCCTTGCGGCTTTCCAGAATGTCGGTGCGAACGCCGAAGGCAATCGGGTTTGTGTAGATTGCGTGCCAGAAACCGTCCTTGTCCTTGAACTCATCGGTGAGCTTGTCGGCATTGGCGGAGGCGTATGGCTCGGTCAGGCCGCGTTCTTTGGCAAGGATGTGGTTTTCGCTTGGCGCGCCGAACCAGACATCGGCCTGCGGGCTGGCCTTTTCAGCTTCGATACGGGAGAGCGCTGGGCCGGACGACAGGAACACCATCTGGACTTCGACGCCGCTGGCTTTGGAGAAAGCGTCCAGAAGCTTCTTGGCGTTCTCTTCGTCGACGCTGGAATAAACCACCAAAGCGTGAGCCGAAGTGACCGCCATGAACGACACGAACGCGGCCGCCAGGATACGAGTAGGAAATTTCATGCACTGCCTCCCAAGGAACTTCAGTCTGGTAGAAATTAATGAGCTGGCAAATTATCGACGACGTCCCGCAGGGTCAATGCAATGACAAAATAGTGATACTGCGCGTGAGCGCGCGGACGCTTCTCGGCAGAATGCATCGAGGGCGCGCAACTGCGATTTGTTAACGGAGACAGGCTAGGTTTCCACGCCATGCTTTTGATCGGCCCCGCCATGGCGCGACCTTTCGATACGTGCCGATTTCCGGAACCGATCGATGCTTGCTGAGCCCTTGCCCAATCCCGGTTCGGAGACCGCAGCGCCGGGCGTCGTCATCCTCGGCGGTGCCCATGGCACGCTGGCCTTGGCGCGCAGCCTGGCAGCGATGGGCGTTCCGGTTACGCTTGTCAGCAACGACACGCCGCTGCCCGGCTGGTCACGCCATGTGAGCTGGAAATTCAGCTGGCCCGGCCCGGACGCGCCGGACGCAATCTCCTATCTGCTGGACCTAGCGGCCAAACATGATCTCGCCGGTTCGCTGCTGGTCGCAGGCGGCGATGCCGAGGTGCAGATGGTCTCGCGTTCGCTGGATGCCCTGTCGGCTGTCTATCGCGTTTCCCTACCAGCCTGGGAGCAACTGCAATGGGTTTGCGAGAAGCCGCTTCTTTATCGCCGCGCCGCTGAACTCGGCCTCGCCGTACCGCTGACCTATGCCTTCGCTTCGGTGGATGAGGCAGAGCGGGCCGAAATGCATTTTCCGGTTGTGCTGAAGCCCAATATGGGTGGCGGCGACAGCGCGCTGGCGCGCGCCAAGGTGGTTCGTGCCGATGACAAGGCGTCCTTTCTTGCGGCCTTCGAAGTTGCCGCCCGCGAGATCGGTGCGGAAAACGTGGTCGTCCAGCAACTCATCCCCGGCGGCGGCAAGGCGCAGTTCTCCTATGCCGCATTGTGGAACAACGGTGAACCTGTCGCCGAGTTCACGGCACGGCGCGTGCGGCAGTATCCGGTTGAATTCGGCTACACCAGCACCTTTGTGCAGGTGGTCGAGCAGCCGGAGGCGATTGCTGTCTCGCGGCGCCTGCTCTCGTCGGTCAGCCATCACGGATTGGTGGAAATCGAATTCAAGCACGATGCCCGTGATGGTGGCTTGAAGCTGCTCGACGTCAATCCCCGACCGTGGTCGTGGTTTGGCCTTGCCGGTGCGGCCGGGCTCGATCTCGGCGCAATGCTTTGGGCGACTGCGACTGGCGTCGATGTTGGAATGGGCACAGCGCAGGTCGGCACAGCGTGGATGTATCTGGCGCGCGACATGGTGGCCGCCGCCCAGCTCATGGCGAGGGGCGAGCTTTCGCTGCGTGACTACCTGGGTTCCTTCCGCGCGGTCAGGACGTGGGCGGCTTTTGCGCCGAATGACCCAGTGCCGGGCGTCCTCGACCTGCCGTTGACGGCGTGGCGGGTGCTGACCCGCCGCGTGCTGAAGGAGCGGACGGGCGCATGAGCTTGAAAGCTGCCGCGAAAAGGATTCTGCGCAACGCCGCCATACGGGGCGGGTTGGAGGCGGTGGCGCTGAGCAATGCCGGCGCGCTTTGGCCTTCGGCAGCCGGGCGCGGCGTGATCTTCACGCTGCATCATGTAAGGCCGGCGCAAACCGACGCGTACCAGCCGAACGCGCTTTTGTCGGTGACGCCGCAGTTCCTCGATCAGGCGATCGAAGTCTCGCTGCAGGCAGGCCTTGTGCCTGTGGCGCTGGAGGATTTACCCGACCTGCTGGTTGACCCGGACGACAGCCGCCGTTTCGTGTGCTTCACGCTGGACGACGGCTACCGCAACAACGCCGAACACGCCGCACCTGTTTTTCGCAAGCACGGGGTGCCGTACACGATTTTCATCTGCAAGGGCTTTGTCGAACGCTCCCATTCGCTGTGGTGGGAGACCGCCGAAGCGCTGACTCGCGACAAGGATGCATTGGCGTTCGATTTCGGAAACGGGTCGGAAGCACTTGCAATGCATGACGTAGCCGGGAAGCAGGCGGCCTTCGAGCGCATTTCCGGCTTTGTCCAGACAGTCGAAGAAAACGAGGCGGTGGCGCGGCTGGATGCGGCGGCACGCGAGAACGGCATCGAACCGCTGTCTATCGTCGAGCGGCTTGTGATGGATCACAAGGAACTGCGCGACCTTGCCCGCGATCCGCTCGCCCGCTTTGGCGCGCATACGCTGACCCACGTCAACCTCAAGCGCATCGAAGCCGAAAGGCTGCGGCAGGAAATTTCAGGTTCGATAGAGGCGGTTGAAAGCTATGTCGGCCGTAAGCCCACCAGCTTCGCCTACCCTTACGGCTATGCGACGGCGGTTGGTGAGCGGGAGTTTGCGGCGGCGGCCGAGGCGGGCCTGAAAATTGCAGTCACCACGCAGCCGGGAGTTTTAAGTGCGGCGAACCTGGAGCGCCCGACGGCGTTCAATCGCGTGTCGTTGAACGGTCTCTATCAACAGAAGCGCTACGTGCGCGCCTTGATCTCGGGCATACCGTTCAAGCTGATGTAGACAGCGCGGGAAAGCCCGCGCTGCCACAAGGTCCGTCATAGGATGAAGCGCGACAGGTCCGTGTTCCTCGACAGGTCGCCGACATGCTTCTGCACATAGGCGGCGTCGATGGTGACGGCGGTGCCGTTGCGGTCCGGCGCGTCGTAGGAGATATCGTCCAGCACGCGCTCCATCACCGTCTGCAGCCGGCGCGCGCCGATGTTTTCGACCGACGCGTTGAGATCGACGGCGATGCCGGCAAGCGAATCGATGGCGTCGTCGGTGAACTCGAGCGTCACGCCTTCGGTCGCCATCAGCGCCACATACTGCTTGATGAGGCTGGCTTCCGTCTCGGTGAGGATGCGCACGAAGTCTTCCTTTTCCAGCGCACGCAACTCGACCCGGATCGGCAGGCGGCCCTGAAGTTCAGGCAGAAGATCGGACGGCTTCGAGACGTGGAACGCGCCTGACGCGATGAACAGGATGTGGTCCGTCTTGACCGGTCCGTATTTGGTGGCGACGGTGGTGCCTTCGACGAGCGGCAGAAGATCGCGCTGCACGCCTTCGCGCGAAGGGCCGCCCGATATGTCGGAGCGCGCGGCGATCTTGTCGATCTCGTCGAGGAAGACGATGCCGTCATTGGCGGTTGCCTCCAGCGCGCGGCGCACCACTTCGTCCTGGTCGAGCAGCTTGTCGGACTCGTCGCTGATCAAGACCTCGTATGAGTCCTTGACCGTGGTCTTGCGCGTCTTGGTGCGCTTGCCGCCCATCGCCTTGGAGAGCATGTCGTTGATGTTCATGACGCCGATATTGGCGCCCGGCATGCCGGGAATCTCGAAGCCGGGCATGCCGCCGGTTCCGGTATCCGCCACTTCGACCTCGATTTCCTTGTCGTCGAGTTCGCCGTCGCGAAGCTTCTTGCGGAAACTGTCGCGCGTGGCGGGAGATGCGGTCTTGCCGACGAGCGCTTCCAGCACGCGTTCCTCGGCGTTGAGATGCGCGCGCGCCTTGACGTCCTCGCGCATCTTTTCGCGCTGCAGGCCGATGGCGACCTCGACCAGGTCGCGCACGATCTGCTCGACGTCGCGGCCGACATAGCCGACCTCGGTGAACTTGGTCGCCTCGACCTTGACGAAAGGCGCACCGGCAAGCTTGGCCAGCCGGCGCGAGATTTCCGTCTTGCCGACGCCGGTCGGGCCGATCATCAGGATGTTCTTGGGCATGACCTCTTCGCGCATCTGGCCTTCAAGCTGCTGACGGCGCCAGCGATTGCGCAGCGCAATCGCCACGGCGCGCTTGGCGTCCTTCTGGCCGATGATGAAACGGTCGAGTTCGGAAACGATTTCGCGGGGGGAAAAACTACTCATATGGACAACTCATGAAACGAGGATGGCGTTTATGTATGAGACGGCAGCCGGCGTACAAGACCCGCCGGCAACAGGGCGAGCAGGCGATTGCGCAGGCTATGCCAGCCGGCGCTGAGCGAAAGCACAAGGGCTCCCAGCACCAGCATGGTCAGCGGCACAACACCTTGGCTGAAGCCGATCTGCGTGATCAGCGAGCCGAAGGCGATGCCGGCGTAGGAAAGGCCCGAGACAAGCACCGCGCGCCGGTCAACCAGAACGGCGACGATGGCAAGGCCGAGGAAGATGGCGAGCACGCCCACCGACGCGGCGATGGTCAGGCCGCCGGTTCCGATCAGGCCACTGACAAGCGGATGGACGACCAGCGGCGCGGCCAGCATGTGCAGCCAGAAGGCAATGTCGGTGCGCCGGGTCTGGCGCTTCGGGTCGCTGAGATCGAAACGCATGGCGAGCGCAAACACGCCGATGCCGCAAGCCAGGAGTATCGGCCGGGCGAACGTTTCGGCAAGATCCGGTACAACGCCGAACACAAGCCCCAGCACGCTGGCGACCAGGGCCGCGACACCGGCGGCAAAGGTGATCGGGATATGAAAGCGGCGGTAGTGCAGCACAGTGGCGGCAATGGTGACAAGGCCTGCAATGACCACCGGCCAGTTGTCGTTCACGACCATACGCCAACTGAGGTCGTCGAGGCCCGAGGTCAGCAGCAATGCGGCGATGAAGATCGAAGCCGCAAAGGCCAGAAGCAGGACGATGCTGGGCAGCGCCATGCGGCGTCGGCGCGAGAAATATTCGGCCAGGAGCCAACTTGCAGCCGCAACCACCAAACCGCATCCGGCCCCGCCAAGCGATTGGCTGGCAAAGTAGGACAAGGCGCTGAGGAAAAGCGCAATGCCGATGGTGACGAAAATGTCGCCGAAGCCGTTGATGAAGCGGAATTGCTCGTCATCGACTTGCTCTGCGGGCGATCCGGTTGTGGCATTGCCTTCGAGATAGCGAAGCATTTCCGCTTGCTGGGTCGTCAACACGCCCTGTGCGACAGCGCGATCGAGCGTCGTGGCTGAAATCGAAGCTGAAGGGGTGGCCGCCATGCCTCAAAGCCCTCCTTGCCACGCTTTGACGGCATCCAACGGGTACACCAGCATCAGGACGTTGAGCGTCAAATTATCGCGGATCAGGTAGCCGACGACGATTTCGAAGGCGATTGCCAGCACCACGGTTACCCAGACTGGCAGGCGGGCGGCCAAGAAGAAGCCGAGCACCATGAACAGCGTGTCGGACACCGAATTCAGGATCGAATCGCCGAAATAATCGAGCGAGATGGTCGCTTCGCGATAGCGGTTGATGATGATGGGGCTGTTCTCGAGGATTTCCCAGCCGACCTCGACCAGCGCGGCCAGCGAAAGCCGGGTCCACACGGATGAACTGCGCAGTACCAGCCAAAGCAGGAAATAGAACAGGAAGCCGTGGATGACGTGCGAGAACGTGTACCAGTCGGCGATATGCTGGGAGTTTTCCGAGCTGACGACCACGCCGTGCCAGAGTTTCACGTAGCCGCAGGTGCAGATCGCCGGATGGCCCTGCCAGTAGAGCACGATGGCCTGGATGGCGATCAGGCCGGCGACAACCGCGAGCCCCGCCCGCCATGAAAGCTGCAAAGCCGCCGGCCCGCCGCGATTGGCTGTATCTGTCATTCGTCTATGTCCCCCTCTGGCGAATCGATTGCCATTAGCAATACGCGACCATATTGCGACGTTCTTTCGCCAAGTGAACGAAAACCTGCCTTTTCATAGGCGCGAATGGCGCGGCCATTGTTGGGATGCGGGTCGATGATGACGCGCGGCGCGCCTTCCTCGAACAATTCCGCCACGAATTGCCTGACGATGGCCGAGCCATGGCCGATGCCGATCAGGTCCGGCACGCCGATGGTGAGGTCGATGCCGAGCGTGCCGAAAGGCTGGTCCGCATAGGGGTGATCGTCTTCCATATGCGGATCGTAGGCCTGCAGGTAGGCGATGGCCTTTCCATCGAGTTCAACGATCAGCGGTTCGACCGAGACGCTGTCGATGTGGCCGGCGATGGCGGCGAGTTCCTGTTGCGGGTCATCCCACCATTCGGCCACATGCGGTTCGGCAAGCCATCTTGCGATCAAAGGCAGGTCAGCCTTTGTGACCGGCCGAAAATCATAGAGGGCGGCCTGTTCAGGCCGCATCGATGACTTCAACGACGAAATTGTTGTTGGTGTAGACGCAGATGTCGGAGGCGATCTGCATTGCCTTGCGGGCGATCTCCTCAGCATCCTTGTCGGTGTCGATCAGCGCACGGGCGGCAGCGAGCGCATAGTTGCCGCCGGAACCGATGGCCATGACGCCGTCTTCCGGTTCCAGCACGTCGCCATTGCCGGTCAGCGCCAGCGACACCGACTTGTCGGCGACGAGCATCATCGCTTCCAGCCGGCGCAGATAGCGATCCGTGCGCCAGTCCTTGGCGAGCTCGACGCAGGCGCGCGTCAACTGGTCGGGATATTGTTCGAGCTTGGCTTCGAGCCGCTCCAGAAGGGTGAAGGCGTCGGCGGTGGCGCCCGCAAAGCCAGCGATGACATTGCCGCCCTTGCCGATGCGGCGAACCTTTTTCGCGTTGCCCTTCATGATGGTCTGGCCAAGGCTGACCTGACCGTCGCCGGCAATCACTACCTTGCCGCCCTTGCGCACGGTCACGATGGTCGTGGCGTGCATGGAAAGTTCATTGGACATATGTAGCTCCGATGTCGCGCCATCCCTTCCTAGGCGATTGGCGCGTTACGAGGATATTTTCGCATATGTATGCTGCAAATGGCCGATTGCAAACTGGCAAGGATCAAGCGCCGCAGCCTGCTTTGTAAACTGGCAATCGCCGGATCATGCTGCTAGAAGGCTCTCGCTTTCAAGCGCTGAAGTCATCGACTTTTGCCAGTGCAGCGACGAGGATCATGTGATGTCACTCCGTTCCGCCGAGGTGAGCCGCAAGACGAAGGAAACCGAGATCACGGTTTCCGTGCATGTCGACGGCAGCGGCAAGTCCGACATTTCGACCGGCGTCGGCTTCTTCGACCACATGCTCGACCAGTTGGCGCGCCATTCGCTGATCGACATGACGGTGAAGGCCAAGGGTGACCTGCACATCGACGACCACCACACGGTGGAGGACACCGGCATAGTGCTCGGGCAGGCGCTTTCCAAGGCGCTTGGCGAGCGGCGCGGCATCATGCGCTATGCCTCGATCGACCTTGCCATGGACGAAACGCTGACGCGCGCCGTAATCGATGTGTCCGGACGCCCGTTCCTTGTCTGGAACGTGGCCTTTTCCTCGCCGAAGATCGGCACCTTCGACACCGAACTGGTGCGCGAATTCTTCCAGGCGCTGTCCCAGCACGCGGGCATCACGCTGCACGTGACCAACCACTACGGCGCCAACAACCACCACATTGCCGAAACCTGCTTCAAGGCGGTGGCGCGGGCGCTGCGCGCCGCCACCGAAGCCGATCCGCGCCAGCCCGACGCGGTGCCCTCCACCAAGGGATCTCTGAAGGGATAGGCATGGCTAGCTATGTGGTTATGCTGCCGCCGGGCGGCAGTCCCGAGCAACGGCTGGAACAGGCGGTCTTCCTGCGCGACGGCTTTTCGTGGCTGGGATTTATCGTGTCGCCGCTCTGGCTTCTGTGGCATCGCCTCTGGCTTGAGGCGATCTTCGCATTCCTGGCAATGGCCTTGTTTTCGGGGTTGGGTGAAGCATTGAGCTTGCCAGTTGTGGGCGGGCTGCTTGGCCTTTTGGTTTCGCTTTATGTCGGGCTGGAAGGGCAGGCAATGCGGGTTGCGGCGCTGCGCCGACGCGGCTGGCAGGACTGGGGCGTGGTCGAAGCCGACCGTGGCGACACGGCCGACCTCAGATACAGTTTCGCCGCCACGGAAGAACCGGTAGCAACGGAGCCTGCCGTCACCATCGTGCCTGCCGCAGCCGCGCCCCGCTCCACGCAGGCGACGCTCGGCCTCGTTTCCTATCCCCAAAGGCCCTGACATGCGCGTTGCCATCATCGACTACGGTTCGGGCAATCTGCGCTCGGCGACCAAGGCTTTTGAGCGCGCCGCACGTGAGGCGGGCATTGACGCAGATATCGAACTGACTGCCGATCCCGAACGCGTTCGCAGTGCTGACCGCATCGTGCTGCCGGGGGTGGGCGCCTATGCCGATTGTGCCGCCGGCCTGCGCGCCGTGGACGGCATGTGGGAGGCGGTTGAAGAGACGGCTATCACCAAGGGGCGGCCGTTCCTCGGAATATGCGTCGGCATGCAGTTGATGTCGGAGCGCGGGCTTGAAAAAACCGTCACCAGAGGCTTCGGCTGGATCGCGGGCGACGTGAAGGAAATCATCCCTGCCGATCCGGCATTGAAGGTTCCCCAGATCGGCTGGAACACAATCGAGCTGCGCCGCGAGCATCCGTTGTTTGCCGGCATCAAGACGGGTTCGCATGGGCTGCACGCCTATTTTGTCCACTCCTACCACCTTGACGCCACGCGGCCGGACCAGGTTCTGGCGGTGGCTGACTATGGCGGGACTGTTACGGCGGCCGTGGCCCGCGACAATCTTGCCGGCACGCAGTTCCATCCTGAAAAAAGCCAGGCGCTCGGCCTGGCCCTTATCGCCAATTTCCTGAGGTGGAAGCCGTGATCCTTTTCCCCGCCATCGACCTCAAGGACGGCAAATGCGTGCGCCTGAAGCTCGGCGACATGGCAACCGCGACGGTCTACAACGAAGACCCGGCAGCCCAGGCCAAGGCGTTCGAGGACCAGGGCTTCGAATGGCTGCACGTCGTCGATCTGAACGGCGCCTTCAAGGGCGAGAGCGTCAACGCCGCCTCGGTTGGCGCGATCCTCAAGGCGACGAAGAACCCGGTGCAACTCGGCGGCGGCATTCGTACCTTGCCGCAGATCGAGGACTGGCTGGATCGCGGCCTTGCGCGGGTGATCCTCGGCACGGTCGCGGTGCGCGACCCCGATCTTGTGAAGCAGGCGTGCAAGGCATTCCCCGGCAGGATCGCCGTCGGCATCGATGCCAAGGGCGGTAAGGTGGCGGTCGAGGGGTGGGCGGAAGCGTCGAGCCTCGGCGTCATCGAATTGGCGAAGAAGTTCGAGGGCGCGGGCGTCGCAGCCATCATCTACACCGACATCGACCGTGACGGCGTTTTGACCGGCATCAACTGGAGTTCGACCATCGATCTGGCCGACGCCGTATCTATCCCGGTCATCGCATCAGGCGGCCTCGCATCTGTCGCGGACATCGTGCGCATGACCATGCCGGATGCCCGCAAGCTGGAAGGCGCGATTTCCGGCCGGGCCCTTTACGACGGGCGCATAGACCCCGAGGAAGCGCTCACTATATTGCGTGAAGCACGCAACCGGAGCGGAGTGCAATGAAACTCTCGGTCATCCTCGCACCCTATGACAGCGGCCACTACCAGTCAGGCTTCGGACAGGGACCGGAGGCACTTGTTGCCGGAGGGCTGGTCGATGCCCTGACCCTGGCGGGACACGATGTGACGGTGGAGGACATCGGGCAGGTCGGCGACGCGCAGGAACGCGAGATCGCCACCGGCTTTGCCGTATGCAGGGCGGTCGGCAACAAGGTCGGCCACGCCATCGACAATGACCGCTTTCCGATCGTGCTGGCCGGCAACTGCCTGACGGCGGCGGGCGCCGTTGCCGGCGAGGTTGCAGACTCAATCATCTGGTTCGACCAGCACGGCGACATCAACACGCCCGAGACGTCGTCCTTCGGCTTTCTCGACGGGATGGCGCTGTCGACCGTACTCGGCCTGTGCTGGCGGCCGATCTCAAAGACAATCCGCGGGTTTCGCCCGATCGATCCCGCGCGCTGCCTTCTGGTCGATGCCCGCGACCTCGATCCCGACGAGCGCAAACTGCTGGACACCTTGCCGGTGATGCGCGCCGAATGCGCCAACGCCACCGAAAAGGCCGGCAAGCTCAATGCAAGCGGGGCCAAGCGCACCCACCTGCATCTCGACCTCGATGTGCACAACCCGGATTTCCTGCAGGTCAATCGCTATGCGACCCCCGGCGGGCCGAGCCCGGATCAACTGCGTGAGGCCGTTTGCAGCATAGGTCGCTCGGTTCCGATAACGGGCGTCACGGTTTCGGCCTACGATCCGGCGTTCGATCCGCAAGGCGAGGTTCCGCCGGTTACCGGCCACCTGCTGGTCGATCTGGTTGCGGCCCTGGAGCGCATCTGATGCTGAAGGCCAGAGTCATTCCCTGCCTGGACGTAAAAGACGGCCGCGTCGTCAAGGGCGTCAATTTTGTCGATCTGGTCGATGCCGGCGATCCGGTCGAGGCGGCCAAGGCCTATGACGCAGCCGGTGCCGACGAATTGTGCTTTCTCGACATTACGGCATCATCGGAGAACCGGGAAACCATCTTCGATGTGATCGCGCGCACTGCCGAGCAGTGTTTCATGCCGTTGACCGTGGGCGGCGGCGTGCGCCAGGTCGCCGACATCCGCAAGCTGTTGCTTGCAGGCGCAGACAAGGTTTCGATCAATACTGCGGCGGTAAAGAACCCGAGCTTTGTTGCGGAAGCCGCCGACAAGTTCGGCAACCAGTGCATCGTCGTCGCCATCGACGCCAAGAAGGTGAGCGGTGCGGGAGAAGCCGACCGCTGGGAGATATTCACCCATGGCGGCCGCGAGAAAACCGGCATCGACGCCGTCGAGTTCGCCGAAAAGGTCGTTGACCTTGGCGCGGGCGAAATCCTGCTCACCTCGATGGATCGCGACGGCACCAAGATCGGCTATGACATCGCGCTGACGCGCGCCGTGGCGGACGCCGTGCGCGCGCCGGTGATCGCTTCCGGCGGTGTCGGCAACCTCGACCACATGGTGGCCGGCATCCGCGACGGACACGCGACGGCGGTGCTGGCCGCGTCGATTTTCCATTTCGGCACCTACTCGGTGCGGGAAGCGAAGGAACATATGGCCGCTGCTGGCTTGCCGATGCGACTCGACTCCGAAGCCAAACAATCCTAGACGGCGCAAATGGCCAGTTTTTCGCTATTAGATTTGGAAACGACAATCCGTGAACGCGCCCGCTCCGGGGACCCGGAGTCCTGGACGGCGAAGCTGTTTGCCAAGGGCATGGACAAGGCCGCGCAAAAGCTTGGCGAAGAAGCGGTTGAGACGGTGATTGCCGCAGTGAAGGGCGATACCAAAGCCGTGATTTCGGAAAGCGCCGATCTCCTCTATCATTGGCTCGTGGTGTTGGCGATCGCGGGCATTTCGCTTGATGACGTGCTGGCGGAGCTGGAGCGGCGCACCGGCCGCTCGGGCATTGCCGAGAAGGCTTCACGACCGCAGTCGGGCTGACTGCGACGAAGGGCAGGAGACGCGATGGACCAGCTTGCGCCGACCGCGAAATACTCGCCCTATCTGTTTTTCTCTGCCCAGGAATGGGCCAAATTCCGCGCCGATACGCCACTGACGCTGTCCGGCGAGGAAATCGACCGCCTCCGCTCCCTCAACGACCCGTTTGACCTGGACGAAGTGCGGCGCATCTATTTGTCGCTGTCGCGGCTTTTGTCGGCGCATGTCGAGGCCAGCCAGTTGCTGTTTGCCCAGCGGCGCGCCTTCTTCAACGTGCAGACGGCGACCAAGACGCCGTTCATCATCGGCATTGCCGGCTCTGTTGCCGTGGGAAAGTCCACGACGGCGCGCGTGCTGAAGGAGCTTTTGGCGCGCTGGCCGTCTAGCCCAAAGGTCGATCTCATCACCACCGACGGCTTCCTGCTGCCGAACGAGATCCTGCGCCGCGAGAACCTGATGGAACGCAAGGGTTTTCCGGAAAGCTATGACGTCGGCGCGCTGCTGCGGTTCCTGTCGGCGATCAAGTCCGGCCAGAAGGATGTGCAGGCACCGGTCTATTCGCACCTGACGTATGACGTCATTCCAGACCAGTTCATCACCATCGACCGGCCGGATATCCTGATCTTCGAGGGCATCAATGTGCTTCAGCCCGGCAAGCTGCCGAGCGACGGCAAGATCGTGCCGTTCCTGTCGGACTTCTTCGATTTCTCGATCTACATCGATGCGGACGAGGAGCGTATCCACGACTGGTACATCGCCCGCTTCATGCGCCTGCGCGAGACGGCGTTCCGCAATCCGGACTCATTCTTCCACCGTTATTCGAAACTGTCGGAAAGTGCTGCCCGCGCCATCGGCGAAGGCTTGTGGAGCAACATCAACCTGAAGAACCTGCGCGAAAACATCCTGCCGACGCGCGCCCGCGCCGACCTCATATTGCGCAAGGGCGCCGACCATCTGGTCGAGGAAGTGGCGCTGAGAAAGCTTTAGGGTTTCGTCACCCGGCGCAGGGTCAGGCTGATGCGGCCGGTGTTCTTGAGCAGGATCGAGGTGTCGGGATAGATGCGGTCGACGCCGTGATAGGCCAGCCGCCCCTCACCGCCCAGAACAAGCACATCGCCGCTTTGCAGGCGCAGCGACACCGTCTTTGCGCTGCGTTGCGGCGGTCCGACCCGAAACAGGCAGTCATCGCCGAGCGAAACAGAAACGACAGACGCCAAAAGATCGGCTTCGTCGCGATCCTGATGCAGGCCCATGCGGGCGCTGGCCGAATAGAAATTGACCAGGCAGGCTTCCGGCATGTGCGGATAGCCGGCGACCTCTTGCCAGATGGCGATCAGCGCTGCCGGGATCGGTGGCCACGGCTGGCCTGTCACCGGATGGGTCGGCTGGTAGCGATAGCCGCGCTCCTTGTCCGTCACCCAGCCGAGCGATCCGCAATTGGTCATGCGCACGCTCATTTCCTTGCCGGTCCTGGGCATTGCCGGAACGTAGAGCGGTGCTGCCTCGACCACCTTCCTGATGTCCTCGACCAGCGCGGCTTGCGCTTGCGGCGACAAGAGGCCGGGCAAGTGACGCACGCCGTCGGGCAAGTTGGCCATCACGCTTCTCCTTTTGCCCAGTTTGCCTCGATAAATAGAAAACGGCGACCCGAAAGCCGCCGTTCGAACAAGAGGTAGCCGGTTTTATCAGGCCTGTGCGATGTCCGGGATGCGCAGCACCTGGCCGGGATAGATCTTGTCGGGATGCTTGAGCATCGGCTTGTTGGCTTCGAAGATCACCGTGTACTTGGAAGCCTTGCCCTTGCCGTACTGGGCTTCGGCGATCTTCGACAGGTTGTCGCCTTTCTTCACGGTGTAGAACACCGGTTCCTTGGCCGGTGTCGAAGCCTTGACCAGTTCGGTCATGTCGACATTGCCGTCGAGCTTGAGGCCGGAGTCGGGTGCGACGACCTTCAGTTCGTCGGCCTGCACTTTCGATACACCAAGCGTGTTGCCGACGGCGATCACCGCCTTTTCGAAGATCGACTGGTCCTTGACCACGCCCTTGAGCACTGCGGTATCGCCGCGCACTTCGATGTCGACCTTGTCGGTGCCGAGCTTGTGTGATTCGAGCTCCTTCTTGAGCGCGTCGGCGTTGGGGGTTTCATCGTCGCCAAAGCCGAGCTTTGCGCCGACATTTTTCACGAAGTCGAAAATGCCCATAGTGGCCTCCATTGCTGCACCGCTCCGTTTTGGCAGGTGCAACCGCAAATGGGAAGATGCCAATTTGGCGTCAGTCGTTCTCTACTTTGCCGCGCAATTTCTTGACCGTGGAGCGGCCGGCCTTCGACTTCAGCCGCCTTTCCACCGAACCCTTGGTGGGTTTCGTCTTCCTGCGCGGCGGCGGCGGCGGTTCGGCGGCCTTTGCGACCAGTTCGGTCAGGCGCGCGCGGGCATCGGCGCGGTTCTGCTCCTGGGTACGGAAGCGTCCGGCCTCGATGACGATGACGCCGTCCTTGGTGGCGCGCTGGCCGGCGAGCTTGATGGTGCGCGCCCTGACGCGCTCGGACAGGCCGGGCGCATTGGCGGCGTCGAAGCGCAACTGTACCGCCGTCGCGACCTTGTTGACGTTTTGCCCGCCAGGCCCCGAGGAACGGATGAACGTCTCGCTCAGGTCGTCGGCATATATGACCGCCTCGGGGGCGATTTCGATGTTGTCGTCGGCACTCATGGCGCAGTCATGATGCCTTGGCGGTCAAAAGAAAAGGCCCGATCGAAACCGGGCCCTTCTCGCATTCATTGGCAATGCGTTCCGGAATCTATTCGGCAGCCTGCTGCAAATGCGGTGCTGCGCTGAGCACAAGCGCATCGACATGGCTCTCGAACTTGCCGAAATTGTCGATGAACATGCCGACCAGCTTGGCCGCCTGGCGGTCGTAGGCCGCCTTGTCCGCCCAGGTGGCGCGTGGATCGAGGATGGATCCGTCGATGCCGGGCAGGGCAACCGGCACTTCGAAGCCGAAAGTGGCATCGGTGCGGAATTCGGCCTGCTTGAGTGAGCCGTCCAGTGCCGCTGCGAGCAGAGCCCGCGTCGCCTTGATCGGCATGCGCTTGCCGGTGCCATAGGCGCCGCCGGTCCAGCCGGTGTTGACCAGCCAGCAATCGACATTGTGGCGCGCGATCAGTTCGCGCAGCAAATTGCCGTATTCGGAAGGATGACGCGGCATGAATGGCGCGCCGAAGCAGGTGGAGAAGGTCGCCTCCGGCTCGGTCACGCCCTTTTCCGTGCCGGCGACCTTGGCGGTGTAGCCGGACAGGAAGTGATACATCGCCTGCGCCGGGGTCAGCCGGGCAATCGGCGGCATCACGCCGAAGGCATCGGCGGTCAGCATGATGATGTTCTTCGGATGGCTGGCCTGCCCCGTTGCGCTGGCATTGGGAATGAAGTTGAGCGGATAGGCGCAGCGCGTGTTCTCTGTCAGCCGCCCATCGTCGAAGTCGGGAACGCGCTGCTCGTCGAGGATGACGTTTTCGAGCACGGTGCCGAAACGCTGCGTGGTGGCGAAAATCTCGGGCTCGGCTTCGGCCGAAAGCCGGATCGTCTTGGCGTAGCAGCCACCCTCGAAGTTGAAGACGCCCTGCGGTCCCCAGCCATGCTCGTCGTCGCCGATCAACGTGCGTGACGGATCGGCCGACAGCGTCGTCTTGCCGGTGCCGGAAAGGCCGAAGAACACGGCGGCATCGCCATTGGGACCTTCATTGGCCGAACAATGCATGGGCATGACGCCTTGCTGCGGCAACAGGTAATTGAGCGCGGAAAACACCGATTTCTTCATCTCGCCAGCATAGGAGGTGCCGCCGATCAGCACGATCATGCGGGTGAGGTCGAGCGCGATGACCGTTTCGGTGCGTGTGCCGTGGCGTGCCGGATCGGCGCGGAACGACGGCAGGTCGATGATCGTCATCTTCGCGGTAAATTGGCCAAGGCTTTCCGCCTCTGGCCGGATCAACAGATTGCGGATGAACAGCGAGTGCCAGGCAAGCTCGGTAACGACGCGGGTCGGCAGGTTGAGGTCCTTGTCGGCACCGCCGACGAGATCCTGCACATAAAGATCCTTGTCGGCTGCATGGGCGAGGAAATCGGCCAAAAGCGTATCGAATTGCGCCGGCGAAATCGCCTTGTTGTTGTCCCACCAGACATGCGGCTCGGTGTTTTCGTCACGCACGACGAACTTGTCCTTTGCCGAACGGCCAGTGTGCTGTCCGGTCTCGGCGACGAGCGCGCCGTGGGCGCTGAGGCGCGCCTCGCCCCGACGGATTGCCTCTTCGTAAAGTGCCGATGCACCGAAATTGTAACGGACCGTACCGGATGTCTTGAGTCCTACCGCATCGATGCCGAATGCAGGATTACGTTTGCCGAGTTCCGACATGAAGGTCCTTTCAATATGCTACGGATTTCATATGCGTGGAGCCGCCTGTGCCGAGGCTTGCTCTGGTCAGAACCAGAAAAACCAAACGATATCAAATCATTAATCGATTTAAAAAATTTGAAAGTTGTTTAAATCGTTTAGATATGCAAAAAGCCGGAGAGTTTTCCAAAGGATCGGGTTAGGCTCGGCGTCCTACCCATGATTTGCGTATTGCATGGCGTCCAAGTTGCAGTTGCAGCGGCGTGCCACATTTTGTACCTAATTTGTCCTGCAAAAGCGCCCTTCTTCACGACGAAGGGACATTCGCCCATGAGGGAGCCGCTCGAAATGGCAACAATCGCGCTTGTCGACGACGACCGCAACATCCTGACCTCGGTCTCGATCGCCCTGGAATCGGAGGGGTATCGGGTCGAGACCTACACGGACGGCGCGTCGGCGTTGGAAGGTCTTGCCGCACGGCCGCCGAGCCTTGCCATTCTCGACATCAAGATGCCGCGCATGGATGGCATGGAACTGCTTCGCCGCATGCGCCAGAAGTCCGATCTGCCGGTGATCTTCCTGACCTCCAAGGATGACGAGATCGACGAATTGTTCGGCCTCAAGATGGGCGCCGACGACTTCATCAGGAAGCCGTTCTCCCAGCGCCTGCTGGTCGAGCGCGTGAAGGCGGTTCTGAGGCGGGCCGGCGCCCGCGAGACGGCGGCCAAGACGCCGACGCAGCAGAGCCGGTCGCTGGAGCGTGGCCAACTGGTCATGGACCAGGAGCGCCACACCTGCACCTGGAAAGGCGAGCCGGTGACGCTCACCGTTACCGAGTTCCTCATCCTGCATTCGCTGGCCCAGCGCCCTGGCGTGGTGAAAAGCCGTGATGCCTTGATGGATTCGGCCTATGATGAGCAGGTGTATGTCGATGACCGCACCATCGACAGCCACATCAAGCGACTTCGCAAGAAGTTCAAGGTCGTCGATGATGACTTCGAAATGATTGAAACACTGTATGGTGTCGGCTACCGGTTCAAAGAGGCCTAGGTCCTGAACCTTGGGCCGTCCCTGAACGCAGCGGGGGCTGCTGACTGATCGACATGGAAGCAGAAGTGAACAAGCCGGCGAGCGCCGCAAGACGCCCCACGCGTCGGGCGCCTTCCGCCTTGTCGAAACTGACGGTGCCGATGCGCCGCTTCCTCGGCCATCATATTTTCTCCAGCCTGACGCGCCGCATTCTCTTCCTCAACCTTGCCGGCCTTGCCGTCCTGGTCGTCGGCATCCTCTACCTCAACACCTTTCGCGACGGGCTGATCGACGCGCGTGTCGAGAGCCTGATGACACAAGGCGAGATTATTGCCGGCGCCATTGCAGCTTCAGCCACCGTCGAAACGGATTCGATCAGCATCGATCCTGAAAAACTGCTGGAACTGCAGGCCGGCGAAAGCATAGCGCCCGGCTCCGACCCGCTCGACAATCTCGATTTCCCGATCAATCCGGAGCGCGTGGCGCCAGTTCTGCGGCGACTGATATCACCGACCCGCACGCGCGCCCGCATCTATGACCGCGACGCAAATTTGCTGCTCGATTCGCGCCATCTCTATTCGCGAGGCCAGATCCTGCGTTACGACCTGCCTTCCGTCGAAGAGGAGGAGCCCGACTTTCTCGAGCGCGTGCAGAAGTTCGTCTTCGATATCTTCCGCAACAAGGCCCTGCCCGTCTATCACGAACAGCCCGGCGGCAACGGCACCGCGTTCCCGGAGGTCATGAAGGGGCTGACAGGCAGTCCTTCCACGCTGGTGCGCATTTCGGAAAAGGGCGAGCAGATCGTTTCGGTTGCTGTTCCGATCCAGCGTTTCCGCGCCGTGCTCGGTGTGCTGATGCTGTCCACCGAAGGCGGCGACATCGACAAGATCGTTGCCGCCGAACGCAAGGCGATCCTGCGGGTCTTTGGCATCGCGGCGCTCGTCACCGCACTGTTGTCGTTGCTTTTGGCCTCGACCATTGCCAATCCGTTGCGTCGGCTGTCGGCGGCCGCGGTCAGGGTGCGGCGCGGCGTCAAGAACCGCGAGGAAATCCCGGATTTTTCCGACAGGCAGGACGAAATCGGCAACCTTTCGATCGCGGTGCGCGACATGACCAACGCGCTCTATGCCCGCATCGAGGCGATCGAGAGTTTTGCCGCCGATGTCAGCCACGAACTGAAGAACCCGCTCACCTCGCTGCGCAGTGCCGTGGAGACCTTGCCGCTGGCCAAGAACGAAACGTCGCGCGCCAGGCTGATGGAAGTGATCCAGCACGATGTGCGCCGGCTCGACCGCCTGATCACCGATATTTCCGATGCCTCGCGCCTCGATGCGGAACTGGCGCGCGAAGATGCCTCGAAGGTGGACCTGAAGAAATTCGTGACGGACCTCGTCGCCATTTCGCGCGAGGCTTCACGTCACAAGAAGCCGGTTGAAATCGAGCTGAAGATCGCCAAGCTCCCGCAAGGGGCGAAGGGATTTTATGTCGTCGGCCACGATCTGAGGCTCGGACAGGTGATCACCAATTTGATCGAGAACGCCCGGTCGTTCGTGCCCGATGAACACGGAAACATCACCATTTCGCTCGAGCGCGCCGGCAAGTTCAACATCATTACCATCGATGACAATGGTCCCGGCATCAGGGCCGAGACCATCGAGCGCATCTTCGAGCGCTTCTACACGGATAGACCCGCAGGCGAAGCGTTCGGACAAAACTCCGGCCTCGGCCTTTCGATCAGCCGCCAGATCGTGGAGGCGCATGGCGGCACGCTGACAGCCGAGAACATTTCCGGCACCAAGCCCGGCGACATCAAGGGCGCACGCTTCGTCATTGCCTTGCCGGCCGACGAGTGACAGCCGTGCCATCCAGACAGGGGGACTTTGCGCAAGGTGGTCGGCCGCGCAATCTGCACGCCACGGCCGTGGTGCTTGGCGAGCGTGGCATCGTGATTGTTGGACCGTCAGGTGCAGGCAAGACCACGCTGGCGCTCGCCTTGCTGGATCATTTCATAGGCTTGGGAGGATTTGCCCGGCTCATCGCCGACGACCAGCTGTTCGTGTCCGTCGCCGGGGGGCGCGTTGTTTGCAACGCGCCGCCTCCCATAGCGGGTCTTGCCGAAGTCCATGGCATCGGGCCGCAGCCTGTGGCCTACGAGCGATCAGCGGTGATCGACCTCTGCCTGGAGTTGGTGGAGGGCAAGCCGGAACGCTTTCAGGACGAGGCCAGCCTGACCATCGATGGCATCTCGATTCCGAAAATCAGGGTCCCGGCTCGAAACGTGCCCGGTGCCTTGCAAGTCGTACTAAGTATGGTTCTTCGCGGCGGGGCATGAAACGCTGCCGGTGAAACGAATTTGAGCAGGAGCATGGCCGGAATTGCCTGATTTCATGCTGCAATGCGTCAAAATGGCCCGCCGTGACGCACTTTTGGGCTTGTCAACGTGCCCGGGGTCGACAAGATAGCGCTCCCGCCGCCCGCTAGGCTGGCGAACATAAAGAGCGCTTGTGAAGAGGCCATGACGGGAGCCACCAGATTATGATCGGACTCGTGCTTGTTACGCACGGTCAATTGGCGACCGAGTTCCGCCTCGCGGTGGAGCATGTTGTTGGGCCGCAGGAACTCTTCGAGACGGTCGCAATCGGCGCTGACGACGACATGGAGCAGCGCCGCCGCGATATCGTCGATGCCGTGGGGCGTGTCGATACGGGCTCCGGCGTCATCTTGTTGACCGACATGTTTGGCGGAACGCCGTCCAATCTGGCGATCTCGGTCATGGAAGCCGGCCGCACGGAAGTGATTGCCGGCATGAACCTGCCGATGCTGATCAAGCTGTCGAGCGTGCGCAAATCCGACAACATGGCTTTGGCACTTGAAGAAGCGCAGGCGGCCGGACGCAAATACATCAACGTCGCCAGTCAGCTTTTGGCCAGCAAATGACAGTGGATGCCGACGCCAGCCTCATACAGGTTTTCCGCGACATGCGGATCATCAACCAGCGTGGCCTGCACGCGCGGGCCTCGGCAAAGTTTGTCCAGGTCGCCAGCGGCTTCGATGCCATGATCGATGTCGAGAAGGATGGCGTCAAGGTTGGTGGAACGTCGATCATGGGGCTGATGATGCTGGCCGCCAGCCCGGGCTGTTCGATCCGGGTAATGGCCCAAGGTCCAGAGGCTGCGGCAGCCATGGATGCGCTTGAGCAACTTGTCGCCAGCCGCTTCGGCGAAGAGATCTGATCCCTCTGTTTCTTTGAGCATGATCTTTTCCGAAAACCGGAATCCACTTTTCGGGATCGTGCTTTGGAACATGCACGAATAAAGATTTCTTTATATCCCGTTGTCGTTTGGGCCGCGATCTGGTAGTCAGACGGCCAATTCGCGCTTGCCGGCTATGCTGCGACACAGGCGCCTTAAACAACAATTCTCTGGAGCACTGCCATGACAGGTAGCAAGGATTACGTGGTCGCCGACATTTCGCTGGCCGACTGGGGCCGCAAGGAAATCGAGATAGCCGAGACCGAAATGCCCGGCCTGATGGCCTGCCGCGAGGAGTTCGGCGACAAGAAGCCGCTGAAGGGCGCGCGCATCACCGGCTCGCTCCACATGACGATCCAGACAGCGGTGCTGATCGAGACGCTGAAGGCGCTCGGAGCGGATATCCGCTGGGCTTCGTGCAACATCTTCTCGACGCAGGATCATGCCGCGGCCGCCATTGCCGAAGCAGGCGTTCCCGTCTTCGCCATCAAGGGCGAAACGCTTGAAGACTACTGGACCTACACCGACCGGATCTTCCAGTGGTCCGACGGCGGGCTCTCCAACATGATCCTCGACGACGGCGGCGACGCCACCATGTACATTCTCATCGGCGCCCGCGCCGAGGCCGGCGAGGACGTTCTGTCCAACCCCGGCAGCGAGGAAGAGGAAATCCTGTTTGCCCAGATCAAGAAGCGCATGGCGGCAACGCCGGGCTTCTTCACCAAGCAGCGCGAAGCCATCCGCGGCGTGACCGAGGAAACCACCACCGGCGTCAACCGCCTCTATCAATTGCAGAAGAAAGGCTTGTTGCCGTTCCCGGCAATCAACGTCAACGATTCCGTCACCAAGTCGAAGTTCGACAACAAGTACGGCTGCAAGGAATCGCTCGTGGACGGCATACGCCGCGGCACCGACGTCATGATGGCCGGCAAGGTGGCCGTGGTCTGTGGCTACGGCGACGTCGGCAAGGGCTCGGCCGCTTCCCTCAAGGGTGCTGGCGCGCGCGTCAAGGTGACCGAGGTCGATCCGATCTGCGCCCTTCAGGCCGCCATGGACGGCTTCGAGGTCGTCACGCTCGAGGACGCGGCACCTGGTGCCGACATCGTCATCACCACCACCGGCAACAAGGACGTCATCACGCTCGACCACATGCGCGCGATGAAGGACATGGTCATTGTCGGCAACATTGGCCACTTCGACAACGAGATCCAGGTTTCGGCCCTGCGCAACCTGAAATGGACCAACGTCAAGCCGCAGGTCGACATGATCTCGTTCCCTGACGGCAAGCGCATGATCCTGCTTTCGGAAGGCCGCCTGCTGAACCTCGGCAACGCGACCGGCCACCCGAGCTTCGTCATGTCGGCCTCGTTCACCAACCAGGTCCTTGCCCAGATCGAGCTGTTTTCCAAGCCCGGCACCTACCAGAACCAGGTCTATGTGCTGCCCAAGCATCTCGACGAGAAGGTTGCGAAACTGCACCTCGACAAGCTCGGCGCCAAGCTGACCGAGCTTTCCAACGAACAGGCCGCCTATATCGGCGTCACGCCGAAGGGTCCGTTCAAGTCGGAACACTACCGCTATTAACCATAGCAAGAATTAGCACAACATGTAGCGCTGGGCGATTGACAAATCGCCCGGCGTTATTTTTGCGCGCCACGCGGCTTCACGGCGATTCGGCGAGACGGTATTGTGAGGTGATTCGCGATGCGTTGATGCCGGGCACGGGGCGGGGCTCGCTGCACGGCGGTCTTGCATTCAGGCGGCGGAGAGGACCAAGACATGCCGGGGGAAGACCCGCGAAACGCGGGAGAGGCCGTTTCCGGCGGCCGAAACGATTCGAGCAACCGGCGCTTTCCCTTGAGCGGCAAGCGTGGCTGGCGTCAATTCGTCGCCAGGCTGGTGGGCTCGACCGCGATTTTACCCGTCACGACTCTCGCAACGCACGCACAGGAAGTTTCCAAGGAAGCCATCAGCTCGATCGGCACCGTGGAAGTCATTCAGCTCGCCGTATCCGTCGGCGTGATGGGCGCGGCCCTGATTTCCGCCATCGTCCTTATTCGTGAGCGCCAGCGCACGGCGGCGGAAAACGCGCAACTGCGCACCCGTGTAGCCGACGTCAATGCCTCCCTGCAGCGCTCGGAAGCGCTTCTCAACCTGCGCGACCAGCGCATCGTCGTATGGGCATCGGAAAACAAGAAGCCGGAGATCATCGGCTCGCTGCCGCTCGACACCGGCGCGCCTGACGATCGGTCCGCCTTCCTGGCTTTCGGACGCTGGCTGATGCCCCGCTCTGCGGCCGCACTTGAGCACGCGCTTGCGACCCTGCGCGAGAAGGGCACCGGCTTTGAACTGGTGGCGGAAACCCAGACCGGCTCCCCGATCGAAATCAATGGCCGCAAAAGCGCTGCCCATGCGCTGGTCCGTTTCGTTTCGCTGTCGGAGACGCAGCGCAGCCAGGCCCGGCTGAAGCTGGAGAACCAAAGGCTGGCGACGGAGCACGAAACGCTGCTCGGCCTGTGCAATGCGCTCAACATGCCGTTGTGGCTGCGTTCGGCCGACGGCCGGCTGAAATGGGTCAATCGCGCCTATGCCGAAGCTGTCGAGGTGGCCACTCCCGACGAGGCCATTCGCAAGGAAAAGGAATTCCTCGGCAGCCAGTCGCTCGACGCCATTGCCGACCAGCACAAGGCGCATGCGGTCTTTGAGCAGACACTTTCCACGGTCATCGAAGGCGACCGGCGCAAGTTTACCGTGACCGACTTTTCAGGCTCCGAGGGCTCCGCCGGCCTTGCCTGCGATGTCAGCGCGATTGAAACGGTACGCGAGGAATATGAACGCACGGTGCGCAGCCACGCCGATACGCTCGACCAGCTGAACACCGCCGTTGCCATCTTCGATACGGACCAGAAGTTGCGCTTCTTCAACCAGGCGTTCCAGAAGCTCTGGAGCCTCGACAATGCCTTCCTGCACAGCGGGCCCGACCACGCCATGCTGCTGGACAGACTGCGCAGCGAAGGCAAGCTCGCCGAGCAGCCGGAATGGCGCCGGTGGAAGGATACGCTGCTCTCGGCCTACCGCTCCGTCGAGCCGCAGGAACACTGGTGGCACCTGCCTGACGGCAAGACCATTCGCGTCGTTGCCAATCCGCAGCCGAAGGGCGGCGTCACCTGGGTGTTCGAGAACCTGACCGAAAAGATCGACCTTGAGAGCCGCTACCAGACGGCGGTGCGGGTGCAGGGCGAAACGCTCGACAATCTGGCCGAAGGCGTGGCGGTGTTCGGGCCGGATGGCAGGCTGCGCCTGTCCAATCCGGCCTTCGCGTCGCTGTGGGGTCTCGATGTCGATACGGTCGTTCCGAACAGCCACGTCTCGGTGATACGCGACCTGTGCGACCGGCGCGCCAAGGACAGTCCGTGGGGTGGCTTTGTGGCCGCCATAACCGGCTTTGACGACGAGCGCCGCGACCGGCACGGCCAGATCGAGCTCAATTCGGGCAGCGTGCTGCGCTATGCGGTGATCCACCTGCCGAACGGTCAGGTGATGACCACGTTCGTCGATGTCACCGACAGTGTAAACGTCGAACGCGCCTTGAAGGAGAAGAACGAAGCGTTGCTGAAATCCGACCAGCTCAAGAACGAGTTCGTCCAGCACGTATCGTATGAATTGCGCTCGCCGCTCACCAACATCATCGGCTTCACGGAACTGCTTTCGCTGCCCGCCACGGGTCCGCTTTCGACCAGGCAGCGCGAATATGTCGAACATATCGGCTCGTCGTCGTCCGTGCTGCTCACCATCGTCAACGACATCCTCGATCTGGCGACCGTCGATGCCGGCATCATGCAGCTCGAGATTTCCGAAGTGCAGGTCGACCGCGCCATTTCGTCCGCTGCGGAGCTGGTCACCGAGCGCCTGCAGGAACATGCGATCAGGCTTGAGATCAACGCCGCTGCCGCACCCGCGAGCTTCCATGGCGACGAGGTGCGCGTCCGCCAGATCCTCTACAATCTCCTGATCAATGCGGCGAACTACGCGCCGGCGTCCAGCACCGTCACCTTGACCTGCCGCCAGACGGCGGGCGGCATCGAGTTTTCCGTCCATGACGACGGGCCGGGGATGCCGCCTGATGTGCTCGATCTGGTGTTCCATCGCTTTGAATCGCGCGTCAATGGCGGACGCCGCCGTGGTGCTGGCCTTGGCCTCTCGATCGTCAAGAGCTTCGTCGAGTTGCATGGCGGCAGCGTTCGTATCGAAACGGGCAAGGGGAAGGGCACCACCGTGGTCTGCGTCTTCCCGGACCAGCCGTCAGGTGTCCGTGAAGCGGCCGAGTAGCTCGCCGCATGCCGGATTTTCCCATCGAGATATTTCTTGCAGACACTGCCGCAACCGAACGGCTGGGCGAAGATCTCGCCATGGCGTTGCGCCCCGGCGATATACTTGCGCTGCAGGGCGAGCTCGGCGCCGGCAAATCGACATTGGCGAGGGCCTTGATCCGGGCCTTGGCCGATGATGCGCAACTGGACGTGCCAAGCCCCACTTTCACGCTGGTGCAAAGTTACGAGGCGCGTTTTCCCGTCCATCATTTCGACCTCTACCGGCTTTCCTCAGAGGTGGAACTCGACGAGCTGGGTTTCGAAGATGTGCTTGCCGAAGGCGCTGCGCTGGTCGAATGGCCCGAGCGGGCGGGCAACCGCCTGCCGCCGGATGCCGTATGGATCGAACTTGAGCACCTAAATGACGGTCGAAATATCCGCCTGTCTGGACAGGGCGCTGCGCTTGAGCGCATCAGCCGGTCTTTGGCCATGCGTGACTTTCTCGAACGCTCAGGCTGGGGTGATGCCGAAAGGCGACACTTCGTCGGCGATGCATCCGCCCGCTCCTACGAAATCGTCACGCGGGACGGATCGCCCCCGAGTGTCCTGATGAATTCGCCCCGTCTTGTGATGGGGCCGCCGGTTAGGGATGGAAAGCCCTATGCCGAGATCGCCCATACGGCGCAATCGGTGGTCGCCTTCGTTGCCGTCGATCGCGCCTTGCACACGGCAGGGGTGACCGTTCCCGAAATCTATGCGCAGGATCTCGATCAGGGCTTTCTGTTGCTGGAGCATCTCGGATCTGGGAGCTTTCTCGACGGCGAAGGCAGGCCGATAGCCGGGCGTTATGCGGCGGCGGGCGAGCTTCTGGCGATGATGCATGGCCGCTTGTGGCCGCAACGGCTGGAGGCAGCGCCGGGCGTCGTCCATGACGTGCCCCCATTCGACCGCGATGCCATGCTGATCGAGGCCGACCTGTTGGTTGACTGGTATGTTCCCGCCGTTACCGGCGCGCCGGCTGGTGATGCCTTGCGCGCGGGCTATCATGAACAATGGAATGCCGCGCTCGACCGGCTGGCCGGGCGGGAATACAGCCTGATGCTGCGCGACTTCCATTCCCCCAACATCATCTGGCGCGGTAACCGCACCGGCCATGACCGGTTGGGCATCGTCGATTTCCAGGATGCACTGATCGGCCCTTCCGCTTACGACGTTGCCTCGTTGGCGATGGACGCGCGCGTCACCGTTTCGCCGGAAATCGAACGGGCGACGCTCACGGCTTACATTGCCGCGCGAAATGCCGCCGGTCCGTTTGACGAAGAGGCGTTTCGAGAGTCCTATGCATTGATGGCCGCACAGCGGAACTCCAAGATTCTCGGCATTTTCGTGCGGCTGGATCGCAGGGACGGCAAGCCAGCCTATCTGAAGCACCTTCCCCGTATCCGCGACTACCTACGCAGGGCGCTGGCCCATCCAGCCTTGGCGGACATGCGCGCCTTCTATGAAAAGCACGGACTGCTTGAGGAACGCGACCTGTGACTTCAGCCCCGAAAACAGCGATGGTGCTGGCCGCAGGTCTTGGCAAGCGCATGCGGCCGATCACCAACACGATGCCGAAGCCTTTGGTGAAGATCGCCGGAAAAGCGCTGCTCGATTGGGGCCTGGACAGCCTCGCCGCTGCCGGTGTCGAGAAGGCGGTGGTCAATGTCCACTATCTGCCGCAACAGATTGTCGATCACGTGGCCCGCCGCAAGATGCCGGCAATTGTCATTTCGGACGAAAGCGAGACACTGCTCGACTCCGCCGGCGGCATTGTAAGGGCGCTGCCGGACCTCGGGCCGGACCCTTTCTACATCGTTAATGCCGATACGTTCTGGATCGACAGCGGTGTCTCCAATCTGGCCCGCCTTGCCCTTGCCTGGGACGAGGCGAAGATGGATATTCTGCTCATGCTTGCAGACCTTGCCTCATCGACCGGCCACAGTGGCGGCACCGATTTCCTGATTGGACCCGAGGGCAGTCTTCAGCGTTCGAAGGGCGACCCTGCCGGTCTGATCTACGCAGGGGCGGCCATCGTCCATCCGCGCATTTTCCAAGGCGCGGCCGATAACCCCCACTCGCTCAATCTGTATTTCGACCGCGCCATTGCGGCGGGCCGCCTGCACGGCATGACGATGCAGGGTCACTGGATCACGGTCGGAACGCCCGATGCGATTCCGCTCGCCGAGGCGGCAGTCGAACGCGCGCTGGCCGGGGTGCCATGAGCGGCGCCTGCCGCGTTTTCTCCATTCCTCCCGGCGCGCCCTTTCTGCCAACATTGGCCGAGGCGCTGCTTTCGGGGTCGCTTGTGCCGGGTTTCCGTTTTGGCGGAGATCCTTTGGCGCTGGCCGATGCCACCATCTACGTGCCGACGAGGCGTGCGGCGCGTGCGCTGCGGGGAGTGCTTGCGGACATGATCGGTGGCGGGTCGGCGATCTTGCCGACCATCTTGCCGCTTGGCGAAGTGGACGAGGAAGACGGGGTTTTCGAGCTCGACTCTTCCGGTGGTGCGGCAGCCATCGATCTATCACCGCCGATTGGATCGACCGAGCGGCTGCTTTTGCTCGGAACGCTGGTGCGGGCGTGGAAGCGGCGACTACCGGCGGAAGTAGCGCAGCGCTTCAATGAAGAAATCTTCGTGCCCGCTTCCGCCGCCGACGCGATCTGGCTGGCGCGCGATCTGGCACGGTTGATGGACGAGGTCGAGACCGAAGGTTCGGACTGGGCAAAGCTTGCCGGACTGGTCACCGGCAACCTTGCCGGCTGGTGGCAGGTTACGCTGGATTTCCTCGGTATCGCGACAGAGCATTGGCCGCTCGTTCTGGCCGAAAGGGACAGGTCCAATCCCGCCGCGCATCGCAGCACGCTGATCCGCATGGAAGCCGCGAGGCTGAAGCGCAATCCACCGAAGGGCCCAGTTGTCGCCGCCGGGTCGACCGGCTCCATTCCGGCCACTGCCGAACTGCTCAAGGTGATTGCCGGACTGCCGAGCGGTGCGTTGGTCCTGCCCGGTCTCGACCAGGCACTGGACGAGCCGTCATTCTCGGCGATCTCGGAACAGGGCGCGCGGCCGGCACTGCTTGGCCACCCGCAATACGGCCTGATGAAGCTGCTCGCCAAGATTGGCGTCCTGCGCGCCGACGTGGCCGACATCGGGACATTGGACGGCGCGCTTTCCATGCGGGCGAGGCTGGTCGGTGAGGCTTTGCGACCAGCGGAAACCACCGAATTGTGGACCGAAACCCGCAGCCGGTTCAGCGAGGGTGACGTCGCCGCCGCGCTTGATGGGGTGACGATTGTCGAGGCCGCCAACGAGCGCGACGAGGCGGTGGCAATTGCCATCGCCTTGCGCCGGGCAATCGCAACCCCGGGCCAACACGCCGCGCTGGTTACCGGCGACCGTGCGCTCGCCCGCCGTGTTTCAGCCGAGTTGTTGCGCTTCGGCATCGTGGCCGATGATTCCGGCGGCTCGCTGCTGGCGAACATGCCTGCTGCGGTGCTTTTGCGCCTGATGGTGCGTTGCGTTTTCCAGCCCGGAGACCCGGTGGCGCTGCTGGCGCTGATCAAGCATCCGCTGCTGGCGCTTGGCCTTGAACGCAGCGTCGTACGCCGTGCCGCCGAACTGATCGAACTGGTCGCCTTGCGTGGCGGAACCGGGCGGCCGGATATCGCCACCTTGACGCATCACTTTGAACAACGGCTCGCCGCACCCGGCGAGGGCCGGCGCGGGCCATTCTGGTTCAGGCGGGTCTCTGGGGGCCGCCGGGCACAGGAAAAAGAACCCGACGCCTCGCCGGCACCAACGGACCGCACCCTGCTTACTGGGCATACGCAGAACGA
>Ga0066256_1000759_pt1 | contig 61681 bp, 48 predicted proteins | sample ThiBio_1000_biof_FD_87107 | JGI IMG/M metagenome (GOLD analysis project Ga0066256, IMG submission 87107) | Wastewater bioreactor microbial communities from Cape Town, South Africa - Thiocy_expt_1000_biof (version 2) | ecosystem: Engineered > Bioreactor > Thiocyanate-remediating >... | reverse complement strand
TTTGCTTTCATTTTGAAATCGGCCATGCAAACGCGTCCAATGAAGAATCCGGTAGTCGTCATTACCTGCTGGTAATCTCGCTCGGCACCGCTCGTTGCGCCCCGCGTGCACGCGATGCCATTAACATCGCTGGTAGTTCGCTGGAAACGGGCATGACGCAACTGGATTGGTACATACGCAATGAGCTACGTTCGAGGCACTTCCGGCTTCTGGTAGCGCTGGACGAGCTGCGTAACGTCGGCAAGGTGGCCGCGCACATCAACGTCACGCAGCCTGCGGTCAGCCGCATCCTGGCGCATGCCGAATTGCAGCTGGGCTTTCCGCTGTTTCACCGGCTCAAGGGCAAGCTGGTGCCCACCACCGAGGCGCAGACGTTGTACCCGCACATCGAGCGCCTGTTCACGCAGTTGGATGATGTGCAGCGCCTGGCCAACAGCCTCAAAAGCGACCGGCGCGAAGGGGAGTTGCACATCCTGAGCGTGCTGGCGCTGAGCTACGAGGTGCTGCCGCGCGCATTGCGGTTCTTCAGGCAAAAGCACCCGGATGTGCAGGTCACCATCGATGCGCTGCACTCGCCCCAGATCGTCTCGGCACTGGTGTTGCAGGAGGCGGATGTGGGTTTTGTGTTCAGTGCCATCGCCCACCCTGCGTTGACGCAAGAGCATCTGGCCGATGGACGCATGGTGTGTGTGGCGCCCAAGGGCATGCTGGGTGCTGAGCTGGTGATGGCCGGGGTGGTGCATCTGGCCGACCTGGCAGACACGCCCGTGGTGCGGCTGGATGTGCGCGACCCCATCGGCACGGTGGTCAACCATGCGTGCCGCGAGGCGGGGGTGGGCCTGCAGACGGCGTTCACGGTGCAGACCTACCATGCGGCGCTGGCACTGGCACACCATGGTCACGCGGTGGCGCTGGTGGATGCCTGCACGGCGGCATCGGCCGACCGCAGCAAGGTGGATGTGCTGGCGCTCGCGCCGCACATTGCCGTGCCCATCAAGTCCCTGCGCACCGTGAACCGGCCCAGCTCACTGCTGGCCAGTGCCATGACGCAATGCATGCGCCAGGCGGTGGCTGAGACGCTGGAAGCGGTGGGTCTGCAGCCCGAGGTGGAATGAACGGGCCGCCTGCCTAGGCGGGTGGTGCCTTGTGCGGCTGCAGAACGTGGGAGAGTCAGGCGGGTGCCAGCAGCTCGGCCACCTGTGCGGCCGTGCCAAACGACAGCGTGAACCCCAAAGACCCATGGCCTGTGTTCAGCAACAGGTTGTCGGGCGCGCCCGCCCAACGGCCCACCACCGGCAGCCCAGTCGGTGTGGCGGGGCGCATGCCGGTCCAGGCATGCGGGTCCTCGCCTTGATGGCAGTGGGGGAAGACGGCGCGTGTGGCGTCGCGCAGGCTCTGGATGCGCGCTGCAGGTATGCGGGCATCGTGCCCTACCAGTTCGGCCATGCCCGCCACCCGCAGGCGCTGGCCGATGCGCGCAAACACCACCTTGCGTGCAGCGTCGGTCACATTGACGCGAGGCGCTGCCGATAGTGCGGGGCTGGTATCGAGTGTGATGCTGTAGCCCTTGAGGGGGTACACGGGCAGGCGAAAGCCTAGCGTCTGCGCCACCTCGTGGCTGCGGCTGCCCAGGGCCAGCACAAACTGCTGCGCCTCGATGGCGCCTGCACTGGTCTGCACCGCAGCAATGCGGGTGCCCTGGCGCACAAAGCCCTGGACCGTGGCACCCAGCACAAAGCGCACCCCCCGTGCGGCCAGCACGGCCTGCAAGCCTTGGCAGACCATAAGGCAGTCGGCCGCGCATTCGCTGGGGGTGTAGATGGCTCCGGCAATGCGCGGCTGGTAGTGCTGCAGTGCGGGCTCGATCTCTGCGCAGCGCTGGGCGGACACTGTCTGTTGTTCGCAGCCCCACTGGCGCTGCAGGTCCATCTGGCGTTGCGCAGCGGCCAGGCCGGTCGCGGTGTCGTACAGCACCAGCTTGCCGGTGCGGGAGAAGTCGCAGTCCAGAGCTTCTGCCCGCAGCATGGCCTCGAAGTGGTGGCGGCTCAGGGCGGCCAGCGCCAGCAGCTGCGCGGTGCTGCGTTCAGAGGTGGGTCGGTTGCAGGCGCGCAGAAACTCCAGCCCCCAGCGCCATTGGTGGGTGTCCCACTGCAGGCGCAGCTTGAGCGGCGAGCTGGGCGACAGCAGCAGCCGGGGCAGCTGCCGCCAGATGCTGGCGTCTGCCAGGGGCTGCACATAGCTGTAGCTCAGCTGCGCGCCATTGCCACCGCTGGCGCCCGTGCCGGGCTGCGCCTGGTCGATGACGGTGACCTGCAGGCCGCGCTGTTGAAGTTCATACGCCGTGGCCAGGCCGACGATGCCTGCGCCTAATACACATACCTGCATCGGAGAGAGTGAAAACGGTTGGAGGAGATGCCAACGAATGTAGGGGGCGATGCACCTGCTGAACAATGCCAAAGCAGTGCCTTGCCATGCCGGGAAGTTATGCGCATGTACGCGCCTGACGCATTCAGCCAAGCATGTGGAGGCGGAGTGGGGGCTGCCGACGCCATGGTTCAAAAAGAGGGCGAGGCGGTCAACGATGGTGCATGGATGCGCACCGAAACAGAGCCATAACTTTTCATCATGGTGGACCCGTGCAAATGAATTGTTCAAGACCGCCGCAAATTTTTACAGTGCCCCTGCGTCCTGTTTTCTCGTCTGTCCGACTGTCTGTTCACCTGATTTTTTGCAAAGGGATTCCCATGAAGCTCTCCGCTGTCACCGCTGCTGTCCTCGTGGTCGCCGGTGTGCTGGCCAGTACCGTGGCCAGTGCCGACACCCTCAAGAAGATTGCCGACACCGGCAAGATCACGCTGGCCTACCGCGAGTCGTCCGTGCCCTTCAGCTATCTGGCGGGCCCGGGCAACCCGGTGGGCATGTCGGTGGACATCTCCAACGCCGTCGTCGATGCGGTGAAGAAGCGGTTGAACAACCCCGCCATCAAGGTGGAGCTGCAGGCCGTGACTTCGCAAAACCGCATTCCGTTGCTGACCAACGGCACCGTGGACCTGGAGTGCGGATCGACCACCAACAACACGGCGCGCGGCAAGGATGTGCAATTTGCCATCAACTATTTCTACACCGGCACCCGGCTGCTGACCAAGAGGGCCTCGGGCGTCAAGAACTACGCCGACCTTGCCAAGAAAAAGGTGGCCAGCACCTCGGGCACCACCAACGCGCAGGTGATCCGCAAGTACAACCGCGACAACAACCTGGACATGGACATCGTGCTGGGCAAGGACCACGAGGACTCCCTGCTGCTGGTGGACACCGGCCGTGCAGAGGCCTTCGCCATGGACGACATCCTGCTGTTTGGATTGATGGGCAACACGCGCAACCCGGCCGACTGGGTGGTGGTGGGCGACTCGCTGCAGGTGGAACCCTATGCGTGCATGCTGCGCAAGGACGACCCGCAATTCCAGACGCTGGTCAACGGCGTGATCGGCGGGATGATGAGGTCGGGCGAGGTCGACAAGCTCTACACCAAGTGGTTCATGTCGCCCGTGGCCCCCCGCGGCCCGAACCTCAACCTGCCCATGAGCAAGGAGCTGCGCGACAACTTGGTGGCCCAGAGCGACAAGCCTGCGCTGTGATGAGCCTGAGCATGTTGCCGTCCCCCCAGCACCCCCAGGCCCCGCAGGTGGTGGGCATTCTGGGCGGCATGGGGCCTGCTGCAGGGGCTGACTTTGTGCGCCTCTTCGTGCAGGCCTGCACCGACCGCATGGCGGCACTGGGCATCCCCGTGCACGACCAGGCTTACCCTGAACATTGGCTGGCGCAGGTGCCCATCCCCGACCGCACCGCCGCCCTGCACGACACGCGGCCCGGTGCCCACCAGCCTGCGGACCCGATGCTGCAGGCCACGGGCCGCCTGGCGGCGCTGGGCGCGCGCGTGGTGGCCATTGCCTGCAACACGGCCCATGCCTGGCATGGCCTGCTGCAGCAGCGCTTTCCGCAACTGGTGGTGCTGCATGGGGTGCAGGAAGTGGCGGCCGACCTAGCGCTGCGCAAGGTGCACGGCGTGGGCCTGCTCGCCACGCAAGGCGCGTACGAGGCGGGCTTGTACCAACGCGAACTGGAGCACCGCGACATCGACTGCTTTGTGCCCGAACCACGCGAACGTGACCAGCTGATGCAGGGCATCTATGACGGCGTGAAGGCCGGCAACTACGCACTGGCCCGCCAGCGGTTTGAGGCGGTGTCGCTGGTGTTGCAACAGCGCTATGGGATCTCCACGCTCATCATGGGTTGCACCGAGATTCCGCTGGCACTGTCGGAGCATTCCCGGTTGGAGGGGCTGACGCTGGTCAACCCGTCTCTGGTGCTGGCGGCCGCCTTGGCGCGGCATGCGTACGGGTCCATGGGCGCAGGAGTGCCATCCACCGCTGCGTCCTCCACCCCACGGGCGTTGGTGTAGCGGCCTCGCGCCGTTGCGCTGCAGACCGGTAGCGCCGCCGCGCCTGCCGGGCCTGATGCAAAGGGCAAACAAAGGCCACTTCGACGGCGGCAGTCATCCAGATTGAGGAGATGTAAGCCATGGGCTTTAGAGCAACCCTACCGAGGCGGGGACTGGTGTGTGCGCTGATCGCCTGTGCCATGGGGCCCATGGTGGGCGCCATGGCGCAGAGCAGTGGTGCGGCAGCTAGCCCATCGTTGCTGCCCAAGGCAGGCGCGTCTGCCACCGTTGCTGCGCTCTCTGCCCTGCCGCCGGGCCGGACGCTGCAGCGCATCCAGGCCTCCGGGGTGGTGGTCATCGGCCACCGTGAGTCTTCTATGCCCATGTCTTACGTGGCCAATGGGGTGCCCATGGGCTACAGCGTGGATGTGTGCCTGCAGATTGCGCAGGCCATCGGGCGCCATCTGCAGCGGCGGGATTTGCGGGTGGACTTCCGGCAGGTCACGTCGGGCAACCGCTTTGAGGCCATCGAGCGCGGCGAGGTGGACCTGGAATGCGGCTCCACCACCAACACGGCCGCGCGCAGGCAGCGGGTGGCCTTCACCATTGCGCACTTCACTGCGTCGTCGCGCATCGTGGTGCAGAGCCAGCGCCCCTACGAGCGCATTGAAGACCTGGACGGCAAGACCGTTGCCTCGACGGTGGGCACCACCAACATCGAGTCGCTGGCGCGCGAGGCCGCCAACAAATCTGTGCGCCTGCGCATCGAGCCCGCCCGGGACCATGCCGAGGGCTTCGGCTGGGGGGTGGATGGCAAGGTGGACGGCTTTGCGATGGACGATGTGCTGCTCTATGGCCTGCGTGCCAGCCATGCGTGTCCACAAGACCTGAAGGTGATTGGCAAGCCCATGACCATCGAGCCCTATGCCGTGGCGTTTGACCGCAGCGACCCGGCACTCAAGGCCGTGGTCGACGCCGAGCTGCGGCGGCTCATCCAGACGCGGGAGCTGCACCGCCTGTACGACAAGTGGTTCACCCAGCCTATTCCGCCCCACGGCATCAACCTGGGCATGCGCATGTCGCACCTGCTGGTGGATTCGCTGCGGTATCCGTCGGACTACGTGCCCCAGTGACAAGGGCCCAGGCTGTGCGCGTCACCGCCAGGCGGTCGCCACCAACTGGCTGTAGTGCACCGCCTTGCGGCCCAACAGCTGCTCGAAAACCGCAGGGTTGCCCACGTTGTCGCTGCCCAGCATGGTCAGGGTTTCGGTGCACCAGGGCACGCTGGGCACGGCGTCGCCCAGGCGGGCACTCAACTGGGTGAGCGGGTCGGGCAGACGCAGTACATGCGCCTTGCCATGGCCCAGTTGCTGGCGCAGGCTGGCAATGAAGTCGCCCATGGTCAGGGCCTCGGGGCCTGCGCATTCGACGATGCCCTGCGTGGCGATGGCAGGGCCCAGCAGGGCAACGATGGCGGCGGCCAGGTCGTGCACCGACACGGGCTGCACCCGCGCCGTGAGCATGGGGCCGGGGAACAGTGCCACCGGCAGGCGCGCCAGGTTCATGAACAGCGCGCTGCTGTCACCGCCTTTGCCAAACACCACACTGGGGCGCAAGATGGCCGGGTGCAATGCCCCTTGTTTGGCCAGCGCCAGTAGGTGCGTGTCTGCCGCGCGTTTGGTGGTGGCGTAGCGGGTGGCGCTGCCTTCAATGCCCAAGGCCGAGATATGCACCACGCGCCGCACGCCCGCCTGGGCGCAGGCGTCAAACAGCGCGACCGGCGTGTGCTGGTGCACGGCATCAATCGGGCGCGCACGGCTGTCGCGCAGCACCCCCACGGCATTGACCACGGCATCGATACCCGCAAGGCGCGGTAGCCAGGCCTGGGCCGAGGTGTCCCGCGCAAAGTCCATGGGCACCTGCAAGGCGCCGGGTGACCGGTGGCGGGGCGATACGCCGCCGTGCACCTGGTGTCCTGCCCGGGTGAGTGCGGCAGCCACGGTGCGGCCCACAAAACCCGTGGAGCCGGTGAGCAAAATGTTCATCAGCGTTGTCCTGCGAAGAAGGTGAAGCGTGCAAGAAACCGAGGGCCCGGGGCAAACCTCCTCAGTCCGTAGCTACCCCGCAGGCAACACGGTCACTGCGGAGGCGTAAAGACCTCGAAGCGGTTGCGCCCCCCGTACTTGGCGCGGTACAGGGCCGCATCGGCCGCGTGCACGAGTGTGTCAGAACTGGTGCCGGGGCGTGGCACCAGGCTGGCAATGCCCATGCTCGCCGTGATGTAGGGCGCCGTGGGAGAGCGGGGGTGGGCCAGGGCCGCCTCGCGCAGGCTGGCCATGCAGCGCTCTGCCACCGTTACGGCCTCGGGCAGGGGCACATCGGGCAGCAGCAGCACAAACTCCTCGCCGCCGTAGCGCGCGGCCACCTCGTCGGCCCGGCGGATGGTGCCCTGCAGCAGCTGCGCCACGCGGCGCAGGCATTCGTCACCGGCCAGATGGCCGTAGTGGTCGTTGTAGAGCTTGAAGTGGTCGATGTCGATCAGGATCACGGCCAGCGGCAGCTGGTGCCGCCCGCAGCGCATCCATTCTGTGGCCAGCCGCTCGTCAAAGCGCCGGCGGTTGCCAATGCCCGTCACGCCGTCGGTGGTGGACAGCAGGGCCAGCTTGGCGTTGGCGGCGGCCAGTTCCTGTTCCTTGCGCACCAGCTGGGTGACGTCGGTGCGCACACCGGCGATGCCGCCCTGGGGGGTGCGCCGCTCGTCGGCCTGCAGCCAGCGTCCCTCGGGCAGGCGCTGCAGCACGGCATGGTTGGCCGCACGGTGGTCGGCCATGCGCTGGGCGAGCCAGGCTTCTTCGTTGCCAACGGCGTCGGGGTACTGGCCGCGCTCCGCGCCGTAGCGCGCGATCTGCTCGAACGTGCTGCCGGGCACGATCATGGGGGCCGAGATGGGGTATAGGCGCCGGTACTGGGCGTTGCACACCACGAGCTTGTCTTCTGCATCGAACAGGGCAAACCCCTCGGGCAGCGACTCCACGGCGTCCTGCAGCAGCTGGCGCGCCTGCTGCGCGGCCTGTTGGGCGGCCTCCAGGGCCTGGCGTTGCTCGATGAGGTTGGTGATGTCCAGCCGCACGGCCACCACGTAGTTCTCGGGGGTGCGGGTTTCGTAGATGTTGATCCAGCGGCCGTCGCTCAGGCGCTGCACCAGGGTGGACGTGCTGCTGCCATGCTCCGACAGGCGCTCTGCGATCCAGGCCTCTTCGCGTCCCTTGGCCGAAGGGATCAGGCCGCGCGAGACCGAATAGCGCAGGATGTCCACAAACCCCTTGCCCAGGTGCTCGGCATAGTCGATGTAGGGGTACATGCGGGACAGCTGCTGGTTGTAGAGCACCAGCCGGTCCTGCTCGTCGAAGATATCGATGCCCACGGGCAGGGCCTCCACCGCGCGCTCCAGCAGCTGGCGCATGCGTTGGCTTTCCTGGCGGGCGGCCTCGACCTTCTGGCGCTGCTCGATCAGGTCGCTGATGTCCAGGCGCACGCACACCGTCATGCCGGACGGGGTGCGGCATTCGTGCATGTGCATCCACGTGCCGTTGGGGTAGTGGCGCACCTCGGGGCCAGGCCGGTGGCCTCGGATGGCCAGCTCGTGGGCCAGCCACAGTTCTTCCTGGCCCTTGGCTTCTTCGGGGATGCCGTAGCGCAGGCCTTCGCGCAGCAGTTCTTCGTAGGTCTTGCCCAGGGACTCCGCCACGGGCAGGTGCGGGCGCAGGCGCGCCATCTGGTCATTGCACAGCACCAGCCGGTCTTGTTCGTCGTAGATGTCCAGCCCGGCGGGCATGGCGTTGACGGCTTCGCGCAGGCTGCGCTCGGCACGTTCGGCGTCGTGCAGGGCCTGCTTGAGCGCACGCTCCTTGTGCACCGCGTCTGTGATGTCGGAGCGCAGCACCACCATGCCGCCCCCCTCTTGCAGGCGCTCGGTGATGAGCATCCAGCGGTCGCCCTCGACCTCCTGCACCTCGGGCTGGCCGGGCGAGCGGTGGCGGGCCATGCGGTCGGCCAGCCAGGCGTTGGTGTCTTGCTGTGCGGCCACGATATGGCCGGACTCGGCCGCCCGGCGCAGCACATCTTCAAATCGGGTGCCGTACTCGACGGCCATGGTGGTGCCGGGGCTGACTTCCCGGTACCGGGGATTGCACAGCACCAGGCGGTCGTCGGCGTCGTAGATGGCCAGGCCGTCGGGCAGGATGTCGAGCGTGGCGCAGAGCTGGTTGGTGGCCCGCTGCGCGGCGTCCTGGGCGGCCCTGGCGGTGGCATGCATCGCCACCAACCGCAGGCTGAGCCACCAGCACAGCACGGCGCTGGCCACCAGCCCCAGCCCGGCGCCCACGCTGGCCAGGCGCATGGCGGGGTCCATGCTCTGGCGGGCCAGGGCCCAGGTCAGCAGCCCCAGGCCCCCGGCGCCACAAATCCCGGCCACCAGCCGGACCAGCAGCTGTCCGCGCAGGGGGAGGGGGGTGGGGTGAGGGGGCATGCGCTGGGGCCGTTGCGAGGGTCTGCGGAAAGTGGTCGGGCGGGTGGGGGTGAGAAAAAAATCAACAATAAAGGGATGGGCGAGCAAACGTCTGGGTGGTGGCGGTCCGTGGACGCAGGCCCCTGACGACAGTGCTCGCAGAAAGTCTAGCAGCGCTCCCCGTTTTCCGGTATCCGAAAATGCGGAGGCGGTGCAAACCCCATAGACTCCGGGGCTGGCACTTTTCACCCCTTGCCCATCCCTTCTTCTGGAGAAACCCGATGTTCAATGACGACCTCCATGCCGACGCCCAGGCGCTGTTGCCCGGCCGCACCACCGAAGCGGGCTCCACGCGCCGCACTGCGCTGCAGGCGGCGCTGGGCCTGGGTTATGCGGCCGCAGCTGCACCCATCATGGCGCAGACGGCCATTGCCACGCCGGCAGACGGCCTGACGGTGGGGGAGGTGAGCTTCACGGTCAACGGTTTCAAGGTGCCCGCCTACCGCGCGGCGCCCGCAGGCAAGACCGGCCTGCCCGTGGTGCTGGTGATCCAGGAGATTTTTGGTGTGCACGAGTACATCGCCGACACCTGCCGCCGTTTTGCCAAGGCAGGTTATCTGGCCATTGCGCCCCAGTTGTACGCGCGCCAGGGCGACGCCTCTGCCTACACCGACATTGCCAAGCTGATGGCCGAAGTGGTGTCCAAGGTGCCAGATGCCCAGGTGATGGCCGACCTGGATGGCGCCGTGGCCTGGGCCACCGCCAATGGGGGCGATGGCACCCGGGTGGGGATCACCGGCTTTTGCTGGGGCGGCCGCATCACCTGGCTGTATGCCGCCCACGGCCCTGTCAAGGCAGGCGTGGCGTGGTACGGGCGGCTGGTAGGCCAGCCCAGCGAACTCACCCCCAAGCACCCCGTGGACCTGGCGCCCATCCTCAAGGCGCCGGTGCTTGGCCTGTATGGTGAAAAAGACACCGGCATCCCCCTTGACACGGTTGATAAGATGAAAGCGGCCTTGTCCAGCGGCTCGCCGCAGGCCAAGGCATCGGAATTTGTGGTGTACCCCGATGCACCGCATGCCTTCCATGCCGACTACCGCGCCAGCTACCGCAAGGAAGCGGCCGAAGACGGCTGGAAGCGTGCGCTGGCCTGGTTCAAGACGCACGGTGTGGTTTGATGCACAAAGCCCCGGCCCACCATGCCACCCACAGCCGCCCCACACCCGGGGCGGCTTTTTTCATCTTGCATCGGGCGTGCAGATCTTGAATAAAAAAAGAGCTTGAACAGGTTCTTAGGCTTACAGATAAAGCGCAACAAGCTATGACTTTGGTAGCAATCATTCTGGCCACCCTGGCCGCTGGTATCGGCAGCGTGTGGCTGGCCGCCTTGCTCATGCGGCTGGGCCTGGGAGGGCGGGGCGACAGCGTGGGCCCGCAGCACCTGCTGAGCCTGGCGGCGGGCGCCCTGCTGGCCACGGCCTTCATGCACCTGCTGCCCGAGGCGTTCGAGAGCCAGGCCGGTGCTCACGACCTTTTTGCCACCCTGCTGGTGGGTGTGGTGTTCTTCTTCCTGCTCGACAAGGCCGAGCTGTGGCACCACGGGCACGAGCACAGCCATGCGGAGACCGCTGCACACAGCCACGCCCCGCACGACCACGGCCACGCGCATGACCACAGCCATGGCCATGCCCACCACCATCACCACGGCCCCCGTTCGGGCGGCTGGGCGGTGCTGACGGGCGACAGCGTGCATTGTTTTGGCGACGGCATCCTGATCGCGTCCGCCTTCATGGCTGACATCCGCCTGGGCGTGATCGCCGCCGTGTCGGTGCTGGCGCACGAAGTGCCGCACCACATGGGCGACCTGGTGGTGCTGCGCCAAACCAGCCCCAACCGCCGCATGGCGCTGGTCAAGGTGTCGCTGGCGGGCGCCGTGACGGCGCTGGGCGGCGTGGTGGGCTACTTTCTGGTGGGCCAGTTGCAGGACTTCCTGCCGTACTTCCTGGCCGTGGCGTCGAGCAGCTTTGTGTACGTGGCGCTGGCCGATTTGATCCCCCAGCTGCAAAAGCGCCTCACGGCCAGGGAGACCATTGCGCAGATTGCCTGGCTGATCGCGGGCATGGTGATCGTGACGCTGGTGAGCGGGGCGGCGCACGCGCATTGATGCGCTGGGGGCGCCTTGACTTTGCTCAAGGCGGAACCGGGCGGTTATGCCATGCTGGACGCATGACCGCTCCAAACGCCAGCACCGTCTCCCTGGGCCTGCTCGCCCAGCCCACGCGTTTTCTGTTCTTCACCGGCAAGGGCGGGGTGGGAAAAACCTCGCTGTCCACCGCCACGGCCATTGCCCTGGCGGATGCCGGGCGGAAGGTACTGCTGGTCAGCACCGACGCAGCCTCTAATCTGGATGAAATGCTGGGCGTGCCGCTGTCCAACCAGCCCGTGGCCGTGCCCGGCGTGCCGGGGCTGCACATGCTCAATATCGACCCCGACACGGCGGCCGAAGCCTACCGCCAGCGTGTGCTGGCGCAGCTGGAGGCCACGGCCACCAGCGAAGAGCGCGCCACCGTGAGGGAGCAGCTCTCGGGTGCCTGCACCACCGAGATTGCGGCGTTCGACGAATTTGCGGCCTTGCTGGCCAGCGAAGGCGATGCGGTGGGCCACCGGTTCGACCATGTGGTGTTTGACACCGCACCCACCGGCCACACCCTGCGTCTGCTGAGCCTGCCCAAGGCCTGGACCGGATTCTTGGCGGGCAATGACCGGGGCGCCTCGTGCCTGGGCCCGCACTCGGGCCTCAAGATGCAGGAGGCGCGCTTCAACGCAGCCCTGGCCGCGCTGAGCGACCCGGCCCTGACCACCGTGGTGCTGGTCACCCGCCCCGACCCCCGCCCCATGCAGGAGGCCGCACGCACGGCAGTGGAGCTGCGCGCCCTGGGCTTGGCCCACCAGCGCCTGGCCATCAACGGTGTGTTCCGTGCCAGCCAGCCGGGGCAGGACGCGGTGGCCGATGCCATCGAGGCCCTGGGTCGTCAGGCCCTGGACCAGATGCCCGATGCGCTGGCGCAACTGCCGCGCGACGAGGTGCCGCTGCGCGCCTTTGACACGGTGGGCCTGCCTGCGCTGCGGGCATTGCTGAGCGGCGGCGACGTGCCTTCCAGTGCGCTCAGCGCCACAGCCGCAACGCCCTTGCAGGCCGAACCGCTCGCAGCCCTGGCCGACGCGCTGGCCGCCAAAGGCCACGGCCTGATCATGGTGATGGGCAAGGGCGGCGTGGGCAAAACCACCATTGCTGCCGCACTGGCCGTGGGGCTGGTGCAGCGTGGGCACAGCGTGCACCTCACCACTACCGACCCGGCCGCCCATGTGCAAAGTCAGCTCGATGGCAGCCTGCCGGGGCTGAAGGTGGGGCGCATCGACCCCCATGCTGAAACCCAGGCCTACATCGACAAGATCATGGCCACGCGGGGCAAGGCGCTGGACGACGCGGGCCGCGCCCTGCTGCTGGAAGACCTGCAGTCACCCTGCACCGAAGAGGTGGCCGTGTTCCACGCCTTCAGCCGCGTGGTGAACGAGGCCCGCAGCGCTTTTGTGGTGCTGGACACGGCTCCCACTGGCCACAGCCTGCTGCTGATGGACGCCACCGGCGCCTACCACCGGCAGATGACGCAGCAGTACGAAGGCAGTGCGAACGCCAAACACATCATCACGCCGCTGATGCGCCTGCAGGACGCCGACATGACCCACGTGGTCATCGTCACGCTGCCCGAGGTCACCCCCGTGAGCCAGGCCGCTGCGCTGCAAGACGACCTGCGCCGCGCCCGCATCGAGCCCTGGGCCTGGGTCATCAACAAAAGCGTGGCGGCCACGGGCACCAGCGACCCGCTGCTGCAGGCCCGGCTGGTGGGCGAGCAGCAGCAGGCCGCGCGCATTGCCAGCGGCCTGGCGCAGCGCACCTACGTGCTGCCCTGGCTGGCGACACCGCCGGTGGGGGTGGAGGCGTTAGAGCAGCTGGTGGCTGCGCCTTCTGCCGTTGCAGGGAATTTGCTATCTCATTGATAGCTGCTTGGGTATATGGAACTAGCGCTATCGGCCAAAATGGCTCAAAAATATCCGTAGGGGTGTTCCAAGGCCCCACAGGCCTGCGCAGCCCCGCGGCTAGCGCGCCAATTCCTCGCGCACGGCCGCCACCTGCCGCCGCGACACCGCCAGCAGCTCGGTCGATCCTTGCAGCCGCACCGCCCAGCCTTCGCCCTCTTCAGGGTCGTAGTGCTTTTCCAGCGCGCGCACGGCACGGCGTGCGACGAGTGCATTGCGGTGGATGCGCAGAAAGCGCGGCGCAAACTTGGTTTCCAGCTCGCTCAGCGAGCCGTCCATGATGTAGCTGCGGGTGGTGGTGCGCACGGTCACGTACTTCTGCTCGGCCTTGAAGTACAGCACCTCGGCCAGGGGCAGGCGTTCGGTGCGGCCCCGGTCCTGGATCAGCAAGGTTTCGCCCTCGGGCAGGCTGGGCACGGCGCTGGGCCCTGCGGGGCGGCTGGTGCGTTGCACCTTGGCCAGGGCCTGCTGGAGGCGCTCGCGGCGCACGGGTTTGGTGAGGTAGTCCACGGCGTCCAGCTCGAACGCACTCACGGCGTGGTCCGCATGGGCCGTCACAAACACCACAGCCGGCGGCTGGGGCAGGGCCTGCAGCGCATGGGCCAGTGCCAAGCCGTCCTGCCCCGGCATGTGGATGTCCAGCAGCACCAGGTCATACGCACGCCCCCCCGTGGGGCCCAGCAGCGCCATGGTTTCGGCGGCGTTGGAGGCCTCGGCCACCGTGCAGCGCTGGATGTCCGAGCAGTCAGACAGCAGGGTGCGCAAGCGGCTGCGCGCCAGGGCTTCGTCATCAACGATCAGGATGTTCATGGGGTTTGGAGGGGGTAGGTTCGGTGGGCGCGACCACACCACGGCGGGAGCTGCCTCGCAGGTCGCCACGTCCACGTGGGGCCGTGCGCTGGCGGGAGGTGGGCTGGGGCGTGGGGTCGGCAGCGGGCAGGGTGATGCGTACCTGGTACAGCCCGTCCTGCACACCGGCGGTGAACTCGCCCTGCACGTCGTGCAGCAAGGCCAGCCGCGCGCGCACGTTGGCCAGTGCGATGCCGTGCCCCCGTGTGCTGGGCTCGTCGTGCCTGCCGGGTTTGCCCTCTTTGGGCGGCAGGGTGTTGGTGATGCGCACCACCACGCGGTTGCCGCGCAGCTCGGTCAGCACCCGCAGCTTGCCGCCCCGGGCGCTGGGCTCCACGCCGTGTTTGACGGCGTTCTCCACCAGCGGCTGCAGCAGCAGCGGGGGCAGGCGCGCGCTGTCGGTGCGCGGGTCCAGGTTCCACTGCACTTGCAGGCGGTTGCCAAAGCGCACCTGTTCGATGCCCAGGTAGCGCCGCGCCAGGGTGATCTCCTCGGCCAGCGTGGTGGATTCGCCTTGCTCGATAAGGGCCACGCGGAACAGGTCCGACAGGTCTTCCAGCAGCGACTCGGCCTTGGCCGGCTCCTCACGCACCAGCGCAATGGCGCTGTTGAGCGTGTTGAACAAAAAATGCGGGCGGATGCGCGACTGCAGCTCCGTCAGGCGCGCCGTGGTGGCAGCCGGGGTGCGGCCCCGGGCGCGCAGCACCAGCGCGGCCACCAGCATGGCTGCCAGCAATGCGCCGGTGGCAGCGCTGGCCAGCCAGGGGGGCGATGCCGACAGGCCCACCAGCGCCAGCATGGCGCAGGCATAGGCACCCGCCACGGCGCCCAGCAGCACCCCGGCGGCATATTGCTGCGCGGTGGACAGCCGCTGCAGCACCGTCTTGAGGCTGCACGCCGTGACCAGCCACACCAGCGTGGCCGGCAGCGCGCCGCCGGTCAGCAGCGCCAGGCTGGCCAGCCATGCGGACGGGCTGCTGGCGCCGTACATGGCGCCCACGCCCACCACCACCTCCACAAACAGCACGGCCCGCAGCACCACACCGACCTGGCAGGCATCGAACACCAGGGCCCGCCCGCGTGGCGGCTGCCCGCCCGGGCCGGCGCCTGCAGCCGCCCGCACGCTGCGCACGGGCCTGTGTGGCAGGGCGGAATCCGGCGGCGGGGGCTGGGTCGATAAAATTTGGGTGTTTTGCATTGCGGCATCCGGGCAGTCCGGGTGTCTGAACCATCGGATTATTGCCCTCCTTATGTCCAAAGCCCAAGCCACCAGCGCCGACTCTGCGCCGTCCCACAACCAGCTCGACACCAAGGCACAGGCCTGGTCGGCGCTGTTTTCCGAGCCCATGAGCGACCTGGTCAAGCGCTACACCTCCAGCGTGTTCTTCGACAAGCGCCTGTGGCAGGCCGACATTGCAGGCAGCCTGGCGCACGCCGAAATGCTGGCCGCGCAAGGCATCATCAGCCCCGAAGACCATGCCTCCATCCAGCGCGGCATGGCGCAGATCAAAGAGGAGATCGAGTCCGGCGCCTTCGAGTGGAAGCTGGACCTGGAAGACGTGCACCTCAACATCGAAGCCCGCCTGACCCAGCTGGTGGGCGACGCGGGCAAGCGCCTGCACACCGGCCGCAGCCGCAACGACCAGGTGGCCACCGACGTGCGCCTCTGGCTGCGCGGCGAGATCGACCTCATCGCCAACCTGCTCGCCGACCTGCAGCGTGCGCTGGTCGAGGTGGCGGGCCGCAATGTCGAGGTGATCCTGCCCGGCTTCACGCACCTGCAGGTGGCGCAGCCGGTGAGCTTTGCCCACCATCTGCTCGCCTATGTGGAGATGTTCGCGCGCGATGCCGAGCGCATGGCGGACGTGCGCCGCCGCGTCAACCAGCTGCCGCTCGGCAGCGCCGCCCTGGCCGGAACCACCTACCCGCTCGACCGGGAACGCGTGGCGCGTACCTTGGGCATGGTCGATGCGAACGGCTTCCCCGTGGTGTGCCAGAACAGCCTGGACGCGGTGAGCGACCGCGATTTCGCCATCGAGTTCGCCGCCGCCGCCAGCCTGGTGATGGTGCACATCAGCCGCCTGTCCGAGGAGCTGGTGCTGTGGATGAGCCAGAACTTCGCCTTCATCCGCATCGCCGACCGCTTCACCACCGGCTCGTCCATCATGCCGCAGAAGAAGAACCCGGACGGGCCCGAACTCGCGCGCGGCAAGGCCGGCCGCGTGGTCGGCCACCTGGTGGCGCTGATCACGCTGATGAAGGGCCAGCCGCTGGCCTACAACAAGGACAACCAGGAAGACAAGGAGCCGCTGTTCGATACCGTCGACACGCTCAAGGACACGCTGCGCATCTTTGCCGAGATGATCGGCGGCCAGGCCGACCCGGCCACGGGCGCCAAGAGCGGCGGCATCACCGTCAACCGCGAGCCCATGGAGGACGCCGCGCGCAAGGGCTACGCCACGGCCACCGACCTGGCGGACTACCTGGTGAAGAAAGGCCTGCCGTTCCGCGACGCGCACGAAACCGTGGCGCACGCCGTCAAGGCGGCGCAGTCGCACGCCTGCGACCTGTCCGACCTGCCCCTCGCCGTGCTGCAGGGCTTCCACCCGCAGATCGACAAGGACGTGTACGAGGTGCTCAGCCTGCGCGGTTCGCTGGACGCGCGCAGCACGCTGGGCGGCACCGCGCCGGCGCAGGTGCGCGTGCAGATTGCGCGCCACCAGGCCCGGCTTGAAAAAATTTGATTAAAAATGGCCTCCAGCGCTTATGGGACAAGCGCTGGCAGCTATCAATCCGATAGTTCTTCTCAGAGCATTTCGGTGCGCGCCTGCTCGGCACGCGAAGCGCCGATGGCCGTCTCGACCTTCTTCACTTCTTCGGGCGGCGGCAGCACGGCCGGCATGCCCAGGCCCTGGATGGCCAGCTCGCGCCACCAGCCCTTGGAGTGGAACAGGTGGTGGTCTTCCTGCTGCTCGACCTCCTCGTGCGCGTCCTTGAGCGCCTTGCCGAGATCGCCCGTCGCCACCTCCGCCACACGGCCCAGCAGTTCCCAGTTCGAATGGTCCTTGGTTTCCGCGTGCACCACGCACTCGGCCGCGACGACTTGCGCCACTTCCGGCGGGGCGTTGCGCTGCGCCAGCTCGATCGCCTGCAGCAGCGACTTGCCGATGTGCGCCACCACGGCGCGGGTCGGCGTGGGCTGGTCCGGGTCCAGGCCGAGCGTGGCGCACAGGCCGCGCACCACTTCCTGGTGGTGCAGCGTTTCCTCCAGGTAGCCTTCCCATTCCTCGCGCAGATCGGGGTTCTTGGCCGCGGCAATGGCGGCGCGGTAGATCTTCTCGCCGCCGAGCTCGGTCTCCATCATCTGCAGTACCAAATCTTCGAGCTGGGCGCGGTTGTATTTTTCGGTTTTCATCGTGTTTCTCCTTGGGGGTGTGAACAAAGGGTCAGGCGAGCGTGCGCAGCGTGGGTTCGCGGTCCCACTGGCGCGTCTTGGCGGCCTCCAGGAAGCCGGCCGTGTCCTCGGGGTCGAAGACGCCGGCGTCGCGCGGTACGCCGCCCGCGTCCAGCACCGCCTGGGTGCCCTGGCAGGCGGCAATGGCCTTCAAGTGGCCGAAGGCGTCGCGGAACCAGTCGACCGCGGCGGCTTCGGCGGCCAGCTGCGCGCCCATCTCGGGCGAGATCACCGAGGCGACGGCATCGAACAGCGCCGAGGGGGCGCCCTGCAGCTGCCGGTCCGCGGGGAGCAGGGTGCCGTCGTCCAGCAGCGCGCCGCCGACCTTGGGCGCGACGATCTTCACCATCGCACCGGCCGCCGCGATGGCCGCTTGCAGCGTGGCGATGGATTTGGCATTGGAACCGTCGGCGACCAGGATGCCGACGCAGCGGCCCTCCAGCGTCGGCTTCATGCGCGGGATCAGTGTGGTGGCGGGCGAGAGCGGCAGGTCCTGCGGCGGCGCGGCGGCAGGTGCGGCGGGGGGCATCTCCACCATGCCCAGGCCGTCGGCCACGCGCTCGGCGAGCGTGTCGTCGACATTGCGCAATTGCGCCACCATGGCCACGCGCACGTGCACGGTTTCCACCTTGGACAGCTCGAACACCAGCGCCGACGCGAGATGGGCCTGTTCGACGTCGCTCTGGCTGCGGTAGAACATGCGCGCCTGGCTGAAATGGTCGGCAAAGCTCTCGGGCCGCACGCGGCCTGTGGCGCGGCCGTGTGGGCTTGCGGCGAAGCAGGCGCGCCCGGCCGCCCGCGGGCGCCGGGGTGGGCTGGGCCGCAGCCTGCTGGGCCGGTACGCGGCGCGGCCGCGCGGCGGGCGGATCCGGCTGGCCCGGCAGCGGAGGCCGGAGTGGGCGGGGCTGTGCGGGGAGTTGCGGGCATCCTGGGGGAATTTGGCCCCGCCGAGCCTTATCAGCTGCGTATCCAGGTACGAGAACAGCCGTCCCTGGAGCAGCGGGTCGTTCGAGAAATCAATGCCCGGCGGGACGTTGGCGGGACAGAAAGCGGCCTGCTCCGTCTCGGCGAAGAAATTGTCCGGCCAGCGGTTGAGCACCATGCGCCCGATGACCTGCAGGGGAACCAGTTCCTCCGGCACGAGCTTGGTGGCGTCCAGGTGGTCGAACGGGAAGCCTTCCGCGTCTTCCTCGGTGAAGAGTTGCACCGCCAGTTCCCACTCGGGGAATTGGCCGGCGCTGATGGCCTCGAACAAGTCGCGGCGCAGGAAGTCGTTGTCGGCGGCCTGCAGTTTCAGGGCTTCGTCCCACACGGTGGATTGCAGGCCGAGCTTCGGGCGCCAGTGGAACTTCACGAACGTGCTCTGGCCTTCGGCGTTGATCAGGCGGAAGGTGTGCACGCCAAAGCCTTCCATCATGCGAAAGCTCCGCGGGATGGTGCGGTCGCTCATCTGCCACATGACCATGTGCATGGATTCGGGCATGAGCGAGATGAAGTCCCAGAAGGTGTCGTGCGCGCTCGCCGCTTGCGGGAAGGCCCGGTCGGGCTCGGGTTTGACGGCGTGGACCAGGTCGGGGAACTTCATGGCGTCCTGGATGAAGAACACCGGGATGTTGTTGCCCACCAGGTCCCAGTTGCCTTCCTCGGTGTAGAACTTCACGGCGAAGCCGCGCACGTCGCGCGGCGTGTCGACCGAGCCCTTGCTGCCGGCGACGGTGGAAAAGCGCGCGAACACCGGCGTCTGCTGGCCGACTTCGGTCAGGATGCGGGCGGTCGTGTACTCGCCCAGGGACGCCGTCAATTCGAAGAAGCCGTGGGCCGCCGAGCCGCGCGCGTGCACCACGCGCTCGGGGATGCGCTCATGGTCGAAGTGGGTGATTTTTTCCCGGAGGACGAAGTCTTCCAGCAGCACCGGCCCACGTCGGGCGGCGCTGAGCGAATTCTGGTTGTCGGCGATGGCGATGCCCAGCTGCGTCGTCAGCACCGGGTGCTCGGCATTGGCTTGTTGCTGGAGTTCGCCGCCATTGCCGCGCGTACCGTCGTCTGCCGCCTGGGCCGCTTTGGTGGTCTTGGCCGGCTTGCTGGATTTGGGCGCCGTTTTGGCTCGTGTCATGGGTTGGGGCTCCTGGATGGAAGGGCGGGCAGGCAATGGTGCGGCGCAGGGCGCGCCACTCGCGTAGGACACCGGCGGCAGGCCCTGTGCGGTTTGGTACCCTTGCCGCCCGCACAACCCGGGAGTTCGCATGCACCCGCGCCCGTTCCTCGTGGCCCTGGCGGCCACGCTGGCTTTGCCTGCCGCACTGGCCCTGCAACTGGGCAGCTTTTCGCCGCAGGGCGAAGTCGCGAACGCGCGCCAGGTGGTCGCCCGCTTCGATGCGCCCGCCGTGCAGTTCGGCGACCCGGCCGCGCGCGCGCCCTTCGACATCACGTGCAGCGACGCCTCCGCCAGCCAGGGCAGCGGCCGCTGGACCAGCGAGCGCGAATGGGTGTTCGATTTCGCCCAGGCGCTGCCGCCCGGCGTGCGCTGCACGGCGCAGCCCGTTTCAGGGTTCAAATCGCCCTCTGGCGCAGACTGGAAGGGCGCCAGGAGCTATCAATTCAATAGTGGCGGGCCGTTTGTCCGGCACATCCGCCCCGGCTCCTGGCAGGAGCTCGACGAAGAGCAGTTCTTCGTCCTGCAATTGAGCGGCCCGGCGACGCTGGAGAGCGTGCAGGCCAGCGCCTGGTGCAGCCTGGAAGGCGTGGGCGAGCGCATCCCCGTGCGCCTGATCGGAGGCGCGCAGCGCGCCGAACTGCTCCAGGCCCTGCGGCTCGACCGGGAGGCGGCGAAGGCGCCGCTGGCGCTCGTCACCCTGGCCTGCAACCGGCGCCTGACACCGGGCAGCAAGCTGCAACTGGTGGTGGGCAAGGGCCTGGCCACGCCCAGCGGCGTGACGACCAAGGTCGACAAGCGCTTTGGCTACACCGTGCGCGAGGCCTTCACCGCCGAACTGCACTGCGAGCGCGAGAACGCGCAGGCCGCGTGCCTGCCGATCCGTCCCATGGCGGTGGTGTTCAGCGCGCCGGTGCCGCACAAGCTCGCTGCCGCGCTGCGCCTGCGCGGCCCGCAGGGGCAGCAAAAGCCGCTCGTCGGCGAGGATGGCGACGCCGCGCCGGCCCGGCCCGACGCGCTCGTCACGAGCGTGCGTTTCGCGCCGCCGTTCGAGGAATCGACCGGCTACACCCTGGAGCTGCCGCAGGACCTGCAAGACGCCTCGGGCCGGCATCTGGCCAACGCCGGCATGTTCCCCCTGGCCGTGGCCACGGGCGCCATGCCACCGCTGGCCAAGTTTGCCGCCGCGCCGTTCGGCGTGGTCGAACGCTTCGCCGAGGGCCCGGACGGTCCGGCACTGCTGCCGCTCACGCTGCGCAAGGTCGAAGCGGCGCTGCGCCTGGACGCCATCGGCCCGGCGGCGCAGGGCGCCCGCATGAACACGCTCAGTCCGCAGAGCGACGCCGACATCATTGCCTGGTACCGGCGCGTGCAGTACTACGACCGCGCCGAGGTGCCGCGCAAGCAGGCCGCGCGCGACGCCCGCGCACCCCTGCCGCCGGTGCTGCCGCAGGGCGAGCGCCACTATGTGCAGTCGCGCATGCTGCCGCTGCTGGCCGGCCTGCCGGGCGCGCGCAGCGTCACCCTGCCGCGTGCCGATGCCACCGACCCGCGCCCCTTCGAGGTGGTGGGTGTGCCGCTGGCGCCGGGCTTTCATGTGCTCGAAGTGGCTTCGCCGCGCCTCGGGGAGGCGCTGCTGGCGCCCGAATACGGCGCCGGGCGGGCCATGTACGTGCGCACCAGCGCGCTCGTCACCAACCTGGCGGTGCACTTCAAGCTCGGCCGCGAGAACGCGCTCGCCTGGGTCACCTCGCTCGACAAGGGCCAGCCCGTGGCCGGTGCGCGCGTGCAGGTCTCAGGCTGCGACGGCCGCCTGCTGGCGGAGGCGCTGACCGATGCGCAGGGCCGCGCGCCGCTCGCCGGCCTGTCGCCCGAGGCGCCGCGCTGCGACGACGAAGACCGGGGCTACGGCAGTTCCGACGGTTACTTCGTCAGCGCGCGCCACAGCGGCGCCGACGGCGTGGCCGACATGGCGTTCGTCTGGAGCGACTGGCAACGCGGCATCGAGCCCTGGCGCTTCAACGTGCCGACCAGCAGCGACGGCGAGCGCGACCAGCGCGCGCACACGGTGTTCGACCGCACGCTGGTGCGCGCCGGCGAGACGGTGTCCATGAAGCACTTTTTGCGCACCGAAACGGCGGCCGGCTTTGCGCTCGCGCGCACCGAGCCCGACGAGCTGCTGGTGACGCACCTGGGCAGCGGCCAGGAGTTCACCCAGCCGCTCGCCTGGCGCACCACGCCGACCGGCGGGCGCAGCGCCGTGAGCGAGTTCGCCGTGCCGCCCGCCGCCAAGCTGGGCGTGTACACGGTGGAACTGCGCCGCAAGGGCCAGCAGGCGCACAGCCTGGGGTCGGGGCAGTTCCGCGTCGAGGCCTTCCGCCTGCCGGTGCTCGCCGGCAGCGTGCAACCGCAGCACAAGGGGCCGCTCGTCAACCTGCGCAAGCTTGGCGTCCAGGTGCAGGTGCAGTACGTCGCGGGCGGCGCGGCGGCGCGCCTGCCGGTGCGCGTCTCGGCGCTGGTGCGCGGCAAGGCGCTGTCGTTCGCCGATTACGACGGTTTTTCTTTTGCCCCGCCGCGCGCCGCGGAAGCCGCCGAGGGGCCGCAGTCCAGCGATGAAGATGGAGACGGCGCTCCCGCGCCCGCAGGGGGCGAGGGCGGGCGCATCGTCGCCGACAAGCTGCCGCTGGCGCTCGATGCCAACGGCGCCGGCCAGGTGACCCTGGAGCCGTTGCCGCGCGCCGGCAGTGCCCAGGAACTGGTGGTGGAGGCGAGCTACGCCGACCCCGGCGGCGAGGTGCAGACCCTGCGCAGCAGCAGCACGCTCTGGCCGGCCGCCGTGGTGGCCGGCATCAAGACGGAAGGCTGGGTGGCCTCGGGCAGCAAGGCGCGCTTCCACGCCCTGGCGCTCTCGCCCCAGGGCCAGCCGCTGGCGGGCGTGCCGCTTCAGGTGCAGGGCCGGGTGCGCATCACCACCAGCAGCAGGAAGCGCATCGTCGGCGGTTTCTACAGCTACGACAACCACACCGAAACGCGCGACCTGGGCATCCTCTGCACCGGCAAGAGCGATGCGCGCGGCCTGCTGCTGTGCGAGGCGCGGCTCGATGACACCGGCGAGGTCGAGCTCACCGCCAGCGCGCGCGACCCCGACGGCAACACCTTCGACGCGGCCGCCACGGTCTGGGTCAGCCGCGCGGGCGAGCAGTGGTTCGGCGGCGAGAACCACGACCGCATCGACGTGCTGCCCGAGCGGCGCAGCTACCAGCCGGGCGAGACCGCGCGCCTGCAGGTGCGCATGCCGTTCCGCGAGGCCACCGCCCTGGTGGCGGTGGAGCGCGAAGGCATCATCGAAACCCAGGTGGTCAAGCTCTCGGGCAAGGACCCGAGCATCGCGCTCAAGGTGGAGCCCGGCTGGGGCCCCAACGTGTACATCAGCGTGCTGGCGCTGCGCGGCCGGCTGCACGAGGTCCCCTGGTACAGCTTCTTCACCTGGGGCTACAAGGCGCCGCGCGACTGGTGGGGAGCCTTCTGGCACGACGGCAAGCAGTACAAATTGCCCACGGCACTGGTCGACCTGAGCAAACCGGCGTTCCGCTTCGGCATGGCCGAGATCCAGGTCGGCGCGGCGGCGCACCGCATCGACGTGAAGGTGGCCGCCGACCAGGCCAGCTACCCGGTGCGCGGCAAGGCGCAGGTGACCATCAGCGCCACGCTGCCGGACGGCAAGCCGGCCGCGCACGCCGAGGTGGCGCTGGCGGCGGTGGACGAGGCGCTCCTGGAGCTCATGCCCAACAGCAGCTGGAACCTGCTCGGCGCCATGCTGCAGCGACGTGCCTGGGGCGTGCAGACGGCGACGGCGCAGATGGAAATCATCGGCCGGCGGCATTACGGCAAGAAGGCCGCGCCGCCGGGCGGCGGCGGCGGGCGCGCGCCGACGCGCGAGCTGCTCGACACGCTGCTCCTGTGGCAGCCCGCCATCCGGCTCGACGACAAGGGCCAGGCACGCGTCACCGTGCCCCTGAACGACGCGCTTTCCAGCTTCCGCGTGGTGGCCGTGGCCGACGCCTCGGTCGGCCTGTTCGGCACCGGGACCACCACCATCCGCAGCACGCAGGACCTGCAGATCATCAGCGGCCTGCCGCCGCTGGTGCGCGGCGGCGACCGGTTCCGCGCGCAGATCACGCTGCGCAACACCACCGCCAAGGCCATGCAGGTCGAGGCCGCGCCCCGCGCCACGCTGATCGACCTCCAGCCCCAGGTGGTGGAGATCCCGGCGGGCGAAGCGCGCGAGCTCGCCTGGGAGGTCGCCGTGCCCGAAGCCCTGGCGGAGACGCGCGCGCAGGCCCTGCTGTGGGAGATCGCCGCGCACGACCGGCTGGGCGGCGCGCGCGATGCCCTCAAGGCGCAGCAGCGCGTGGTGCCGGCCGTGCCGGTCGCCGTGCAGCAGGGCACGCTGGTGCAGCTCGACGGCAGCTACACGCTCCCGGTGGCGCCGCCGCCTGGCGCTCTGCCGGGGCGGGGCGGCGTGCAACTCGCGCTGCAGCCCAAGCTGGCCGAAGGCCTGCCCGGCGTGCGCGACTGGTGGGCGCGCTACCCCTACAGCTGCCTGGAGCAGCAGGCCGGCAAGGCCATCGGCATGCAGGACGCCGCCGCCTGGCGCGCGCTGACGGCGCGCCTGCCGGCGTACCTGGACGAAGACGGCCTGGCGAGCTACTTCCCGCCGCGCGCCGGCGAGACGCACAGCGGCAGCGACGTGCTCACCGCCCACCTGCTCGCCGCCGCCGACGAGGCCGCCGCGCTCGACCCCGCCATGGCCCTGCCGGACGCCGTGCGCGCGCCCATGGAGCTGGCCCTGGTGGCCTTTGTCGAAGGGCGCCTGCAGCGCAAGTTCTGGAGCCCGCGCGAGGACCTGCCGGTGCGCAAGCTCGCCGCCATCGCGGCGCTGGCGCGCGGCGGCAAGGCGCAGGCGCGCATGCTGTCGGCCATCACCATCGCGCCCAACCAGTGGCCGACGCACGCCGTGCTCGACTGGCTGGCCATCCTGCGCCGCGTGCCCGGCATCGCGCGCCAGCCCGAGCACCTGCAGGAGGCCGAGCAGATCCTGCGCAGCCGCCTGAACTACCAGGGCACGCGCGTCGGCTTCAGTACCGAACAGCAGGACGCGTGGTGGTGGCTGATGCAGGGCAGCGACGTGAACGCCGCGCGCCTGCTGCTCTGGGCGATCGACGAGCCCGCCTGGCAGGCCGAGCTGCCGCGCCTGGTCACCGGCTTCATCGCGCGCCAGCAGGGCGGCGCCTGGTCCACCACCACGGCCAACCTGTGGGGAGGCCTGGCACTGCGCAGGTTCTCCGCCAAGTTCGAGAGCACGCCCGTCGCCGGTCGGACCGAGGCGCAGCTCCATGGCGAGACGGGGCGCATCGACTGGGCCAAGGTGGTGCGCGTCCAGCCCGGCGACGCCGCGGGCGCGCCGCACGGGGCGAGCCAGTGGGGCGCGCCGTCGGCGCCCGGCATGCTGACCGGCAACACCCTGCTGCTGGCCTGGCCGCAGGGCGGCGCGGGCACGCTGACCGTGACCCACCAGGGCAGCGGCAAACCCTGGCTCACGGTGCAATCGCTCGCCGCCGTGCCGCGCAGCGCGCCGCTGGCCGCCGGCTACCGCGTGCGCCGCAGCGTGGCGCCCGTGGAGCAGGCCGACAAGGGCCTGCCGCCCGGCCAGTATTCGCGCGGCGACGTGCTGCGCGTCACGCTCGAGGTGGAGGCCAGCGCCGACATGACCTGGGTCGCCATTACCGACCCCATCCCCGGCGGCGCCACCATCCTCGGCAGCGGCCTGGGGCGCGATTCGGAGATCGCCACCCAGGGCGAGGCGCGCTCGGGCTCCGGCTGGCCGGCGTTCGAGGAGCGCAGCTTCGAGGCCTTCCGCAGCTACTACCAGTACCTGCCGCGCGGCAAGGTGCAACTGCAGTACACGCTGCGGCTGAACAATGCCGGCCACTTTGCGCTGCCGCCGACGCGCGTCGAGGCGCTGTACGCGCCGGAGATGTTCGGGGAGGCGCCGAACGCGCCGGTGCAGGTGGGGCAGAAGTGAGCCGGGTACTCCCGATTCCATAGCCCTCGGCCGATGCAGAGCCACGCAGATTGCGCCGTCCGGCGCCTGCTACAAAGCGGCGTGGCTTTTCTTCGCTGCCTGCTCGTTCTGCGTGCGCGCGCTCCGGCCGCCGCCTTGGTGCTTGCGGTCGGCATGCCGGCGGCCTGGGCGCTGCCCACGTTCGACGACGTGCGGCGCGGGTACCGCCCGTCGGAAACGCTGGTGCTGTCGCGCGAGGGGGAAGTGCTGCAGCGCGTGCGCACCGACGCGAGCGTGCGCCGGGGTGCGTGGACCACGCTGGCCGAGATTTCCCCGGCGCTGCAAAGCGCCATGCTCCTGTCCGAGGACAAGCGCTTCTACGCGCACAGCGGCGTCGACTGGCAGGCCGCCACGGCCGCCGCCTGGGCCAACCTGTGGAACGAGCGCACGCGTGGCGCCAGCACCATCACCATGCAGCTCGCCGGACTGGTCGATGCGCCCGGCGGCGCCGACCTGCGCCAGCGCCCCGGCGGGCGCAGCGTGGTGCAAAAGCTCGGCCAGGTGGCGGCGGCCGAAGTGCTGGACCGGCGCTGGCGCAAGGACCAGATCCTGGAGGCCTACCTCAACCTGGTGCCGTTTCGCGGCGAGCTCGTCGGCATCGACGCGCTCAGCCGCACGCTGTTCGGCAAGGCGCCGCATGGGCTGGATGAGCGCGAGGCGGCGCTGGCCGCGGCGCTGGTGCGCGCGCCCAACGCCGGCGCCGCGCAGGTGGCGCGCCGCGCCTGCGGCGTGCTGCAGGACATGCAGCAGGCCGGTCGCAGCGCGGCCGCACCGCAGACTAGCGATTGCGACGCGCTGGCGCTGCTGGCGGCAAGCGCCCTGGGTCGGCGCGCCTTTCCCGCCAGCGAGGGCGTCGCCCCGCATTTCGCGCGCCGCGCGCTGGCGGCCCTGCCCACCGGAAGAGCGCCCCCCGCGCACATCCGCACCACGCTCAGCGCGCCCGTGCAGCGCTTTGCCGTGCAGACACTGGCGCAGCAACTGCGCGAGCTGGCCGGCCGCAACGTGCAGGACGGCGCCATCGTTGTGCTGGACAACGCCAGCGGCGAGGTGCTCGCCTGGGTCGGCTCCTCGGGCGAACTCAGCCAGGCGGCCGAGGTCGACGGCGTGCTGGCGCGGCGCCAGCCGGGCTCGACGCTCAAGCCCTTCCTGTATGCGCAGGCCCTGCAGGAGCGGCGGCTGACGGCGGCCTCCCTGATCGACGATTCGCCGGCGCACATCGCCACCGCCGGCGGCCTGTACATCCCGCAGAACTACGACCTGCGCTTCAAGGGCTGGGTGTCGGTGCGCACGGCGCTCGCGTCCTCGCTCAACGTGCCGGCGGTGCGCACGCTGGCCATGGTCTCGCCCGACGCCTTCTTCCAGCGCCTGCAGGCGCTCGGCCTCGCGCTGCGCGAGAGCGGCGGCTACTACGGCCTGGGGCTGGCCCTGGGCAGCAGCGAGGTCACCCTGCTGCAACTGGCCAACGCCTACCGCGCGCTGGCCAACGGCGGGCGCGCCAGCGCCGTGGCGCCGCCGCTGGCCGGCGCCAGGCCGGCCCCGCAGGGCGCGCGCGTGCTGGATGCCGGCGCCACCTTCATCGTCGGCGACATCCTCGCCGACGCGAATGCGCGCGCGATGACCTTCGGCCTCGACAGCGTGCTGGCGACGCGCTTCTGGAGCGCCGTGAAGACCGGCACCAGCAAGGACATGCGCGACAACTGGGCACTCGGCTGGTCCGAGCGCTACACGGTGGGTGTGTGGGTCGGCAATGCGGCCGGGGGCGCCATGCACGAGGTCAGCGGCGCGAGCGGCGCGGCGCCCATCTGGGCGGCCGTGATGGGCCACCTGCATGCGCACACGCCCAGCCGGGCGCCGAACGCGCCGCGCGGCGTGCGCGTCCAGGCGGTGCGCTTTGGTCCCGGTGCGGGCGGCGGGCCGCTGGAGGCGGCGCGCAGCGAGTGGTTCCTGAACGGCACGCAACAGGCGCTGTTTGCTATCGATAAGGAAGCTATAAGCCTTTATAAAGCAAGCGCTGGAGGCCAAAAAGACCAGAAAAATCCGCCCCTGGACGGCGTCCCTGCCTGGCGCATCGCCGAGCCGGCGCCCGGCGCCATCGTCGCGCTCGACCCGGACATCCCGCCCGCGCGCCAGCGCCTGCGCTTCGTCGCCTCCGGCGCGCCCGGCGCGCCCGGCGCGGGCAGCGTGGTCTGGGTGCTCGACGGCAAGCGCGTGGCCCGCGGCGCCACGCACGCCTGGCCGCCCTGGCCGGGCCGCCACCGGCTGCAGCTGCGCGACGCGCGCGGGCGCGTGCTCGACGAAGTGCCGTTCGAGGTGCGCGGCGCCGGTGTGGCGCGGCGCTGAGGGGCGTCCTTACAATCCCGACCGCCCATGAAATCGCCGCGCCCCCTCTTTTCCCAGCGCCTGTTCTGGCTGGCGCTCCTGCTGAGCCTGGGAATAGGCGCCCTGGTGACGCGCACGGTCTTCACCATGCGCACCGACGCTTGGAATTTCGCGGCGCGCACCAACGCCAACCTGGCGACGGCCCTGGAGCAGTCGGTCGGCTGGACGCTGCGCGCCATGGACCAATCCTTGCAGGACGTGGCGGCCAAGCTGGAGCACCCGGGCGTCATGGAGCTGCCGCAGGAGCTGCGCAACCGCGTGCTGTTCGCCACCCCGCTGCGGGTGGCCGGCCTGATGGACGTCTACGTGGTGGACAGCCGGGGCGACATCGTCATCGACTCGGTCGCCCACCCGCCGCGCAAGGCCAACTACGCCGACCGCGACTATTTCCAGGCGCTGATGTCCGGCGCCCGGGAAGGCCTGGTCATCGGCCACCCGGTCATGGGGCGGGTAACGCAGACCTGGATGCTGCCCGTGGCGCGGGCCTACCACGGCGCGGACGGCCGCGTGGCCGGCGTGGTGGTCAGCTCGGTCAGCCTGAGCTATTTCAACGAACTGTTCTCGGCCCTGCACCTGGGTCCGAGCAGCGGCGTGAACCTGATCCTCAGCAGCGGCACCATCGTCACACGCTACCCCTATGGCGACGCCGACGTGGGCAAGTCGCTTGCCGGCACCCCGAACATGCGCCGCCTGCTGGCCGAGAAGAGCGGCAGCTTCGTCGGCGTGGCCAGCCTGGACAAGATCGAACGTTTCTATTCCTTCCGCCACGTGGGGCCCTACCCGCTGGTGGTGAACGTCGCCCAGTCGACCGACGTGATGCTGGCCAGCTGGCGCGCGAACGCGCTGCAACTGGCCGCCTTCGCCCTGGTGCTCATGGCCAGCTGCGTCGGCCTGGCGGTGCTCTTCGCGCGCGAACTGGCACGCCGCCAGGAAGTGACCAGCCGCCTGCAGCAGACCGAGCACTACCTGCGCACCATCTTGGACAACCTGCCCTCGACCATCAGCTACTGGGACAAGTCCGAGCGCAACCGCTTCATCAACCGGACCAGCGTCGACGTCTATGGCCGCACGCCGCAGGAGCTGCACGGCATGCACGTGAGCGACGTCGTCGGGTCGGCCGGCTACGCCGTGGTCGAACCCTTCATTCGCCAGGCGCTGGCGGGCCACCCGCAGCGCTTCGAGCGCAACCTGACCGACGCCTCCGGCCGGCTGCGCTGTACCCATATCTCCTACACGCCGGACATGGACCCGCGGACCGGCGAGGTGCGCGGCGTCTTCGTCCAGATGAGCGACATCACCGACCGCAAGCGCGTCGAGGAAGAACTGTTCCAGGAAAAGGAGCTGATGCGCCTCACGCTCCAGTCCATCGGCGACGCGGTGGTGTGCACCGATGCCGAAGGCCGCATCACCTACCTCAACCCGGTGGCGGCGCACATGACGGGCTGGCAGGCGTTCGACGCCGCCGGGCGCGACGTGGACGAAGTTGCGCCGCTGTTCCTCGCCAACGGCGAGCAGACGCAGCCCAGTTCGCTGCGCCAGGCCCTGGCGGCGCGCACCACCTGCGGGCCGACGCGCGGCGTGGTGCTGCGCGGCCGCGACGGGGTGCGCTTCGAGGTCGAGGAATCGGCCAGCCCCATCATCGACCGGCATGGCCAGCTCACCGGCGCGGTGATGGTGGTGCACGACGTCACCGAAACCATGGCCATGGCCGAGCGCATGGCGCGCCTGGCGCAGTACGACGCGCTCACCGACCTGCCCAACCGCGTGCTGCTGCAGGACCGCGCCGCGCATGCCCTGGCGCTGGCGCGGCGCGAAAGCCGCAGCCTGGCGGTGATGTACCTCGACCTGGATGGCTTCAAGCAGGTCAACGACCGGCTCGGGCACGACGCCGGCGACCAGCTCCTGGTGCTGTTCGCGCGCCGCCTGGTGGCGGCCATGCGCCAGTCGGACACCGTCTGCCGCCAGGGCGGGGACGAGTTTGTGCTGCTGCTGCCGGGGCTGGATGGCCGGCGCCAGCTCAGTGCCGTGGCCGGCAAGGTGCTGGCGGTATGCCGCGAGCCCTTCGTGGTGCGCGGCGAGTCGCTGCAGATCGGGCTGAGCGCCGGCATCGCGCTGTTCCCCGAGCACGGCGCCACCTACGAGGAGCTGGCGCGCCACGCCGACACCGCCATGTACGCCGCCAAGCGTGCCGGGCGCATGCAGGTGCGCTGCTACGCCGGCCCCGTGCGCGAACCCGAGCTGGTCGAGCCGCCGCTCCAGGATGCTACCAAATAAATAGCTGCCAGCGCTTTATTGGCAAGCGCTGGCGCCCGTTTTTCCTTGAAGTTTGGGGCCCCGGCGGTCCCGCCGTGCAAATTTGCTCCGGCGCCGCACAAATTATTTTGATGGCGCGCACCGCCCCCTGCGCCTACGATCGCACGCACCCCAGACACCTGCCAGGAGACCAGCGTGAGCGACCTTTCCACCATGACCTGCATCGAAGACCTGCGCCGCGTCTATAAGCGCCGCGTGCCGCGCATGTTCTACGACTACTGCGACTCGGGCTCGTGGACCGAAGGCACCTACCGCGCCAACATCGACGACTTCCAGTCCATCAAGCTGCGCCAGCGCGTGGCGGTGAACATGACCGGGCGCAGCACGCGCAGCACCATGATCGGCCAGGACGTCGCCATGCCCGTGGCGCTCGCACCCACGGGCCTGACCGGCATGCAGCACGCCGACGGCGAGATCCTCGCCGCGCGCGCCGCCAAGGCCTTCGGCGTGCCGTTCACGCTCTCCACCATGAGCATCTGCTCCATCGAGGACGTGGCCGAGCACGCCGGCCCGGGCTTCTGGTTCCAGCTCTACGTGATGCGCGACCGCGACTACATCGAACGCCTGATCGACCGCGCCAAGGCCGCCGGCTGCAGCGCGCTGCAGCTCACGCTCGACCTGCAGATCCTCGGCCAGCGGCACAAGGACATCAAGAACGGCCTCTCCTCACCGCCCAAGCCCACCCTGGCCAACATGATCAACCTGGCGACCAAGCCGCGCTGGTGCCTGGGCATGCTGGGCACCAAGCGGCGCAGCTTCGGCAACATCGTCGGCCACGCCAAGGGCGTGGGCGACATGTCCTCGCTCTCGTCCTGGACGGTCGAGCAGTTCGACCCCGAGCTCAACTGGGGCGACGTCGAATGGATCAAGCGCCGCTGGGGCGGCAAGCTGATCCTCAAGGGCATCATGGACGTGGAGGACGCGCGCCTGGCGGCGAACAGCGGCGCCGACGCGCTCATCGTCAGCAACCACGGCGGGCGCCAGCTCGACGGGGCGCCGTCCTCCATCGCCGCGCTGCCGGCCATTGCGCAGGCCGTGGGCAAGGACATCGAGGTCTGGATGGACGGCGGCATCCGCAGCGGCCAGGACGTGCTCAAGGCGCGCGCCCTGGGCGCGCGCGGCACCATGATCGGCCGCAGCTTCCTCTACGGCCTGGGCGCCTACGGCGAGCTCGGCGTGACGCGCGTGCTGGAGATCATCCGCAAGGAACTCGACCTCACCATGGCGTTCTGCGGCCGCACCGACATCGACACCGTGGACGAAAGCATCCTGTTGCCGGGCACGTACCCGCGGCCCTGAGAGCACGCTCGCCGGTGTGAGCGCCCCGGGCGGCGCTGCGCCACAATGGCCGCCATGCGCATGCACCACCCGATTTTCCGTACCCTGCTGGCCGCCGCGGCGCTGGCCTCGGTCGCCCCGGGCTGGGCGGAGACCGGCAAGCTCCTGCTCACCGGCGGCGTCAGCAGTGTCACGGGCAGCGCCGGCGGCGGCATCACGCCCTGGGCGGTGGTCGGCACCAACGCCACCGAAGGCCAGTGGGGCGCCAGCGCCTTCGCCACGCGCCTGGTCACGCAGGACTACGCCCTGACCAGCCGGGGCGCGGCCCTGGCCTGGAACGACCGCATCGAGTTCTCGCTCGCGCAGCAGGAATTCAACGCCGCGCCGGCGGCCGCGCTCAACGCCATCGCCCCCTTCGGCGTGGCGCCGGGTCTGCGGCTGCGCATGGACGTGGTCGGCCTCAAGCTGCGCGTCGCCGGCGACGCCGTCCTCGACGCCGACACCTGGGTGCCGCAGCTCGCCATCGGGCTGGAGCACAAGCGGCTTGACCCGGGCACGCTCGCCCCGGTGCTCGCCTTCGTCGGCGCGGACACCCAGGGCACGGACGTCTACGTGAGCGCCACCAAGCTCATCCTGGACCGCGGCCTGCTGCTCAGCGCCACGCTGCGCGCCACGCGCGCCAACCAGAACGGCCTGCTCGGCTTCGGCGCGCGCGCGCCGGGGCGCGGCCGCCACAGCCTGCAGGGCGAAGTGTCGGCCGCGTGGCTGCTGCGGCGCGATCTGGCGGTGGGCGCCGAGCTGCGCATGCAGCCCGACAACCTGCAGGCCACGGGGCGCGCCGCCGGCCTCGGCGCCGCGCTGCGCGCCGACCCCTGGGCGGACCTCTTCATCGCCTGGGCGCCGAGCAAGCACCTCTCGTTCACGCTCGCCTGGGCGCACCTGGGACGCATCGTCCCCGGCATCACCGACGGCCGGCGCCAGCGCGGCGTATACCTGTCCACGCAGGTGGCGTTTTGAAGTCCGCCGCCCTGCGGGTCCGGCTCGCCGCATTCGCCCTGGCCGCGTGCGCGCCGGCCCTGGCCCAGGTGGGCCCGCCGCCGGCGCCGCCCGGCCTGTACGCCGCCCTGGGGGAACTGCCCGGTATCGAGCGCCTGGTCGGCGAATTCATCCCGCGCCTCAAGCGCCACCCGCGCCTGGGCGCGCATTTCCGGGACGTCAAGGCCGGCCCGTTCCAGGAGGCCCTGAGCGAGCAGATCTGCTGGCTGGCCGGCGGCCCCTGCACGTTCCAGGGGCGCGCGCTGCGCGACATGCGCGCCGACATGCGCGGCGTGCATGCCGACTTGAAAATCGACCAGGCCGATTTCAATGCCCTGGTCGAGGTGCTGCAGGACGCCATGGACGCCCAGGGCATCCCCTTCGCGCAGCAGAACCGCCTGCTGGCGCTGCTTGCGCCCATGCACCGCGAGATCGTCACCGTCCGCTGACGCTATTTATTGTGTAGCTGCAAACCCAATTCGGTAGGGCGCTGGTGGCCAAAAACACCGGAATTTTTCCCGGTCCGAGGCGCCCCGACGCTGTGCGCCCCTGGCCGACAATGGCGCCCGTGCTGCTCCCTGTCCCCGCCCCCGCCGACGACGCCGCGCCCAAGCTGCGGCGCATCGCGCACCTGGACATGGACGCCTTCTTCGCCAGCGTCGAGCTGTTGCGCTACCCGCAGCTCGCCGGCCTGCCGGTGGTGATCGGCGGGCGTGCGCGCAGCGCCGACGCGGCGCTCCTGGAAGCGGCCGCGGCGGGCACCCAGGCCGGGTTGCCGCTGGCCGCGTTCCCGCGCCTCGCCGGCTACATCGGGCGGGGTGTCATCACCACCGCCACCTACCCGGCGCGCGCCTTCGGCGTGGGTTCGGCCATGGGCCTGATGAAGGCGGCGCGCCTGTGCCCGCAGGCCATCCTGCTGCCCGCCAACTTCGACGAATACCGGCGCTATTCGCGCTTGTTCAAGCAGGCGGTGACGGAAATCGCACCCCACATGGAGGACCGGGGCATCGACGAGGTCTACATCGACTTCACCAACGTCCCTGGCGGCCAGCGCGAAGGCGGGCGCGTGCTGGCGCGGCTGATCCAGAAAAACATCTTTGACGCCACCGGGCTGACCTGCTCGATCGGCATCGCGCCGAACAAACTGCTGGCCAAGATGGCGAGCGAATTCGACAAGCCCAACGGCATCGCGGTACTGCACGCGCACGAACTGGCCGAGCGCATCTGGCCGCTCGCCTGCCGCAAGATCAACGGCATCGGCCCCAAGGCGGGCGACAAGCTCGCGCGCCACGGCATCACCACCATCGGCGAGCTGGCCAAGCAGCCGCTCGCCTGGCTGGTGGCGCATTTCGGCCGCGCCACCGGCGCCTGGCTGCACGCCTCGGCCTGGGGGCGCGACGACCGTCCCGTGCAGACGCACAGCGAGCCGGTCAGCATGAGCCGTGAGACGACCTTCGAGCGCGACCTGCACCCGGTGCAGGACCGGCGCGAGCTCGGCGCCGTCTTCACACGCCTGTGCGAGCAGGTGGCGGCCGACCTGCAGCGCAAGGGCTACGTCGGGCGCAGCATAGGCATCAAGCTGCGCCGGGCGGATTTCTCCACCGTCACGCGCGACCACACGCTGGCCAGCGCCACGCAGGACGCTGCCGCCATCCGCCGCGCCGCCGGCCTGTGCCTCAAGCGCGCCCCGCTGGACCAGCGCCTGCGCCTGCTGGGCGTGCGCGTGGGCACGCTCACGCGCCTGGGCGAGAGCGCGGAGCCGGCCGGCGCACAGCCCGCCCAGGCGCGCCAGGCACAGCTCTTCTGAACCTGTTGTGGCGGCGCCACAAGGCGCGAAAAAGACGCTGCGCCAGGCGGGCGCGACCATGCCTGGTCGCGGCGCTTTTTATCCTTCGTTACGAATTGCCGCGAGCCCATGCCCATGCGCCTGAACCTCCCTGTCACGTCCCAGGAATACGACTTTCCGGGCCATGAGCTCCTCATGTCCACGACCGACAACAAGGGGGTTCTGACGCACTGCAATGCGGCGTTCGCGCGCGTCAGCGGCTACTCTATGGACGAGCTCATGGGGCAGCCGCACAACCTGATCCGCCACCCCGACATGCCGCCCGAGGCCTACAAGGACCTGTGGGCGACCATCGGCCGGGGGCGCAACTGGACGGGCCTCGTGAAGAACCGGCGCAAGAACGGCGACTACTACTGGGTGCGCGCCAACGTCACGCCCATGATGGTCGACGGCAAGCCGAGCGGCTACATGTCGGTGCGCGTCAAGCCGACGCGCGCGGAAGTGGCGGCGGCCGAAGCCTTGTACCGGCAGATCCATGCCGAGCGCGGGCAGGGCCGCGGCAGCGTGCTGCTGCACGCCGGTCGCGTGCGCCGTCCGGGCTGGCGCAACCAGCTGGGCAAGTGCGGTCGCGTGGGGCTGACGCAGCGCCTGGCGCTCCTGCTGCTGCCGCTGCTCGCGGCCGCTCTGGCGCCGCCGCTGCTCGGTTGGACGGGTGCCGGCGTGCTGGCCGGGCAGGCGCTGGCCTTGCTGGGGTTCGCAGCGCTGCTGCTGTGGCGCTTCCAGTGCGGTGTGGCCCAGCCGCTGGCCGACATCGAGCGCCTCATGACGGAGATCGCCGGCTGCGACCTGACGCACCCGCAGGCCGCGCCCGCCGGCGACGGACCGGTGGACCGGCTGCTCGAACGCATCCAGCGCATCCACCTGAATTTGCGCGCCGTGGTCGGCGACGCGCGCCTGGAGATCGGCACGTTTGGCCAGATTTCCTCGGAGATCGCGCAAAGTGCGCAGGATTTGTCGGAGCGCACGGAATCCCAGGCCAGCAGTCTGGAAGAAACCGCCGCCGCCATGGAGCAGTTTTCCAGCACCGTGCGCCAGTCGGCCGACACCACCGAGCAGGTGCTCAAGGAGAGCGGCCACAGCGCCGACCTCGCGGCCAACGGCGGCCAGGCGGTGGCCGAGGTGAGCCAGGTGGTGCAGACAATCGCCCAGTCCTCGCGCAAGATGGGGCAGATCATCGCCACCATCGAGGGCATCGCCTTCCAGACCAACATCCTGGCGCTCAATGCCGCCGTCGAGGCGGCGCGCGCCGGCGAGCAGGGCCGGGGCTTTGCCGTGGTCGCCAGCGAGGTGCGCGCGCTGGCGCAGCGCAGCGCCACGGCGGCCGGCGAGATCCGCGGGCTGATCGGCGAATCGGGCGCGCACATCGAACGCGGCGCCGGGCAGATGCAGTCGGCCGGCCAGGCGATCGAGGAAGTGGTGCGCTCGGTGGCGCACGTCAACGCCTTGATGGGCCAGATCGGCGTCGCCACGCGCGAGCAGGCGCAAGGTATTTCGCAGGTCAACGAGGCCGTGACCGACCTCGACCGCGTGACGCAGCAGAACGCCGCCCTGGTCGAGGAGTCGGCCGCCGCGGCCCGCGCCATGAGCGACAACGCCGGCGTGCTCGGCCGCACGCTGGCGGTGTTCCGCCTGCACTGAGACGCCGCCCCGGCCGCGCTGGCGCCGGGCCGCTCCGCCCCTATTGGCGCGCGGTGCGCACGTTGGCCGGCGGCGCCATGGGGTGGCTGGTGCGCCAGGGGTTGATGTCCAGGCCGCCGCGGCGCGTGTAGCGCGCGTACACCTCCAGCTTGGCGGGGCGGCAGCGCGTCCACAGGTCCATGAAGATGCGCTCCACGCACTGCTCGTGGAATTCGTTGTGGTTGCGAAAGCTCACGATGTACTGCAGCAGGCCCGCCTGGTCGATCTGCGGGCCGCTGTAGGCGATGCGCAGGCTGCCCCAGTCGGGCTGGCCGGTGACCAGGCAGTTGCTCTTGAGCAGGTTGCTGGTCAGCACCTCGCTCACCGGCTGCTCGTCGAACGCCGCCTGCAGCAGTTCGGGCGCCGGGGTGTAGTGGCTGCATTCCAGGTCGAGGCGGTCCAGGCTCAGGCCGTCGAGCTCGTGCACCGGCTCGCGGTCGAACATGTCGGGCAGCAACAGGCGCACGCCCACGCTGCCGGGCGCGTCCGCGCCGCGCCAGGCGGCTTCGGACAGATCGGTGCGCAGGCGCGTGGTGACTTCCTGCGCGTCGGCCAGGCGGGTGTTGGTCAGGCTGCCCAGGTAGAGCTTGAGCGACTTGCTCTCGATGATGTTGGGCGATTCGCAGGGCACGGTGAAGTGCGCCAGCGCCACCTGGGGCTTGCCGCGCAGGTTGAGCCAGGAGAGCTCGAACGCCGTCCACAGGTCGGCGCCGAGGAAGGGCGGCTGGGCGCCCACGCCGATCTCCGCGCGCTTGGTCGCACGGGGGATGGGAAAGAGCAGCGACGGGTCGTAGTGCGCCGGTGCCGGGCTGGTTTTGCCGAGCGGCGATTGTTCGGGAGTGTGCATGAAAATACTATTGAAAATATAGCTATAAGCGCTTATTCAGTAAGCGCTAGAGGCTGTTTTTATTCAAATTTTCCCTCGCGCAGCCATTTGGTTGCGATCCATTTCTCGCCGGCCAGGACCGGCGCGCCGCCGTGCAGGGTGCGCGTTTGCGGCTCGGGGCGCGGGTAGCGGAAGAACACGGCGTGGCCCTGCTGCGGGGCGACCTGCAGCGCCAGGTCGGGGAATACGGTGGCGCCGCCCGCAGCGGGGGTGTTGAGGTACATCACCAGCGTGGCGATGCGCTGGCCGCCGCGGCGCAGCATGGCCGGCGTGCCCGCCTCGTGCGGGTCGAAATAGTCGTAGTGCGGCTTGTACTCTGCGCCCGGCCCGTAGCGCAGCACTTGCAGGCCTTCGCCGTGGTCCACGGGCCAGTGCAGCAGCGCGGCAATGCGCGCTTCGATGCGGCGCACCAGGGCGCTCTCGCCGCGCTCGAAGAACATGCCTTCGCTGGTGCGGTCGGCGTTGACGGCTTCGCCGCCGGTCTGCGTCTCCACGGTGAGCGAGCGCGCCAGGCGCGGCCGCGCCGCCTGGATCAGCGCGGCGCACTCGCGCGCGTCGAGCAGCTGCGCGAACACCGCGAGCGTCGGCCGTTCCATGGCGGCCAGCAGGCGCACGGCGTGGCCGTCCGCTTCCAGGGTGGGCGTGGCGGCCGAGAGATCCGGCCCCGGCAGGGAGCGCGGCGCGGCGCAGGCGCCATCGGCGGGCGCGTCGAGTGCCGCCGCCAGCGCCGCGTCGGCCTGCTCCGGCTGCCAGCCCGCCGCCAGCAGTGCCTGGCGCATGGCGGCGTGCCCCACGCCGCGCGCGTACTGCGCGCTGGCCCACTGGCGCATTGCGTCGGGGGTGAAAGCTCGATCCGCCATGCCCGGGTTGTACCCCATCGTGCCCGAAGGCGTCAGCCGGCGCGGCGGCGGAACACCAGCCGGTCCGGCGTGGAAGCGCGCGCCGCGTAGGCGTAGCCGTCGGCGCCGAAGTCCTTGAGCGCTTCCAGCGTCTCGGCGCGCGCCTGGATGGCAAAGCGCGCCATGCGCCCGCGCGCCCGCTTGGCGTGGAAACCCACCACCTTGTACGCGCCGCCCTGCCAGTCTTCGAACACGCATTCGGCCACGCGCGCGCGCAGCGCCTTGCGGTCCACCGCCTTGAAGTATTCCTGCGAGGCGAGGTTGAGCAGCAGCGGCTCGCCGGGCTGGCGCCGCACCTGGCGGTCGAGGTGGCGCGCGATGCGTTCGCCCCAGTAGGCGTACAGGCCTGTCCCGGCGTCGGTCTCCAGGCGCGTGCCCATTTCCAGGCGGTAGGGCTGCATGCGGTCGAGCGGGCGCAGCACGCCGTAGAGCCCGCTCAGGATGGCCAGGTGCTCCTGCGCCCAGGCCAGGTCGGCCGCGTCCAGGCTGCGCGCGTCCAGGCCGTCGTAGACATCGCCGTCGAAGGCGAGCAGCGCCTGGCGCGCGTGGGCGGCGCCGGGGCGCGCCCGGAACGCCGCGAAGCGCCCGACGTTGAGCGCCGCCAGCGCGTCGCTGATGTGCATCAGCGAGGCCAGGTCCTGCGGCGCGAAGCTGCGCATGCGCTGCACCAGCGCGCGCGTCTGCGCCGGGAAGGCGGGCAGCGTGTGCGCCAGGCCGTCCGGCAGCGGGGTTTCGAAATCCAGCGATTTGGCGGGGGACAGGAGTATCAGCATGGGGCTATCTTCGCCGCAATGAAAAATGGCCCCCACGCTCCCCCGCTGCGCGGGTCGCTGCCCCCCCGAGGGGGCCGCTTTTTATCTTGGGGCGGCCCAGCGATGAAAAAAGCCGCCCCGCAGGGCGGCATCTACGCCGTGGCGGGCCGCCCCTCGCAAGGCGCCGGCCCGGCCGCACCGGGGGGTGCCCCGGTGTGTCAGCGCGGCGCGTCGAAGGGCAGGGACGTATCGCGCAGGTCGCGGCGCGTTTCCACCAGCACCAGCGGGCCGTCGTCCTGCGGCGGCAGGGCGGGGCGCTCGCGCGGCACGCGGATGGGTGCGGGCTCGGCGGCGATGGCGGCCTGCGCGGCAGCCACCTTGTCCGCGTCGGAATTCACCCATTGCAGGCCGGAAGCGGCGGCGACCTGCTGCATGTCCTCCAGAGGCAGTTCGTACGTTTGCACGCGCGGCATGCCGTTGGTCTGGGGTGCCGGTGCAGCGGCCTGCACGGGGGCGGGTGCCGGTGCGGCGGCCGGGGCCGGGGCCGGGGCGGTGAAGGCCGCAGGTGCCGGAGCTGCGGCCTCGGCCGCGCTGGCCGGTGCCTCATCCGCCGCTGCGTCCGCGGGTGCGGCGCCCGCGGGCTCCGCTTGCGCGGGCGCAGGGCGCACCGGTGCCGACGGGGCGTCGAAGTAGCTGCGGCGTACGGGGGCTTCGTCGTTGCCGGCCGGTGTGTCGTCCAGCAGGTTGGTCACCGAGGGCTCGGCGTCCGTGCCGGGCGCGGCGTCCTGGCGGGTGCCGCGCTGGCGGTCGCGCCCGTAGCGGTCGCGCGAACGGCGCTCGCGGCGCTCGGGCGATGCTGCGGCGCCCGTTGCGCCCCCTTCGGCCGAGAGGTCGAGGTCGGGCAGTGCGTCCAGCGGTGCGGTATCGGCAAAGTCGCTGTGGGCTGCGGTGGGTGCTGCCTCGCTGCCGCGCGGGGCGCGCTCGCGGCCTTCGCCACGTGGCGAGCGTTCGCGCCGGCCGTTGCCTTCGCCGCGTTCACGGCGGGGTTCGCCGCTGCGCTGCGGGCGCTCGCTGCGCTGCTCGGCGTCCTGCGGCGCCGGTGCGGCATCGCTGCCCGGTACGGCGTCCAAGGCCGCTTCCGCCGGCAGGGGCGCGGGAGCGCCGTTGCCGTTGCCACGGCCACGGCCGCGCGGTTCACGCGGTTCGCGCGGTTCGCGGGCTTCCCGGTTTTCGTTGCGCTCGGCGTCGCGCGCCGGACGGGCTTCGCCGTTGGCGCGCTCGCTGCGTGCCCGGCCACGGCCTTCGCCCTGGCCCTCGCGGCCGGCTTCGCGCGCCGCATCGCTGCGACCGCCACGCCGGCTGCGGCCCTCGCCGCCACGGCCTTCGCCACGGCCTTCGCCGCTCCGCGCTTCGCCACCGCGGCCGTCACGGCGCGGTTCGCGCGCCGGTTTTTCGGCCGCCGGTGCCGGCTGCGCTGCGGCGGCCGGCGCCACGGGCGGCTCGCCCATGCCGAAGAGGTTCTTCAGCCAGCTCATGAAGCCGGGCTCCGGCGCGCGCGCTGCAGGCGCGGCGGGGGCCGGTGCCGGGGCGGCCGGGGCCGGGCGTGCCGGGGCGCGCGCGGCACGCGGCTCGGCTTCGGCGCGGGGCGCTGCCTGGGGCGCAGGCGCATCGGGCAGCACGCCCTTGATCACCGGCGTCTGCTTGTTGGTCGGTTCCTGCGAGCGGCGCGTCACGGCCGTGGGGTCTTCCACTTCTTCGGCCAGCTTGTAGCTGGCTTCGATGTGGTCCAGGCGCGGGTCGTCGTGCTTGAGGCGTTCCAGGCGGTAGTTGGGGGTTTCCAGCGTCTTGTTGGGCACCATCAGCACGGCGACGCGCTGCTTGAGTTCGATCTTGGCGATCTCGGTGCGCTTTTCGTTCAGCAGGAAGGACGCCACGTCCACCGGCACCTGGCAGTGCACGGCGGCGGTGTTGTCCTTCATCGATTCTTCCTGAATGATGCGCAGGATCTGCAGCGCCGAGCTTTCCGTGTCGCGGATGTGGCCCGAGCCGCCGCAGCGCGGGCAGGGGATGGACGAGCCTTCGGACAGCGCCGGCTTGAGGCGCTGGCGGCTCATTTCCATGAGGCCGAACTTGGAGATGGTGCCGAACTGCACGCGCGCACGGTCTTGGCGGAGCGCGTCGCGCAGGCGGTTCTCGACCCCCCGGCGGGTTCCGCTCCCCCCCCTGTCGATGAAAGCGCTGACGATCAGGCCGCCCAGGTCACGCAGGCGCATCTGGCGCGCCACTTCGTCGGCGGCTTCCAGGTTGGTGCGGGTGGCGGTTTCCTCGATGTCGCCGCCCTTGATGGCGCGGGCCGAGTTCACGTCCACGGACACCAGCGCTTCGGTGTGGTCGATGACGATGGCGCCGCCCGAGGGCAGCTGCACGGTGCGGGCGTAGGCCGACTCGATCTGGTGCTCGATCTGGAAGCGGCTGAACAGGGCGGCGTCGTCGCGGTAGCGCTTCACGCGGGCGGCATGCTCGGGCATGACGTGCGCCATGAACTGCTGCGCCTGCTCGTAGATGTCGTCGGTGTCGATGAGGATGTCACCGATGTCGTTGTTGAAGTAGTCGCGGATGGCGCGGATGACGAGGCTCGATTCCTGGTAGATCAGGAAGGCGCCCTTGCCGCCCTTGGCGGCGCCGTCGATGGCGTTCCAGAGCTTGAGCAGGTAGTTCAGGTCCCACTGCAGCTCGGGTGCGCTGCGGCCGATGCCGGCCGTGCGCGCGATGATGGACATACCGTTGGGGTACTCCAACTGGTCCATCGCCTCCTTGAGCTCGGCGCGGTCCTCGCCCTCGATGCGGCGCGACACGCCACCGCCGCGCGGGTTGTTGGGCATCAGCACGACGTAGCGGCCGGCCAGCGAGATGAAGGTGGTCAGCGCCGCGCCCTTGTTGCCGCGCTCTTCCTTCTCGACCTGGATCAGCAGTTCCTGGCCTTCTTTAATGACGTCGTTGATGCGCGCCTGGCTGGGCGAGACGCCGGAGGCGAAGTACTGCTTGGAGATTTCCTTGAACGGCAGGAAGCCGTGGCGGTCTTCGCCGTAGTCGACGAAGCAGGCTTCCAGCGAGGGCTCGACGCGCGTGACGACGGCCTTGTAGATGTTGCCCTTGCGCTGCTCGCGCCCTTCGATTTCGATCTCGTAGTCGAGGAGCTTTTGCCCGTCGACGATGGCCAGGCGGCGTTCTTCGGCCTGCGTGGCGTTGATCAGCATCCGTTTCATGATGCGTTTCCTTCACAAGTGGCGGGGCCGGCGGCAGTGAGCGCATGCTCACGCGGCGGGCGGACCGCGAAAATCCAAACAACGGCTTCCGAACGCCTAGCGCGCTGCGGGGAGCCAACGGTGCCTGGACGGACGCCTTGAAACGAAGGGAATTGCCGGCAATCGCCGCGCACCGCCTGCCTTAGGAGCAGAGCGGGGCGGACGGGGGCGCATGGAAGGGGGCGAGCCTGGACGAGGGCATGATTGCTATTGTAAAAATAGCTGCCTTGGCAGGTGTGACAAGCGCTGGAGCACGATTTGATGCCCAGGGCAAAGGCAGGCGCCATTGCCACAGGGAGATCCATCGCAGTACCAGAGCCAGCATGTTTTCGCTTCGATCCGCTCACACGCCCGCCTCGTGGGCAAGGCCTGCAAGCTCAATATTCCGTATCGGTGTTTCAACGTGTCCGCCCGCCGTGCTGCGCACCGGCCACGGCAGGCAATTGGCCTGCCGTCTGCAAGTGCGACGCGCGCTGGCATCGACCTGCCTGCGCAAGGGAAATGGCCGTGTGGACTAAACTCCAGACGAATCAACCACTTACAAAATAGTGCGCAGGTGAAACAGATTATAGGGGCCAAAGCCTCCGCGCACCCGGCCGCGCCGGCGGTGCGCCTGCAGGCGGTGGACGCCGATTCGGCCGGCCAGCGGCTGGACAATTTCCTGCTGCGCGAACTCAAGGGTGTGCCCAAGACGCACGTCTACCGCATCATCCGCAGCGGCGAGGTGCGGGTGAACAAGGGCCGGGCGGGCGCCGACACCCGCCTGCAGGAGGGCGACGTGGTGCGCGTGCCGCCGGTGCGCGTGTCCGAGCGCATGGAGGAAAAAGCCGCACACCCGGCGCCGGCGCGCGAATTCCCGGTGCTGCTGGACGACGACGCCATCCTGGCCATCGACAAGCCTGCCGGCGTGGCCGTGCACGGCGGCAGCGGGGTGAGCTTCGGCGTCATCGAGCAGTTGCGGCGCGCGCGCCCCGAGGCGCGCTTCCTGGAGCTGGTGCACCGGCTCGACCGCGAGACCTCCGGCATCCTGCTGCTGGCCAAGAAGCGCAGCGCGCTCACCCACCTGCAGGACCAGTTCCGCGAGCGCGAGACCGGCAAGACCTACCTGGCGCTCGTCCTCGGCGCCTGGCCGGCGAACCGGAAGGTGATCGACACCCCGCTGCACAAATATCTGCTGCCGGACGGCGAGCGGCGCGTGCGCACCACCACGGCAGACGACCCGGACGGCATGCGCTCGGTCACCCTGGTGAGGCTGCGCCAGCACCTCCCGGCGCGCCCCGAGGCGGGCCTGCCGGAACTTTCGCTGCTGGAAGTGACCATCAAGACCGGGCGCACGCACCAGATCCGCGTGCACCTGGCGAGCCAGGGCTGCCCGATCGCCGGCGATGAAAAATACGGCGACTTCGAACGCAACCGCCAGTTGCAGCGCTGCGGGCTCAAGCGCATGTACCTGCACGCCTGGCGCCTGCAATTCACCCACCCGGCCAGCGGCGAGCGCACCACGCTGATGGCCCCCTTGCCGCCGGACCTCGCCGGCTTTTGTCCGCTCCCATGACCGACCGCCTCCCCGCCCGCCGCTACGACCTGATCGCCTTCGATTGGGACGGCACCCTGTTCGACTCCACCGCCATCATCGTGCGCTGCATCCAGGAGGCGGTGTGTGATGTCGGCGGCGAACGCCCCAGCGACCTGGCGGCGAGCTACGTGATCGGCATGGCGCTGCCCCAGGCGCTGGCGCACGCCGCGCCCGACGTGCCGCCCGCCCGCTACCCCGAGCTCGGCCTGCGCTACCGCTACCACTACGCGCGCCACCAGGACGACCTGGTGCTGTTCGACGGCGTGCTGCCGCTGCTTGAGCGCCTGCGCGCGCGCGGCCACCTGCTGGCCGTGGCCACCGGCAAGAGCCGGCGCGGCCTGGACGAAGCCCTGCACAGCGTGCAGCTGCGCGGCATGTTCGACGGCTCGCGCACCGCCGATGAAACCGCCGGCAAGCCGCACCCGCTCATGCTGCAGGAGCTGCTGGCCGAGTTCGGCGTGCCGCCCGAGCGCCTGCTCATGATCGGCGACACCACGCACGACCTGCAGATGGCGCAGAGCGCCGGTTGCGACAGCGTGGGCGTGAGCTACGGCGCGCACGAGGGCAGCGCCTTCGCCGCGTTCGCGCCGCGCTACGTGGCGCACTCCGTGGCCGACCTGGCGGCGTGGATGGAGCAGTGCGCATGACCGACGCGGTGCACGATCTGTGCGCCAGCGAGGCGCTGGCCGACGGCGGTGCGGCCGTGGTGTTCGACGTGCTCTACCAGGGCCAGGCCGAGCGCGCCTTCGCCGTCCGCTTCGCGGGGCGCGTGCACGCCTACCTGAACCGCTGCGGCCACGTTCCCATGGAGATGGACTACGTCGAAGGGCAGTTCTTCGACACCAGCGGCCAGTGGCTGATGTGCGCCACGCACGGCGCCACCTACGCGCCGGACAGCGGGCAGTGCGTGGCCGGGCCGTGCCGCCGCGGGCTGGTCAAGCTGCCGGTGTCCGAGGAGGGCGGCCGGGTGCGCTGGCATACTTCCGACCAACTACAGCCGCTGCCATGACAGACGCACCCGACCCGAAGCAAAATTCGGAACAAAATAACCCCCCAGCGCCCGACCTGTGGGCAAATAATGCTATGAATACCGAAGCGAATCAAACGCCCGCCGCCGGCGGCTGGGAGCGCGGCGTGCTCGAAGAGCTGGTGCTGGCCACGGTGCGCGAGCAGCGGGCGGCGCGCCGCTGGCGCGTTTTCATCCGCCTGATGTGGCTGCTGCTCTTCGCCGGCATCGCCTGGGCGCTGTTCTCGAACGAGCTGAATGCGCCCAGCAAGAGCGGTCCGCACACGGCGGTCGTGGAAATCAAGGGGGAAATCGCCGCCGACGCCGACGCCAGCGCGGAATTCGTCATGGCGGCCATGCGCAGCGCCTTCGAGGACGAAGGCTCGCAGGCCGTGGTGCTGCTGGTCAACTCGCCGGGCGGCAGCCCGGTGCAGGCCGGCATGATCAACGACGAGATCGTGCGCCTCAAGGCCAAGTACAACAAGCCGGTGTACGCCGTGGTCGAGGAAACCTGCGCCTCGGCGGCCTACTACATCGCCGCCGCGGCCGACGGCATCTTCGTCGACAAGGCCAGCATCGTCGGCAGCATCGGCGTGCTGATGGACGGGTTCGGCTTCACCGGCACCATGGAAAAACTCGGCGTCGAGCGGCGCCTGCTCACCGCCGGCGAGAACAAGGGCTTCCTCGACCCCTTCAGCCCGCAGACCGAGCGCCAGCGCGCCTACGCCCAGGCCATGCTGGACCAGATCCACCAGCAGTTCATCCAGGTCGTCAAGGCCGGGCGGGGCGACCGCCTGAAGGAAACGCCGGAGACCTTCAGCGGCTTGTTCTGGACGGGCCAGCAGGCCATCGACATGGGCCTGGCCGACCAGTTCGGCAGCCTCGACTCGGTGGCGCGCGACGTCGTGCGCGCCGAAGAGGTGATCGACTACACGCGCCACGAAAACGTCGCCGAGCGCCTGGCCAAGCGCTTTGGCGCGGCACTCGGTGCCGGTGCGCTGCGCGCCGCGCAGTCCGCTGCACTGCAACTGCGCTGAGGCCGGTATGGACTGGCTCGACCAAGTGCGGTGGGACGCCCAGGGCCTGGTGCCCGTGATCGCGCAGGAGCGCGGCAGCGGGGACGTGCTGATGTTCGCCTGGATGAACCGCGAGGCGCTGCAGAAGACGGCCGAACTCGGGCGCGCGGTGTACTTCAGCCGCTCGCGCGGCAAGCTGTGGTTCAAGGGCGAGGAGTCCGGCCACGTGCAGGAGGTGCACGAGATCCGCATCGACTGCGACCAGGACGTGGTGCTGCTCCGCGTCACCCAGTTGGGCCACGCGCCCGGCATTGCCTGCCACACCGGGCGCCACAGCTGCTTTTTCAGCGTGCTCAGGGACGGCGCCTGGCAGGCCAGCGACCCGGTCTTGAAAGACCCGGCCAGCATCTACAAGTAAAGCCCATGCAAGACACCACCGATATCGGCGGCGACGAGGGCGCGCTGGCGCGCCTGGCCGCCACCATAGAGAGCCGCAAGCGCGAGCACGGCGGCAACCCCGAGACCAGCTACGTGGCGCGCCTGCTGCACAAGGGCCCCGACGCCTTCCTGAAGAAGATCGGCGAGGAAGCCACCGAGGTCGTCATGGCCGCCAAGGACCTGGACCACGGCGGCGAGCGCAGCAAATTCGTCGGCGAAGTGGCCGACCTGTGGTTCCACTCCATGGTGGCGCTGGCGCACTACGGCGCGTCGCCGCACGACGTGGTGGCCGAGCTGGAGCGCCGCGCCGGCACCAGCGGCATCGAGGAAAAGGCCTTGCGCAAGGCCCAGGGGCGCGCCAGCGAGGAGCAGCAGCCATGAACGACATCATCGACGTACCGAATGGGGACGAGCGCGCCGAAGGCCTCAAGGCCTGGGGCTGGGTGAGCTACGTGCTGCACCTCATCGTCGCGCTGGGTGCGGTGATCCCGGGCGCGCAGCCCGGCGCGCTGCTGCTCGTGATCGCGCTCGTCATCGACCTGGTCAAGCGGGACGACGCGGCCGGCACCTGGCAGGCCAGCCATTTCTCCTGGCGCATACGCACGGTGTTGTGGGCCGGGGTGCTGTACATCCTGACGGCGCCGCTGTGGCTGCTGTTCTTCCTGCCGGGCTGGCTGGCGTGGTGCCTGATCTCGCTGTGGTTCCTCTACCGCATCGTGCGCGGCATGGTCGCGATGAACCAGAGCCGGGCCGTGGACGCCTGACTGCGCCGGCCTCGAAACGCATGGCCGAACCCTTGCATGACGCGCCAGCGGCCGCGCACACGCTGAGCCTGGCCCTGCAGGGCGGCGGTTCGCACGGCGCGCTGACCTGGGGCGTGCTCGACGCCCTGCTGGAAGACGGGCGCATCGCGCTCGACGGCATCAGCGGCACCAGCGCCGGCGCCATGAACGCGGTGGCCGTGGCGCACGGCTTTGCCCAGGCGGCGGCGCAGAACGCCGACCCGGTGCAGGCGCGGCAGGCGGGCGCCGAACTGGCCCGCCAGACCCTCACCCGGCTGTGGGAGGGCGTGGGCGCGCTGGGCGGCCCCGGCTGGGCCGGCCAGGCGGTGCTGCCGGCGCTGGCCTGGATGACGCCCTGGCTCTCGCCCGCGCAGGCCAACCCCTTCGACATCAACCCGCTGCGCCGACTGCTGGAGCGCGAGATCGACTTCGAGCGCCTGGCCGCCGCGCCGGCGGGCGTGCCGCGCGTGTTCGTCTGCGCGACCAACGTGCGCACCGGTCGGGGCGAGATCTTTTCCGGCGCCCGGCTGAGCGCCGACGCCGTCATGGCGTCTGCGTGCCTGCCCATGGTGTTCCAGGCGGTGGAGATCGACGGCCAGTCCTACTGGGACGGGGGCTACTCCGGCAACCCGGCGCTCTACCCGCTGATCTACGAGGCCGATTGCCACGACATCCTGCTGGTGCAGATCAACCCGATCGCGCACGACGAAGTGCCGGACACGGTGCCCGAGATCATGGAACGGATGAACGAAATCAATTTCAACGCCTGCCTGCTGGCGGAACTGCGTGCGATCGAGTTCGTGCGCCGCCTGCTGCACGAGGGCAAGCTCGACCCGGCGCACTACAAGGACATCCGCATGCACCGCATCGACGGCGGTGCGGCGCTGGCCGAATTCGGCGCCGCGAGCAAGGGGCGGGCCGACCTGTCGTTCGTGCGCATGCTGTTCCAGCGCGGCCGGGCCGCCGGCGCGGCCTGGCTGGCCGCGCACCGGCAAGACCTCGGCGTGCGTGCCACCTTGCATCTCACGCAAAATACCTGAACGCTTCACTCGCCTGCCCGCCATGCACGACGCCAACTGCCTGTTCTGCAAGATCGCCGCCGGGGCCATCCCCTCGCGCAAGGTCCATGAGGACGAGGAACTCTTCGCCTTCCACGACATCCACCCGCACGCGCCGGTGCATTTCCTGATCGTTCCCCGCCTGCACCTGCCGTCCATGGCGCAGGTGCAGGCGGAGCACGCGGGCCTGCTCGGCCGCATGATGGCGCTGGCGCCGCGCCTGGCGCTGGAACAGGGCTGCCGGCCGTACCCGGAAGGCGGGTTTCGCATCGTGGTCAACACCGGGCGCGAGGGTGGGCAGGAGGTGGATCACCTGCACATGCACGTCATGGGCGGGCCGCGCCCCTGGGCGCGCGGTTGACCGGCGTGTGCCGCTGTCGCCAGGGCATTGCAAGCTCGCTGCAAGCCGCTTCATCAGCGCGGACTAAAATGGACCGCAATACTTAGGAGATATCCATGGGTTCTTTTTCCATCTGGCACTGGCTGATCGTGCTGCTCATCGTGGTGATGGTCTTCGGCACCAAGAAACTCAAGAACATGGGCTCCGATCTGGGCGGCGCCGTCAAGGGTTTCAAGGACGGCATGAAGGACGGGTCCGCCGCCGATGCGCCGGCCGCGCCGCCGTCGCAGGTGACCAACGCCACCGCATCGGACGCGTCGACCATCGACGTCCAGGCCAAGCAGAAAAGCTGATCGCTGAAGCCGGCGGCGCACGCGCATGATCGATATCGGGCTGTCCAAAATGGCGCTGATCGGCGTGGTCGCGCTGATCGTCGTCGGACCGGAAAAGCTGCCGCGCGTGGCGCGCACCGTGGGCACGCTGCTGGGCAAGGCGCAGCGCTACGTGGCCGACGTGAAATCCGAGGTCAACCGCTCGATGGAGCTCGATGAGCTGCGCAAGATGAAGGACAGCGTCGAAGGTGCGGCGCGCGACGTCGAGCAGAGCATCCAGACCAGCGCCAGCGACCTCGAGCGCGACCTGCAGGAAGCATCGGATACGGCCAACGCCACCAACGCCTACCTGGGCGGCGGCGAAGCCAACGTGGTGCCTGCGTACCGCCACCCCGGCAAGAACTGGCGCCTCAAGCGCGGCGCCACGCCCCAGTGGTACAAGGTCCGCTCCGGCGTGCGCACCAAGGCGCAGTCCGGCGCGGCGCGCGTGGCGCGGTTTCGTCCCAAGCAATTTCGCTGAACACTGAGCCGCCAGCCGAGCGGTAACGGGCACCACCGCCCGGCCATCCTTGCCCCATGTCCCAGACACCTCCATCCGAAGACGAACTCGCCGGCACCGAGCAGCCTTTCGTGCAGCACCTGATGGAGCTGCGCGACCGCCTGGTCAAGGCCATCATCGCGGTCGCCGTGGTCGCGGGCGTGCTGTTTTTCTACCCCGGCCCGGGCGCGCTGTACGACCTGCTGGCCGCGCCGCTGGTGGCGCACCTGCCCAAGGGCGCGACGCTGATCGCCACGTCGGTGATCTCGCCCTTCATGGTGCCGCTCAAGATTCTGCTGATGTCGGCCTTCATGATTGCCCTGCCGGTGGTGCTCTGGCAGGCCTGGGGTTTCGTCGCGCCCGGCCTGTACATGCACGAGAAGAAGCTGGTGCTGCCCCTGGTGGTCTCCAGCACGCTGCTGTTCCTGTTCGGCGTGGGGTTCTGCTACTTCTTCGTTTTCGGCAAGGTGTTTGCCTTCATCCAGGGGTTCGCGCCGACCAGCATCACCGCGGCGCCGGACATCGAGGCCTACCTGAGCTTCGTCCTCACCATGTTCATCGCCTTCGGGCTGGCGTTCGAGGTGCCCATCGTGGTCATCGTGCTGGCCCGCCTGGGCATCGTCAGCGTGGCCCAGTTGAAGAACTTCCGCGGCTACTTCATCGTGCTGGCCTTCATCATCGCCGCCATTGTCACCCCGCCGGACGTGGTGTCGCAACTGGCGCTGGCGATCCCCATGGTGCTGCTCTACGAGTTGGGCATCTGGGCGGCGCAGATCTTCATCCGCCACACCAAGGCCCCGGAGGACGAAGAGAGCGCCGCCTCCCCGGCGCCTTGAACGGCCGGAAATTTGATAGAAATAGGCCTCCAGCGCTTGTCTGGTAAGGCCTTGTAGCTATCAAATTGTGAGTTTGGTGCAGCGCCGGGGCGCTGCGCACCCGCCTCCGGTTACAGCCGCTCCTTCACGTAGGACGGCCGGTCCATGTCCACGATTTCCACCGAGAGCTGCACGAGCACGCCCGCGGGCTTGGGTGTGCGCGCACGCAGCACGGCAGCGACGCGCTCGGCCAGGTCCTGCTTGGCCTCGGGCGTGCGGCCGGCGAGCAGGCGCAGCTGGGCGTGCACGAAGGCGCGCTGGTCGGGCGCGGTGCCGATCTCGAAGCTGCCCGTGCGCACGAAGCGCGTTTTCAGGTCGGCTTCGTCCAGCACCTCGGGGCTGGCGCACACCGCGACGTTGAGTTCGCGCAGCGCCTGGGCTTCGGGGAAGGTGGGCAGGTTGGCGGAATATTCGATGGTCAGATGCGGCATTGCAGGGCTTTCACAAGGCTTGGGTGGGGACATGGTCGCGCAGCGCGCACTGGCGGTTGTGCGCGTCGGCGAACACGAGATGGGGGCGGTGGGCGGCGGCCTCCGCCTCGGGCACCTGCGCGAAGGCGGCGATGATGAGCAGGTCGCCCACGCTGGCGCGGCGCGCCGCCGAGCCGTTGACCGAGACCATGCCACTGCCGCGCTGGCCGCGGATGGCGTAGGTGACGAAGCGCTCGCCGTTGTCGATGTTCCAGATGTGCACCTGCTCGTTCTCGCAGATATTGGCAGCGTCGAGCAGGTCTTCGTCGATGGCGCAGGAGCCTTCGTAATGCAGTTCGCAGTGGGTCGCGGCGACGCGGTGGATCTTGGATTTCAGCAGGGTTCTCAGCATCGGGGGCTCTAGTGGTTGACGGGCGGCACCAGCACGGTGGCGGCGGCCGGGGCGGCGAGCTCCGGGTAGTCGCGGCTGTAGTGCAGGCCGCGGCTTTCCCGCCGCATTTGCGCCGAGCGCACGATGAGCTCGGCCACCTGCACCAGGTTGCGCAGTTCCAGCAGGTCGCGCGTGACGTGGAAGTTGGCGTAGAACTCGTCGATCTCGGCCAGCAGCAGGGTGATGCGGTGCGTGGCGCGTTCCAGGCGCTTGTTGGTGCGCACGATGCCCACGTAGTCCCACATGAAGCGGCGCAATTCGTCCCAGTTGTGCGAGATGACCACGCATTCGTCGGCGTCCGTCACGCGGCTGTCGTCCCAGCGCGGCAGCGCCGGGATCTGCACGCGTGCCGCGCTGGCGATGTGCTGGGCGGCGGCACGGGCGAAGACCATGCATTCGAGCAGCGAGTTGCTCGCCAGCCGGTTGGCACCGTGCAGGCCGGTGCAGGCGACCTCGCCCACGGCGTAGAGGCCCGGCAGGTCGGTTCGGCCGTGCAGGTCGGTGAGAACGCCGCCGCAGGTGAAGTGCGCCGTCGGCACCACCGGGATCGGCTCCTTGGTGATGTCGATGCCGAGCGCCGCGCAGTGCGCCAGGATGTTGGGGAAATGCTCGTGCAGGAACGCCGGGCTCTGGTGCGAGATGTCGAGCAGCACGCAGTCCAGGCCATGGCGTTTCATTTCGTAGTCGATGGCGCGGGCGACAACGTCGCGCGGGGCGAGTTCGGCGCGCTCGTCGTGCTGCGGCATGAAGCGCGTGCCGTCCGGCAGCAGCAGCTTGCCGCCTTCGCCGCGCACCGCCTCGCTGATCAGGAAGGACTTGGCGTGCGGGTGGTACAGGCCGGTGGGGTGGAACTGGATGAATTCCAGGTTGCCCACGCGGCAGCCTGCGCGCCAGGCAGCGGCGATGCCGTCGCCCGTGGCGGTGTCCGGGTTGGTGGTGTAGAGGTAGACCTTGCCGGCGCCGCCGGTCGCCAGGATGGTGTGCGGCGCGCGGAAGGTGACCACTTCGTCCGTGGCTTCGTCGAGTGCGTAGAGCCCGAGGCAACGCTGGCCGGCCAGGCCGAGCTTGCGGCTGGTGATCAGGTCCACCAGGGTGTGCTGCTCGAACACCTGGATGCCGGGGGTGGCGCGCACCACGTCGATCAAGGTCTTTTGCACCGCTGCGCCGGTGGCGTCCGTCACATGGGCGATGCGGCGGGCACTGTGACCGCCTTCGCGCGTGAGGTGCAGTTCGCCGGCCTCTTCGGTGAACGGCACGCCCAGGCCGCGCAGCCAGGCAATGGCCGCCGGCGCGTTCTCGACGACGAAACGCGTTGCCGCGAGATCGCACAGGCTGGCGCCGGCGACCAGGGTGTCCTGGATGTGCGCTTCGAAGCTGTCGTCGTCCGCCAGCACCGCGGCGATGCCGCCCTGGGCCCATGCGCTCGCGCCGTCCTGTATCTGGCGCTTGGTGATCACGGCCACGCGGTGCGTGGGCGCCAGGTGCAGCGCGGCCGAGAGGCCGGCGAGGCCGCTGCCTACGATGAGTACGTCGAAATCGTGCGAAGCCATGGTGGTGGGGCGCCGCAAACCGGCGCGCTGGGGGAGGGTGCATTGTAGAGAGGCGCGCAGGCGCCCCCCATCAGGGTTGCTGGAGCCATTGCCGTGGAGACGCACCGGCCACCTGGGCGAACGCGCGCGAGAAGGCGGCCGGGCTGGCGTAGCCCAGCGCGTCGCTGATCTGCTGCACGGGCCGGCCGGCGCGCAGCCAGGTCTGGGCCACGGACACGCGCCAGTGCAGCAGATATTCGCCGGGCGGCATGCCCAGGGCAGCGCGGAATTGCGCCGCAAAGGCGCTGCGCGACATGCCGGCAGCCTGCGCCAGCCGTTCCAGGCTCCAGGTGTCGCCCGGGCGTTCGTGCATGCCGGTGAGGGCGCGCGCCAGCTTGGGGTGGGCCAGGCCCGCCAGCAGTCCGGTGGATATGCCGCTGTGGGTCGGGTGGTCGAGCAACCAGCGCAGCACTTGCAGCAGCAGGACCTCGAAGAGCCGGTTGGCCAGCAGGCGCTGGCCGCAGCGCACGCGCTCCGTTTCGGCAAAGAGCAGGGCCAGGGTTTGCCCAATGCCCTCCACCTGGGCGATGGGCAAGACCAGGCAGGCGGGCAGGGCGTGTACCAGCGGGTGGCGCGCGCCGCCATCGAACTCCAGCGTGGCGCAGACGAAATCGCTGCCCTCCCGCGGTGCGTTGTGGAAATGGTGCTCCAGCGGGCGCGGGTACAGCAGCAGGGTGGGCTCGCACAGTACGGTGCACCGCGCCGCGCCGCTGCCCGCTGGATGCGCCACCTCCAGGCTGCCGCGGCGCAGTACGTGCAGAAAGGCGCGGCCCGGCACGGCCGGGAAATGCGTGATGCCGCACAGCGGCCCGGCGTGAAACAGGTGGGCGCGCACACGAAAACGCTCCAGCAGGGCCGAGAGCCGGTCTGTGGGCGCTTCGGTGAGGGTAGGCTGTTTCATGGACGACCTGCAAATTATTGCGGATGAAATGCATCCAATGATACTTAATCGACGGGCACACTGGCGCCTTCTTTCAACCGAAATGGAGCAACACCATGCACCGCGTTCCCCTGATTGACCGTGCCCACACCACCCCCGAGCGCCAGGCCTTGCTGGACGAAATCCACGGCGCCTTTGGCGCCACGCCGGCCATGTTCCGCGCCGTGGCCAACTCCCCGGCGGCCCTGCGCAGCATGTGGGAGGCCTTCAAGGCGTTGGGTGGTGGCACCCTGGGTGCGCGGCTGGGCGAGCAGATTGCCGTGGCCGTGGCCAACCGCAATGCCTGTGCCTACTGCCTGGCAGCGCACACGGTGCTGGGCCAAAAGGCCGGGGCCAGCGCCGCCGACATGGCGGCCGCCCAGGTGGGTGACGCCAGCGACCCGCAGACGCGGGCGGCGCTGCGCTTTGCGCTCAAGGTGGTGAACGAGCGTGCCCAGGTGGGCAGCGCCGACGTTCAGGCATTGCGCGATGTCGGCTTCAGCGACGAGGCGGTGGTGGAGATCCTGGCCCACGTGGCGCTCAATCTGTTCACCAACTACATCAACGTCGCGCTGGAGGTGCCGGTGGATTTCCCGGCCGTCGCGCTGCGCCACGCGGGGTAAGGCGCTGCCGGGTGGCGGCGGTGGGCACGGTACGCTTGCCGGTGGTGTGCGCCCAACGCCCAATGCTCAGGCCGGCGTGTAGGCCAGGCGCACGTAGATGGGCGCGAAGGCCTCGGCCTGGGTGATCTCGATCAGGGTTTCCTTGGCCAGCTCCAGCAGGGCGATGAAGGTGACGACCAGCACCGTGCTGCCGCGCGCCGGGTCGAACAGGGTTTCGAATTCGACGAAGCGCCGGCCCTGCAGGGCCTTGAGCACCTGGCTCATGTGTTCGCGCACGCTGAGTTCTTCGCGCGTGATCTTGTGGTGCTGTACCAGCTTGGCGCGTTTCAGGATGTCGCGCCAGGCTTCCTGCAGCTCGGCCAGGTGCACGTCGGGGTAGCGCGGCTGCAGGCTTTGCTCGATATGGACCTTGGCGCAGAGGAAATCGCGCCCGTGCTGCGGCATGGCGTTCAGGCGCCCGGCGGCGAGCTTCATCTGCTCGTACTCGAGCAGCCGGCGCACCAGCGCGGCGCGCGGGTCTTCGGCGTCCTCCGCGCCTTCCTGCTTCTTGGGCGGCAGCAGCATGCGCGACTTGATCTCGATGAGCATCGCCGCCATCAGCAGGTATTCGGCGGCCAGCTCCAGGTTGCGGCTGCGGATTTCCTCCACGTACGCCAGGTATTGGCGCGTGAGCCCGGCCATGGGGATGTCGAGGATGTTGAAGTTCTGCTTGCGGATCAGGTAGAGCAGCAGGTCGAGCGGCCCCTCGAAGGCTTCGAGGAAGACTTCCAGCGCGTCGGGCGGGATGTACAGGTCGGTCGGCAGGGCGAACAGCGGCTCGCCATAGAGGCGCGCCAGGGCCACCTGGTCCACCACCTCGGGCATGGCGGCGGCGGACACCTGGGGTTCGGCCTCGCTCGCCATGCGGGATCGCTATTAATTAGATAGCTACAAACGCTTGCCAGTATTGCGCTGGAAGCATTAATTACTTGTTTTCTTCGCTGTACGAGTAGTACACGTACGATTTTTGCGGCACACGGCCGGCGCGGTACTCCTGCCACAAGGCGCGGTCCACCGGCTTGTCCCACAGCAGGGCGCGGCCGGCGCGCTGCTGTGCGTCGAGCGCGGGGTGGTCCTGTTTGAGCTTGTCCAGGAACTGCGTGGCTTCGGAGGTGTAGTGGGGGCGGGCGAAGATGGACATGGCTTTGGGTTAGGCTTGTTGGTCTGATTTTACCGGGGACCCACATGCCATTTTTCCCAGCAGCCCTCCGGCACCGCGCGGCCGGGTTCGCCGCCGCCCTGCTGGGCCTGGCCCTGCTGGCCGGCTGCGATGCGCAGCGCATCGCCGAACTGCAGCCCGGCCAGTCCACCGAAGCCGACGTGCGCGACCGCTTCGGCCTGCCGGAGAACACCTGGCCGGAGCCGGACGGCGGCCACACGCTGGAATACAACCGCCAGCCGGCCGGCTCCGAGAACTTCATGATCACCATCGCCGCCGACGGCACCCTGGTGGCCGTGCGCCAGGTGCTGACGCAGGAAAACTTCGCGCGCGTGCAGGCCGGCATGTCCATGGCCCAGGTGCGGCGCCTCCTGGGCAAGCCGGCCAAGACCACGCACTTCGCCCTGAGTGGCGAGACGCAGGTGGATTGGCGCTACCTGGTGCAGCCGGACACGCGCATGCTGTTCACCGTGGTGACCGGCAACGATGGCCGCGTCCTGCGCACGCAGAACGGCCCCGACCTGAACGCCGTGCAGAACCAGGGCGGCGGGCGGTAGCAATCGTGGGCCGGTTAGGACCCACCCGGGGGGCGCCGCGCAAGGGCCGCCCCGCCGCGCTGGCGCCGTCCCCCTTCCCGCGAAGCGAGAGAAGGGGGAAGCCGCGCAGCGGCTCAGGGGGATGTGCGTTACTTACGGCGCGATCTTGCGCTTGAGCGCCCGCGCCACAGGCTGCGGCAAGTGGGGCATGGAGCGCAGCAGCCAGGGCAGGACCTTGCGCTTGGCGCCGCTGAGCGATTCGGGCACCAATGCCTCGATCAGGTGCGGCCCCGGCTCTGCCAGGGCGTATTCCAGCGCTTTGGTGAAGCCCTCGGCGGTGTCGGTGCGCACCGCGTGCACGCCCATGCCCTGGGCGAGCAGGGCGAAGTTGAGCGTGGGCCCGCTCAGGTCGAGCTGCGACTGGGCCTTGGGCCCGACTTCTTCGGCGCCCACGCGCTCCAGCTCCACGTTGAGCACCGAGTACGAGGCGTTGTTGAACACGATGGACACCACGTGCAGCTTCTCGCGCGCCATGCTCCACAGGGCCTGGAAGGTGTACATGGCGGTGCCGTCGCCGATCAGCGCGACCACCGGCCGGTCCGGGCAGGCAATGGCCGCGCCGACGGCGTTGGGCAGCCCCTGGCCGATGGCGCCCCCCGTCAGGGTGATGAGGTCGTGGCGCGGCGCGCCGGCCGTCATGGCCGAGAGCATCAGCCCCGAGGTGATGGCCTCGTCGACCAGGATGGCGTTCTCCGGCAGCAGGTGGCCCACGGCCTTGCAGACCTTGGGGGCGGTGAGTTTGCCGCGTGGGCGCTCCGGACGTTGCGGGGCTTGCAGCGCGGGCTCGGCCTGCGTGGCACCCAGCGCCGCGGCCAGTTGCAGCAGGCTGGCTGCGGCGTCTTGCGTCGGGTTGGACAAGGTATGCACGGTGCAGCTGTCTGGCACCAGCTCACTCTTTTTGCCGGGGTAGGCGAAGAACGACACCGGGGCCTTGGCGTCGACCAGCACCAGGTGTTCGAGCCCTGCGAGCTGCACGCCGGCCATTTCGGCCAGGTAGGCAATGCGCTCGACATAGGGCAACCCGGCGCCCCGCTCCATGCGGGTGGGGAACACTTCGGCCAGCAGTTGCACGCCGCTGTGCGCGGCAATGCGCGCGGCGGCCAGCAGCGCGGGCTCGCGCAGGGCGTGCCCGCCCACCAGCAAGGCTGCCTTCTTGCCCGAGCGCAGCACCTCGGCAATGGCGTGCACCACTGCTGCATCCGCGGCCTGGGGTGCGGGCTGTGCGGGCGGCGGGCAGGGCACGGCGCCCTCGCCCCAGGACACGTCGGCCGGCAGGATCAGTGTCGCCACTTGCCCCGGCAGGCCGCGCGCGGCGGTGATGGCGTCCACCGCGTCCTGGCACAGCCCGGCCGTGCGCTGCGAGGTGCGCACGAAGCCGGGCGAGACGTTGCGCGCCACGGTTTCGATGTCGGACTGCAGCTGGGCGTCCAGCGGCACGTGGTAGGTGGCGTGGTCGCCCACGATGTTGACCACCGGCACCTTGCCCTTGCGCGCGTTGTGCAGGTTGGCCAGGCCGTTGCCCAGGCCGCAGCCCAGGTGCAGGAGCACGGCGGCGGGCTTGCCCGCCATGCGCGCGTAGCCGTCGGCCGCGCCCGTGGCGACGCCCTCGAACAGGGCGAGCACGGCGCGCATGCGCGGTTCGCTGTCGAGCGCGGCGACGAAATGCATCTCGCTGGTGCCGGGGTTGCTAAAGCAGACCTCGATGCCGGCATCGGCCAGGGTCTTCATCAGGGCTTGTGCGCCGTTCATGGGAGCTCCTTTATTCATAGCTGTTAGCGCTTGCTGGATAAGCGCCAGAGCCGTTTTTTATTCAAAATCAGGCGGCCACGATGTGCCGCGCCGCTGCGCGCGCCGTGAGAATGCAGCCGGGCAGGAAGGTGCCTTCGAGCGAGCGCTTGCCACTGGCCCCGCCGCCGCCAAAACCCGCCGCCTCGCCCACGCAGTACAGCCCGGCAATCGGCCCACCGCTGCTGTCCAGCACGCGGCTTGCCAGATCGGTCTGCAGGCCGCCCAGGCTCTTGCGTGTGATGAGCTGCATCTGGATGGCGATGTACGGCCCGGCGCCGGGTTTCTGCAGCGGTGCGGGCGCGCAGGTGCGCAGCTTGTCCGGCCCCCACTGGCGCGCGTGCAGGATGCGGCGGATCTGGTCGTCGTTGTGCAGCTTGTCCTGGTGCGCAAAATTGGCGTCGAAGGCGTCGGCCGTGGCCTGCAGCACGGCGGGGTCGATGTCGTGCGAACAGGTCAGCGCATTCATCTTGGCGGCCAGCCCGGCGAGCGTGTCGTCCACCAGGAAATGGCGGCTTTCGCTCTGCATCTGGCGCACCAGGCGGTGGTTGCCGAGCAGGGTCTCCTTGAGGAAAGCGGGGAACTGCATGTCGCGGATGCGCTGGTTGTGCTCGGCGCCCGAGATGGCGAACTCCTTGGCCGCGATGCGCCAGTTGAGCAAATGCCAGGTCCAGGGCTGCTCCTGCTCGGCGACGCGCTGGCACAGCCAGTGGGTGTCGAAACCCGTCACCAGCGGCGCGGGGCCGATGCGCTCGCCCCGGTGGTTGAGCCACAGCGCGGATTTGCAGGGGATGGTCGACAGGCCGTGCCCCTCGAAATGGGGAAAAGGGTGCGGAAAACCCGCCGCGTAGTTCCACATTTCGCCGGCGTGGGTGATGCGCCCCCCCAGCGCACCGGCCACCCAGTGGTGCATCTTGCCGTCGGCAAACGGGTGCGCGCCGTTGAGCATGCGGGCGGGACAGGGGCGGTGCTTCGGCCAGTTGGCGCGTGCTTCGGCGTGGCTGCCGTTGATGCCGCCCATGGCCAGCACCACGGCGCGGGCGGCCAGGCGCACTTGCGTACCGGTGGCCTCATTCACAGCCACGGCACCCGAAACCTGGCCCGCGCGGTGCTCCAGCGCCTCCACGCGGTGGCGGCGCAGCAGGGTCAGCCGGCCGCCCGCACCCGCCGTGCGCAGTGCGGCGATCATGCGCCGTGTGAGTTCGCGCGAGGTGCCCCAGACGATGTGGTAGCGCGGCACGCTGTTGCCGTCGCCGTTCAGGCCGCGTTCCACCCAGTTCACCGCGGGCATGAACTTGACGCCCTCCTGCAGCAGCCAGTCGTACACCTGGCGGCCCGAATGCTGCACGTAGTGCTCGGCCCATTGGCGGGGCTGCACGTCGCCCTCGCCCAGCTCCCCGAAGCGCAACCAGGCGCGCAACGCCAGCTCGGGGGTGTCGGGGATCTTCATCTTGGCCTGCAAGGCCGTGCCGACCAGCGCCATGCCGCCAAAGGCCCACAGCGCCAGGCCGCCGAAGCGCTCGGGCGTGTCGCGGTCCACCAGGGCGACGCGCTGGCCCGCGCGCAGGCATTCCAGCGCGGTGACGATACCGGCCAGCCCGCCGCCGACCACCACCACGTCGTGCGCTTGTGATTGCATGGCTTGTCTCCTCGTTTTTGTCGCCAGACCATAGCGCCTTATCATGCAGACGCCCTTGACCTTGGAGCCGCCGCATGTTGACTTCAGCGCCCAGTGTGTCCCTCAGCTGGGTCAACACCGTGATCGCCGGGGCCGAGCGCCAGGGCGTGGCCGGCACCGCGCTGCTGGCGCGTGCCGGCATCCGGGAGGAACGCCTGGCCGATGCGCGCTGGCCGGTGGACGACATCACGCGCCTGTGGCGCGCCGCCGTCGATCTGACGGGCGACGCCGCCTTTGGCCTGAACACCGGCCGCGAGGTCGGGCCGGGCAGCTTCAACGTGGTCAGCTTCATCGTGCTGTCGTCCGCCACGCTGCGCAGCGCCATCGCGCAGCTGCAGGAATACCAGCGCCTGATCAGCGACGGCGGGCGCTTCCAGACCTTGGCGGGCGCGCAGAGCAGCTGGCTCGTCTACCACCCGCAGCAGGGCAGCCTGGCGTTCAGCCCGCACCAGGTCGAAGCCGTGCTGGCGGCCGCCGTGTGCTTCAGCCGCTGGGCAACCGGGTGCGCCGTCCAGCCCCAGCGTGTGCAGTTCATCCATGCACAAATCGGCCCCCTGGCCGCCTACACCCAGGCGCTGGGCGCGCCGGTGCTGTTCGATCAGGCCTTCAACGGCCTGCTGCTCGACAACGCCGTGCTCGACCGCCCCCTGCCCCAGGCCGACGCGGCGCTGGCGCAGCTGCACCGCGCGCACGCCACCGCGCAGCTCGCCGCGCTGTCGCAGCCGGTGCTGCTGCGCCAGCGCGTGGCCGAGTGGCTGGTGGGTGCCGTGGAGGGCAGCGTGCCGGGGCGTGCCCAGGCGGCGCGGCAGTTCGGGCTGGGGGAGCGGGCGTTCGCGCGCCGGCTGCAGGAGGAGGGGGTGTGCTACGGCGAACTGGTCGACGGCGTGCGCCAGGCGCTGGCCTGCCAGGCCGTGGCCGGCGGCGCCGAGCCCTTTGCCCACATCGCGCGGCGGCTCGGGTTCTCGGAGGCCAGCGCCTTCAACCGGGCATTTCGCCGCTGGACGGGCCGGGCGCCGGGGGCGTGGCGGGCGCAGGCGCCTGGGCGGCCAGCAGCGCGTGGAAGCCCGAGCGCTCCATCAGCGAATGCGGCTGTGCCTGCGCCCCCGAAATCGTCAGCCGCCCGCCGCGCTCGGCCACGGCCTTGAGGATCTCCTCCAGGCCCTCCAGGCCGGTGGTGTCCAGGGCAAACAGGTCGCGCAGGTCCAGGTGCACCTGCACGCCGGCAGGCGCTGCCTCGATGGCCGCCACCAGCGGATCGATGCGCGTGGTCGCGCCGAAGAACAGTGCGCCGTGCAGCTGCCAGGTCAGGCGCGCCGGTTCGCCCTCCGGCACAGCTTGCGGATCGGCGCGGAACAGCTCACTCATGCGCCGCACGAAAAGCGCGCAGGCCAGCACCAGGCCCACCTCCACCGCCACGGTGAGGTCGAACACCACGGTGAGCAAGAAGGTGCCCAGCAGCAGCAGCCGGTAGTGGTTGGAAAAATGCTTGAGGCGCCGGAATTCGTGCCACTCGCCCATGTTCCAGGCCACGTGCAGCAGGATGCCGGCCAGCACGGCGAGCGGAATGTGCAGCGCCAAGGGCGCCGCGAGCAGCACGATGACGCCCAGCGTGACGGCGTGCACTATGCCCGCCACGGGCGAGGTCGCGCCGGCGCGCAGGTTGGTCACCGTGCGCGCGATGGTGCCCGTCACCGGCATGCCGCCGAAGAAGGGCACGACGAAGTTGGCCACGCCCTGGGCCATCAGCTCCTGGTTGGGGTCGTGCTTGCGCAGGTAGGGGCTGGTGGCGAGCTGGTCGGCCACGCGCGCGCAGAGCAGCGATTCGATGGCACCCAGCAGGGCGATGGTGATCGTGGGCGCCACCAGCAGGCGCACCGTTTCCCAGGAAAACTCGGGCAAGGCGAACACCGGCAGGCTTTGCGGAATGCCGCCGAAGCGCGTGCCGAGCGTCTCCACCGGGTAGCCCATGCTGTGCGAGAGGGCGGTCAGCGTGATGAGCGCCACCACCGGCGCCGGGATGCGCGCGAAGGAGCGCACCGAATAGCCTGCGGGCAAGCGCAGCACGGGCGAATCGTGCATGAACAGGCGCGGCCACAGGAACAGGCCGCCGAGACAGGCCGCCCCCAGGCCGAGGGCGTAGGGGTTCACGCTGCCGATGTGCAGCGCCATCACGTGCACCTGCGAGAAGAAGTTGCCCGGCATCTTCTCGATCGCCAGGCCGAGGAAATCCTTGAGCTGCGAGACGGCGATCAGCACCGCGATGCCGTTGGTGAAACCGATGACGATGCTCACCGGCACGAAGCGCACCAGGCTGCCCAGGCGCAGCAGACCGAGCGCGAACAGCAGCACGCCGGCGCAGGCGGTCGAAATGAGCAGGTTGGCAACCCCGTAGCGCTCGACGATGCCGTAGACGATGACCATGAAGGCCCCCGCCCACCCGCCGATCTGCACGCTCGTGCCACCCAGCAGCGCCACCAGG
>Ga0066256_1000664_pt1 | contig 61754 bp, 59 predicted proteins | sample ThiBio_1000_biof_FD_87107 | JGI IMG/M metagenome (GOLD analysis project Ga0066256, IMG submission 87107) | Wastewater bioreactor microbial communities from Cape Town, South Africa - Thiocy_expt_1000_biof (version 2) | ecosystem: Engineered > Bioreactor > Thiocyanate-remediating >... | reverse complement strand
CGGCGCGGATAACGGCGACGCGGCGGCGGAACTGCTGCAGGGTCATCGGCGAGCCGACGATGCGGCGCATGCGGGCGCGCACCAAAAAGTCCTGGTAGAGCACCGAATCGGTGCGGAAAGCGGATTCGGGATCACCGAGGATTTCCGAGAGAACGGCGGTAATGCGCTCCTCGCGCTCCTCCTCGCTCATATCAGGCGCGGACGGCTTGTTGTCCTGCACGGGGGTGGCGAGCGCCGGTGGCGTGCGGGAAAGCTCGGCGAGGATGTCCGTGGTCGGGCGCGGCGCGGGTGTGGCGCGGCGCGGCGGCGGGCGGTTGAACTCTTCCGGGTCGGGCGTGAAGATCAGGTCTTCGACATCGGCCGGCGCCTCCGGCATCGGCATCAGCTTGGGGCTGGAGGAGCGCGCCGAGGTTTCCACCGCGCCGATGACGATCGGCAACGGCCGGCGCGACAGGGCCGGACCGAGTGCTACGAAATTGCCGCGCTTCAGGTCGCGGAACATTTCCGCCTGCCGCCGGTCCATGCCGAGCAGGTCGGCGGCGCGCGCCATGTCGATATCGAGGAAGGTGCGGCCCATCAGGAAGTTGGAGGCTTCGGCGGCGACGTTCTTGGCGAGCTTGGCGAGGCGCTGCGTGGCGATGACGCCGGCAAGCCCGCGCTTTCGCCCGCGGCACATCAGGTTGGTCATCGCGCCCAGCGACATTTTTCGCGCGTCGTCGGAGACTTCGCCGGCGGCAGCGGGCGCAAACATCTGCGCTTCGTCGACGACGACCAGCACCGGGAACCAGAAGTCGCGATCGGCATCGAACAGCGCATTGAGGAAGATGGAAGCTGCGCGCATCTGCTGGTCGATTTCGAGCCCCTCCAGCGTCAATACGCAGGAGACGCGGTGCTGGCGGATGCGGGTGGCGATGCCGACCAGCTCCGCCTCGCTGCGCTCGCCATCGACGACGACATGGCCGAACTTGTCCGACAGGGTAACGAAATCCCCTTCGGGATCGATCACCACCTGCTGCACCCATTGCGCCGATTGCTCCAGCAGCCGGCGCAGCAGATGCGACTTGCCGGAGCCGGAATTGCCCTGAACCAGAAGGCGGGTCGCCAGCAGCTCCTCTATGTCCAGCCTGGCGGCGCTGCCACCGGAAGCCACGCCCATATCGATGCCGACCTGCACTTCGTTTCCTTTCCGAGGATCTGTCCCGCCGTGTCGATAGCAGAAAGCGGGCGCGGTTTCGCCCGGAGATGATGGAAATGCACAGGCTTTGCGTTCACCAGAGATTCCGGCCGTCGATAACCGTATGCGGCCATTCCTCGGCGTCGAAATGATCGAGCAGGCGCGCATTGACGGCGATGCGGCGGGTTTTTCCGTCCCCTGTGCCGTCCGGCTGGGAATCCGGGCTGTCGCTATAGGTGGCGCAGCCGCAGGTGCCGCAGAAATGATGGGCGACCAGCTTCGTCTGCCAGCGATAGACCCGGTCGCTTTCCGGATGCGCATGCACCCGGACGCTGGCCGGATCGTAATAGGCAAACAGATGGCCGCGTTTCGAGCAGAGCGTGCAGGTGCAGCGTGTCAACGCCTGCGGCACGTCGCCATGAATCTCGAAGGTGGTTTCGCCGCAATGGCAACGTCCGGTCAGCATGGTTCATCCTCCTTGTTCAAGCCGCAGCCGCGCGCTTCCAGCCGAAGGCGAGCAGCCCTGCCCCGATCATCAGCGTGCCGCCGGTGCGGTTGACGGCGCGCTGCACGGCGGGGCGGCGGATGGTCTTGCGGGCCATGGAGGCCATCAGGGCGTAGGTCGCTGCATTCAGCGTTGCCAGAATTAGGAAGGTGGTTTCGAAGATCATCATCTGCGGCAAGAGCGGCCGGGCGAGATCGAGGAATTGCGGCAGGAAAGCCACGAAAAAGATAATGCTCTTCGGATTGAGCGCGGTGACGACATAGGTGTGCAGGAAGATGCGCAGCGGCCGCTCCACCGGCGCTTCCTCTTCCGCGACTGTAGGGGCGGCGACGGGCGCGCGCCACAGTTTTACGCCGAGATAGATCAGATAGGCCGCGCCGATCCACTTCAGTACCGTGAACAGCGCCGCCGAAGCAGCGAGCAGCGCCCCGAGGCCGAGCATCGAGGCGGTCATGGCGGTAAAATCGCCCAGCGCGACACCGGCGACCGTGGCGGAGGCGGATTTTCGCCCATGGCCGAGCGCATAGGAAATGACGAGCAGGATGGTCGGGCCGGGTATGGCAAGCAGCACGGCGGAGGCGGCGACGAAGGCAATCCAGTGTTCGAACGACATGAGTCCGGTCCCCCTTTGATGACGAAGCAAGCCACCAAAGACGACGCTTTGCAAGCGCCGATCGCAGCGGGGCGCGTTAACCGAGAATCGCGCCGGACGGGGCGATTTACGGGTAAACATTGGCGCCGCTTCGCGCCGGCGTGGTATTCCTCCCCGGTCGGCACTATCGGGGATCGGGAATTTGCAGAGGGAACGCTATAGCGCTACGCTTCATGACTGGGCGGGCTGGCACGCGCGGCAGCAAAGCGGCCGCTTTCGCCGCACCGCGTTCCAGCATCCGGCGTTCCTCGCCAGTTTCTATCGCGAAAAACCCGGCCATTGCGAGGAGATCGTCGTCAGCCTGTTCGATCACCGGCTGCAGCGCGTGGTTATGGCACTGCCGCTGGTCATGCACCGGCAGGCGGGCTTGCGGCGCATCGAGGCGGCGGATCTGGGGCTGGCGGATTATGTCGCGCCGCTGGTGGCCGAGGATCTCAGCGACGATCCCGCGGAAGCCGATGCGATGTGGGCGGCGATCCTGAAGGCCTTGCCGCAGGCCGATGTCGTCAGCTTCAAGAAGATGCCGCCGGAGATCCGGCCGGGCACGCCCAACCCGCTGGCGCACCTCCCCGGCGCGCTCGACATGGGTATCCATACGCAGGTCTTCGCCCTCACCGACGACGATGGCGACCGCCCCTACCGGCGCACCGGCTATTACAAGGAGGGGCAGCGGCATTTGCGGCGGCTGACGGCTGCGCATGACGATGTGCGGTTTCATATCGCAGCGACGGTGCCGGAGGCGAACCGGCAGTTCGATGCGCTGATCGCCCAGCGCGCAACACGCGCCGTCGAGCTTGGCCGCGACGACCCGTTGCTGCTGGCGCATGTGCAGCGCTTCTATCGCGGTCTGTTTGCGGACGGGATCGCGAATGGCGACGTGATGTTCGGGGCATTGTATGCGGGCGGCGAATGCATCGCCACCGATCTCGGGCTGGTCGATGGTGATACCCATCACGGCGTGCTGACCTCGATGACCAGCGGCACGATGCGGCGGTTTTCGCCGGGCACGGTCGCGCATGTGCTGATGCTGGACGCATGTGCGGAGCGGGGCATCAGCCACTACGATCTCGGCGTCGGCGAATTCGCCTACAAGAAGCGGCTGAATGCGCGGGCCGTGCCGCTCTACGAGCGCCATGAGGCGCTGTCGTTGCGCGGTCGTCTCGGCCTTGCGGAGGCTTCCATCCGCCGGCGCGTCAGGTTCGGGGTGCAGGCCTACCCTACTCTGCGGGCACCGGTGCAACGGCTGCGCACCCAGCTCAAGGCGATGCGCTACAGGACCGTGGCGACCATGACGATCGTGTTCGATAATCCGGTCGTGCAGGGCGCGACCTATTCGACGCTCAGCGCGTTCTAAGCCACTTTAAGGCCAAAACCGTTCATCAGCCGCCGCGTGGCGAAATCCGGATTGCCGCTGGTGAAGCGGGCGATATCGTCCTCGGCCGGATGCAGCGTATCGATGGCGAGCGGCAGCAGGCTGCGGGCGCGGCGCGCGATGGCTTCGGCCGGATCCAGCCAGTCGACCGGCCAGGGCGCCAACCGGCGGAAGACATTGGCCATGAACGGATAATGGGTACAGGCCAGCACGACGATATCGGTGCGCAAGCCGTCCTTGTCGACGAAACATTGCGCGATTTCCGACATCACCGCCTCGTCGGAGATCGGCTCGCCGCGAATATAGGCCTCGGCCATGCGCGCCAGGTTTTCCGAGCCGACCAGCCGCACATGGCATTGCGAGGCGAAGGACTGGATGAGATCGCGCGTATAGGCGCGGCGCACCGTGCCGGGCGTCGCCAGCACAGAAACGAGGCCGGTGCGGGTGCGTTCGGCCGCCGGCTTGATCGCCGGCACGGTGCCGACGAAGGTCATGTGCGGAAAGGCCGAGCGCAGGTCGGCGCCGACCAGCGTGAAAGCGGTGTTGCAGGCGATGACGCAGAGCACCGGATCGTGCTCACGCAGCAATTCGCCAAACAGGCGGATGACGCGCTCCTTCAGCGCCTGCTCGTCCCAGCCGCCATAGGGAAAGCCGGCATCGTCGGCGATATAGAGAAAGCGGCGGTCGGGCATCAGCACCCGCGCCTCGCGCAGGACGGTGAGGCCGCCAATGCCGGAATCGAAGACGAGAACGGGCTTCAGGTCATTCGTCTGCGGCTCGGTCGTCGTCGCCATTCTGTACCTCTGTCTTGTGCGCTGCGCCGCGCGGCGAGAGCCTGGAAAAACGGTCGAGCGATGAAATCACCCCCCGGAGAATATGAATTTCCGGCGCGGTGAAGGCGCGCCGGGAAAGGACTGCGCGTAAGTTGTCCATCATTTTCGGCTTTTTGGCGACCGGGCGGAAATAGCCGCGCGCATCCAGCGCTTCCTCGATGTGATCGAACAGGCCGAACAGTTCGTCCTTGGTCGCCATGCGCTGCTCGTTCGGCTGGAACGGCACCTCCTCCAGGTCGTCCATGCCGGATTTCATCCATTCATAGGACATCAGCAGCACGGCCTGGGCGATGTTCAACGAGGCGAAGGCGGGATTGACCGGGAAGGTAACGATCTCGTCGGCCAGCGCCACTTCCTCGTTCGACAGCCCCCAGCGCTCGCGCCCGAAAAGGATGCCGACCGCCTCGCCTGCCCGCTCCCGCTGGCGCAGGGTCGTGGCGGCAGCGACCGGCGAGCGCACCGGCTTGAAGCCGTCGCGCTGGCGCGCCGTCGTCGCATAGACGAAATTGAGGTCGGCAATCGCCTCCTCCAGCGTATCGAACACTTTTGTGGCGTCGATGACGTGATCGGCCTTGGAGGCGGCGGCGCGCGCCTTTTCGCTCGGCCAGCCGTCGCGCGGATTGACGAGACGCAATTCCGAGAGGCCGAAATTGGCCATGGCGCGGGCGACCATGCCGATATTCTCGCCGAGTTGCGGCTCGACCAGCACGATGGCCGGCCCGCCGGTCAGAAGAACGCGTTCGCTGTTGGTGCCTGCCATCGAGAAGTCTTTCCGTTTGCCGTTTCGGGGTGGAATACTCATACCGCGCCCACTCGGCAAGCGTTTCCGACCTATGGATAAAGCCTGTCGAGGGTCGCGGCGATCATTTCGATGCCGAGGCGGGAGCCGTCATGGACGATCGGCAGATGCCGCGATTGCAGTTGCGGCGGCTTGCGATTGACGAAAAAGATGCCCGTTCCCTTGGCCCGTACCCGTTCCAGCCCGGTCAACGCAGCGCGGATGGCCGGGCGGATGGCGTCCATTTCGGCGGCGCGGGCAAAGGCGACGCGGCGGGCGAAGATGCGCGACCAGTAGGTTGCGGCCATCATGATGGCGAGCGTCTGGCGGATATGGCCGGGCCGCGTCACCAGTTGCCAGGAGACGCCGAGCGGCCGCGCCGCCTGGGTGACGTCGCGATAGGCGGCGTCGAGCGCCTTCGAGAGCGTGATGAGTTCGGCGCCGTTTTTCTCGTCCGCCGCCGCTTCCAACAGGCGTTGCGCGGCATCGAACCATTTTGCGAGGGCATCGCCGAGTGTCGTCTGGGTGCGGGTCGGCAGCACGAAGAAGGCGACGGCCATGCCTGCCACCGCGCCGATGACCGTTTCCTCCAGCCGGAGGCGCAACAGGTCGAGCGTCAGCGTTCCCGTCAGGCCATAGACGATGCAGATGACGATCGATATGAAAAAGGTCATCGCCGTATAGGAGGCCTGCAGGCTGAAGAAGGCGAGGAAGACCGCGAGGATGGCGACCGCGCCGGCGAGCCACGGAAAACCGCTCAGCAACGCCGAGAGCCCCATGCCGCAGACGATGCCGATCAGCGTGCCGCCGGAACGCTGCATCGCCTTGATGGCGGTATCGCCGCGCGAATTGGTGTTGGTGAAGACGAGGAAGGCCGACAATACCGCCCAGAACCAGCGGTCGCGCGACAATGCCAGCCCGCCGATCATCGCAAGGCCGGCGGCAAGCGTGATCTGCAAGGCTGTGCGCAAGGCGGGATCGTTGAGCCACCGGCCTTGCGCCGCCTTCGGGGCGGGTGCGGCCGCCTGCGGGCGATTGAAGCCGGTGAAGCGCTCGGCGCGCAGGCGCTCGACCGCATCGACGGCGGCGCGGCGCGCTTCCCCCCGCCAGTTGCGGGCGCGGCGGGGTTCGGCGGGTGGCGCCCCCCCCCTCCCCCGCCGTTCTGGGTCCGGTGGGGGAGCGCCCGGGTGAGAGGGGAGGAAGGCAGAAAGAAGCTCCGGCTGGGGCAGCGACTGGCGCGACAGCACGATCAGGCTTTCGGCGGCCAGATGCAGGTCGAACAGGGCAAGGCCGATATCGGCGGCCGGCTCGTTCTCCTCCGGGAGCGCCTCGCGGCGGCTGACGGGAACGAGGCCGTCGGCCATCAGCACCGCCTCCTTCAGCCGGTTTTCCAGCCGGTTGAGCGCCTGCCGGTCCTCGGCGGTCCACATCCCGCGCACGGCGATCGCCCGCAACGCCTCGACGATATGATCGACGCGGCCGAGCACGCTGACCATGGCGCGCAGGAAGTCCCGCTGCCAGTCGTCCGGCAACACCCAGGTGCGCACCACATGCGCCGACAGCGCCGCGACCAGCGCGCCAACCGCCACCTCCGGCAATTGCGCCAGCGGCGGATGAAGATAAGCGCCGATGAAATAGGACATGAAGCAGAACATACCGACCGCCGCCCAGCGCGTTCCGAAGCGGCGCGCATAGGCGGCCATGAAGATGACCGCGAGAAAGGCGATGTCGGAAACGCTGCGCCACGGCTCCAACAGCGCGGCGAGCCCGATCATGGCGACCGCGCCGGCGCAGCCGATCAGACGGGTGGTCAGTTGCGCGGCGGCGGAAGGATCGCGCACCGTCAGTCCGCTCTGGATGGCGAGCGTGGCTGCGATGCCATAGGCCGCCGCTGGCAGTGGCAGGACCAACCGGTGGATGAGAATGAGGATCGCAACGGCCAGCACGATGGAGAGCGTCACCCGCCCGCCCATGCGCATCCGCGAATAGGCGGGATCCCTGGCCAGCAGCCAGTCCCGCAGCGAAAACCGCTCGGCAAGGAACGGCCGCGTCGGATTCGTTTGCGCTCCCGGGATAGGCATCAGCCTCCCTGCTTGCCGATTTCGCTCATCGTCGCCTTCAGCGATACGAAGCCGGCATCATCGCCGCCCTGGGTCAGGATGTCGTCGATGACGGGTTTGCCGCCCTCCTCGATGACGAGGAACTGGACGGTCGCGGCCTGCTGATACTGGGCGTCGGCGCCGAAGCAGGCCATGTTCTTGAAGGAGGCGTCGACTTCGGTGGCATTGCCCTTCTGTCCCTTGGCCTCGATCTTGACGTCCCGCAGCGGGCAGCCGTCCTGGCCGCCGGTGATGACATCGTAGTCGAAGGGCGTCGTGCCCTCGTCGAAGGCCGGGAACTTGGCGGCGGCACGGAACTTGTCGGCGAAATCCTTGCTGTAGACGGTGGTCAGCCGGGTCTCGTCGAAAATGTCCTGATAGTCGTTTTCGCCCTCCGCCCAGTTCTTGACGGTGGCGTCGATGATGTTTTTCACCGGGGCGGTGACATCGGCGGCCCGCGCCGGCAGGCTGGCCGCGAGGGCGCTCAGACTAAAGACGGAGGCGAGAAGAAGGGCGCGCATGGCAGGTGGTCCTTTACACCGGGAGGCGAATCGTCGCGAGAGTAGCCAATAGCATCCATTTGACAATCGGGATTGCGGTGCCAGCAAGGCGAAGGACCGGTCTTGCGACCGGCCAAGTTTGGGCCAATGCCGGCTTTGCGTTCCGGGATGACAATGGTATAGCGGCTCCGGACTGGTTTTCACTTTTCCGGGGTTTTCCCAAACCGCTCAAGAGGCAATTTCCATGCAAAAGATCAAGGTTGCAAATCCGGTCGTCGATCTCGACGGCGACGAGATGACCCGTATCATCTGGCAGTTCATCAAGGACAAGCTGATCCTGCCCTATCTGGACCTCGACATCGATTATTACGACCTGTCGGTCCAGAACCGCGACGCGACCAACGATCAGGTGACCGTCGATGCCGCCAACGCCATCAAGAAGCATGGCGTCGGCATCAAGTGCGCGACGATCACCCCGGACGAAGACCGTGTCAAGGAATTCGGCCTGAAGGAAATGTGGAAGAGCCCGAACGGCACGATCCGCAACATCCTCGGCGGCGTCATCTTCCGCGAGCCGATCATCTGCAAGAACGTTCCGCGCCTGGTTCCCGGCTGGACCAAGCCGATCGTCGTCGGCCGCCATGCCTTCGGCGACCAGTATCGCGCCACCGACTTCCGCTTCCCCGGCAAGGGCAAGTTGACGATCAAATTCGTCGGCGAAGACGGTCAGGTCATCGAGAAGGACGTCTTCAACGCGCCGGGTTCGGGCGTCGCCATGGCGATGTACAACCTCGACGAATCGATCCGCGAATTCGCCCGCGCCTCGATGATGTACGGCCTGATGCGCAAATGGCCGGTCTACCTGTCGACCAAGAACACCATCCTGAAAGCCTATGACGGTCGCTTCAAGGATATCTTTGAGGAAGTCTACCAGACCGAATTCAAGGCGCAGTTCGACGAAGCCGGCATCACCTACGAACACCGCCTGATCGACGACATGGTCGCCTCGGCGCTGAAGTGGTCCGGCGGTTACGTCTGGGCCTGCAAGAACTATGACGGCGACGTGCAGTCCGACACCGTGGCTCAAGGCTTCGGCTCGCTCGGCCTGATGACCTCGGTTCTGGTGACGCCGGATGGCAAGACGGTCGAAGCGGAAGCTGCCCACGGCACGGTGACGCGCCACTATCGCCAGCACCAGAAGGGCCAGGAAACCTCGACCAACTCGATCGCCTCGATCTTCGCCTGGACGCGCGGTCTCGCGCATCGCGCCAAGCTGGACGACAATGCCGATCTCGCCAGGTTCGCCTCGACGCTGGAACGGGTCTGCGTCGAAACCGTCGAATCCGGCTTCATGACCAAGGATCTGGCGCTGCTGATCGGTCCCGACCAGCCGTGGCTGTCGACCACCGCCTTCCTCGACAAGATCGACGAAAACCTCAGGAAAGCCATGGCCGCTTAAGCGTCCACCGGTTCTCGAATATGAAAACGGCGGGGCCTCGTTCCCCCCCGTTTTCATTTGCCCATCGCCCGATCAATGATGGGGGGGGGACTGGGGGTTGCGCTTGCGCGTCGCGGCCGCTTTCTTGGCGGAAGCCGAGCGTTCAGCCGCACTACGATTGGCGGATGCTTCCCCGCCCTTCTTACCGCCTTTTTCCGATGCTTCGTGCGTATCGGGTTTGCCGCGGCCGGAGCCGGATTTGTTGCCGCCGCCGCTTTCCTTGTTCACGGTCGCCCAAGCGCGGCGCTCGGCTTCCTTGGTGGAAACGCCGCGATCCTCATAACCTTCCTCGATATGTTCGGCCTTGCGCTTCTGCTTGTCGGTATATTTCGATTTGTCGCCTTGGGGCATGGCTCTTCTCCTCAACAGTCCTCGTTTTCCGCCGTGACATAGACAAACGCTACCACCGCGCCGGCATTGTCGTAGATCACGATGGGTTTGGCTGCGGTGGTCGAACAGGAAGCGGTGTTGCGGACGCTTCCGGTGGTCTCGTTCATCGCCACGGCCACTTCGGGCAGAGGCGAAAACTCCACATCGCCTTCGAGCGAGGCGAAAGCGGGCGCGGCAAGCGGCAATGCGAAGGCGACACAAAGCGGAACAACGGCACGTCTGAACATGGCTTCCTCCGGGTTCGCATGAACCATTGGTCAAAGAACAACGGCATTGTCGAATTGGTTCCGGGAGGCAACGAGAAACAGAAAACCCGCCGCGAACGGATCGCGGCGGGTGCTGACCGGGGACGGAGCGCTGTTATCAGACCGGGTCGATATCGCCCCGGGTCCAGTTCTCGATGGTTTCCTCGTAGAAATCCTGGAAGCGGCCTTCCTCGATGGATTTGCGGATGCCCTGCATCAGCTCCTGATAATAGGCGAGGTTGTTCCAGGAGAGCAGCATGCCGCCCAGCGCCTCGTTGGCACGCACCAGATGGTGGAGGTAGGCGCGGGAGTAATCGCGCGCGGCCGGGCAGTTCGACTGGTCGTCGAGCGGGCGCAGATCCTCGGCATGACGGGCGTTGCGGATGTTGACCTTGCCGCGGCGGGTAAAGGCGAGGCCATGGCGGCCGGAGCGGGTCGGCATCACGCAATCGAACATGTCGATGCCGCGCGCTACGGATTTCAGGATATCGTCCGGCGTGCCGACACCCATCAGATAGCGCGGCTTTTCGGACGGCATCACCGGCAGGGTTTCGTCGAGGATCTCCAGCATGACGTGCTGCGGTTCGCCGACGGCGAGCCCGCCGACCGAATAGCCCTTGAGATCGAGTTGCTTCAGCCCTTCCGCCGAGCGGATGCGCAAGGCCGGCACGTCGCCGCCCTGCACAATGCCGAACATCGCCTTGCCCGGCTGCTCGCCGAAGGCGACGCGGCAGCGTTCGGCCCAGCGCAGCGACATTTCCATGGCGCGCTCGATTTCCTTGTGATCGGCCGGCAGCGCCACGCATTCGTCGAGCTGCATCTGGATATCGCTGCCGAGCAGGCCCTGGATCTCGATGGAGCGTTCCGGCGACATATGATGCAGGCTGCCGTCGACATGGCTCTTGAAGGTCACGCCCTGTTCGTCGAGCTTGCGCAGGCCGGACAGCGACATGACCTGGAAGCCGCCGCTGTCGGTCAGGATCGGATGCTGCCAGCGGATGAGATTGTGCAGACCGCCGAGCCGCGCCACCCGCTCCGCGCCGGGGCGCAGCATCAGGTGATAGGTGTTGCCGAGGATGATATCGGCGCCGGTCTCGCGCACCTGGTCGAGATACATCGCCTTGACGGTGCCGACGGTGCCGACCGGCATGAAGGCCGGCGTGCGGATCGTGCCGCGCGGCATGGAGACTTCGCCAAGGCGCGCCTTGCCGTCGGTCTTCTTAAGGGTGAATTGAAAAGTGTCAGTCATCTCGTCTTCCGGAAAAGCAGGCTGGCATCGCCATAGGAATAAAAGCGGTAGCCTTCGGCGATCGCATGGTCGTAGGCGGCGCGCATGGTCTCCAGCCCGGCGAAGGCGGAAACCAGCATGAACAGCGTCGAGCGCGGCAGGTGGAAATTGGTCATCAGCACGTCTACCGCCTTGAAGCGATAGCCGGGGGTGATGAAAATGCCGGTCGGGCCCGACCACGGAGCGATGCTCCCGTCCTCGCGCGCGGCCGATTCGATCAGGCGCAGCGAGGTGGTGCCGACGCAGACGAGTCGGCCGCCACGGGCGCGCACGGCATTCAGCTTCGCCGCCGTCGCGGCATCGATGGAGCCGATTTCCTGATGCATCTTGTGGTCGGCGGTATCATCCGCCTTGACCGGCAGGAAAGTGCCGGCGCCGACATGCAGGGTGACGAAATGGCGCTCGACGCCGAGCTCGTCCAATGCCTCGAACAAAGCGGGCGTAAAATGCAGGCCGGCGGTCGGGGCAGCGACGGCGCCTTCCTCACGGGCATAAATCGTCTGATAGTCGCGCCGGTCCTGCTCGTCGTCCGGCCGCTTTGCGGCGATATACGGCGGCAGCGGCACATGGCCAACGGCGGCGATGGCTTCGTCCAGCGCCGGGCCGGACAGATCGAAGCTCAGCGTTAACTCGCCGCCCTCGCCTTTTTCGGTCACCGTCGCATTCAATGTGGCGAGATAGCAGGCCTCGCCGGTATCGCCGAAGGTGATGCGGTCGCCGACCTTGATGCGTTTGCCCGGCTTGGCGAAGGCTTTCCATTGGTGCGGCGCGATGCGCATATGCAGCGTGGCCGAAACCTGTTGGCCGCCAGCGCCCTCGCGATGACGGATGCCTTCGAGCTGGGCGGGAATGACCTTGGTGTCGTTGAAGACGAGCGCATCGCCCGGACGCAGGAAGGATGGCAGATCGGCGACGCTGCGATCGGTCAGGACGGTTTCGCCCTGGGGATCGACGACAAGCAGCTTCGCGCTTTCGCGCGGTTCGGCCGGGCGTAGCGCGATGTTTTCCTCCGGCAGATCGAAATCGAACAGATCGACGCGCATGGTCTTAGAACATCCGGATCATGACGACGCCGCAGCAAAGCAGCAGCGCGCCGGCAATGCGCCCGAGGCTGAGTTCGCGCACGGCGACGCCGAGCAGCCCGAAGCGATCGATGAGAATGCCGGCGCAAAGCTGGCCGGCGATGAAGGTGGCCATTACGGCCGCCGTGCCGATGCGCGGCGTCAGCAGCACGGAGGCGGTGACGAAGGTGGCCCCGAGGCAGCCACCGGCCACATACAGCCAGTTGTCCGGCGCGCGCCAGTCCGGCGTGACGCCTTGCGCCTTCGAGGATAGAAAGGTGATGAAGGCGAGAACCACCGCTCCGGCGAAAAACGAGATGGCGGCCGCGGCGACCGGCATGCCAAGGCCCTTGGCGAGCTGCGCATTGATCGGCGCCTGAAACGCGACGCATGCCCCGGCGGCAACGCCGATCAGCGTCCAGAAAAGTGCAATCACCTTGGGCAATCCTTTCACGGCAGATGCAAAAACAACGTTCCGCAAACGCAAAACCGCCCCGGCCTTGCCGAGGCGGTCGAAAATCTCACGCACTCATTATCAAGCGGCGGCGTCTGCCGCAACCCGCATGGAGACGATGCTGTCGGGATCGCGCACCGGCTCGCCGCGCTTGATCTTGTCGACGACATCCATGCCTTCGATGACCTGGCCCCAGACGGAATACTGCTTGTTCAGCCAGGGTGCATCGGTGAAGCAGATGAAGAACTGCGAGTTGGCCGAGTTCGGGTTCTGCGAACGGGCCATGGAGCAGGTGCCGCGCACATGCGAGGTGGCGGAGAATTCCGCCTTCAGGTCCGGCTTGGAGGAGCCGCCCATGCCGGCGCGGGCCGGGTTGAAGTGCTCGCCGCCCTGCTTGCCGTACTGGACGTCGCCGGTCTGGGCCATGAAGTCTTCGATGACGCGGTGGAAGACGACGCCGTCATAGGCCTTTTCGCGGGCCAGTTCCTTGATGCGGGCGACATGCTCGGGCGCGACTTCCGGCAGAAGCTGGATGACGACCCTGCCCTTCGTCGTTTCGAGGATGACGGTGTTTTCCGGGTCTTTGATTTCGGCCATGGTTTCTCTCCTTGCTCGGCGCAACGCCGTTTTCGATTACTTGCCGACGGTGACCTTGACCATCTTGTCGGGATCGCTGACTTCGCCGTTCTGGCCCTGGCCGCGCTTGATCTTGTCGACGAATTCCATGCCGGAGACGACCTTGCCGACAACCGTGTACTGGCCGTTCAGGAAGGAGCCGTCATCGAACATGATGAAGAACTGCGAGTTGGCGGAATTCGGATCCTGCGAGCGGGCCATGCCGACCGTGCCGCGTTTGAACGGAATGTCGGAAAACTCGGCCGGGATGTCGGGCAGCTTCGAGCCGCCGGTGCCGGCGAGGCCCGCATCGTAATTCTTACCAACCTTGCCGTGTTCGACATCGCCGGTCTGGGCCATGAAGCCGTCGATGACGCGGTGGAAGGCGACGCCGTCATATTCGCCCTTGCTTGCCAGCGTCTCGATCTGGGCGACGTGCTTGGGCGCGGCCTTTGGATCCAGCTCGATGACGACGGGGCCGTCCTTGAGTTGGATGGTCATCAGATGCTTGGCCTGCTGGGCGATGACTTCGCCGGCGAAGGAGGCGACATAAAGTGTCGCGGCAAACGCCAGGGTGAAATAGTACTTCATGCGATCTCCAATCGGGGAAGATGCTTGGGGCCGGCCTTTTCGAGGCTCAGCCCTTCGAACTGAATTTGCCGCGCAGCGCTTCCAGCACGGCGGCGGGGACGAAAGCGCTGACATCGCCGCCCATCTGGGCGATCTGGCGCACCAATGTGGCGGTTTTTGGGTCGCGACACCGGTTCGGCCGGCACGAAAACCGTCTGTACGTCCGGCGCCATCTGACGGTTCATGCCGGCCATCTGCATCTCGAAATCGAGATCGGTGCCGTCGCGCAGGCCGCGCACCAACAGGCGCGCGCCATGCTCGCGCGCGGAATCGACCACCAAACCGGAAAAAGCGACTACAGACAGGCGCTCGGCGCTATCCGGCAGCACGTCCTTCAGGCAAAGGCGGATCAGCTCGGCGCGTTCATCGAAGGAAAAGAGCGGCGTCTTGGAGGAGTTGACACCGATGCCGACGACCACATGCCTGGCCATGTTCAAAGCCTGCAGGAGAACATCCAGATGTCCGTTCGTCATCGGATCGAATGATCCGGGATAAAAAGCTGTCGTCATCGTCGCCCGACTCTTTGAAGTCAATTGGCTTTTGTCACGGATGGCCCGACGCCGCAAGCGCTTTACCGTCCTGTTTCACCACCATGAATAGTCGATGAACGCATCATTCAAGGTGGTTTCAGGCGCAGGATGGTTGAATGGCATCAATCGAAACCCACCATACGCATACAGGGGTCGCCCGCCATGCTCATCTTCGTCGCCCTCAGCCTGATCGCCCTCTCCCTGCTGGTGGAATGGGTCTTTCATATCGTCAAGGAAAACATCGAGATCGAGTGGCCTGTCGATGCCGGCCGCAAGGCGATCGACAGGCGCGCCCGCGCCGCCCGGATGCGCGGCTGGACAGCGCTCAACTGAATCTCAATCGATTTAGAAAGATGAACGGCAGATGAACGGGACATTCAAGGATGCTTCAGCACCGTTCATCTAAATCGATCTCACCTTCTGTCTGGAACCAATTTTAACCTTATGCATTAACCGTTCGCCAAGCAGCAATGCGGCAACGCAACCAAGGAAAAAGCTTATGCTCGACAAGATCACGATGATCAGTTTCGCCTGGATGGTGATGGTCGGGGCGATGCTGACAGCAACCGTCACGCTTTACGATCATCAAGCCAATGCTTCTTCTTCCGCAAAGGCCCGCGTTACCGAAGTGACATCCCGCGCTTACCACCTCAGCCAATACTGAGGGACAGCATAACGGAACACGATCCGTTCACGACAGAAAGGTGGTTTCCATGTTCCTGACCCTGACCGTACTCGCCGCCCTCATCAGCAGCATGTTCGTTGCGTCCGTGGTGACCAGCCTTTCAGAATTGCGCCGCGAAAGCGAAGACCTCAAGGAGTTGGGTCGTCGCCACCGCGCCTTCTGACGGATCTGTTCCGAAATAGCTCTGCGACACCTCCCTCCCTCTTGTCGCAGCATCTCGAACCGGATGGTTTCCCTCACCGTCCGGTTTATTTTTGTCCATATTTCCAAGGCGAAATCAAAAAGGGCGGCCCGATGGACCGCCCTTTTCGTGTGTTTATCAGGCCTGCGTTTCGGCTTCGCCCGCCGGCTCGTCGCCGGTCTCGTCATCGCCTTCCGGCTCGCTGATGCGCTCCACCGAGACGACCTTCTCATCCTTGGCCGTGGAGAAGATGGTCACGCCCTTGGTGGCGCGGCTGGCGATGCGGATGCCGCCGACCGGAACCCGGATCAACTGGCCGCCATCCGAAACCAGCATGATCTGGTCGCTGTCCTCGACCGGGAAGGCAGCGACGAGTTCGCCGATTTCCGTCGTCTTCGAGGTGTCGGTGGCGCGGATGCCCTTGCCGCCACGGCCGGAGGTGCGGAAGTCGTAGGAGGACGAGCGCTTGCCGAAACCCTTTACCGAGACGGTCAGGACGAACTGCTCCTGCCCCTTGAGTTCCTCGTAGCGGTCGTCCGCAAGCTGGCCCTCTTCGGAAACCTCCTCGCCGACCAGCGCGATATCCTCCTCATCGATGCCGCTGGCGCGGCGCTCGGTGGCCGAACGCTTGAGATAGGCGGCGCGCTCCCACGGCTCGGCATCGACATGGCCGATGATCGTCATCGAGATCAGCCGGTCGCCATCGGCCAGCGAAATGCCGCGCACGCCGATGGAGTTGCGGCCGGCGAAGACGCGGACGTCATCGACGGGGAAGCGGATGCACTGGCCGAGCGCCGTGGTCAGCAGCACGTCGTCGCGATCGGTGCAGGTCTCGACCGAGAGGATCGAGTCGCCCTCTTCCTCCAGCTTCATCGCAATCTTGCCGTTGCGGTTCACCTGGACGAAATCCGACAGCTTGTTGCGGCGAACGGTGCCGCGCGTCGTCGAGAACATCACGTCGAGATTATCCCAGCTCGCCTCGTCCTCGGGCAACGGCATGATCGTGGTGATGCGTTCGCCGGGCTCCAGCGGCAGCATGTTGATCAACGCTTTGCCCTTGGATTGCGGTGTGCCGATCGGCAGACGCCAGACTTTCTCCTTGTAGACGATGCCGCGCGAGGAGAAGAACAGCACCGGCGTATGCGTGTTGGCCACGAACAGGCGGGTGACGAAATCCTCGTCGCGGGTCGCCATGCCCGAGCGGCCCTTGCCGCCGCGCCGCTGGGCGCGATAGGTGGCGAGCGGCACGCGCTTAATATAGCCGAGATGCGAGACGGTGACGACCATGTCCTCGCGGGCGATCAGATCCTCGTCGTCCATTTCGAGGCCGCCGTCGACGATCTGGGTGCGGCGCGGCGTTCCGAATTCATCGCGGATCGCCTTCATCTCGTCCTTGACGATGGTCTGGATGCGCAGGCGCGACGACAAGATATCGAGGTAATCCTTGATCTCCTCGCCGATCTTGTTCAGCTCGTCGCCGATTTCGTCGCGGCCGAGCGCCGTCAGGCGGGCCAGGCGCAGTTCGAGGATCGAACGGGCCTGCTCCTCGGAGAGGTTATAGGTCAGATCTTCGTTGATGCGGTGGCGCGGATCGTCGATCAGGCGGATCAGCGGCTCGACGTCGGCGGCCGGCCAACGGCGCTCCATCAGGATTTCGCGCGCCGTCTGCGGATCGGGCGCCTCGCGAATGACGCGGATGACCTCGTCGATATTGGCAACGGCGATGGCGAGGCCGACCAAGACATGCGCCCGGTCACGCGCCTTGCGCAGCAGGTATTTCGTGCGGCGGCTGATCACCTCCTCGCGGAAGGAGACGAAGGCGCGCAGCATGTCGAGCAGCGTCATTTGCTCCGGCTTGCCACCGTTCAGCGCCACCATGTTGCAGCCGAAGGAGGTCTGCAGCGGCGTGTAGCGATCGAGCTGGTTGAGGATGTCCTCGGTGTTGGCGTCGCGCTTCAGCTCGACGGCGACGCGGTGGCCCTGGCGGTCGGATTCGTCGCGCAGATCCGAGATGCCCTCGATGCGCTTTTCGCGCACCAGCTCGGCCATCTTCTCGATCATCGTCGCCTTGTTCACCTGATAGGGAATTTCGGTGATGATGATCTGCTCGCGGTCGCCGCGCATCGGCTCGATGGCGGCGACGCCGCGCATGATGACCGAGCCGCGGCCGGTCTCATAGGCCGAGCGGATGCCGGCGCGGCCGAGGATCATGGCGCCGGTCGGGAAATCCGGGCCGGGAATGATCTGCATCAGATCCGGCAGTTCCATCCCCGGATTGTCCATCAGCGCGATGCAGCCGTCGATGACTTCGGCGAGATTGTGCGGCGGAATGTTGGTCGCCATGCCGACGGCGATGCCGCCGGCGCCGTTGACCAGCAGGTTGGGGAATTTCGCCGGCAGGACGGCGGGCTCGGAAAGCGTACCGTCATAGTTGTCGCGAAAATCGACCGTTTCCTTGTCGAGGTCGTCGAGCAGCGAATGCGCCGACTTCTGCAGGCGGCATTCGGTGTAGCGTTCGGCCGCCGGCGGGTCGCCGTCGATGGAGCCGAAATTGCCCTGGCCATCGATCAACGGCAGGCGCAGCGACCAGTCCTGGGCCATGCGCGCCAACGCGTCATAGATCGCGGCGTTACCATGCGGATGGAATTTACCCATCACGTCGCCGGTCACGCGGGCGCATTTGACATATTTCTTGTTCCAGTCGATGCCCAGTTCCGACATGCCGTACAGGATGCGCCGATGAACCGGCTTCAACCCATCGCGGACGTCTGGAAGCGCGCGGGACACGATCACGCTCATCGCGTAATCGAGGTACGACCGCTGCATTTCCTCCATGATGGAAATGGGTTCGATGCCTGGCGGTAGTTTGCCGCCACCGGGTGCAGAGTGCTCAGTCAAATTGAATCACGATCTTTGTTCGGAATCAGATACGCTTTTATAGCGGAAACGCTGCGTCAACGCCAATTTCGTGCACTGTCCTGCGCAGGTTTCGGCGTCCAAAACATGGCAAATCCCCAACAAAATTCGCATGCTCCGCTTCTTTTCGCCAAAGCCTGCAGCGCCTATATGCGAAGCGACCATCTTTGCCCGGAGCCCTCTTGAAACCGCCCTCGCTCACAACCTTCAAGGACGATGCGCTGATCGCGCTCGACAACCTCGCCGACCGCGCCGCCCATATGGTCCACCCGACCGTGCGGCTGGGTGTCACCGGACTTTCCCGGGCCGGCAAGACGGTGTTCATTTCCTCGCTGGTGCATAACCTGCTGCATGGCGGCCGCCTGCCGCTGTTCGAGCCGATGCGCGCGGGGCGTGTGACAGCGGTAACATTGGAAGAGCAGCCGGATGACGCCGTGCCGCGCTTTCAATACGAGGATCATGTGCGCGCGCTTGTCGAAGACCGCATCTGGCCGGACTCGACGCGGGCGATTTCCGAGTTGCGCCTGACCTTCACCTTTCGCAGCGCCAGCAGCTGGAACCGGCTGTTTGCGCCGGGAAAACTCTCCATCGACATCGTCGATTATCCCGGCGAATGGCTGCTGGATCTGCCGCTGCTGCGGCAGGACTTTTATCAGTTCAGCCGGCAGACTGTGGAGCTGGCGCAAACCGGCATCCGCGCCGAGCTTTCCAAGCAATGGCTTGGGCTTGCCCGCTCCATCGATCTCGAGGGCCCTGCCGACGAGATGCGCGCCCGCGCGTTGCACCTCGCCTTCACCGCTTACCTGCGCGCCTGCAAGGCGGACGAGCGGTCGCTTTCGACTTTGCCGCCGGGGCGCTTCCTGATGCCCGGCGATCTCGACGGCTCGCCGGCCCTGACCTTTGCGCCCCTGCCCGATCTGCCGGACACGCCGGCTCCGAAAGGCTCGTTCCGGGCGATGATGGAGCGGCGCTACGAGGCTTACAAGACCGTGGTGGTCAAACCCTTTTTCCGCGAGCATTTCGCCCGGCTCGACCGCCAGATCGTGCTGGTCGATGCGCTGCAGGCGGTCAATCGCGGGCCGGAGGCGGTCGCCGATCTCGAAAGGGCGCTGGCGGACGTGCTCGCCTGTTTTCGCCCAGGGCATAACAGCTTCTTCTCCTCCTTCGTCACCCGCCGCATCGACAAGGTGCTGGTGGCCGCCACCAAGGCGGACCATTTGCACCACGAAAGCCACGATCGGCTGGAAGCGATCACGCGGCGGCTGGTGGAGCGCGCCATCCGCTCCATCGGCATGAGCGGCGCCGGCATCGAGACACTGGCGCTTGCCTCGGTTCGCGCCACGCGCGAGGCCACCGTCGAGCGCGACGGCCATGTCCTGCCGGTCATCGTCGGCACACCGATGGAAGGAGAGACCATCGAGGGCCACCGTTTCGACGGCGCAACCAAGACCGCGATCTTTCCTGGCGACCTGCCGGAAAAGACGGAAATCCTGTTCGATGTCGAGGCGGACGGGACGCTTTCCGCGCCGCAGGTCAATATCGTCCGCTTCCGGCCGCCGGCCATCGAAAGCAGCCGCAGGGGCGGCGCTCCGCTGCCGCATATCCGCCTCGACCGCGCCCTGCAATTCCTCATCGGAGACCGCCTGGCATGACTTCGTCCGATACGCCTCCGCCCCGCCGCCCCGCCGCCTTCCAAATCGATGAGGACCGCCCCGCCGACGCCCCGCGTGAAACACCGCGACGGCCGGGGCGCTTCGAGAGCGGCGTCTCGTTGATCGAGGATGACGACGATCCGTTCCTGTCGGATATCTCAGCCCTCGATGTGCAGGCCCTGCAACCGCCGCCCCCGGCCCGCCGGCGGTTTTCGCTCGGCGGCATCGCTGCCGGCGCCTTCGGCATCTTTCTGTCGCTGGGCTTCGGCCTGTGGGCCGACCGGGTGATCCGCGACCTGTTTTCGCGTTCCGACTGGCTGGGTTACGTCGCCATCGGCGCGGTTGCGGTCGGCCTTGCGGCTTTGCTCGCCATCGTCACCCGCGAGCTGTTCGGCCTGCATCGCATCGCCGCCGTGCAGGCCTTGAAGGCCGAGGCGGAAGCGGCGATTGCCGACGCCCGCCCGAAACGCGCCCGCGCCGTCGTCGCGCGTCTGACGGCATTGACGGCCGGCCGGGCCGAGACGGCGCGCGGCCGCGAAAGGCTGGCGGCGACCGAGGGCGACATCATCGACAGTGCCCATCTGATCGACCTGGCCGAACGCGAATTGCTGGAACCGTTGGACCGCAAGGCACGGCTGCTCATTCTCGGCGCCTCGAAGCGTGTCTCGGTGGTCACCGCCGTCAGCCCGCGCGCCATCGTCGATCTCGCCTATGTGCTGTACGAAGCGGCGCGGCTGGTGCGGGCCATGGCGGAGCTTTATGGCGGCCGGCCGGGCACGCTCGGCCTGCTCAGGCTGCTGCGCGACGTGCTGGCGCATCTGGCGGTGACCGGCTCGATTGCGGTCGGCGACAGCCTGATCCAGCAGGTGATCGGCCACGGGCTGGCCTCGAAGCTTTCGGCCCGACTCGGCGAAGGCGTGGTCAACGGGTTGATGACCGCCCGAATCGGCATTGCGGCGATGGATTATTGCCGGCCGCTGCCCTTCCGGGCGCTCAAACGTCCCGGAATCGGCGATTTCGCCGGCGACCTGCGCGGCGTGCCGGCTCCCTGATTTTTGGCAGTTTTTCAAAGGGATACATGCATCGATAAGGCTTCCTTAAGGTTACCCGTGCATGGCCTTTTCTGCGCTCAGGCAACCATGCATTAACCAATATCGGGCAAAACTCGCCCTCAGATTTGGCCGTTGTCCTCTCCAAGGAATGTCTCATGTATCCGCGCTGCATTTCCCTTTTCGCCGGCATCGTCCTTGCGGCGACGGGCGCTGTTTCCGGCGCTTCCGCTGCCGAAAATGACAAGCAATTCTTCCAGTCCGTCGCCGGAAGCTGGAAGGGTCCGGGCGAAATCGTCGCCGGGAAATACAAGGGCACGAAATTTTCCTGCAACCTGACGGGCGAGCCGCAGGATGGCGGCAAGGCCGGCCTGAAGCTGGAAGGCACCTGCCGCGTCGGCGTCTTCAGCCAGCCTATGTCCGCGGTCATCTCCCAGGCCGGCAGCTCCTACAAGGGCAAGTTCCTGGACGGCGCCACCGGCAAGGGCCTCGACGTGATCTCCGGCGCCGTCAACGGCAATAAGGTCGTGCTCGGCATCAACCGCGCCAAGCTGAACGGTGCGATGATCGCCCGCCTCGAGGACGACAATGCGATGAAGGTGACGATCTCGGTCAAGGTCGAGGACCGTATGGTCCCGGTCATCGGAGTCACTCTCAACCGCCAGCAGGTGGATGATATGAAGGTCGGCTCCATCGAGTGACCGGCGCATTTCCACCACATTGTGAGGCGGATTTCCGTTGATAACAACGACCGAAGAAGCGATGTGACTTTTTTTGATCGCACCGCGACAGCCACTCGAAATTATCAATAAACCTCCCCTATAAATGCGTCGCCCGATCCTGGGCGATCGTTTATCGCATTTCCAGAATGGAAGGCCTGTATCCGCTTTTCCAGGAAATGCCCTTGGGGGATAATCATGAAATTCACGCAATTCGCGCTTGCTGCAGCAACGACCCTGCTGCTGGCAGGTGTGTCGCATGCCGAGGACCTGAAGTTCACGCTGAAGAACGGCACGAAGTCGACGCTGACGCGCTTCTATACTTCGCCCGTCGGCGTCAATGATTGGGAAGACGACGTTTTCGGCAAGGACGTTCTGGAGCCCGGCGAGTCGATCGACATCACCATCGCCGACGGCCGTTCCGTCTGCAAATATGACATGCGCTTCGAATTCTCGGAAGACAGCAATCTCGACACCACCGAAGACACGCAGGATCTCTGCGAACTCGGCGCTTACACCATTCATGAATAATCACGCTGGCGAGAGCCGCTGATGTCTCGATGCCCGGCCGAAAGACCGGGCATTTTTCTTGTCGCCGCTCAAATGGAGCGTAGCGTCCAATCAACGATCTCGGCCGCGACGGCGGTGAAAGCGGCATCGAGGGCTTTGATGAAGGCAGGGTTGGTCGCGCCGGAGCTGACGGGCGAAGCGGCGGCAAATACCTTTTGCGTCCTTACCTCGCCGTTCTTATCGTTGAGGATCTTCACCGAGATTTCGACCTTGGCGCGGCGCGATACCGTGTCGATCTCGAAGGCACGGATTTCCGTGACAATCTGATAATCGATCGCCAGCCCCTGCCCCGGCTTACCGACGCCGCCGAGTTTTCCGGTGTTCTCGAAGGCCTGCACCAGCTTGGCCTGCACCATACGCGGCAGCTTGTCGCTCCATTGCGATTTCGAGAGATACTGCACTTCGGCGCCGCCGACACGCACCAGAATCTGTTCGCTGTCCAGCGCCTTCAGCGCCGACGGCTCGGGAACGAGAATCTGGCGGTTGCGGGCGGAAGGACCATCGGCGCTGACCGCCGCCCTCAGGTCGAACGTATCGTTGCTCGCGCCGCCGCCGCAGGCCGTCAGTAGCGTCGCGACCACGAAAAACACGGCCGCGAGGCCTCCCCCACGTTGAATGCGGCCATCCGAAACGATCATGCTGCCCACTCTCTTCCCTCTACCTTTGCGCATTTCCCGCTCGGAAAGCCGCGTCGCATCCTTGCTGGAATGCTCTTAATGCCGGTTGCGGCCGTTATAGGTCTTGACGTTGTCGCCACCGAACAGCAGGCGCTGCGGATCACGATCGAAATTGCCGATGGCGTCGTTCAGGCTTTGCACGGTGCGCCGCGTTTCGCCGACCAGCGTCTGCACGTCGCGCAGGCCCGTCGAGGAGAAGCGGCTGAGATTGTCGGCAATCGGCCCGACGCGAGCATTGATGTTGTCGGCGACGCTCTTGAACGATTCCAGCGTCCTGCGCGCTTCCGCAAACAGCGAATTGGCGTCATCGGAACCAAGCAGCTTGTCGACCTTCACCAGAATGCCGTCAACGCGATTCGATGCCTTGTTCAGCTTTTGAGTGATTTCAGACGCATTGGCGATGGCGTCGTCGATCTGTTTGCGACGTGCCTGGATGTCGTCGGTGACGCCGCGTATCGACGCGGCGGCGGCGCGCGCATCCGCCATGGTCGCGGACGCATTGTCCACGGAGGAGCGGATCTTGGCGGCATCGACGGCGGCGACGAGATCCTCGACCTTCTTCAACGCCTTTTCCGCTTCTTCGCCGAAACGATTGTAGGTTTCGGCCGTCTGGCGGAAGCTCTTGATGGTTTCGGAGAGGTCGCCGCTGGAGGCGGCGATATCGTTGCTGACCTTCTCCGCATTGGCGACGATGCGGTCGACCTTCTGCGGATCAACGGCCTTGACGATACGGTCGACCGTCTCGATGGCCGAATCCAGCCGGCCGGAGATCTTGGTCACCGTCTCGGAAAGCGACGCGACGCTCTTCAGGAACTCATCGATGCCCTTGGAATTGTCGCTCAGCGACTTGGTGAAGGATTCGGCATTGCGCACCGTGTTGGTCAACGGCGTGCGGGCGTCACGCACGAAGCCCTGTATATCGTCGATGGTGTCGTCGGCCTTGCCCATGATCTTGTTGGCGGTCGCCAGCAGGCTGGTGACGCTCGACTGGTCGGCGGCCAGTACCGGCGCCTCACCGGTTTCACGCGCGGCCTGCATGAGATTGGTGTCTCCGGTCTTGCCGCCGGAGAGCTCGATATAGGCGGCGCCGGTCAGTCCCTGGATTTCCAGGATCGCCTTAGTGGAGCTGTAGATCGGCGCGTTCTCCTTCACTTCGGTGAAGGCGATGGAGAAATTCGGATCCTTGCCATCGATCGACAGGCTGCGCCCCGAGCCGATGGTGATGCCGTTGAAACGCACCGGCGAGCCGACGCTGAGGCCGTTGGCGGAACCGGGAATACGGATGATCAGATCGGCCATCGGCCCGCCGCGGCCATACTGGGCCATCCAGTAGACAAAGCCGAAAGCGGCGGCGATCACCAGAATGGTGAAGAACCCGACAATGGCGTAGTTGGCTTTGGTTTCCATGAGTTCCTATCGCTGTGACGGCTGTTTCGGCAGTACGTCGGCCTTGTCATCGTCCCGATGCACGATGGAGCGGGCGCGCTTGCCGCGGAAATAGGACTGCACCCACGGATCGTCAAATTCCAGCATGTCCTCGATGGTGCCTTCCACCAATACTCGTTTTTGGCCAAGAACCGCAATACGGTCGCCAACCGAAAACAGACTGCAGAGATCGCCGGTTACCATGTAGACGGCGAGGCCCAGCGCTTCGCGCCGATGGGCGATCAGTTCGTCGAATTCGGCGGCCCCGATAGGGTCGAGGCCGGAGGTCGGCTCGTCGAGAAAGACAAGAGCCGGATCAAGCGCCAGCGCACGGGCAAGGCCCGCGCGCTTGACCATGCCGCCGGAAAGCTCGGAGGGGTATTTGTCTGCAGCGTCCGGGGCAAGCCCGACCATCTCGATCTTCAGCCGCGCCAGTTCGTCCATCAGCGACTTCGGAAGGTCGAGATATTCGCGCATCGGAAGCTGGATATTCTCCTTGACCGTCAAGGCCGAAAACAGCGCACCGTGCTGGAACAACACGCCGAGATGCATATCGATCTTGATGCGTTCGGCATCGTCGAGCGAATCGTAATCCTGTCCGAGAATGCGAATGCTGCCGGACTGGCGCGGCAAAAGCTTCAGCACCGTGCGCATCAGCACCGACTTGCCTGTGCCGGAAGCGCCGACGAATCCGAGAATTTCGCCGCGGTAGACATCGAGATTGAGCTTGTCGAGAACCACCTTCGGGCCGAAGGCGACCGTCAGGTCGCGCACCGAAAGGATGACGTCTTTCTCCTGACCCGATTTTTCCGCGCGTTCGATGGATGCGTTGTCAGCCACGGCAACCCTCAGAAATTGATTGCCGCGTAGAACATGGCAAACAGCCCGTCTACGAGGATGACGACGAAGATCGACTTGACCACTGCCGAGGTCACATGCAGGCCGAGCGATTCCGCGGAGCCACCGACCTTCATGCCTTCGACCGCAGAGACGACGCCGATGATCAGCGCCATGAACGGCGCCTTGATCAGGCCAGCGAGGACGGTGGAAATATCGACGGATTCATGCAGGCGCGTGAGAAACACCTCCAAGGTGATGCCGGAATAGGCCCAGGCGACGAGGGCGGCCCCCGCCAGCGCCGCGAAATTGGCAACGATGGTCAGCAGCGGCAACGCCACCGTCAGCGCCACCAGACGCGGGAAGATCAACACACCGACCGGGTTGAGGCCCATGACCACCAGCGCGTCGATTTCCTCGCGCATCTTCATCGAACCGATTTCGGCGGTGATGGCGCTGCCGGAGCGGCCGGCGATCATGATTGCAGTGAGCAGCACGCCGATTTCGCGCAGTTGAAGGATGCCGACGAGATCGACGACGAAGACTTCCGCACCGAAATAGCGAAGCTGGAAGGCCCCCTGCTGGGCAATGATCGCGCCGATCAGGAAGGACATCAGCAGGATGATCGGCACCGCCTTGACGCCCATCTGGTCGACCTGATTGACGACCGAGGCCGGCGAGACGCCGCTGGAGCGTCCGAGCTTCAACTGCGCGCCGCGCACGGCCGAGCCAAGGATGTGCATGGCGAACAGGATGTCCGACCACATGCGGTAGGTACGCTCGCCGATCGGCGCAAACAGCCGCTGAAACAGCGTGCCTTTCTGCCCATCCGACGCATCCGGTTCCGGCAAGGCATTCGGCAGCGCCTCGATGAGATCGGCGATGCGGTTGCTGGCGCCTTCCAGCGCCACCGTCCCGCCGGCCTCGTCGACATCGCTTTGCAGACGGCGCACCAGCCAGGCGCCGGCGACGTCCATCTGTTCGACCTGGGAAAGATCGAGCGTCAGCTTGCCGGCGTTGCGTTCATGGCCGACCTTGCGCAGATCGTCGATCACCGGTGGAATGCCGGTATTGGTCCAGTTGCCGGACAGCGTCAGGCGATGCCCGGCCTCGGACGGCAGGGCTTCGATGGAGATACGCGCGGCGGACGACGAATCCGAATTCAACTCAGTCACATCTTTCCGGCAGGGGACGTTTCGCTTCCATTCGCCTCCTGGAAAACCCGCTTACGATTTTCCCTGGCAAACGTCGGCAGTCCCGACTCTCTTAGCGGCTTGCCCCTAGTCGTGTCACCGCATCACGGGTAAATAAAGCCATTCGTTAACGAAATTGGTCGATGGAACGCGTAAATCCCATGGCACGTCACCTCGAAACAACAATCGATACCTTTCCGATCGCCGGAACGTTCACCATTTCAAGAGGTTCCAAAACGCAGGCGCAGGTCGTCGCCTGCGTGATTCGCGATGGCGCCGATGCCGGACGCGGCGAATGCGTGCCCTATGGCCGCTATGGCGAAAGCATCGACAGCGTCGCGGCGCAGATCGCCGAGATCGCGCCGTCGATCGAGGCCGGACTCGACCGAATCGAATTGCAGAAGGCGATGCCGGCGGGTGCTGCGCGCAATGCCGTCGATTGCGCGCTGTGGGATCTGGAGGCGAAGCGTGGCAAGTGCAGCGTCGCCGCCGTTCTCGGCCTGCCGCCGATGAGGCCGCTGGTGACAGCCTATACGATTTCGCTCGGCGAGCCGGAGGTCATGGCCGAGCAGGCGCGAAAGGTCGCCCATCGCGGGCTCTTGAAGGTCAAGGTCGGCACTGGCGACGACGAAAGCCGTATCCGCGCCGTGCGGGCCGCCGCTCCCGAAAGCGAGATCATTCTCGACGCCAACGAGGGCTGGAGCGACGAGACGATCCGCCACCACCTCGCCATCGCCAGGCAAGCGCGCATCGCTGTCATCGAACAGCCATTGCCGGCGGGGCGCGATGCGATTCTTGCCACGATCGAGCGCCCGGTTCCGGTCTGCGCCGACGAGAGCGTGCATCTGACCGCCGATCTCGCCGCCTTGCGCGACCGCTACGACGCCATCAACATCAAGCTCGACAAGACCGGCGGGCTGACCGAGGCCTGGGCGATGCGGCAGGAGGCCAAGCGCCTCGGCTTCCGGATCATGGTCGGCTGCATGGTCGGTTCGTCGCTGGCCATGGCGCCTGCCCTGCTCGTGGCGCAGGATGCGGATTTCGTCGATCTCGACGGGCCGCTGCTACTGGCGGAAGACCGGCGCCCCGGCCTGAATTATGAGGGTTCGCTCGTCTATCCGCCGGAAGCCTCGCTCTGGGGCTGACGGTAATAGGCGATGATGACGCAGCCGAGGCCGGTCAGCGCCACCAGCGACATGACGTAATAGGCATGCAGCCCAAGGCCGCTGTAGATATAGCCGGAGCCGAGGGTCGCGGCGGCCATGAAGATGCTGTTGTAGAAATAATAGGCCCCTTGCGCCGAGGCTTCCTGGTCCTCGCGCACGGCATCGACGATGCGGCGCTGGATGCCGATATGGCAGAAGGCGAAGGTGAAGGCATGCAGGCATTGCAGCGTTAGATAGCCGACATAACCCATGTCGAGCGGAAATAGCAGCCAGCGGCAGACGGCGACGGTCGCACCGAAACGGATCATCGTCCAGGCGCCAAACCTGCGGTTGAGCTGGCGGGCGAAATAGAAGGCGATGACTTCCGCCATGACCCCGGCGCTCCAGAGGATGCCGATGGAGGTGCCGGAATAGCCGAGCTCGCGCCAGTAGATGGCCGAGAAAGCATAGAGCAGCGCATGGCTCGCCTGCACCACCGCGGAGCCGATCATCACCAGATGCAGGTCGAGACGGCGCAGCGATCCTCCGGCGCGGCGCACGGTTTTCGCGATCCGCGCATTGCCGATCTTCGGCGCCACCAATCCCATCAGGCTCATGACGATGAAGCCGCAGATCATCAGCGGCAGCACGATGGAGCCGCTGTAATGCCCGATCAGGAAACCGCCGAGCAATGTGGCGAAGATGAAGGCGAGCGACCCCCAGAGGCGGATCGCGCCGTAATCATAGCCCCAGCGGCGCACGCCCGTGATCAACATCGCCTCCACGACCGGCACATAGGGCGACAGGAACGCGCCCTGCAGCGCATAGACGATGACGATCGGCCAGAAGCTTTTCGACCAGATCAGCGCAATCGCGGTCGCGAGGCACAGAAGGCCGGACCAGAGCAGGATCGAGGTGCGTTCCTCCAGCCTGTCGGCCAGCATGGTGAGGAGCGGCGCGAAGATGACGCGCATCAGGAGCGGCACGGCGAGAATTACGCCGATTTCGAAATCGCCGAGCGCATGGGTGCCGAGCCAGACCGGGAAGAAGGGAAGAACCGTGCCGTTGACGATCATCGGCGCGGAACAGACCAGCGCGCTGCGCTGCGAAAACCAGCGCGGCGCGGCGCCGCGGTCCGGGGCCTGACTGACGAGACTCATGGAGATGCCTGCTTGGGAAAGACCGGCATCTCCTATCATTCGTCACGCATGCCGGATAGGGCCAGAAATCGCTCCCTGAAAATCAGGGATTCTCTATATCCCTTCTCATATCTCCATCCCTTCTCACATCTCCGGCCGCGAAGCTGTTACGCATGTGTTCTGGAGATACCGGGGCTTACGCCGCGCGAATGCGCAGCGGCGCTTCCACCGGGATTGTGGGAAGCTGCGGCTCGTCGGCGGTGCCGACGATCTCGCGCCAGGTCAGCAATTCGAAGGTGCCGTCCTCATGCTCGGCGATCGCGGTGCAGCTTTCAACCCAGTCGCCGGTGTTCATGTAGCGGATGCCGTCCATGTCTTCGATGACGGCATGGTGGATATGGCCGCAGATGACGCCGTCCGCCTCGTGACGGCGCGCTTCGTCGGCGACCACCCGCTGGAATTCGCCGATGAAATTCACCGCATGCTTGACCTGCAGCTTTGCCCAGGCGGAAAACGACCAGTAAGGCAGGCCGCAGAAGCGGCGCACAGCGGCCAGCGCCACATTGATGGCGATCGCCGTATCATAGGCCCAGTCGCCGAGATAGGCCAGCAGGCGGGCATTGCGCACCACCACGTCGAATTCATCGCCATGGATGACGAGATAGCGGCGCCCGTCGGCGCCACGATGGATCATGCGCTCGGCGACTTCGATGCCGCCGAAATGGGTGCCGGGAAAATCCCGCAGGAATTCGTCGTGATTGCCGGGGATGTAGACGATGCGCGTGCCCTTGCGCGCCTTGCGCAACAGCTTCTGCACCACGTCGTTGCAGGATTGCGGCCAATACCAGTTGCGTTTCAGCCGCCATCCATCGATGATGTCGCCGACGAGCACGATGGTGTCCGCATCGTGGTAACGAAGGAAATCGAGGAGGAAATCCGCCTTGGCCGCCTTCGAACCCAGATGAACGTCCGACAGGAACAGCGTCCTGAATCGTTTGATATCCTGTTGTTCCGTCACGATCGCCACCCCTTGCGCTACACCTTTCATCCATTCCTGTAGAAACAGACTCATGTTTCAGCATGATGACATCCGCTGGTGATACGGGTATCGGACGATGACGCGAAATGTGAACAGGGAACGAGGCTTCCGCCGGAATTCCATGCTGTTCATTGCCAAGCGCATTGATGTATGACACCGGCATGCAGCCATATCGAGAAGAGGAGTGCGCCAACCATGGATACCTCAGGCAAACCGAGAAATGACGGGGTTCCGGTGACGGGCGACCTCGACCAGCAGGCGCTGTTCTTCCACCGCTATCCGCGCCCGGGCAAGCTGGAGATCCATGCGACCAAGGCGCTCGGCAACCAGCGCGACCTGGCGCTCGCCTATTCGCCGGGTGTTGCCGCCCCCTGCCTCGCCATCCGCGACAATCCGGAAACCGCCGCCGACTACACCGCGCGCGCCAACCTCGTCGCCGTCATTTCCAACGGCACCGCCGTTCTCGGCCTCGGCAATATCGGGCCGCTCGCCTCGAAGCCGGTCATGGAGGGCAAGGCTGTCCTGTTCAAGAAGTTCGCCGGCATCGACGTGTTCGACATCGAGATCGACGCCGCCGACGTCGCGCGCATGGTCAGCACCATCTCGGCGCTGGAGCCCACCTTCGGCGGCATCAATCTCGAGGACATCAAGGCGCCGGAATGTTTCGAGGTCGAGCGCCAGCTGCGCGAGACGATGAACATCCCGGTCTTCCATGACGACCAGCACGGCACCGCCATCATCGTCGCCGCCGCCATCCTCAACGGATTGGAGCTGGCCGGCAAGAAGATCGAGGACGTCAAGATCGTCGCCTCCGGCGCGGGCGCGGCCGCCCTTGCCTGCCTCAACCTCCTGGTGACGCTGGGTGCGCGGCGCGAAAACATCTGGGTCCACGACATCGAGGGCCTGGTCTATGAAGGTCGCACCGAGCTGATGGATCCCTGGAAATCCGTCTATGCCCAGAACAGCGACAAGCGCCGCCTCGACGAAAGCATCGATGGCGCCGACGTCTTCCTCGGCCTGTCGGCGGCCGGCGTGCTCAAGCCGGAATTGCTGGCACGCATGGCCGAGCGACCGCTGATCATGGCGCTCGCCAATCCGACGCCGGAAATCATGCCGGATCTTGCCCGCACCGCCCGCCCGGATGCGATGATCTGCACCGGCCGCTCGGATTTCCCCAACCAGGTCAACAATGTTCTCTGCTTCCCCTATATTTTCCGCGGCGCGCTGGATTGCGGCGCGCGGACGATCAATGAGGAAATGAAGATGGCCGCCGTGCGCGCCATCGCAGCGCTTGCCCGCGAGGAGGTTTCGGAAGTCGCCGCCAAGGCCTATTCCGAGGAGACGCCGACCTTTGGCCCGAACTATCTGATCCCCTCGCCCTTCGATCCGCGACTCATCCTGCGCATTGCGCCGGCCGTTGCCCGCGCGGCCGAGGAAAGCGGCGTCGCTGCGCGGCCGATCGCCGATTACGAGGCCTATCTCGATCAGCTCAACCGTTTCGTCTTCCGCTCCGGCTTCATCATGAAGCCGATCTTCACCATGGCGAAACATGCCGCCAGCGGTTCCAAGCGCGTCATCTTCGCCGAAGGCGAAGACGAACGCGTGCTGCGCGCGGCCCAGGTGCTGATCGAGGAAAAGACCGGCGAGCCGATCCTGATCGGCCGTCCGCAGATCATCGAGACGCGCCTCAAGCGTTTCGGCCTGCGCATCCGTCCGGACTCGGATTTCCAGGTGGTCAACCCGCAGGACGATCCACGCTATCGCGACTACGTCGACGACTATTTCGCGCTGGTCGGCCGCGCCGGCATCAACCCGGAAGCGGCGCGCACCATCGTGCGCACCAACAACACCGTCATCGGCGCGCTGGCGGTTCGCCGCGGCGAGGCGGACGCGCTGATCTGCGGCGTCGAAGGCCGTTACGACCGGCATGTGCGCGACGTCAACCAGATCATCGGCAAGCGCAAGGATGCCCATTCCTTCGCCGGCCTCAGCCTGCTGATTTCGCAGCGCGGCGCGATCTTCTTCACCGACACCTTCGTCAACTACAATCCGACAGCCGACGAAATCGCCGAGACCACGATCCTCGCGGCGCAGGAAATCCACCGTTTCGGAATAACGCCCAAGGCGGCGCTGCTGTCGCATTCGAATTTCGGCTCGCGCCACTCGGAAAGCGCCCACAAGATGCGCGAGGCGCTGGAGCTGATCCGCCGGCGCGCACCGGAACTGGAGGTCGACGGCGAAATGCAGGGCGGTTCGGCGCTGACCGAAAGCCTGCGCCGCCGCGCGATGCCGAACAGCACCCTGACCGGCGAAGCCAATCTGCTTGTCTTCCCCAATCTCGATGCTGCCAATATTTCGCTCGGAATCGTCCGTACGATGATGGACGCATTGCATGTCGGACCGATTCTGCTCGGCGCGGCGATGCCGGCGCATATCCTGTCGTCGTCGGTAACCTCGCGTGGTGTCGTCAACATGGCGGCCTTCGCGGTGGTGCAGGCATCGCAGCCGGCCGTCACGCAAGCGTGAACGAGGAACCGGGACGCGGCCAGGGCTCTTCCTTGCCGCATCCCGGCGAGTCTCGCATGATATCTGCGCCGGCGGCACGACCGCCGGTTCGTCGTTGGAGCGTTTCCGCTTTTCTTGGAAAAGCGAAAACACTCTAACTCTTTGCTTTGCGCAATTCCGGACGCAAAACTGCGTTCCCTACTTTTGCTGGAATTGCTTTCGGTTCGGTAAGGAGATGGTCCCCATGCGCCAGACGGGACGGGTGTTTCCGGCTTTGCTGATCGCCACGGCTGCCCTGTTGCCCGTCGGTGCCGAAGCGCGCGCGGTCTGCGAGCAACTGCGCCAGGCGTTGAGTTCGAGCAGCGTGACAATCGCCTCCAACCGGCAATCGCGCCGCTTCGCCGAGACCATCAACCAGCTCAACCGCGATATCCGCCAGATTCGCAGCGACCTGCGCCGCGCCGGCTGCTCGTCGGGCAGCATCACCGTCTATGGCGGCGATAACGAAGCTTTCTGCGCGGCGGCCGAGGACGATCTCCATCAGGCGGAAATGACCAAGCGCGGTATGCTGGAGCGCCGCGCCAGTCTCGATTCGGGCGATCGCGGCGACATCCTCGCGGCGCTGCGCCGAAACGGCTGCATGGATGAGGACATGGCCGGCCAGGAGCCGCCCGCCCCGATGCCCGACGACATCATGGCCTCGCGCGACAGCGAGATCGAGGACGATCGCGGCTATGGCATGCGCGATTTCGGAGCCATCGAGCGCCAGCCCGACGACATGCTGCGCCTCGACGGCCAGTTGAAAGGCCCGGAGCCGATGGTCGGCAACCTGCGGACGCTGTGCGTGCGCACCTGCGATGGCGGCTTCTTTCCGATCTCCTCGAATGCGACGCCTGCAGATTTTTCCCGCGATGCCGCCACCTGCGCCAGGATGTGCCCGGGAACCCAGACGGAGCTTTATTACCATTCCATGCTCGACCAGGAGACGTCGGACATGATCTCGACGGCGACCGGTCAGCCCTACAAGGAACTCTCCACCGCCTTTGCCTATCGCAACCGAAAGGACACGAAAAGCTCCACCTGCTCCTGCAATCTCAACGCCTATTATCAGGACGCGCTGAAGAAGCAGGACAGCGGCGTCGTGCCCATGCCAAGCCGGAAGCCGCAAGCCAAGGCGGAAAGATCCGTGACCCGGATCCCGACCGGCACTGAGGCGACAGAGCCCGGCATAACCCCGCCCGCAAACCCGGAAGCGGGAAGTTCGGCGAAGATCACCCTGCCTGAAGAGCGGCCATATGACCCCTCGAAATCGAAAATCCGCCAAGTCGGCCCGCAATTCCTCGGCAGCGACAGTGCCGGGATAGATCTGAAAAACCCTCAGGGTTCGATGGTTCAGCCGCAACAGTGATGCGGCACAACGCGTTAGGCAAACCTTTCAACGCGCCCAAGACGTCATCCTCGGGCTCGCCCCGTATGTCTGCCAATGGCTCCAATTGATTGACGGCACTGGATTTTCGGGCGTGTTTGCATGCTCCGGAGACGCTTGAGCGTGACGTAGCGGAATGCAACGCGGCACGGCCGGCGATGTCCGCGCTTCGTGTCAGGCTGCGGCAATCTGCGTTTCTTCCGGAACTGATTCCGGCTGGTCGTTTTCGAAGATCACCGATCGGCCGCGGCCGCAATTCTTGGCTTGGTACAGCGCCATATCGGCGGAATGCACGAGGTTGCGCAGGTTGCGGCCATGCTGGGGATAGAAGGCGATGCCGGCGCTGCTGCCGACCTGGAGCGGCAGATTGTTGTAGGGGATGGGAATCTGCGCATCGATGACCATGCCGTTGGCGACGGCGAGCACCTCGTCGTGATCGGCGACATCGCGCAGGATCACCATGAATTCATCGCCACCGAGGCGGGCGACGATGCCGCGATCGCCCACTCGATCGCGAAAACGCTGGGCGATGGTACGCAGCACGGCATCGCCGGCGGCATGGCCGAAGCGGTCGTTGACCATCTTGAACTTGTCGAGGTCGGCGGCGATGATCGCAAGCTGGCCGTCGCGGACGGTGCCGGTGAAAGCTTCGAGCGCTTCCTGAAAACCGATGCGGTTGGCAAGGCCGGTAAGGCCGTCATGCTTGGCAAGGAAGCGGTTGCTCGCCTCGCTGCGCTGCAGGGCCCGCACCAGCATCCCGAAACGCCAGGCGATGAAGCCCATGGCAATCGCCGCGAGTGCCGAAAGCAACGCCACCTTGGGCATGACCGCCTTCCAGATGGTCGGGCCGGGCGCGTTCGGCTGCCAGGCGACGAGGAACGGGCCATCGGTAAAACCCTTGCCGACCGGCGTGTAGGCCGTCGGGCGCTCCTTGAGCTCATCTTCCTTGACCACATGCAGGCCGCCGATGCCGAGCCGTTCGCTCATCGTCGCCAGCATCTTGTCCGAGATCGGCTTGACGCTGACCATGAGCGTCGGCTGCTCGAAGCCGGCGGGGATAAACAGCGAGCGCGGCAGCACCGCCTGGACGACGACGATGCTGAGACGGCCATCGACCATGCGCATGTCGGCGGCATGGATGAAGGGCAACTCCGGTGACAGCTTGTCGGGATCGGGCGCCGGCCTGCGGACGACGAAACCGCCATCGCTTTTCTTCAGCGCCGCCCAGTATTTCTGCGTCGCCTCGTAAACGAGGTCGTCGATCCAGAAAAGCAGCGCGTCGGCTTTGTCGGGAGAGACCTCCTCGCCGCGATTGACGGCAACGACCGCTTGCTTGCCCGACGGCGCGAAAACCGTCCACGAAAAGCCGAATTCCGACCACAGGCGAGTGCGAAGCTGGCGCTCGACGAAATAATGGCTGAACTCGGACGAACGGATTTGCGCGACCGTCGCATCCCAGATCGAGACCGCCGCCTGATATTTGACGATCTCGTCGATCAGGTGCTGGAACTCCTGCTGCACGAGCTTGCGCTCCGTCGCCTGGCCGAACTTGTTGGCCTGCTCCACCGAGGCATCGAGCACAAGGAAAACGCTGGCCGCGAAGACGACGACCAGCAGCGCGCAGGCTGTATGTATGCCATGCACCATCCAGTTGGAGGTTTTTGCAAAGAGTCGCGCCGTCATCGCCGTCATTGTTTCCTCGTGGACTGGAACGCCCAAGTGTATTGGTGTGGACGCTAGCACAAGGGCCGAAAGAGACGCTTAAACGGCTTGGTAACGAAAGGCTTAACTGGGGCCGGTTTCAAGCCGGAGCATAACGGACATAGGCGAAGGAACCGCCATCCGCCGACCAGTTTGGGACATTGATCGTGCCCTGCCCGCCGAAAAGCGACATTAGCGTGCGCGGGTTGGATCCATCCATGCCCATGATTCGCAGATGGACATCGAGGTCGCGCGGATGATCGACGATATCGGGCGCATAGGCGAGATAGAGCACCCTGTCGCCGGCAGGCGACGGATGCGGAAACCAGTTGCCAAGGGGTTCGTCTGTCACCCGCTCCAGTCCGCTGCCATCCGGGTGAATGCGCCAGATCTGCATCAGGCCGCTGCGGCTGGAGTTGAAGTAAATCCATTGCCCGTCCGGTGAATAATCGGGACCGTCGTTGCGCCCCTCGCCGAAGGTCAACCGGGTTTCCTCGCCACCCTCGACGGCGATGGTGTAGATGTCGAAGACATCGCCGCGAATGCCGCAATAGCAGACATGCGCGCCGTCCGGTGACCAGCCGTGCCAGTAGGATGGCAGGTTCGGCGTCAAAAGGCGCGGCGTTCCACCCTCGATTGGCAGGATATAGATGGCAGACTTGCCGAATTCCGTCTTGTCGGTGATCGCCAGCCAGCGCCCGTCCGGCGAGACGCCGTGGTCGTTGTTGCAACGCTCGGCGAAACCGGTGTCGACCGGTACAGGCGCGCCACCGTCCAGCGGCAGGCGATAGAGGCGGCCTTCACCATTGATCAGGAGATGACGGCCATCCGGCGCGAAATTCGGCGCTTCCATCAAACTGGCCGTCTGCCAAACGACCCTGTTCCGCCCCGTTGCGATATCGTAGATCTCGACTGAACTGCGCATGGCTCCTCCCTCCTCCCGTCGTTTTCCTTAGCGTAGACGCGGCCGCCGGCGCCAGTTTTTCCCGCAAAATAAACTCGACGACCGTTTTCCATCTGGAAAAGACCGCGCGGACTGTTGAACGTTAACGGTTCATCTAGCGTTCAGGACGGACGTGTGACAGTACGGTGAAGGTTTTATGACGTTTATGTTGCGGATTGCGTGGAGGTAGGGTTGGTCGAGTTCAGGTCAAAGGCGACGGATAGGGTTACGTTCATCGACCGGTCCTTCCCTATCTCGTCTGCGGATGGCGCGGGTCGACTGGCGGCGCTTGCCCTCCCTGTCGCCAAGGCCGTCATCATCGCCCTGTTGCTGACGATTGCGGTGGAATGGGTGGCGCGTGGCGCCACGACCGATGTCGGCAATTTCCTGCTCTCTGCCTCGCGTCCCGGCAAGACTACCGTGGCGCTGCTGGCGCTTTCCATCCTGTGTCTCGATGCGCTGCTTGGCCGCCGATACCAGTCGCTGCTCATCATCGTGCCGCTGACGCTCATTCCGGCCTTCGTGTCGAACCAGAAGCAGCTTTTTCTCTCCGATCCGCTCTATCCAACCGATTTCCTGTTTGCGCGCCAGATCGTGGAACTGCTGCCGGTGATGGTCAGCCAGCGGCCGTGGACGGCGGTGGCGCTGTTCGTCGGGGTCGTCGCGGGCGTGGTTGCCATCGTCTATCTGTTGACCCATGCCTGGAAACGGTTTCCGGCCATCGCGTGGCGCCGCCGCTGGATCACTGTGGCGATGACGCTGCCGATCCTGGTCGGCTTCGGCTCCATGATGGATTATTCGCAATTCTCCTGGCTGCGCGACCGGCTGCAAGTCATCCCGATGATGTATGACCAGAAGGAAAACTATCGTCACAATGGCTTCCTTCTCGCCTTCGCCTTCAACCTGCCTATGGCCAATGTCGCCGCACCTGCCGGTTATGGCGGCGATGCGATGGCGAAGATCCCGGCCGCCGACATTCCCTTCGCCGCCGGCGGCGGCGACCATCCTGACGTCATCGTGCTGATGAGCGAATCGCTCTGGGATCCGACCCGGATGACCAATGTGAATTTCTCGGCGGATCCCATGCCGGTGATGCGTGAGAATGCGTCGGGCAATTCCTTCTCGCCGGAATTCGGCGGCATGACCGCCAATGTCGAGTTTGAAGCGTTGACCGGCTTCTCGAATGCCTTCCTGCCCTATGGCAGCATTCCTTATCAGCAATATGTGCGCCGTCCGCTGCCGTCGCTGGCGACCTTTTTCCGCGCCGAAGGTTATGCCGCGCGCGCCATCCATCCCTATCAGAGCTGGTTCTGGAACCGTGGCGAGGTCTACAAGGCCTTCGGTTTCGAGGATTTTCTTTCAGAGGAAAACCTGCCGGCCCTCGACAAGCGCGGTTTCTTCGCCTCCGACGATGCGCTGTTCAAGGAGATCATGCGTGAAGCCGATGGCATGGATCGTCCGTTCTTCTTCTTCTCGGTGACGCTGCAGGGCCATGGACCCTATGAGCCGAACCGCTATGCCCGCAACACCATCGACGTGAAAGGAAACCTGGCCGAAGACGAGCGCCAGACGCTGGCAACCTATGCGCAGGGCGTCAAGGAAGCCGACGACAGCCTGAGAATGCTGATGGATTGGGCAGAGAAGCGCGAACGCGAAACCATCATCGTCGTCTTCGGCGACCATCTGCCGCCGCTCGGCAAGGCTTATGTCAGCTCCGGCTACATGGGTGCGCAGGTCGCGACCCGCAAGGCGCCGCTGGATGTGATGAAGCGCGAACACGAAACGCCGCTGATGATCTGGTCCAGCCGTAGCGGCAAGCAGGATGTCGGCACGATCAGCCCGGCCTTCATCTCGCGCCATGTGGTCAGTCTCGCCGGCTTCAAGCATCCTTATTACACGGAATTCCTCGGCGAGGTGGAAAAAAAGTATCCCGTCGTCGATCGTTACATGCTGGTTTCGCGCGACGGCGAAGCCAAGGCGGACTGGTCGATGAAGGGCCAGACGATCGACCCGCTGATCCGCGATTATCGCTATATCCAGCACGACATGATGTTCGGCAAGGAATACAGCGTCGATCGCATGTTTCCGAGTCACGCCTGGATCGCGCAACCGGCAAGCTGAGACAGCGCACGAAAACATACCGGCTGCGGTTCCGCAGGGAACAGACTTCCGAGATCACTTCGACGAAAGTCGCAATGTGTAGAGATTCTTTATTTGCAATCGCAAAGGAAGCCTCTACAGCATTCGTTATCCCATCGTCGATATCCGACCCGGAAGACCATGTTTCACACGCAGGATCAAAATGGCCGGCGCGCGCTGGAGACGCCCCTCCTGACTTTGGAGGATATCGCCTCAAGCCCTCGCTTTCTGGAAATCGAAGTGCGCATCGCGCGCCATCTCGTCAGCATCCACGAAAAATCGCCACGGCTGGCGCGGCTGAAAGCTTCGCATCAAAAGTGGTTCCTGACGCAGATGCTTTTCGCGCTGCAGCTTGAGCGGGATGAAAGCGAAGCGCAGTCCGGCCTCACCCCCAGCCGGCTTTACGAGGCGGTGGCAAAATACGGCATCGCCAGCCGCAACACGGCTGCCAGCCTGCTCTCCGAAATGCAGGTCTATCGTTTTCTGCGCAAGATTCCAAATCTGCAGGATCGGCGCATGCATGTCTACGAGACAACCGAAATCGCCGATACGGCGATGCTGAGCTGGTTCAACGGCCATATGGCCTGTCTCGACGAACTCGACGGCGGCAATCGGCTGGCGCTCAGCGAAAGCACACCGCAGCTCTTCGCGATGTCGCAGCCGCGCGCGGCCCGCGCTCTGATGGACGATCCCAGTTGGCGGGAACTGCCCGAAACGATCGGTTCGTTCATCTGGTCGGAATCCGGCGGCATGATCCTGCATGAGCTGGTCAGCCGACTGACTGTCGAATGTTTCGAGGCCGAGCGCGTCTATATCGGCGAAGTCGGCATCGCCGAGCTTGCGCGCAAATATACGATCTCGGTGACCAACCTGAAGCGCATGTTCAATCCGACCGAGGAGAACGGCCATGCAGGCTGGGAAAAGCCGCGCCGCAAAGGGCGGTTGTGGTTTTCCCGCGGTTTTATGGACGATTATTTCGCCTGGCAGGCGACAAAGTTCGCCGCTCTCGACGAAGCGGTGCATTGGGCTGCCGAACGACTGGATGCGTCGGGGAAGCTTGGAAGCGGCGTCACGCCGGTAGCGGATTGCAACCCGCGCATGGCGACATCCGCCTGAGGCGGATATCGCTCAGGCCGGGGCGACCGAGAGCCCCGGCGAACCCTTCCGATATTGCGGCGCGCCGTCCTCGATATCGTAGAATTGCGCCCTGCCCTCGCAGAAGATGTGGCGGCCGATCTTGCCTTCCAGAGGCGTATCGAAGGAGCCCGCGAGGATCGAGATCCATGCGCCGTCATTCTCCTGCCAGAACATAGCCGAGCCGCAGGTGGCGCAGAAGCCACGCCGGGCGAAGTTGCTGGCCGCATACCACGTCATCGCTTCCTCGCCTTCGATCGTGAGGTCGGTTCGCTTCACGTTGGTGGCCGCGTAGAACAGGCCTGTCTGCTTGCGGCATTGCGCGCAATGACAGGCGACGATTTCCCTGAGGGCGCCATGCGCGCGAAAACGCACCGCGCCACACAGGCAGGAGCCGTCGTGAATTTCACCCATGTCTTCTCCCCTTTATCGATTGTTGCAAACGGCACTGTGCCGTCGCCAACCGTCAGATCAATTTCATTCCATTGAAGAAAAGCATCAATGCCGTTGAATGGAACGGCCATAAAAAAACCGGGCCGCGAGGGCCCGGTTTCGATCTTTTCCGAAAGCGGGAGGGATCAGGCGCTGGCGACCGCCAGCTTCTTCTCGTCCATGGCGCCCTTCATGCGCTCGGCCAGCAGGAAGGCCAGTTCGAGCGCCTGGTCGGCGTTGAGGCGCGGGTCGCAATGGGTGTGGTAGCGATCCTGCAGATCCTCGGCCGAAACGGCGCGGGCGCCGCCGGTGCATTCGGTGACGTCCTTGCCGGTCATCTCGACATGGATGCCGCCCGGATGCGAGCCTTCGGCGCGGTGGATCTGGAAGAAGCTCTCGACTTCTGACAGGACACGCTCGAACGGACGGGTCTTGTAGTTGTTGAGCGTGATCGTATTGCCGTGCATCGGGTCACAGGACCAGACCACCTTGCGGCCCTCGCGCTCGACGGCGCGGATGAGGCGCGGCAGGTGCTCTGCGACCTTGTCGTAGCCGAAACGGCAGATCAGCGTCAGGCGGCCGGCATCATTGCCCGGATTGAGGATGTCGATCAGTTCCAACAAGCCGTCGGCGGTCAGCGACGGGCCACACTTCAGGCCGAGCGGATTGCGGATGCCGCGGCAGTATTCGATATGGGCATGGTCGGGCTGCCGGGTACGGTCGCCGATCCAGATCATGTGGCCGGAGGTCGCATACCAGTCGCCCGAGGTCGAATCGACGCGAGTCAGCGCCTGCTCGTAGCCGAGCAGCAGCGCCTCATGGCTGGTGAAGAAATCGGTCTCGCGCAGGCTCGGATTGTTGTCCGAGGAGATACCGATGGCCTTCATGAAGTCCATGGTCTCGGTGATGCGCGCCGCCAGCTTGCGGTAACGCTCGCCCTGCGGGCTGTCCTTGACGAAGCCGAGCATCCACTGATGCACGTTTTCGAGGTTGGCATAGCCGCCCATGGCGAAGGCGCGCAGCAGGTTGAGCGTCGCGGCCGACTGGCGATAAGCCTCGATCTGGCGCTCGGGGCCCGGGATCCGGGCTTCCTCGGTGAATTCGGTGCCGGTGGTGGTGTCGCCGGGGTAGCCCGGCCGGGGGAGGTCCCCCTGCCTCTCGGTGTTGGAAGAGCGCGGGCTGGCGAACTGGCCGGCGATGCGACCGACCTTGACGGCCGGGTGCCGGGCGCCGAAGGTCAAGACGACGGCCATCTGCAGGAAGGCGCGGAAGAAGTCGCGAATGTTGTCGGCGCCATGCTCGGCAAAGCTTTCGGCGCAATCGCCGCCCTGCAGCAGGAAGCCGCGGCCTTCGGCGACATTGGCGAGCGCCTTGGTCAGGCGGCGGGCTTCGCCGGCGAACACGAGCGGCGGATAGGTGGCGAGCTGATCTTCGGCTGCATGCAGCGCTGCCTGGTCGGGATAATCCGGCACCTGCTGGATGGGTTTTTGCCGCCAGCTGTTCGGGGTCCAATTCTGTGCCATGTTACTCACCTGCTCTTACGGATACTTCTATGAAGAGATCCTTGCCCGTCCATGATTTGGATGCGGGCTTATAAACCTTTCATTAGCGCTTGCATAGCCGCAACCGCCATCGAATCGGATGCCGCCTTCGGCTGCTTTCCCGATGGTTCCGGCGATCACACACGCTCGCCGTTGACGATGCGATAGCTCGGATTGTACATCGTCACCAGCTCTTCCGCGGCCGTCGGATGCACGGCCATGGTGCGGTCGAAATCCGCCTTGGTGCAGCCGGCCTTGAGGGTAATGCCGAGAAGCTGGGCCATTTCGCCGGCGTCGTGGCCGAGGATATGGGCGCCGATCACCTTGCGGTCGGCGGCATTGACGATCAGTTTCATCAGCATCTTTTCCTGTCGGCCCGACAGCGTCGCTTTCATCGGCCGGAATTCGGCGCGATAGACCTCGATCTCGGCATACTTCGCGGCTGCCGCTTCCTCCGACAGGCCGACCGTGCCGATTTCCGGCTGCGAGAAGACGGCTGTGGCGATCAGGTCGTGATCCGGCCTGGTCGGATTGTCCTTGTAGACGGTCTCGATGAAGCACATGGCTTCGTGGATGGCGACCGGCGTCAGTTGCACGCGATCGGTGACGTCGCCGAGCGCGAAGATATGCGGCACGCTGGTGCGCGAATATTCGTCGACGACGATGGCGCCGCGCGCATCGGTCTTCACACCGGCAGCCTCCAGTCCGAGACCCTTTGTATGGGGATCGCGGCCGAGCGCCAGCATAACGGTATCGAAGGAAAGCGTGCCGCTTTCCTTGGTCTCGACCGACAGCGTGTCACCGTCGCGCGATACCTGGGTGATGATGTCCTGGCAGAGGATGCGGATGCCCTTGGCGGTCATTGCATTGTGCAGGCCGCGCCGCAGGTCGCCGTCGAAGCGGGAGAGGATCTCCTTGCCGCGATAGATCAGCGTCGTCTCGACGCCGAGGCCATGGAAGATGTTGGCGAACTCGACCGCGATATAGCCGCCGCCGGCGATCAGGATCGACTTCGGCAGCTTTTCCAGATGGAAAGCCTCGTTGGAGGAAATGCACAATTCATGGCCGGGCAGGTCCGCGTGCGGGTTCGGCGTGCCGCCGGTGGCAATCACGATATGCTCGGCGGTGAAGGTCTGTCCGGTGCCGGTAAGGCGCACGGTGTGAGCGTCGACCAGTTCGGCGCGACTGTCGAAGATATCGGCCTTGGCATTTTCGAGGCCCTTGCGATAGAGGCCCTCCAGGCGGTCGATTTCCTTGTCCTTGGCGGCGATCAGCTTGGCCCAGTCGAAGGAGGTCTCGCCGACCGTCCAGCCGAAACCGGCGGAATCCTCGAACTGCTCGTGGAATTGCGCGGCATAGACGAACAGCTTCTTGGGAACGCAGCCTCGGATGACGCAGGTGCCGCCGTAGCGGTATTCCTCGGCAATGCCGACCTTCTTGCCCATGGACGCCGCGACGCGGCCGCTGCGCACACCGCCGGAGCCGCCGCCGATGACAAAAAGATCGTAATCGTAAGTCGGCATGGGATGCTCCTTTGGCAAAGTCGAAACGGATTTAAGCGGATATAGGAAGAGGATCGCGCAAAAGAAAAGCCCGGAAAATCCGGGCTTGGAAGATTTTTCGGGTCGGCAGGCTTATTGCTGGGCCTGGGCCGGCTTCTTGGCGCCGCCTTCGGCCTGTGCCTGCGAGCCGATGGTCTTTTCCAGCGCCGCATCGCTCTCCTTGGCGAGGTCGCGGGAAATGCCCGAAGCCCAGATATCGGCGGCCTTCATCATCTCGCGGGTCGCGACCGGGCCGTCCTTCAAAAGCTTCTTGCCGACGTCGGACTGGTAGAAGGCCGAGATCGCCTTCAACTCGTCGAGCGTGAAGGTGTTGGCATAGATGCGCGCGGCTTCGCGCTCCAGATCGCCGCGGCGGGTGGCCAGCGAAAGTGCCTTCTCGTCCACCGTCGCGGTGATTACGTCGGTAAAGTTCGGCGATGCCTGGATGAGCTGCGCCTTGAGCTGCTCGGCCAGGTTCGGCAGAATGCGATCGAAGGCGTTCGTCAGGTTGAGCGACTGGATGGTCGCGCGCGCCGCCGCGATCTGCTCCTCGCTGACATCATCCGCGCGCGCCGCCGAAACAAGGGCTACGCTGGAAAGAAGAACGGCGCCGACGGCAAGACGGCAGGTTGCCGCAAAAGTCTTCATGAATGATGCTCCTGTCACTGTTTCGCTTCCAGTGTCCTCGCGCCCGAAGGGCCTGCGATCACGGCAAGCGATGCTATGTTTATGAACAGCCCGTGCTCCACCACACCGGGGATCGAATTCAGCTGGCTCGAAAGCGCCTCTGCATCAGGAATACGGCCAAATGATGCATCGAGAATGAGATGTCCGCCGTCGGTCATGAAAAGCCCGTCGCCGGAGGAACGCAGCTCCAATTCGCCGGAAAGACCGAGGCGCGCGGCCACCTTTTCCACCGCGATGCGGGTGGCGATCTGGCCGAAGGCGTTGATCTCGATCGGCAGCGGAAAGGCGCCGAGCGTCTCGACGACCTTGGTCTCGTCGGCGATGACGATCATGCGCTGCGAGGCACAGGCGACGATCTTTTCGCGCAGCAGCGCGCCGCCGCCGCCCTTGATGAGGCGCAGCTTGCCGTCGACTTCGTCGGCGCCGTCGATGGTGAGATCGAGTTCCGGCAGTTCGTCGAGCGACTTCAGCGGCACGCCGAGCTCGACACAGAGCCGCGCCGTGCGCTCGGAGGTGGGCACGCCCTCGACCTTCAGGCCGCCTGCGACCTTTTCGGCCAGCAGCCTTACGAATTCCTCAGCGGTCGACCCGGTTCCGATCCCCAGCCGCATGCCGTTTTCGACATGCTGAAGCGCCGCTTCTGCGGCCTTGATCTTCATTTCGCGGGCGTCCATGCGCCAAAAGCTCCGGTCTGTTACGTTGAAAGCTGTTTACACGCCCGCACGGCGGAACGAAAGAGCCATTCGAACAAATCGCCGGGCTTGCGAAAACATTCGATGGCCGAGGCGAAAACACGCAATTGAATTCATCGGCGCCTTCGCCTAAGCCGGCAGGCAATCGACATCCATGCGGAGCCCGAAAACCTTGCCTTCCCCCCTCGTCGTCTTCGATCTCGACGGGACGCTGGTCGATACAGCGCCCGATCTCATCGCCTCGCTCAACCACACCATTGCCGCCGCCGACCTGGCGCCGGTCGGTTATGAGGATCTGACCCATCTCGTCGGTCATGGCGCGCGCGCCATGATCGAGCGCGCCTTCCGCATGCGCGGCCAGCCGCTCGACGAAGAGGGGCTGGCGCCGATGATGCAACGATTCCTGACCTATTACGGCGACACCATGCCCGGCGACAGCCGGCCCTATCCCGGCCTCGACGCCGCGCTCGACCGGCTGACCGATGCCGGCTTTACGCTGGCCGTCTGCACCAACAAGCCGGAGGCGATGGCGCGGCGGTTGCTGGAGGGTCTCGGCATGACCCACCGCTTCGCGGCGATCACCGGCGGCGACACGTTCACGGTGCGCAAGCCGGATGCCGCGCACCTGACCGGCACCGTCGAGCGCGCCGGCGGCGATCTCGCGGCGACGCTGATGGTCGGCGACAGCCTCAACGACTGCCTCGTCGCCCGCAATGCCGGCGTGCCGGTGCTCGGCGTGCCCTTCGGCTATTCGGATGCGCCGATCGAGGCGCTCAATCCCGACCGCGTCATCCAGCATTTCGACGAGTTGACGCCGGAACTGGTCGAGACGCTGCTGAAGCGCCGATCCTGAAACGAAAACGCCCGCCGGAGATAATCCGGCGGGCGTTTTTCATTCGAGGCATATGCCTTGATTATTGCGGCAGCTTGTCGTCGACGCCGGCTACGTAGAAATTCATGCCGAGCAGCGTGCCGTCATCAGACTTTTCGCCGGCCTTCAGCCATTCCGAACCGTCCTGCTTCTTCACCGGGCCGGTGAAGGGATGCAACTCGCCCGACTTGATCTTGGCTTCGGTTTCCTCGGCCAGCTTCTTCACGTCGTCGGGCATGTTGGTGTAGGGCGCCATGGTCAGGATGCCGTCCTTGAGGCCGTCCCAGATCTGCTCCGACTTCCAGGTGCCGTCGAGCAGGGCCTGGGTGCGCTTGATGTAATAGGCGCCCCAGGTGTCGACGATGGCGGTCAGCTGCGTCTTCGGGCCGGCGGCGATCATGTCGGAGGCCTGGCCGAAGGCGTGAATGCCGCGTTCGGCGGCGACCTGCATCGGCGCGGTCGTGTCGGTGTGCACGCCCTGGATATAGCGGCCTTCATAGAAGCGGGCATTGTAGGTGCCGACGTTTTCGGCCGACTTGAAGCCGGTGGCGTGTTCGAACTTCACCTTCGGGAATTTCTGGGCGACCTTGATGGTGGCGTCCATGAAGCCGAACGAGGTGGTGAACACCAGCGAGCAGCCGGAGCGGGCCATGCGCTCGATGGCGCGCTCGGCATCCGGGCCTTCCGGAACCTTTTCGAGATAGGCGGTCTCGATCTTGTCGCCGAGAGCTTTTTCCAGCTCCTGGCGACCGCGGTCATGGCCTTCCGAATAGCCGCCGTCGGTCTTCGAACCGACATAGATGAAGCAGATCTTGGCCTTGTCGGCGGCCTGGGCAATGGCAGCCGTGCCGATCAAGGTGGCGGCGGTGGCCGCAAGTGCAAGAGCGATTTTTCTCATTGTAACCCCTTCCAGGTTTTGAGCTTCAGCTTCTGTTTGTTGTCTCACCGGTCCGGGACAAATGGCTTGCCGAGGGACGCGGGCGTATTGATCAGCGTGGTGCGCCGATTGCGGGAAATCAGGACAAGGACGACGACGGTCGCCGCATAGGGCAAGGCCGAGAGGAATTGCGAGGGCACGTTGACGCCGAGCGCCTGCGTGTGCAGCTGGCCGATGGTGACCGCGCCGAACAGATAGCCGCCGGCCAGCACCCGCCACGGGCGCCAGGACGAAAACACGACCAGCGCCAGCGCGATCCAGCCGCGGCCCGCCGACATGTCCTCCACCCATTGCGGCGTATAGACCAGCGACAGCTGCGCCCCGGCAAGGCCGGCGCAGGCGCCGCCGAACATCACGCTCAGGTACCGCACCCGCAGCACGTCGATGCCGAGCGCATGCGCCGAACCGTGATTGTCGCCGATGGCGCGCAGCATCAGGCCGGTGCGGCTGCGGAACAGGAACCAGTTGACGCCGATCAGCAGCGCGATCGACAGGTAGAAGACGATATCCTGATGGAACAGGATCGGGCCGATCACCGGGATATCCGACAGGCCGGGAATATAGATCGCCTGCAGCTTGATGCCGGGCACGCCGACCCAGGTTTCGCCGATCATGCCGGAAGCGCCGAGGCCGAGAATGGTCAGCGCCAGGCCCGTCGCCACCTGGTTGGTGACCAGCGTCAGCGTCAGGAAACCGAACAGCAGCGAGAACAGCGCGCCGACGGCGATACCTGCCAGCAGGCCGAGATAGGGATTGCCGGTCATCTGCGCGACCGCGAAGGCGCCGACCGCGCCCATGATCATCATGCCCTCGACGCCGAGATTGAGGACACCGGAGCGTTCCGTCACCAGTTCGCCGAGGGCAGCGACCACGAGCGGCGTCGCCGCCGTGATGACCGTCAGGATGATGGCTTCGAGGATCATGTCAGGCCGCTCCGTCCGATGCGCCCTTCAGCCGGTCGAACACCAGCCGGATGCGGTAATGAATGAGGGTATCGCAGGAGAGCACGAAAAACAGGAGCAGCCCCTGGAAGACGCGCGTCACCTTGTCGGACACTTCGAGCGAGAGCTGCACGGCCTCGCCGCCGAGATAGGTCAGCGCCAGCACCAGACCCGAGGCGATGATGCCGAGCGGGTTGAGGCGACCGAGGAAGGCGACGATGATGGCGGTGAAGCCGTAGCCCGGCGAGATCGACGGCTGCAGATGGTTGATCGAGCCCGACACTTCCGAAATGCCGGCAAGACCGGCGAGCGCGCCGGAAAACAGCATCGAGAACCAGATCATGCCGCGCGAGGAAAAGCCGGCAAAGCGCCCTGCCCGTTCCGACTGGCCGAGCACGGTGATCTGAAAACCCTTCAGCGTAAAACGCATCATAAACCAGACCAGCACGGCGGCGACGATGGCGAAGACGAAACCCCAATGCGCCCGGCCCGACGACAGCACTTCCGGCAGGATGGCTTCCGGCACGAAATTGCGCGACTGCGGAAAATTGTAGCCCTGCGGATCGCGCCACATGCCGCGTGACAGCCAGTCGAGGAACAGTTGCGCAATATAGACCAGCATCAGGCTGGTGAGGATCTCGTTGGTGTTGAAATGCGCCTTCAGCAGCGCCGGAATGCCGGCATAGAGCGCGCCGCCGAGCATGCCCATCACCAGCATCAGCGGCAGGATGAGCGGCGAATGCCATTCGTAGAAGACGATCGGCAGGAAGGAACCGGCAATCGCCCCCATGGTGAACTGGCCCTCGGCGCCGATGTTCCAGTTGTTGGAGCGATAACAGACCGACAGGCCGACGGCGATCAGGATCAGCGGCCCGGCCTTGATCGCCAGCTCATGCAGCGACCAGACTTCCTGCAGCGGCTCGATGAAGAAGCTGTAGAGCGCCGAAACCGGATCCTTGCCGAGCAGCGCGAACATGACGCCGCCGCAGACGACCGTCAGCAGCAGGGCCAGCAGCGGCGACACGAAGGAAAACAGGCGCGAGCCGCCCGGACGTTTTTCAAGTTCAATGCGCATGCTGCGCCTCCGCGCCGGCCTTGTCGTGCGCCCCACCCATCAGCAGGCCGATCTTTTCGCGGGTCATGTCCTGCGCCGGATAGGCATTGGACAGGCGCCCCTCGTTGATGACGGCGATTTCGGTGGCGACTTCGAAAATCTCGTCCAGATCCTGGCTGATGACCAGCACGGCCGAGCCGGATTTCGCCAGATCGACCAGCGCCTGGCGGATGCGGCTCGCCGCCCCCGCATCGACGCCCCAGGTCGGCTGGTTGACGATCATGACGCTCGGCTGGCGATCCAGCTCGCGCCCGACGATGAATTTTTGCAGATTGCCGCCGGACAGCGAGCCGGCCGGCGGATCCTCGCCGCTCTTGCGCACGTCCATGGCGGCGGAAATGCGTTTCGCCGCCTCGCGCACGATCTTGTGGCGGATAATGCCGAGCGGGCCACCGGTGAGAAACGCGCGGCGATCCGACTGGCTGCGGGCCAGCACCAGATTGTCCGACAGCGACATGCCGGTGACGGCTGCGTGGCCATGGCGCTCCTCCGGCACGAAGCTTGCGCCGATCAGCCGCCTTGCCGTAATTCCCGACGCACCGACCGCGTGGTCGCGGATGCGGATGGCGTCGTTGTCGGCGACCGGATATTCGCCCGATAGCGCATCGAACAATTCGCTCTGACCGTTGCCGGCCACACCGGCGATGGCGAGAACCTCGCCGCTGCGCACCGTCAGCGAAAGATTCTTCAGCGACACGGCAAAAGGCGTGCGCGCCGGGACATTGAGATTGCGGGCCTGCAGCAGGACATCGCCGCGCGTCGTCGTGCCGGCGGCGCTGACCGTGGCAACCTCGTTGCCGACCATCATACGCGCCAGCGAGGCCGGCGTTTCTCGCTTCGGGTCGCAGGCCCCGGTCACCTTGCCGTGGCGCAGGACGGTGGCGCGGTCGCAGATGCGCTGCACTTCTTCCAGGCGATGGCTGATATAGAGGACCGAACGGCCCTCGGCCTTCAGCTTGGCCAGCGTTTCGAACAGGCGGTCGGCCTCCTGCGGCGTCAGCACCGAGGTCGGCTCGTCCAAAATGATCAGTTGCGGGTTTTGCAGCAGGGCGCGCACGATCTCGATGCGTTGGCGTTCGCCGACCGAGAGATCGGCCACATGCGCCTTGGGATCGAGCGGGAGGCCATAGGCATGCGACAGCGCCGCCGCCTCATCGGAGATGCGCGCCAGCGAAATACCGGGATCGAGCGACAGCGCGATGTTTTCGGCGACCGTCAGCGCTTCGAACAGCGAAAAATGCTGGAAAACCATGCCGATGCCGGTCTTGCGCGCTTCGCCGGGCGAACCGATTCGCACCGGTTGGCCCTTCCAGACGATCTGCCCGGCGCTCGGCGTGAGAACGCCGAACAGCATTTTGACGAGGGTCGATTTCCCGGCGCCGTTTTCCCCCAGCAGCGCATGGATTTCACCCGGTTGTATCTCGATGTCGATGCCGTCGCAGGCGGCAAAACTGCCAAACAGCTTCGTCAGCTTGCGCACCGACAGCAAGGCGTCGGGTCGCGACATGTCGTGCGGCTTCACTGAGCCCCCTCGGATTGTGACGTTCCCATTCCGCCCGGTTCGGCCTCAGGGAATCAGCAGCGTTGTTCCACGTGTTTTTCTTAGCTCCAGATCGGCATGGGCCTGGGCGGCTTCGGCCAACGGATAGGTTTGCGCGATATTGATACGCACTTTGTTGCTCAACACAACAGCAAACAACGCGCCTGCACAATCCTTAAGCTCCTGGGGCGTGGAAATATAGGTAAACAGCGTCGGCCGCGTCGCGTAAAGCGAGCCTTTCTGCGACAGGATTCCCATATTGAAGGCCTCGACGGGGCCGGAGGAATTGCCGAAGCTGACCCACAATCCGCGCGGCTTCAGGCAATCCAGCGAGCCCGGAAACGTATCCTTGCCGACCGAATCATAGACCACGTCGACGCCGGCGCCGCCGGTGATGTCCTTGACGCGAGCCACGAAATCCTCGTTGCGGTAATCGATGACATGGTCGTAGCCATGGGCGAGCGCCAGCGCGATCTTTTCCGGCGAACCGGCCGTGCCGATGACCGTCGCGCCAAGCGCCTTGGCCCATTGGCCGGCAATGAGGCCGACACCGCCGGCGGCGGCATGGAACAGCAGCGTCGTGCCCAGCCCGACCTTGTAGGTGCGGTTGAGCAGGTATTCGGCGGTCATGCCCTTGAGCATCATCGCCGCCGCCGTTTCCAGCGAAATGCCTTCCGGCACCTTGACGAGATGGCGGGTGGCGACATTGCGCTCGCGGCTGTAGGCACCGTCGCCGTCACCGTGCCAGCCCCTTCCTTGCCCGGCACGAAGGGAAGCCCGTTCGCCGCCTTGTAAAGCCCGGTGCGGAAATAGACGTCGATGAAATTCAGGCCGATGGCCGCCTGGCGGATCTGCACCTCGCCTTCGCCCGGCGCGGGGAGCGGCACTTCCTCGATTTTCAGAACCTCCGGCCCGCCGAGGGACCGCTGGACGATAGCCGTGGTGACGACAGACATGGGTTCATCCTTTCCTTCCGAGCGACGGAATCAATTGCAGCACCGCGCCGATGCCGTAAAGATACAGGCCTGTGATGCAGAAGAGAATGTTCAGCCATTGTGGCGTATCGAAATGCATCAGCAAGGCCGCGCCGCCCAGCACCGACCAAAGAGCGAAAACCGCCAGATTGAGCGGGCGAAGCCGCGCGACGCGCACCGGATGCAGGAAATTGATCGGCAGAAAGGTGAGCACGACCGACAGCGTCACGATGATCATCGCCGTTGTTGCGCTGGCATCGATGACAAACAGGGTGAAGACCACCATGTTCCACACCACCGGGAAGCCTGAGAAGAAATATTCGTCCGTCTTCATGCCCATATCGGCATAATAGATGGCGCTCGACACCACGATCATGCCGGCGGCGGCAAACGACCAGGGTTCGCCGATCATGCCGCTCTGGTAAAGCGCGAAGGCCGGCAGCAGCACATAGGTCACATAATCGATGATGTTGTCGAGCGTATCGCCCGACCAGTTGGGCAGCACTTCCTTGACCCGCACCTTGCGGGCAATCGGCCCGTCGATGCCATCGACCAGCAGCGCCAGCCCAAGCCACCAGAACATGTCGACGAAGCGATGTTCCGCCGCCGCGACGACGCCGAGAAAGGCGAGGAACGAACCCGAGGCCGTGAGAATATGGACCGAAAAGGCCCGCATCTCGGCATACGGCACGCGCTTGTAGTTGAAAATCTTCATGGTCCCCGCTTCCGATACCGGCCGGCGCATATGCCGCTTCATTCAGGTCGCCTGCATTGCTCGCGAATCGTGCAGACAGCCTATCGTCTTGTTTTCTTACGGATCGCAGATGAAGGTCTTGTGAGACACTCGCCCCCGGCCGTATCAGCAACGAATATGCATCTCCTGTTCGAACCTGCCAGAGGATATCGTCTCCGTTCACCTGACAGTAAACGCATGGTTCGGCATTTTCACCCTCTGCGCCAATGGATCCCATGGATTTCAACAGGTCAAACGACTAACCTGTGCGGGAAAGAGAGTTTGCAAGCGTTGGAGGTTTTCATGAGCGCATTCGACATCGCCATCGTCGGCGGCGGCATGGCCGGTTCGGTCGCCGCTCTGTCGCTGGCGCGGCTCGGGCGCCGCGTCGCGCTTCTGGCCCCGCCGGCCGCTGTCGAGGACAAGCGCACCACGGCGTTAATGGACCAGTCCATCCGCTTCATGGAGCGGCTGGGCCTGTGGGATCGGATCGCGCCTTCAGCCGCCGCGCTCTCCACCATGCGAATCATCGACGGCACGAACCGGCTGCTCCGCGCGCCGACCGTCTCCTTTCGCTCCTCCGAAGTCGGGCTTGAGGCCTTTGGTTACAACATTCCCAATGCCGCGCTGCTGGCCGTGCTTGGCGAAGCCGTGACGCATGAGGGCAATATCACGCTTCTGCCCCAAGCGGCCGAGCATGTCGACTTGCTCGCTGAAGGCGTACAGATCGCGCTTCAGGACGGCAGCCGGATTTCCGCCGAACTTGTCGTCGCCGCCGACGGGCGCAAGTCGAAAATGCGCGACAATGCCGGTATCGGCGTGCGTCATTGGTCCTATCCGCAGACGGCCATCGTGCTGAATTTCAGTCACGACCTGCCGCACGGCAATATCTCCACCGAATTCCACACCGAATCCGGCCCCTTCACCCAGGTTCCGTTGCCTGGCAACCGCTCCAGTCTCGTCTGGGTGCGCAAGCCGACGGAGGCCGACGTGCTGATGGCGCTGTCGCCGGAGGAACTGAGCCTGCGGGTCGAGAAGCAGATGCAATCCATGCTCGGAAAGGTGATCGTCGAGCCGGACGTGCAGGCCTGGCGGCCCTCCGACGTGAAGCCGGATCGTTCAGGCAAGGGGCGGCGCGCGCGGGCCGGCGAGGGCGGACTGGTCTCCCCCCCGCTCGGAGTGCAAGGCTTGAGCTTCTGGCTGGCGGGCTTGACCCACCCGACCACCCTGGTTCCCGATCGCAGGGGCGAGCGTAGCCGGGACCCGGTCGGGGAGCGGTCCGGTCGCCGCCGCCGTGCCGACGTCATGCCCCGCACCGCCGGGGTGGACCTGCTGAATCGGTCACTGCTTTCGGATTTCCTGCCGACGCAGATGGTTCGCGCCGCTGGCCTGCACGTGCTTTCGGCGCTCCCGCCGCTGCGTGCTCTTTTCATGCGCGAGGGCATCGAGCCCGGGCGCGGGCTCAGTGCCATCGGCGATGCCCTACGGGGGAAGCTGCGCCGCTAAAGGGCTGAGTTTCAACAGATAGAGCGTCATCGACACCGTCACCACCGAACAGATGGTGGTCATCAGGATGGTCGCCGACGCCCTCTCCTGCCAGACCGCATATTGCTGCCCGATCACAAAGACATTGGTGGCCGTCGGCAGAGCGGCGAGCAGCACGGCCGAGGCAATCCAGATCGGCGGAAAGGTGCCGACCGAGGTCAGCACCAGATAGACGACCAGCGGATGCAGGATCAGCTTGGCCGGTACGATGTAGAACATCTCCGCCGGGACGCGTCTCAACGGCCGAAGCGCCAGCGTCACGCCCATGGCAAACAGCGCGCAGGGCGCTGCCGCCTGCGCCAGGTAATCGACCAGCCTTTGCATCGAGACCGGCACCGGAATGCCGCCCGCGACCACCGCGAAACCGGCCGCACAGGACAGAATGAACGGATGCAGCGCCACCTTGCGTAGGATATCCAGCGCCAATTGCGGCGCGGCGCGTTTCTCGCCGCCGGAAATCGCCATCATCGCTGGCGCGACGATGAAATGCATGGCGTTTTCGAAGCAGACGACCAGCGCCACCGGCACGGCGGCCGCTTCGCCAAAGGCCAGCAGCGCCAACCCCGGCCCCATATAGCCGATATTGCCGTAGGCGCCGGCAAAGCCCTGGATAGTGCTGTCGGCGGTGGAGTTGCCGCGCAGCAGCTTTCCGGCGGCGAAGATCAGCACGAAGATGCTGTAGGTGGCGATGACATCGGCGGCGATGAAGTCGATGCGCGTCAGTTCCTCCAGCGGCGTGCGCGACACCAGCTTGAAGAACAGCGCCGGCAGCGCCGCATAGATAATGAAGGTATTGAGCCAGCCAAGTGCCTCGGCCGGCTGCTTCGTGATGCGCGCGGCGGCATAACCGATAACGATCAGGCCAAAGAAGGGAATCAGCAATGCGGCAATCGCGCCCATGTCGTCTCGCGTCCGGAGATCAAAAAGTCAGGCGCTGATTAGCCGATGCGCATGAGGATTGGAAAGGTCTGCTGGAACCAGATCGCGGCATCGCTGACGAAACCGAAGATGAAGGCGAGACCGGTCAGCACCAGGAAACCGCCCATGACCTTTTCAACCATCCCGAGATGACGCCGGAAACGGGTGAGAAACCGCATGAATGAACCGGAAAACAGGGCCGCGATCCAGAACGGGACAGCAAGGCCGAGCGAATAGACGGCAAGCAGGAAGGCGCCGTCCGAAACCGTATCCCGCGACGCCGCGACGCCGAGAATCGCCCCCAGCACCGGGCCGATGCACGGCGTCCAGCCGAACGCGAAAGCAAGCCCCATCAGATAGGCGCCGGTGATCGTCGCCGGCTTGCCGCTCGATTGGAACCGCGCCTCGCGCGAAAAAAGCCCGATGCGCAAAAACCCAAGGAAATTCAATCCCATGAGGATGATGATGACGCCGCCGACCTTGGAAAGCACATCCATATGCTGGCGCAGCATCGTGCCGATGGTCGAGGCGCCTGCGCCGAGCGCCACGAAAACCGTGGAAAAGCCAAGCGTGAAGAACAGCGCGGCCAGCAGAACCGACCGCCGCGCATCCTGCCGACCGCCCTCGTTACCGCCGCCACGAAATTCGTCCACGGAAATGCCGGCCATATAGCAGAGATGGGGCGGCACCAGCGGCAGGACGCAGGGCGAGAGAAAGGAGAGCGCGCCGGCGAACAGGGCGCTGAACAGGGATATTTCGGCGATCGACAAGACGAACCTCCATGAGGGAACGGCCGGCCCTCCATAGGGGAGCTTACCCTTCACCGCCAATCACCTTTTTGCGCAGGGACAAAAAAAATCGCTGCGCGACATCGAACTTCGTCATTTTTCCAGTTGACCGCATCCGACCGCCTGCCTATGTTCCGCGCACTTTCAAACGAGGCGTCACGCCTCGCTGGGAGCGCGTAGCTCAGCCGGTAGAGCAACTGACTTTTAATCAGTAGGTCCAGGGTTCGAATCCCTGCGCGCTCACCACTTTAATCCCTGAAATCGCAAAATCATGCCGAACTCATCGAGCTGGCGGCGAACGATCTGCCAACTCTTGTGGCGGTGGCGAGGAGGCGATTCCTGTTGCTTTGATTGATGGAGATGTTATCACTTATGTGCTAACTTTTCCTTTGCGCGTCATTCCGGATGATCCCCATGATTCCCCGTTTGGAAGGCCAGATCGACACAATTCTCGCCCAGCCAGGTTTTTTCGGGCGACTTGTGGAAGCCGGGTTTTCGGGGGAGATCGAGCTGGGGGACGGAAGCCGGGCGGTTTATGCCACGGACAATTCCATTTATCAGCTTTTCCCCGGCGGTATCGTGTTTCCGCGTAGCGCCGCCGATCTGGGGATCGTGGCGCGCGTGCTGGATGAGCCGGAGTTTCGGCAGGTGACGATAGCCTTGCGCGGCGGGGGAACGGGGACGAACGGGCAAGCCTTGTCGCGAGGCGTGGTGGTCGATTGTTCGCGGCATATGACGCGGATCCTGGAGATCGATCCGGAGCGGCGCCGGGTTCGGGTCGAGGCCGGCGTGGTCAAGGACCAGCTCAATCGGGCGCTGAAGCCCTATGGGCTGTTTTTCGCGCCGGAGCTTTCGACCTCCAATCGCGCCACTATCGGCGGGATGATCAATACCGATGCCTGTCGCCAAGGTTCCTGTCTTTACGGCAAGACCAGCAATCATGTGCTGGGCCTGCGCGCCATCCTTGCCGGCGGCAAGGACTGGTGGTTCCGGCCGGCGGACGCCGAGGCGCTCCATGCCTTGAAAAAGCGACCGGACAAGGTGGGCGAGATTTATCGTACGCTCGACCGGATCGAAAAGGAGCAGCGCGAGAAGATCGCAGCGGTCTTTCCACCTCTGAACCGCTACATGACCGGATATGATCTGGCGCATCTGCGCGCGCCGGATGGCGGCCTGAATGTCAATTCCGTGCTCTGCGGCGCTGAGGGTACGCTGGCGATGATCGCCGAGGCGGAGTTGAACGTCCTGCCCCTGCCCGGCTTCGCGGCGCTGATCAATATCCGTTACGACGATTTCAACACGGCGCTGGAGGATGCGCGCAATCTCGCCGCGCTCAAGGTCGCCTCGGTCGAGACGGTCGATGAGAAGGTTCTCGGCCTTGCCAAAGGCGATATCATCTGGGCGGAGATCGCGCCGTTTTTTCCGGATGATCCCGACGTGCGCGCCGATGGCATCAATATCGTCGAAGTACTGGCCGACAGCGGCGAGGAACTGGCGGACAAGATCGAGGCAGTGGTCACGGGCCTTGCGGCGCGGCCGATGTCGGGGCGCCTTGGGCATACGGTTGCGGCCGGCCATGCGCAGGTCGAGGCAATATGGACGATGCGCAAGCGGGCGGTCGGGCTGCTCGGCAATGTCGAGGAGCCGGTGCGGCCTGTCGCTTTCGTCGAGGATACCGCCGTGCCGCCGGAAAACCTGGCGCCCTATATCCGCGAGTTCCGGCAGTTGCTGGATGGCGAAGGCCTCGACTACGGCATGTTCGGCCATGTCGATGCCGGTGTGCTGCATGTGCGCCCGGCGCTGGATCTGACGCGACCGGAGCATGTGGCACTGGTCAAGCGCATCAGCGACGGCGTCGTGGCGCTGACGCGCAAATATGGCGGAGTGCTCTGGGGCGAGCATGGCAAGGGCGTACGCTCCGAATACGTGCCGGACTATTTCGGCGATCTCTATCCCAGCCTTCAGCACATCAAACGGCTGTTCGATCCGCATCACCAGCTCAATCCCGGCAAGATCGCGGCGCCCAGCGCCGACGAGTTGATGAAGATCGATGCAGTGCCGCTGCGCGGCGATTTCGACCGGGCGATCGGCAACGACATCCGCGCCGCCTTCGACAATGCCGCCTATTGCAATGGCAACGGCGCCTGTTTCGATTTCGACGAGAAAAGCCCGATGTGCCCCTCCTACAAGGGTACGCGAGACCGGCGATTTTCGCCGAAGGGCCGCGCCTCGCTGATGCGCGAATGGCTGCGGCTGCTGGCAAGACGCGATATCGATCCGCGCCAGGAAGCGGCGCGTCAACGCAAGGCGTTCGGCCTGTTGCGCTGGCCGTCGCGGCTGTGGAATTCTTTCAGCCCCGCCAATCGCGCCGATTTTTCGCATGAGGTGCGCCACGCGATGGACACCTGCCTCGCCTGCAAGGCCTGCGCCGGACAATGTCCGGTGAAGGTCAGCGTTCCCGCCTTCCGTTCGAAATTCCTGGAGCTGTATCACGGCCGTTATCTGCGGCCACTGAAGGATCCGTTGATCGCCGGCATCGAGACGACGTTACCGCTGATGGCGCGGCTGCGGCCTTTCTACAATTTCGCCGTGCGTTCGAAGCCGGGAGAATGGGTCATGCGGCGGATGGGGCTTACCGCCCTGCCCGTCATGCCGGCGCTCGATCTTTCCGCCGAGCTGAAGCGGTGCGGCGTCGCGGTCGCGACCGTCGCGGCGCTGAAGCAACCGTCCAGCGCCGTCGTCTTCGTGCCGGATGCGTTTACGGCGCATTTCAATCCGCAACTGGTGCTGGATGCGGTCGAACTGGCGCGCGCACTCGGCTTCATGCCCTTCGTCGCGCCGCCGCATGTCAATGGCAAGGCGCTGCATGTGCATGGCTATCTCGGCGCTTTCGAAAAGGCGGCCGCTGCGACCACCCGTAGCCTGCGGGCGCTGGCACAAACCGGCGCGACGCTGGTCGGCATTGACCCTTCGATGACGCTGGCCTTCCGCAGCGAATATGCCAAGGCGGTGCCGCAGGCGAAGGATCTGCGTGTATTGTTGCCACAGGAATGGCTGGCGCAGCATCTCGACCGGATTGCACCGGCAAGCGCTCCCTCCGGCCGCTTCAAGCTGCTGTTGCATTGCACGGAGCGGACGAATGCGCCGGCAGCGCAGGGACAGTGGGCGGCGATTTTCGCGCGACTCGGCGTAAAACTGCAACAACCGCCGCTCGGCTGCTGCGGTATGGCCGGCACCTTCGGCCATGAGGTGCGCAACCGCGCGCTTTCGGACACCATCTATGGCCTGAGCTGGAGCCAGGAGATCGAGGCGGCGACGCCAGGCGAGATCGTCATGGTGACGGGCTATTCCTGCCGCTCGCAGGTGAAGCTTCTGGATGACGCCGAACTGCCGCATCCGCTGCAGATCCTGCTACGTCTGCTGTCGGCGGAGATGAAAACGGTTCGCGGAAAGGTGGCGTGAGTGGCGATGCGTGCTAAAAGCTGTCTTTCAATTGCAAAGCTTTGGAGCCGATAAGTGGCGCTGATTACGCAACGGGGCAATCTTGCAGAAATCGTGGTGGCGCAACTCAGCGAGCGAATCGATTCCGGCCTGTATCCGCCGGGCGAAAAAATTCCCTCCAGCGCCCAGCTTTGCGAAGAATTCGGTGTCAGCCGCACGGTGATCCGCGAGGCATTGACCTCGCTGCGTGTCGCCGGCCGGGTGATCGCCCGGCAGGGGGCCGGCGTCTATGTCACCGACAAGGATATCAAGACGCTGAATTTCGAGATCAGCCGTATTGAGGACATCCGCTCGGCCATGCAGATCCTCGAACTGCGATTCGGCGTCGAAATCCAGGCGGCCGGCCTTGCTGCGACGCGACGCACACCGGAAGCGCTGGCTGAGATCGCCCGCACTTACGGCCATCTCGAAACGCTGGAGACGGAGGATGTCGTCGTCGAGGCGCAAGCGGATTTCGAATTTCATCTGGCGATCGCCCGCGCCACCCGCAATCCCCATTTCCCGCGCTTCCTGCAGGCAGTAATGGGCGAGATCAGCTTCGACCTGGTGCTGAAGCATCGGCAGATGCAATCGTTGAGCACCCGCCAAGCCTATCTTAAGAAAATCAACCGTGAGCACGCGGCGATTCTTGCGGCCATCACGAAGGGCGATGCCAAAGGTGCGAAACAGGCGTTGACGCAGCATCTGGAGGAAAGTCTGAACCGTTATCGCGCCCTGCTGGACGAGCCGGCAAGCCACGAAACGATTGAATAGGATAGCGCCGCGCTTTCGGCACAGAAACCTCTTGTTTCCCGAAACGGGATGCGTCAGAGGACAGCCTGTTCAGGAGCGATGGCTGCGGTAGAATCGAAAGCCCGGCGACTCGTGAAAACACCGCCTCGTGGCGGCAGGAGCGGTTAGGAATGGCGGAGCAGCGAATGCCGCAAGCATCGACGGGCCCACTCAAGCGAAGCGCAGATCTTCTGCTGAACGACGACAAGGAGCCGGCGCGCAAACGCGTTTCGCCGGTGCACGGCGATCGTCGTCCTGCCTTCCTGCAGGATGTGCTGAACGCCACCGGCGACGTGCTTTTGTCGCCGCAGGCACCGGTCATGGCGAGTTATGTCGCCGGCAAGGTCTATCAGCGGCTGGAAAAGCGTGGCGTTCTGCGTGAGGAATCGCCGGCCGGGCTGGAAACCATCGCGCATCTGGAGCGGGCGCTCGCCAATCTCAAGACATCGGTGCGTCGCTTCGCCCCTGTCGTGCGCCAGTTGGAAGAACTGACGCGGCATCTGTCCTGGCAGGGTGGCCGCAGCGGGCCGTTCGCCAGCATCAATTTCGAAAAATCGCATGCGCATGCGGTCATCGTCGGACCGGGCGGCATGGAGGAGCGCAGCGATGTGCGCCTCGGCCTGATCCTCATGGCGCCCTACAGCCGCTTTCCGGATCATGTGCAGTTCCATTCCCGCGCCTTCCTGCTGCTTTCGGATGGCGAAGTCTGCATCGATGACGGCAATTGGGAACGTGCGGCCGCCGGCAGCGTGTTCTTTAACGAGGCCGGGCGCAAATTCGCCATGCGCTGCACCGCCGAGCCGTTGCTGGCCATCTGGTGCCATATCGAAGACGCAAGCCTTTGATGAAACTCAGGTAAATCCGACCGCCGCCAGCGCCAGCACGATGTAGCGGCCAGTTTTTGCCAGCGTCACCAGCAGCAGGAAACTCATCAGCGGCTCGCGCAGGACGCCGGCGACGACGGTGATCGGATCGCCGATGATCGGAAGCCAGCTCGCCAGCAGCGACCAGCGGCCATAACGCGCATACCAACGCCGGGCACGCTCCAGCGCCTCGCCGGAAGCAGGAAACCAGCGCCGTGCGCCAAAACGTTCCAGCGAGCGGCCCAGCCACCAATTGACGACCGAACCGAGGACATTACCGAGGCTTGCGACCGCGACCAGCGCCGCCACCGGTTGCTTGCCGGCCAGGATCATCAGCACGAGAACGGATTCGGATTGTGCAGGCAGGATCGTCGCCGCGACGAAGGCCGCCATGAAAAGGCCGAGATAGGCGCCCGCCTCCGCGACCACGCCCAGGCTCGCTCAGGCACGCTTCAGGTAGGACGCGACGATGCGCGCGCTCGCCTCGCCCGGCGCCACGGGCGTCGACAGGGTCTGCCACAGGGTTTCGAAGCCTTCCAGCGCCGCCCGGCGTTCGGTGGTATCGCTCGACAGCCGCTCCATCCAGCGGGCCAGGCGGCCAGCGCGGACCATCTCGTCGAAATATTCCGGCACCAGTGGATAATCGATGATGATGTTCGGCAGGGCCGCGCTCCAGATTTTCAGCCGGCTGCGGAGGAAACGCATCAGCCAGTCAGCCTTGTAGATCGAGACGGTCGGGACACCCGCGAGGCCGAGTTCGAGGATGACGGTACCCGACGCCGCCAGCGCCGCGTCGGCCTCGGCCAGCGCGCCCCATTTTTCCGCCGGACCAACCAGCAGGCGCGGCGGATCTGTCTCCGCCGCCAGCATCGAACGCACCAGCTCTTCCTGGCGCGGCACGGTGGGCAGGATGAATTCATAAGGACCGCCGCGCTCGCGCAGGGTTCGCGCCGTTTCCACCACCCCCGGCCGCAGCGGGGGGCCCCCCCCGCCGGGCAACCGGGGCGGAAGGGGGGGGGTTTGGGGGCCGGGGGCGCGGGGGGCGAGCCGCGGGGCGCGTTTGGGGCCCAGGGCGGGGATTTCCTCGCCCGCCGGCAGACGAGGCCCGAAAAAGCGGGTTCCGGGCCCGCCGAGCCGGCGCACCCCCGCCGGTTCAAACGGCAGCACCGCCAGCACATGATCGACATAGGCCAGCATCTTTCGCGCCCGGTATTCCTTCCAGGCCCAGACGCTGGGGCAGACATAATCGACGACCGGCAGGGCCGGCAGGGCCTTTTTCACGCGGCGGGCGACGCGGTGGGTGAAATCCGGGCTGTCGACGATGACCAGCACATCCGGACGCGCGCGGATAATAGCATCCGCCGTCTCGCGGATGCGCGACAAGAGTTTCGGTAGCCGCGACAGAACCTGGGTCACGCCCATGATCGACAACTCGCTGTAATCGAACAGCGATTTCAACCCCTGCGCCTGCAAGGCCTCGCCGCCGACGCCGATCAGTTCTATGGGCTCGGGAACGATGCGTTTGAGCGCGGCGACGAGATCGCCGCCGAGCAGGTCGCCCGATACTTCCCCGGCAATGACCGCCACTTTGAATGCCATGTCACATCCACCTGTCGCCGAGGCCGCGGTCGATACCGCAGACAAACATACCGAGTTCGTCGGCCCG